>JGI25151J46595_10002516_pt1 | contig 10893 bp, 9 predicted proteins | sample AraplaMF_Col_mLB_FD_46595 | JGI IMG/M metagenome (IMG submission 46595) | reverse complement strand
TCCACGCTGACCGAGGCCCAGGCCGAAGCCGAGCTGCTGGCCTTCCTGAAGCGCTGGGTGCCGGCCAGCAAGTCGCCGATGTGCGGCAACTCGATCTGCCAGGACCGCCGCTTCATGGCGCGCTACATGCCCAAGCTGGAGGCGTTCTTCCATTACCGCAATCTGGACGTGTCGACGCTCAAGGAACTGTGCAAGCGCTGGGAGCCGGTGATCCATAAGGGCTTCCAGAAGCGCCAGCTGCACACCGCGCTGGCCGACATCTTGGAATCGGTGGAAGAACTGCGCTACTACCGCCAGCACTTCATCAAGACGCAGGCCGAGGCAGCCGCCTCGTTCCCCGCTGCGTCGACCGCCGCACCTGAAGCACCCGCCGCTCCGGCCGCCCCGGCCGCTCCTGCTGCGTAAGCCAAAGTCCTGACGGGCGGCGGGCGTGGCCATCAACCGGCCGCGCCCGTCCGCCACGCCCGCGTTTTCGCTCCGCCCCCCTCCGTCCGCCTCGTCCCGCCATGCTCGCGCGCATCGTCTCGATCATCACCCCGGTCATCCTGATCATCCTGATCGGCTGGATATACGGGCGACGCGCCCACCCGGACATGGCCGGCATCAACAAGGCCATGCTGGAAGTGATTGCACCGCTACTTGTGGTGTCGGCNTTCATCAGCAAGGACTTCGTGCTNGCCGACCACCTGGTGCTGCTGGCCAGCGCCGTGGCCGTGGTGATCGGCTCCGGCGTGCTGGCCTGGATCGTGGCCAGGATGAGNGGGGCCAACCCGCGCACCTTCGTGCCGCCGATGATGTTCAACAACAGCGGCAACATGGGGCTGCCGCTGTCGGTGTTCGCCTTCGGCCAGGCCGGGCTGGCGCCGGCCGTGGCGCTGTTCGCCGCATCGAACCTGATGCACTTCACCATCGGCATGAAGATCGTGAACCGGCATGCGTCGATGGNGCAGATCGCNCGCAACCCGATGGTGCTGGCTACCGTGGCCGGTGTGGCGCTNTCGCTGGCCCGGCCGGTGTTCTCGCTGCCGGNGCCGGTCTACGAGTCGATCAAGCTGCTTGGCGATTCCACGGTGCCGCTNATGCTGTTCGCGCTGGGCGTGCGGATGAAGGACGTGAGCCTGCGCAACTGGGGCATGGGCGTGCTGGGCGCGGTGGTTTGTCCGCTGGCCGGCATTGCCGTGGCGCTGCTGCTGGTGTGGTGGGTGCCGATGACCGAACTGCAGCGCGGGCTGCTGTTCGTCTTCGCGGCGTTGCCGCCGGCAGTGCTGAACTTCCTGGTGGCAGACCATTTCCAGCAGGAGCCCGATCAGGTGGCGTCGATCGTGCTGCTCGGCAATATCGCCGCCGTGGTGTTCGTGCCGGTCGGGCTGTATCTGGGTTTGAAGTAGTCAGTGCCCGCCTCTGGCGAGGGGGCACTGAGCGAGTCGAGCGCCTGGTCGACCAGGCGATCAGACGATCAGGCGATCAGGCGATCAGACGGTTGGTCCCGGCTTTGGCCGCACCGCGCTCTTGGGCCGGAAGGCCTTCACGATGGCCTCGTTCGTCTCGATGTAGGGCCCGCCGATCAGGTCCACGCAGTACGGCACGGCGGCAAACACACCCTGCACGATGACGCGGCCTTCCACGTCGCGCAACCCTTCCAGCGTTTCCCGGATGGCCTTTGGCTGCCCCGGCAGGTTGACGATCAGCGCCGCGCGGCTCGGCGTTTCGCGGATCACCGCCACCTGCCGCGACAGGATAGCCGTCGGCACGAAGTGCAGGCTCACTTGCCGCATCTGCTCGCCGAAACCGGGCATTTCCTTGGTGCCCACGGCCAGCGTGGCCTCGGGCGTAACATCGCGACGGGCCGGGCCGGTGCCGCCGGTGGTCAGTACCAGGTCGCACCCGGCCACGTCCACCAGTTCGATCAGCGTGCGCGAGATCAAGGCCTGCTCGTCGGGAATCAGCCGCTCCACGGCCTGCCACGGCGAGGTCAGCGTCTTGCCGAACCAGTCGCGCAGGGCCGGGATGCCTTCGTCCTGATAGGTGCCGGACGAGGCGCGGTCCGAGATCGAGACAAAGCCGACCACCAGCTCGTCGGGGTGGTTACGCGGGACGGGGGCGGTCAGCGGCGGGTTCATGATGCGGTGTCCTCNGGCGGGGTGTCGGCGGGCTGGTCGTCGTCGCCATCGCCGTCCAGCGCGGACTTGATGGCCTGGAACAGCTCGCGGTAGTACTTGGGCGGCTTGCCCAGTTCCTTTTCCTTGCGGGCGTTGCGGATCATGTTGCGCACCGTCTGCACGTCCACGTCCGGGTGCTCGCCCAGGAATTTGGTCAGGTTGGCGTCGTCGGCCAGCAGCAGGTCGCGCCAGCGCTCGATCAGGTGCAGCTTCGCCGTCTCGGCCTTGCTGGTGCCCTTGAAGCCTTCCAGCGCGGCNCGGATCACGGCCACTTCGTCGTCGTCCANGCTGCGCATGACCTTGCCGACGAACTGCATCTGGCGGCGCTTGCCCTCGTGGCTGGTGATCTTGCGGGCGGCCAGCACGGCGTCGAGCAGGGCCTCGGGCATCGGCACGCGCGCCAGGCGGTCTTTGGCCAGCGCTTCGAGTTCGGCGCCCAGGTCCTGCAGTGCCGTCATGTCGCGCTTGCGCTGCGACTTGCTCTTGGGCAGGTCGTCGTCGTCCTCCGGGGCAAAGGCGCCCGGAAAACGGCCGTTGGAGTTGTTACGGGTATTTCGCGTCATGGGCGGCATTTTATCTTGCTATGATTCCCGTTTGGACTTTTGATCACGCCCGCCCATATGAGCCAGACCGCCGAGACCGCGCATTTCACCTACACCCAGGACGAGCTCAAGTCCATGGCGGCCGATGTGCTGCGTGTGGCACGTGAACTTGGCGCGTCGGACGCCGCCACCGAGATTTCCGAGGGCAGCGGCCTGTCGGTGACGGTGCGCAAGGGCCAGGTGGAAACCATCGAGCAGAACCGCGACAAGGTCATGGGCGTGACGGTCATGATCGGCCAGCGTCGCGGCAACGCCAGCACGTCTGACTTTTCGCCGGCCGCGCTGCGCGCCACGGCCGAAGCCGCGTACAACATCGCCCGCTTCACGGCGGAAGACGACTGCGCCGGGCTGGCCGAGGAAGCGTTGCTGGAGCGCAACCCGCAGGACCTGGACCTGTTCCACCCGTGGACCATCGACGCCGAAGGCGCGATCGACATCGCACGGCGCGCCGAGGCGGCCTCGTTCGCCGTGTCGCCGAAGATCAAGAACAGCGATGGCGCCAGCGTGTCGGCCCAGCACTCGCAATTCGTGCTGGCCACGTCGCGCGGCTTCCTGGGTGGCTACCCGTATTCGCGCCATTTCATTTCGAGCGCGCCGATTGCCGGTTCGGGCAGCGGCATGCAGCGCGACGACTGGTACTCGTCGAAGCGCTCGCCGCTGGCGCTGGCCGAGCCCGAAGCCATCGGCCGCTACGCCGCCGAGCGTGCGCTGGCCCGGCTGAACGCGCGCAAGCTGTCCACCCGCAAGTGCCCGGTGCTGTTCGAGGCGCCGCTGGCCGCCGGCCTGCTGGGCGCCTTCGTGCAGGCGGTATCGGGCGGCGCGCTGTATCGCAAGTCGACGTTCCTGTACGACACGCTGGGCAAGGCCGTGTTCGGCCCCGATATCCAGATCCATGAGCAGCCCCACGTGCCGGGCGCCATGGGCAGTGCGCCGTTCGACGAGGAAGGCGTGCGCACGCACCAGCGCGATGTGGTGCGCGATGGCGTGGTGCAGGGCTACTTCCTGTCGACTTATTCGGCGCGCAAGCTCGGCATGCAGACCACCGGCAACGCGGGCGGCTCGCACAACCTGACGCTGACCAGTTCGCTGACCAAGCCGACCGACGACTTCGCCGGCATGCTGCGCAAGATGGGCACCGGCCTGCTGGTGACCGAGCTGATGGGGCAGGGCGTGAACTACGTGACGGGCGACTATTCGCGCGGCGCGTCGGGCTACTGGGTCGAGAACGGCGTGATCCAGTATCCGGTGGAGGAAATCACGATTGCCGGGAACATGGTCGAGATGTTCAAGCAGATCGTCGGTATCGGCGCCGATGCGCTGGTGCGTGGCACCAAGGAAACCGGCTCGATCCTGATCGAGCAGATGACGATCGCCGGGAACTGAGATTCCCCGTTGGATGTGGAAACGGCGCCCTGGGGCGCCGTTTTTCATTGGAGCGGGGCGCTTATTCCTCGCCTGACGGCGGCCGCTCGTAGGTCACGAACGCGTAGTCGAAGCGGTTGGCGTCCGAGTGATGCGTCTCGCGCGAGCGCTCGATCCATTTGGAGCGGTCCACGGCCGGGAAGTACGCATCGCCCTCCACATCGGCATCGATNTCGGTGACGATCAGGCGGTCGGCGCTCGGCAGCGCCTCGGCATAGAGCTGTGCGCCGCCGATCAGGAACACCTGCTCCACGCCCGCGCACAGGCGCTGGGCGTCTTCGAGCGACCCCACCACCTCGGCACCTTCGAGCGTCAGCTCGCGGTTGCGGCTGACCACGATGTTGCGGCGCCCGGGCAGCGGCCGGCCGATCGAATCCCAGGTCTTGCGGCCCATGATGATCGGTGCGCCCAGCGTGGTGCGCTTGAAGTGCTGCAGGTCTTCGGGCAGCCGCCACGGCAGTGCGTTGTCGCGGCCAATCACGCCATTGCGCGCCCGCGCGACGATCAGCGTCAGCAACGTCATACGGCCACCGGTGCCTTGATGGCCGGATGCGACTCATAGCCCACCAGCTCGAAATCGTCGAACCGGTAGTCGAAGATGCTGTCCGGGCGGCGCTTGATGCGCAGCGTCGGCAGCTTCATCGGCGCACGCGCCAGCTGCGTCTGCACCTGCTCGAAGTGGTTGCTGTAGATGTGGCAATCGCCGCCGGTCCAGACAAAGTCGCCTACGCCCAGGTCGCATTGCTGCGCCATCATGTGCGTCAGCAGCGCGTAGCTGGCGATATTGAACGGCACGCCCAGGAAGATGTCGGCGCTGCGCTGGTAGAGCTGGCAGCTGAGCTTGCCGTCGGCCACATAGAACTGGAAGAACGCGTGGCAGGGCGGCAGCTTCATCTGCGGGATTTCGCCCACGTTCCAGGCCGACACGATCAGGCGGCGCGAATCGGGGTTGTTGCGAATCTGTTGCACCACTTCGGCGATCTGATCGACGTGCCGGCCGTCCGGCGTAGGCCAGGCGCGCCACTGGTAGCCGTAGATCGGGCCGAGTTCGCCGTTGGCATCGGCCCATTCGTCCCAGATCGTGACGCCGTTTTCCTTCAGGTACTGGATGTTGGTCGAACCCTGCAGGAACCACAGCAGTTCATGGATGATCGACTTCAGGTGCAGCTTCTTGGTGGTGACGACCGGAAAGCCTTCGTTCAGGTCGAAGCGCATCTGGTAGCCAAACACCGAGCGCGTGCCGGTGCCGGTGCGGTCGGACTTTTCGGTGCCGTGTTCGAAAACATGGCGCATGAAGTCGAGATACTGTTTCATCGGCGCGGTTGGGGAATGTGATGTGGGCGGTCAGGCCGCAAACACGGATTCTAGCCTGTTAACGACGCTGGCCGCCCGCAGGCGGCCAGCGTCACGTCAGGTCAGCCGGATCAGTGGCTTTCCACCGTCTTCTGGCTGGCTTCGCGGTTGCCGCGACGCTTCTGCGTCAGGTAGCCCGCGCCGAGCACGCCGCCGACGATCACGAGGTACAGACCCCACTTGATCACGGGTTGCGCCTCGAAGAACGCCTTGGTGATCGGCTCGCCCAGGATCATCTTCACGGCCGTGAAGGCCAGCACGCCGGCGCCGATGTAGATGATGGCGGGGTAGCGCGACATCAGCTTGAGCACCAGGCTGGAGCCCCAGACCACGATGGGAATACTGATCAGCAGGCCCAGCACCACCAGCAGGAAGCTGCCATGGGCGGCGCCGGCCACGGCCAGCACGTTGTCCACGCCCATCACGGCGTCGGCGATGATGATGGTCTTCATCGCGCCCATCAGCGTGGCCGCGCCTGCGCCGTGCTCGTCGCCATCTTCCTCGGCGGCCAGCAGCTTGTAGGCAATCCAGACCAGCGCCAGGCCGCCAACCAGCAGCAGGCCGGGNATCTTGAGCAGCCAGACCACGCCAATCGTCATGGCCGAGCGNACCACCACGGCNCCGACGGTACCCCAGACGATGGCCTTCTTCTGCAGGTGCGGCGGCAGGTTGCGCGCCGCCAGGGCGATCACGATGGCGTTGTCGCCGGCCAGAACCAGGTCAATGACGACGATCGACAGCAGGGCTGTCAGGAACTGCATCGTGAACAGATCGGTAAACCACTCCATGTACGCTCCTAGAAAGTGCAAATCGCTGCCGGCCGGTATGGCCAGCAAGGTCTTGTTGTTGCACCTGGGATTTACAGCGAGCGCCGGAAGTCTGGGGTCGCCTTTGCAAACCATAAAAACCAGGTGTGCAAAGGTCTTGCTCGACTGGCTGGCGCGGAATGCGCGCCAGGGTCAGCACAACCGGAAACGGGCTAGCGTTTCGGAATGACGATTGTGCTAAGGGCATTCGATGCCCCCAAGCTACTCCCCTTTAACTTCCCTCTTTGGAAGGGATCGTGCCAACCAGAAAGCTCCGGCAGGCACGTTGGAGGCGATTATAAGGGAACTCCGACGAAAAATGTTGCATTGCCGGGGTGGGGTTTGTATGTATTCAGATTGAGACATAGATGCCGTGCGCGGAGTTTGTAAAGTGATGCAACGCGGCGCTGCACGCATAAGCATATGCAACTATTCTTGGGAGATTGGCTCGGCAGATGTGCGTCAGACAGGACAGGCGCGGATCCCGTGCCAGCCGTGTGCCCCGCGCAGGCGGTTGAGAGGGATTCACCGTAGTGCCCATCGACAACAAGGACAAGTCATGCCGGCTGTTACTACGCTCAAGACGCCCGACACCAGCAACTCCCGCAACAACTCCCACCCCAAGACCCCCAACAACCACCACCATGCCACGCCGGCCATCGCGCCGGAGCCGCCCATAGCCATTGGCAACGGCCATGCACGCCAGACCCCGGCGCCCCAGCCCGAGTTCGTACAGCAATACCGCGAGGACAGCGGCGCCCTGCTGGCCGAGATCGTGGCCGGCCTGAGCCAGCCGCAGGCCCGCATCAGCCCGAAGTTCTTCTACGACGTGCTGGGCTCCCGGCTGTTCGAGGCCATTACCGACCTGCCCGAGTACTACCCCACGCGTACCGAGGCGGCGATTTTCGCCAGCGCGGCGCCGGCCATTGCCGCGCGCGCGGGCAGCGGCTGCGTGCTGATCGACCTCGGAGCCGGCAACTGCGAAAAGGCGGCGCGCCTGTTTCCGAGCCTGCAGCCCGCGCAATACGTGGCGCTCGACATCTCGGTGGAATTCCTGCGCGGCACGCTGGCCAGCCTGCAGCAGCAGAACCCGCAGATCCCGATGCTGGGGCTCGGCGCGGACCTGTGCGGGCCGCTCGACCTGCCGCGCGGCGTGCGGCGCGGGCGCCGGCTGTTCTTCTATCCCGGATCGAGCATCGGCAATTTCGCGCCGATCGACGCGCTGGCGCTGCTGCAGCGGCTGCGCGCCGTGGCCGGCCCCGGCGACGGCGTGCTGATAGGCGTGGACCTGTTCAAGGATGCCGGGACGCTGGTGGCCGCCTATGACGACCCGCTNGGGGTGACCGCCGCNTTCAACCGCAACGTGCTGCGCAACGTGAACCGCATCGTCGGCAGCGATTTCGCCATCGAGGACTGGCGCCACGCCGCCTCGTTCGACGCGCCGGCCTCGCGCATCCAGATGCATCTGCAGGCGGAGCGCGACGTGACCGTGCGCTGGTCGGGCGGCGAGCGCCGCTTCGCGGCCGGCGAGCGCATCCATACCGAGGATTCGCACAAGTATCGGCCCGAGGATTTCGCCATCCTGCTGGAAGCGGCCGGCTTTACCGATCCGGTCAGCTGGACCGATCCGCGCGGGTGGTTCGCGGTGTTTCACGCGCGCGGCTGACCGGCTTCCCGAAGCACGAAGCGTGCGGGTGGCGGGGAAGCCGCGCCGCCAGCAGGGTGAAACGGGGCGCGCCGGAGCCGGATCGCGCGCGGTGTCATAATGCGCGCAGCCGGCCCGCGCCGGCTTGCGTACCGACATCCCTCACCCCTCACTCACGGAATCCTCGATGAGCGGCTTCTCCATGCTTCCCGATCTCCACTTCACCGGCGGCACGGCGGCCTGGCCCGACGCGCGCCGGCTGCCGCGCGAGGGGTTGGCGCAGGCACTGGTGGAATCGCGCAATCGCACGCTGGCATGGCTGGGCGCATTCGGCCAGACCCGCAAGGGCTGGACGGTGCCGCGCCAGTACGACTGCAACCCGCCGCTGTGGACGCTCGGCAATATCGCCTGGCATGCCGAATGGTGGTGCCTGCGCGGCGTGCGCCACCTGGAGCAGGGCGGTATTCGCCTGCCGGTGGCCAGCGAGCCGTCGCTGCTCGATGGCGCCGACGAATGGTTCGATCCGGAGCGCATTGGTCCCGACGAGCGCTGGGAGATCGCGCTGCCCGACGTGGCCGTGGTCAAGCAGTACGCCACGCAGGTGCTCGACGGGCTGCTGCGGCGCATAGCGCTGCTGCCTGACGATGACGACGCCACGCTGTACCCGTTCCGCCGCACGCTGTATTACGAGGACGTGCAGGGCGAAACCGTGGCCACGTTGCTGCAGGCGCTGGAACTGGCGCCGGCCGAGCCCGCATCGATCGCGCCGACCGTGCCGGTGGGCACGGCCGGCACGCTGCATTTTCCCGGGGGCAATTTCACGCAGGGCTGGGCCGGGCCGGAAGGCTTTGCCTGGCCCGATGAAGTGCCGGCGCAGAAGGTCTATGTGCCGGCATTCGAGATGGATGCCGCGCTGGTCACGAACGCCCAGTTCCTGGAGTTCGTCGAGGACCGCGGCTACGAGCATCCGTCGTACTGGTCGGCCGCCGGCCGCCAGTGGCTGATGACGCAGGAACGTTCGGCGCCGCGCTACTGGGCGCGCCACGCGGTAAGCCGCAGCTGGGTGGTGTCNCGCTTCGGCACCGAGCGCACGCTCAACCCCGACGAAGCGGTGCGCCACATCACGCTGTTCGAAGCGCAGGCGTGGTGCGTGTGGGCCGGGCGCCGGTTGCCGCAGGAGGTGGAGTGGGAGCTGGCGGCCACGCAGAATCGCGGGCTGCAATGGGGCGCGCTGCGCGAGTGGACGGCCACGCCGTACGAGCCGTATCTCGGCTTTGCGGCGGAGCCGACCGATGGCGAGATCATCGGGCGTTTCGGCACGCACCAGGCCGTGCGCGGCGTGTCGTTCGCCAGTGCCGCGCGGCTGCGCCATGTGCGAGCGCGCACGGCGCTGCTGCCCGAGGACGATGTGTCGTTCGTGGGATTCAGGACCTGCGCGGTTTGATGGGCCGCGGGTCAGACGGCTGAGCCCGGGCCCGCGACGACTTCGAGTCGGAACCAGCGCGCAACAAAAAAGGCAGCCCATCGGGCTGCCTTTTTCATTTTCTGCTCAGCGGGTCAGCTGATCAACGCTCGAAACGCGAGCGGCTGTTGCCGTTGCGCTGGCCGCCGAAGCCGCCGCGATCACCGCCACGGTCGCCGAACTTGCGGTCGCCGAAGCTGCGCTCGCCGCCGAAGCCGCGGTTGCCGTCGCGCTGGCCGTCACGGTTGCCGAACGAGCGCTGCTCGCCGCCAAAGTTGCGGTCGCCGAAGCTGCGTTGCTGCCCCTGGCCTTGACCCTGGCCGCGATAGCCGGTGTTGCCGCGGTCGCCGAAGCCACCACCATTGCCACGGTCGCCGAAACCGCCGCCGTTGCCACGGTCGCCGAAGCCACGGTTGTCGTCACCGAAGCTGCGCGGGGCGCCGCGATCACCGAAACCACGGTTGCCGTCGCCGCCGAACTTGCGCTCGCCGAAGTTGCGGTCGCCAAAGCTGCGCTCGCCGCCTTCGCGGTTGCCGCGATAGCCGCCGCCGTTACCGTTGCCGTTGCCACGGTAGCCGCCGCCGTTGCCGCGGAAGCCGTCACGGCCGCCCGGCTTGCCGCCGAAGTTCGAACGCGGCTTGGGCGTGCGACGCGGCTCCAGGCCTTCGATCACCGAAGCGTCGATGCGGTGGTTCGTGAAGCGCTCGATGCGGCGCCACGCAAACATGTCGCCGTGGTTCACCAGGTTGATGGCGATACCCGAGCGGCCGGCACGACCGGTACGGCCGATACGGTGCACGTAGTCTTCCGCCTGCTTGGGCAGGTCGAAGTTCACCACGTGGGTGATGTCGGGCACGTCGATGCCGCGGGCAGCCACGTCCGTGGCCACCAGCACGCGCAGGTTGCCGCGGCGCAGGGCCGTGAGCGTGCGGTTACGCGCGCCCTGGGTCATGTCGCCGTGCAGGGCGCCAGCCGCGAAACCGGTATCCGACAGGCGCTCGGCCAGCGAATCGGCATCGCGCTTGGTAGCCGTGAACACGATGGCCTGCTTCAGCGAGGCGTCGCGCAGCAGGTGGTCCAGCAGGCGTTCCTTGTGCGACATGTCGTCGGTAAAGTGCAGGCGCTGCTCGATGTTGCTGTGGTCGGCGCGCGCGGCGGCGATCTCGATGCGTTGCGGGTCGCGCAGCTGGCGCGAGGCCAGCTGGACGATGCGGGCGTCGAGCGTGGCCGAGAACATCAGCGTCTGGCGCGATGCCGGCGTGGCAGCCACGATGGCGTCGATGTCATCGGCAAAGCCCATGTCCAGCATGCGGTCGGCTTCGTCGAACACGAGCATNTCNAGNGCCGACAGGTCGATGCGGCCGGCTTCGATATGGTCGAGCAGGCGGCCCGGCGTGGCCACCAGGATGTCCGGCATGCGCGACAGCATGGCCAGCTGCTTCGG
>JGI25151J46595_10002510_pt1 | contig 10919 bp, 10 predicted proteins | sample AraplaMF_Col_mLB_FD_46595 | JGI IMG/M metagenome (IMG submission 46595) | reverse complement strand
GCGATTGTGGATGATAAAATGCGCGAACTCAATGCCAAGAATCCTTCGCTTGATACGAGTAGACTAGCGGTATTGACGGCGGTAAACGTCATACACGATTATATAAAATTAAAAGAAGAACATGAGAAACTAAAAGAAAGTATGACAAAAAAAGGAATGGAATAACATGATTGATATTATTATCATATTACTGCTTGTTATGGGATTTTTCCTCGGCTTAAGAAGAGGGTTTGTCCTACAACTTGTAAAGTTAACAAGCTTTATTATCGCATACCTTGTTGCATACTGGTACTGCAAAGATTTAGCGCCAGTACTTGAGAAATTTATTCCGTATCCATTCGATCAGAACGTATCTGTGCCAGAATGGATTGATGCAAATAATATCGAAGCAGTATTCTATCAAGCAATTGCGTTCATTGTATTATTTATTATTACAAAAATCGCGCTTTCATTGCTTGGGAATTTGCTGAATATGTTTACAGAAATCCCAGTTATAAAACAGGTAAATGCGTTTGCTGGAGCACTTCTTGGTTTCTTAGAAGTGTATATTATTCTGTTTGTCTTAATTATTATTGGAACTATTCTTCCGATTGAACAGGTACAAACGCCACTGCAAAAATCATCAATTAGCAAAATAATTGTAGACGATACACCGATTCTTTCTGAAAAGGTGAAGGAACTATGGCAGCCAGGTAGCAGAGTATAACTTCTCTTTTTTCGGAAAGAGAAGTTTTTTTTCTATGAAAGAAAGGCGGGGAAAGAATGAAAGTAAATAAAAAACAAGTGATTAAATTATTGGAGACAATCGGCCTTTTTATGGAGCTTAAGGGCGAAAATCCATTTAAAATATCTGCATTTCGTAAAGCCGCAGCAGCATTAGAAAGCGATGATCGTAGTCTTTCTGAAATTGAAGATTTCACAAAGATTCCGGGTATTGGAAAAGGAACAGCAGCGGTCATTCAAGAATATATTGAAGCTGGAACTTCAGAAGTATTAGAGGAGCTTGAAAAGGAAGTGCCAAGCAGTCTATTACCGTTATTAAAATTACCAGGGCTTGGTGGTAAAAAAGTAGCGAAGTTGTACAAAGAGCTTGGCGTTATTGATATGGAAACTTTGCAAAAGGCTTGTGAAGAAAATAAAGTACAGGCACTTGCGGGATTCGGTAAGAAAACAGAAGAGAAAATATTAGAAGCAATCGCTCAAGTAGGCTCTCGTCCAGAGCGAGTACCGATTGCGATGGTCTTACCTATTGCCGGGGAAATAGAGAAGAAATTGTCGAATGTCCAGGAAATTGTTCGATTCTCTCGCGCTGGTAGCCTGCGCCGCGTTCGCGAAACGGTAAAAGATTTAGATTTTATTATCGCAACGGAAAATCCAGTAGCAGTACGTGAACATTTACTGCAATTTGATAATATGATTGAAGTCATTGCGAGCGGTGATACAAAAGTATCCGTTCGTCTTCAATATGAATATGATATTTCAATTGATTTCCGTCTTGTAAAACCTGAAGAATTTATTACAACGCTTCATCATTTCACAGGTTCAAAAGATCATAACGTAAGAATGCGCCAAATTGCAAAAGATAAAGGTGAAAAGATTAGTGAGTACGGTGTGGAAAATTTAGAGACAGGTGAAGTGAAGACGTTTGAAACAGAAGAAGCATTCTTTGCTCATTTTGGTCTACCATTTATTCCACCAGAAGTACGTGAAGATGGAAAAGAGCTTGAGTTGATTAAAGAATATCCAAATTTAATTCAGTTCTCTGATATACAAGGTGATTTACATATGCATACAACATGGAGTGACGGTGCTTTTTCAATTGAAGAAATGGTACAAGCATGCCGCGGGCGTGGGTATAAATTTATGGCAATTACGGATCATTCCCAATACTTGAAAGTAGCGAACGGTTTAACGAAAGAGCGTCTTCGTGAACAAGGAAAAGAGATTGAACGTATTAACGAAAAATACTCAGATATTACAATTTTACGCGGAATCGAAATGGATATTTTACCAGATGCAACGCTCGATTTTGATGATGAAGTATTAGCGGAGCTTGATTATGTCATTGGTGCAATCCATTCTAGCTTCTCACAAGACCGTGAAACAATTATGAAACGCTTGCGTACAGCAATTGAAAATAAACATGTTACGATGATTGCCCACCCAACAGGTCGTCTTCTTGGACGCCGCGAAGGGTACGATGTAGATACAGATTTACTGATTGAACTCGCAAAAGAAACAGATACAATTTTAGAATTAAACGCGAATCCGAACCGCTTAGATTTAAGTGCGAAACTATTAAAGCAAGCACAAGATGCGGGCGTAAAAGTAGCGATCAATACTGATGCGCATACACTTGAAATGTTAGAAGATATGGAAACCGGTGTAGCGGCAGCTCGTAAAGGGTGGATTCAGAAAGATACCGTGATTAACACATGGGATATTGAACGTTTATTAGATTATATTAAACGGAATAAGTAACACAAGGGGGACGTGCAACTTATGTTAGAACGAACGTTGCGTGTATTAGAATATAACAAAGTAAAAGAACAATTACTTGAGCATGTTGCTTCTTCACTTGGTCGTGATAAAGTGAAGAGCCTTGTGCCAAGTACAGATTTTGAAGAAATTGTAGAAATGCAAGAGACAACGGATGAAGCAGCAAAAGTCATTCGCTTAAAAGGACATGTGCCGCTCGGTGGGATTTTTGATATTCGTCCAAATGTAAAACGTGCGAAAATTGGAAGTATGTTAAGTCCACATGAACTTCTTGATATTGCAAGTACGATGTATGGTAGCCGCCAAATGAAGCGATTTATTGAAGATATGGTTGATAATGGCGTAGAGCTTCCAATCTTAGAAACCTATGTGGCGCAAATTGTGTCTCTATATGATTTAGAAAAGAAAATTACAAGCTGCATTGGTGATGGTGGCGAAGTAGTTGATAGTGCCAGTGATAAACTGCGCGGTATTCGTAACCAAATCCGTACTGCGGAAAGCCGCATTCGTGAGAAACTTGAAAATATGACGCGATCTTCTAATGCACAGAAGATGCTATCAGATGCAATCGTAACAATTCGTAATGATCGCTATGTAATTCCTGTGAAGCAGAATACCGCGGTGTATATGGTGGTATTGTTCATGACCAATCGGCGTCTGGACAAACGTTATTTATTGAGCCACAAGTCATTGTGGAACTAAATAACGCATTGCAAGAAGCACGCGTGAAAGAAAAACAAGAAGTAGAGCGCATCTTAATGNTGTTAACAGAAGAAGTAGCACTAGAAGCAGATACTGTATTAGCAAACGTAGAGGTTATTGCGAATCTTGATTTCATTTTTGCGAAAGCATTTTATGCAAAGCGAATCAAAGCTACAAAACCAATTGTAAATAATGAACGCTATATGAATTTAAGACAAGCACGTCATCCGCTTATCGACCCGGAAATCATTGTGCCAAACGATATTATGCTTGGTAAAGACTTCACAACAATCGTTATTACAGGTCCGAATACAGGTGGTAAGACAGTTACATTAAAAACAGTCGGTATCTGTGTATTAATGGCGCAATCTGGCCTTCATNTTCCAGTATTAGACGAATCTGAGATTTGTGTGTTTAAAAACATTTTTGCTGATATCGGTGATGAACAATCGATTGAACAAAGCTTAAGTACGTTCTCCTCACATATGGTGAACATTGTAGATATTTTAGAAAAAGCTGACTTTGAAAGCTTAGTATTATTCGATGAATTAGGTGCCGGAACAGACCCACAAGAAGGGGCTGCGCTTGCCATTTCAATCTTAGATGAAGTATATAACCGNGGAGCGCGCGTTGTCGCAACAACGCATTATCCAGAGCTAAAAGCATATGGTTACAATCGTGAACAAGTTATTAACGCAAGTGTTGAGTTTGATGTAAATACATTAAGCCCAACGTATAAATTATTAATCGGTGTACCAGGACGCAGTAACGCTTTTGAAATTTCCAAACGCCTTGGATTATCTGATCNCGTGATTGACCGTGCTCGTAATCATATTGGTACAGATACGAATAAAATCGAAAATATGATTGCGAAGCTAGAAGAAAGTCAAAAAAATGCAGAGCGCGAATGGAACGAAGCAGAAGAGCATCGTAAACAATCTGAAAAACTTCATCGTGAATTACAGCGTCAAATCATTGAATTTAACGATGAGCGTGATGAAAGATTATTAAAAGCGCAAAAAGAGGGCGAAGAAAAAGTAGAAGCTGCGAAAAAAGAAGCAGAAGGTATCATTCATGAACTTCGTCAACTGCGTAAAGCGCAGCTTGCAAGCGTGAAAGATCATGAGCTCATTGAAGCGAAAAGTCGTCTAGAAGGGGCAGCGCCAGAGCTTGTGAAAAAACAAAGAGTAAAAGTGAAAAACACAGCGCCAAAACAACAATTGCGAGCAGGCGACGAAGTGAAAGTATTAACATTCGGTCAAAAAGGACAGCTGCTGAAAAAAGTAAGCGATAATGAGTGGAACGTCCAAATTGGTATTCTNAAGATGAAAGTGAAAGAATCCGATATGGAGTACATTAATACGCCACAACCGGTTGAGAAGAAAGCAGTGGCGACTGTTAAGGGAAGAGACTATCACGTTTCCTTAGAGCTTGACCTTCGTGGCGAGCGTTTTGAAAATGCGATGATGCGCGTTGAAAAATATTTAGATGATGCACAGCTTGCAAACTATCCACGTGTATCCATCATTCACGGAAAAGGAACAGGAGCACTTCGCCAAGGGGTACAAGACTACTTGAAAAAACATCGCGGCGTGAAAAACTACCGTTACGGTGACATGGGCGAGGGAGGCCTAGGCGTAACAGTTGTCGAATTAAAATAACACAAAACCAAGCAAAAGGGGAAACCATTATATGTTTATGGACAAACTTGCAAAAGTATTGTTAGCTTGTTGCGGAATATTTTTGGTGATTGGGGTTATTTATTTAGTGGTTTTTGCGAAGTAAGGGAGCGTCAATCTCGGCATCAGTATACCGCCTGAGATTGACGCTTTTTCTTTTCGGATAATCTATAAGAAAAAAGGAATATGACATGAAAATTAACCAATTTATAAGCGAAGCATTATCCTGCTCAAGGCGAGAAACAGACCGCCTTATTAAAGCGGACCTCGTGGCAATTAACGGTGAAGTGTGTACGCACGGTACGATTGTTACGGAGAATGATATTGTAACGATTGATGGCAAAACGATTGAAAAAGAGGACAAAGAAAAAATCTACATTGCCTTCCATAAACCAGTTGGCATTACTTGTACAGCTGCGGATCATATTGACGGGAATATCATCGAGTATATCAATCATCCCGAAAGAATCTTTCCAGTTGGCCGCTTAGATAAAGCGTCGGAAGGATTGATTTTGTTAACGAATGATGGAAGGATTGCCAATCAAATTTTACACGGAGNTNATGAGCATGAAAAAGAATATATTGTAACGGTCGATAAGCCATTTNCAGATTGGTTTATTGACGGAATGTCCCGTGGCGTGAAGATTAAAGATGGAATAACGAAGCAGTGTAAAGTGACACGAGTAAATAGTTCTACATTTCGAATTATTTTAACGCAAGGAATGAACAGACAAATTCGTCGAATGAGCCGTGCTTTTGGATATACAGTAACAAAACTGAAGCGCGTACGAATTATGAATATTAAGCTTGATGGATTAGAGGATGGAGAGTGGCGGAATGTCACAGTGCAAGAGTTACAGGAATTATTGAAGCAGTTATAGTCGTTTTTCTGTGTTTATTTTTAAAAAAATAAAACTATTGATTTTTTTAAAAATAGCCCATATAATAAAAAACAACAATATTCGACAATATATTTTATAAAAGTAATGATGAGGACACGAGTTATTTTTTACGATTCTCAGAGAGGGGAGCCTTAGGCTGTGAGCTTCCTAATACGAAAAGATATACTTACCACCTCTAAACTTCAAGAGTGAACGGCATGATGCATTGTAATTCTTGACGGATAAAACCGTTATCAATTTACACGAGCTATAAAATGAGTTTATTTCGTTATACATTCATTTTATTAGAATAAGGGTGGAACCACGATTTCAACACTCGTCCCTTTGTTAGGGACGGGTGTTTTTTGCGTTCTTTTATAGGGGAAGTAGGATTGAAAGAGGAAATGTAACGAGTTTTTATTTCTGAATATTTTGTCTATTTATTGATTTTTAGGAGGTAAATGAAAATGAAATCATCTTTAAAGTTATCTGAGATGTTTGCAATAAGTTTAATGTTATTTGCACTATTCTTCGGCGCAGGTAATATGATTTTCCCACCAGCGTTAGGACAAGGTGCTGGAACAGATGTATGGATTGCGTTGTTTGGTTTTATCATTACAGGGGTAGGACTTCCTTTACTAGGGGTTATTGTCATTGCTTTAAAAGGAGATATCAATGAATTAGCAGGTCGCGTGCATCCGTTATTTGCACTTGTTTTTACAGTTGCGATTTATTTATGTTTAGGTGTATTTGTCAGCGTTCCGCGTACAGGAACGGTTGCTTATGAGATGGGAGTCGCTCCATTTTTATCAAGTTCAGTAGCGAGCCAAGCATATCCACTTGTTATCTTTACATTCATTTTCTTTGCAGTTACTTTCTATTTAGCATTAAACCCTTCAAAATTAGTAGGGCGCATCGGAAAAGTATTAACACCAATTTTATTAGCTGTCATTGCAATTATTGTTATTAAAGCACTTATTACACCAATTGGAGAGTTCGGTGCACCGACAGAAACATACAAAGATCCACTGTTTAAAGGATTTATTGATGGATATTTAACATTAGACGGATTAGCAGCACTTGTTTTCGGAAATGTGGTTATCAATGCTTTAAAAGGAAAAGGGATTACAAATAAGAAAAGTATTGCGAAAGTAACAATCTTTGCAGGAATTATTGCAGCACTTGGCTTACTTATCGTTTACTTAGCACTCGCTTACCTTGGGGCTTCTAGTGTATCGCTTGGAATGGGAGAAAACGGCGGTGTTATTTTAACAAACGTTGTTCATCATTTATTTGGAAATTACGGCACACTACTACTTGGGGTAGCAATTGCGGCTGCATGTTTAACAACTTCTGTTGGGATTGTCGCAGCTTGTGGAGATTTTTTCTCAGCACTACTACCAAAGCTGTCTTATCAAAAAGTTGTTTTTATCTTCTGCGTGCTAGCATTTATGGTAGCAAACCTAGGTTTAACACAATTAAATGCATTAGCATTACCAATCTTAATAGCAATCTATCCAATCGGAATCGTATTAATCATATTATCGCTAATTGAAAATTACCTTCGTATCCCGTTGGCAATGTATGTGGGTGGTATTATAGGAGCATTTGTTATTAGCTTTTTCGATGGATTAAATAATGCACACATTCAAATTGCAGCATTAGCGCCGATTTTAGAAAAAGTTCCGTTTTATAGTGTAGGGATTGGATGGTTAATTCCAGGAATGATCGGTATGTTTGTTGGGTATGTTGTTTCGGCTTTTCAGAAGNGAGAAGTTGTTGTAGGGAAATAAGGTAAAGAGGCTTTCTTTGAAAGAAAGTCTCTTTTTTTTGTAGAAAAGCTTACATATATAGAAAGTGAGATGTTGGGAAATGTACCCCGCATTACTGCCTGTAAAAGCCCGATTGGTGAGGGCCAATAATCAGTGGGGGATGAAGAAAATCCCCACTGATTAAAGTTTCACTTTATCTAAATCTATTGTTCATTGATGAAGGAGTTTTCAAGCTAAAAAAGACTGTCATTTTATTAATCCTTGTTTGTAACACCTATTCAGTTTCACCCACATAATATAATATCGTCGTTCAATAAAGTTTGAGGAGGAATANACCTTATGAATAAAAAGCCAATTGTTCTCCATGATGAGCCTTTTGTAGCCCAGTATGAACAAATAATTACACCAGCAGAATGCCAAGAGTTAATCGAACTATCTAAAAAGCACATCCAACCCGCACAAGCCTATGGACATACAGGGGAACGGAAATCAGATTTTACTTGGCTTCCACACTATTCACATGGACTTGTTAGTCAAGTATCTGAACTTATTGCTACTGCTATGCCCTTGCCGCTTAATCACGCTGAGCCATTACAAGCAGCGAGATATGAAGTTGGGGGGAAATTTGATGCTCATATTGATTGTTATGGTACCTGGCACGAAGATGGGAGGAACCGAGTTGAACAAGGGGGACAACGACTTTATACAGCTATTCTTTATTTGAATACAGTTAATGCAGGTGGAGAAACTTTTTTTCCCTCTCTGAATCTTACAGTTACTCCAAGCGAAGGGAAATTATTAGTTTTTGAAAATTGTAAAAGAGGGACAAATGAACCACATCCCCTTTCATTGCATGAAGGTTGTGCGGTACATGAAGGAGAAAAATGGATTGCTACATTATGGTTTCGTGAAAAACCACAATATTAAAAATCCATTATTTGGTTTTTGAGAGAAATGAAAGTTTTTGTTTATTCTTGTTTATGTACAGGGTTTTTCCGTTGGACAGTGCTCTAAGACTGATCTTTAGATAAGAGTCTCATCTTTTACATCGTATAAAGTGAAACTTTAATCAGTGGGGATTTTCTTCATCCTCCACTGATTATTGGCCCTCACCAATCGGGCTTTTACGGGCAGTTGATCTCCCACCTAACTTCTTTGCTTTTGCCGAATTTTGAGATGGGAGTCTTACTGCCCGCAAATAGCGGGATAAATATATAACAGTCGTTCTAGGCAACGAGCTGGTTGTACTCGCAAAGCAATAATATGGTATAGTGAAACGAGGCTGTTTTTTCAGTCTCGTTTTTTAAATGCTTCCTACTAAATAGAAAGCATTCAAATGGAAAGGAAGACATTACATGCGATCAGAAGTAAATGTAAAGATAAAACCGAAATTTATAAAAGAGATTAAAAGTGGCTACCCACTTATTTTAAAAGATGCAATTCAAAACTTAAATGATATACGTGAAGAGGGGGCAATCATCAAAATTGTTGATGAGAAGAACCAATTTCTTGGTAAAGGATATTACGGAAAGCAAAATAAAGGATATGGCTGGATTTTAACAAGAAAAGAGCAGGAGCACATTGACCAAGCTTTCTTTGAAAGAAAAATCAAATCAGCGTTACATAAGAGAAAAGGTTTTTACAAATCGAATGACACGACTGCATTCCGCGCTGTAAATGGTGAAGGTGATGGCCTTGGTGGTTTAATCATCGATTATTACGATGGTTATTATGTAATTAGCTGGTATAGTGAAGGGATTTATTCTTTTAAAGATGAAATCATTGGGGCTCTTCAAAAAGTAGCAAACTTTAAAGGAATCTACCAGAAGAAGCGTTTTGATACAAAAGGAAAGTATATGGAAGACGATGATTTTGTTGCTGGAGAGCGCGGCGAGTTCCCAATCATCGTGAAAGAGAACGGTGTAAACTTTGCCGTGTATTTAAATGATGGTGCGATGGTTGGCGTATTCTTAGATCAGCGTAACGTTCGAAAACAAATTCGTGACACATACGCGAAAGGTAAAACAGTGTTAAATATGTTCTCTTATACAGGTGCTTTTTCTGTATTCGCAGCGCTTGGCGGAGCGACAAAAACAACAAGTGTTGATCTTGCGAATCGTAGTTTAAGTAAAACAATTGAACAATTTAGCTTGAACGGCATTGACTATGAAGCACAAGATATTATTGTAGAAGACGTTTTCCATTACTTTAAATACGCAGCGAAGAAACAGATGAAGTTTGACATGGTTGTATTAGATCCACCAAGCTTTGCACGGTCTAAAAAATATACATTTAGTGCAGCAAAAGACTATAAAAACCTATTAAAAGAAACAATCTCCATTACAGAAAACAACGGTATTATCGTTGCTTCTACAAACTGCAGTACATTTGATATGAAAAAATTTAAAGGCTTTATTGATACAGCGTTCAAAGAAATGAATGGCAAATATAAAATATTAGAAGAATATTCTTTGCCAGAAGATTTCCGTACGATTGACCAATTTAAAGAAGGCGACTATTTAAAGGTTGTTTTTATTGAAAAAATTAAAGGATAATTAAAATATATCAGCATTTTGACAAAGGATATCGATTTACAGATAAAAAACGATATAAGAAAAGGAGCTCAATTTCAAAATGAGCTCCTTTTCCTATTGAACAATATGCTGCACTCTGCCAACTTGCCCGTCTTGTAAGCGCACTTTAATACCGTGCGGATGAGACGGTGAGTTTGTCAAAATATCTTTTACAATCCCTCTAGTGAGTGTACCAGTACGTTGGTCTTTTTTTAAGACAATATCAACTTCAAGACCTGGTGAAATGTTAGCTCGTTTTTGCCCGTTCATTTACACACCTGTACGTCTACGTTGGTTGTTCGTTTTCTTCGTTTGTTGGTTTTGTAGTTTTTTCGTTGCTTGACTTTGATTTGCAGCATTTGCTCCGTTTCCATTTCCTTGCTTTTTCTTTGCAAGTTGTTCGCGCATTAAATCAGCTAAGCTTACTTTTTTATTTTCTGACATGGTAAAACTCCTTTATATTAGGTTAATTGTAAACAATAGTTGTGAGTTCCATCATAACATTGTTATGAAAAGAAATGAAGTCGGATTGAATTTTCATATAATTCTTTTCACCTTTATTGACTTCAGTTACAATTAAATTGTTAATGTTTGTAAAAAAGGGGGTAGAAGCATGTCACATCATATTTTGTTAGTGGAAGATGATAGCTCTATTCAAGAAATGGTCGAGAAATATTTAACTAAAGAGGGCTTTCAAATAACAATTGCATCTGATGGAGAAGAAGGAGTTCTCACATTTCTAAAAGGCTCATTTGATTTAATCATTCTCGATATCATGATGCCAAAGCTAGACGGATTAGAAGTTGTGAGAAT
>JGI25151J46595_10002506_pt1 | contig 10950 bp, 6 predicted proteins | sample AraplaMF_Col_mLB_FD_46595 | JGI IMG/M metagenome (IMG submission 46595) | reverse complement strand
ATCAATGATAGTTGCCATGAGATTAACAAAACACGTTACTTAATACTAATGATAAGGAAATATAGGTATTTTGTAAATAAGTTATGAGGAGATAATCAATGATAGTGCAGAAAAATAAGCCGATGTAAGCTAGGGAATTTAAATTGTAATGTATAATAGCTAGAAAAAAAGGTAATAATATTACCAAAATAGTAGTTTTTATGAGAGCAAATATAGCTAGGGGTTTAAGATTAGAATTAATGTGAATCGACTTTGGGGTCTAATGTTTACTCTATGTCACGATCAATATGATATTTACGAGTATTTTTAATAGTATATGGAATATTTATGATAGATTTATGTCGATGTATTAGCACCTATGATCTTCAAGCAATACGAAGATGTGATTGGCTTAATTTCCAACAGGATAGCTTTTGTCAAAGTTTGAAATTATCCAATTTGAACAGAGATCTAACCCCTACTGACATTAACATGATATGTGAGATTGACATAGAAAGGAATTTTGATAGTCAACTATCAATGTCTTGTTAACCGAACTACTATTAGTTATCGCTGTATTAGTGGTGTTCCTAGTAAAGCGCCTTATTTATATGAGGACAAATATAAGAAAAACTTATTCAAAATGAACGGATATGTCTTTTAACACCCTGTAATATTGCTTAATTTAGTGGAGAAACTAACATAAAGTTAATTATTTACTTGATTCCGTTATGGATATCTACACTCCTATTATTAACATGAAATTGATATTTAAACGCATCAATATAATTTATTGTCAATTTCATGTTAACCATAAAGGATGGAATGTTAATGTAGTAGTTTTATATATGTTATTGATATCTTGAACTTTGTACAGGATTAGAAGTTTTATATTATTAATTTATTTATTATAAGTTTAAGTTATAGGATAAATAGCTATTAACAATTTCCCTAATATAAACTGTTTTTTCAGGGGTGTTAATGAGTATTTATGCTTATTGCATTAAAGGTGTTAACATGAAATCGATATTTAGAGCTAGGTTTATCGTTACATGTCAATGTTGGTTGATATGTCAATGTTAGCGCGTATCACAAAGAGGCTTATTCTTGCCCGTATGATATCAATAATGTTTAATTGTGTATAAAGATTATAGTTTTATATACAAAAGCGCCAGATTTCTTGAAGTGATCATCTAAATATGGTAGTACGCTAAAAGGTTTAATTGACATGTAAAAGTTAGTTTAAATGAGAGTATCGAGGATTCCAATGGATAATCCCTTAAATCTACACTGCTATCATTAACATGAGGTAGATATTAAAATATCTTACTACATTCTATTGTCAATTTCATGTTAACTGAAATAATGAAATGTTAATACGATAGTTTCATATAAGTTATAGAATTAATAGCTATTAACAATGTTTTTATTAAAAAAGATGTTTTCCTATAGTTTTTTATAAATATTTATATTTAATGCAGCGAAGGTGTTGATATGAAATTAACATTTATCCTGGGTTTTGTGGTTACATATCAATGTCGGTTGATATGTAAATGTGAGTTATTATTTCAAAGGAGGATTTTCTTATTTAAATGACATCAATAATAGGGATAATGTAGTTTTGAAAGTTCAAATGGTATATAAATATCCCGGTATTTTGTATAAAAGCTCCAGGTCTCTTGAAGTAATCATTTAAATAAGTAATACGTTAAAAGAATTGAATGACATGTAAAAGTTAGTTTCAATGAAAGTGACAAGGATCTGAATGTATAATTGCTTGATTTCGTGTGTATAATTAACATGTAAACAATTATTGGTTGAATCTGTTGCAAATACCTGCACACCACTATTATTAACATAAAATTGAATTTAAATACTTTACAATATTCTATTGTTAACTTCATGTTAATCAAAAGGATGAAATGTTAATGTGATAGTAGATTAATAGATTGCGATTTGCATTTGATTAGAAGTTTTATATTTAGTTAATAAGTAATTAATTTATTAAATGTTTATATTACAGGATTAATAGCTATCAACAATATTACCCTTAAAACGTTTTTTAATTATTAATGAGTATTTGTATTTATTGCATAAAAACTGTTGATATAAAATTAACATTTCTTTTCGCTTTTTGATTGATATGTCAATGTCGGTTGATATGTCAATGTGAGTTTAGGGTGCGGAGTGTTTTTTTTTGTTCATATGACATCAATAATAGAGATAATGGAGTTTCGAAAGTTGAATAATATATAAAGATTATAGTGTTTTTTACGAAAGCTCCAGATTTCTTGGAGTGATCTTTTGAATATAGTGGTCTGTTAAAAGAATTTATTGAAATGTAATAGTTTTTCTACATTAAGATGATAAAAATCTAAATGTATATTGCTATTAACAGATGGTTATTTATAATTTTTCTATTAAGAATTGTATCTTATAAGATGTTAATGATATCTAATATATATACTTATTCTATTGAAATGTTGATATGAAATTAACAATTCTCCTTGGATTTTTCTTTACATATTAATGTCGGTTTATATATGACTGTGAGTGTAATTAATAAAATGGGCTTTTATTGTTTACATAATATTAATATGAGGGTGATTGTATGTTAAGCAGTTTTAAAAATTTAGTCGTAAATAATATTACGAGTTTTTTTATTATAAATGCAGATTTTAAGAAAATAATCTTCTGTACATGGTATTATTCTAAAATTTGTTTGATTAATATAGAAGTTTGTGTAATTAACTGTATTTTTGAGTTTAGATACATGTAAGTATAGAGAAAGAGGAATAGATATATATGCACAAGGATGTAATAAAGCTATTGACTTTTAAAAATTATAGCTTTATTCTTATGTGTGAATGACAATTATTCAAGATTAATATACAAATTAATAGATTTAATTTCTAGCTAAACGGACACACCGAAGGCACATAACCTGCCATTGGTGTGTCTTTTTTTGTATATATAACATTTGAGAGGGAGAATCCAGGCTATGAAGGAAATTGTAAACCTGAGTAAAAAGAGATTTACAAAGTATTGTGAGGATAATACAACATTTGAGGAAAGTATTAATCGAATGATTAATCATTACTTTTTGCAGTTAGGTAATAGAACTAATATCTTACAAGCAAGAGAATTTAATAACGAAGTTGAAGAACAAAAATTTAAAAATAATGTAAAACGTTTTGAAACTTTATTCCCAGCAGCAGCTAAGAATGCGTTTTTAAAAGGGTATCAACTTTGCCTAGAGTTTATACATCATCCTGAAACACAAATTCCAGACAATTTATATACTGATCCTAACTTTATAAAAGATATTCCTTTTGCTTTAGCGAATGCATCTGAATTTGAATTATACGAAATTATTCGCACAGATGAAACACAGGAGTTTTGTGTGTTTGCCGTACGAACATATGAGGGGATTCATCCATTACTAGAACAAGTATTCTGTGAAATCGCATTCGCTGGTGCTGAATGTGCTTTTGAACATGAGCGATTGGAAAAAGGTTTTGAATTAGAGAAAGGTGAGATTACCTCGTTAACCAAGGCTCCTATAGATCGTCTTTTTGCTATTACGCCTTCAATTAATGGAGTTGTTGTGCATGCAGAAGAGTATTGTGAAATCTGGAATCTAAATTGGAATAGTAAAGTAACAATTGACGACCCTTTTATTGAGGTTGCTGAGGTTACATTTATTTATCAAACAAAGGATATGATTCAAAAAAATATTGAAGATGGTGTTTTATACTACAGCATTCTTTATCTTGATACACCTTTACATGAGATACAAGATCGATTAGAAATACGAGTAAAACTAAATTCTGATTTTGGGGCTCCACGTCCAATGGAACAAGTTGAAATGGAGTATATTCTGAATGAGATTATTGGGAAGGTTCATCTTCAGGCACAAGTTCCAATTGAAAACATGATTTTAATCCAACGTTAGAGTTTGTAGGAGGTTAACTATGGGGAAAAAGATCGTTTTAGCTATTAGTGATACTGTATATACGGCATATTTACGTGAGGATTTTATTAGTGCGGGATTTGAAGTAGCTGATAGTGATGTGATGCACATCAAGTACCTAGATGAAATTCTAGATACGGAACAGCCCAATATTCTATGTATTAATGACAAACGATTAAATATTGATGCAGGACATGAAGAGAAACGTGAATTGATTATCTTACAGAAACTAAGAGATATTCGCTTTAATCGGGATATTCGTATAGTGGTATTTACAGAGCGTGAAAATGAAGATGAGTTTTTGGCGAAACTGATTTATCTAGGTATCTATGACATTTTTAACTCTCGTAAAATTGATATTGATAATAAAGTCATCCCACAGCTGCTGCAGGAATCGGATATTAAAAATGTAGCGGAGATTGTAGGAGCAAGTCAGGGGCCGAAACAAACGAAATTGCCTGAAGTTCCTGTTGATGAGGAAGAAGGAGAAGTGTCAAGGGAATTAGAGGAAGATAGTAACAACGAATCTGCCTCTAATTCCAAACTATTTAAAAACAAACAAAAACGTAAGTCTATTCAGGAAAAAACTCCAAAAGCACCAATTGTTAAAAAACAGTATAAATTGGCCTTTCAGCCGGTATATGGGGCACAAATTGGTATTGCCATTCCAAGAAAAACAATTGTTGTGGCCAGTATGAGTANAAGAAGTGGAGCTACCTTTGTTTCACATCTTTTAGCTGCGTATTTAAATGAACTACAGATAGATGTGAACTATATAGAGAATCTATATGATGAGGGATATACGTATCCGTTACTAAAGGGATATACAGAAGCACCAGAAAACTATCGTAGTGAATTTATGTTGCAGCGATATAAAGAGATGTTACAGAAGGAATCTGATATATTATCAATTCAAAAGTGGAAGCAAGGAAGAATAAACTATATCGTAAAGAATCCTATTGTAGACCAAGAGTTGAAAAATGAAACTGAGCAGGACTTCGACCATTTTATTAAGGTATTATTGAGTAACCAAGAAGCACCTATTTCTATTATTGATGCAGGGAGCGATTGGGATAAAGATTTATACCATGAAATATGTGAAATGGCAGATTACATATTCTTTGTAGCAGAACCAGAGCTACATCAATTGCTAAAGATAGCACATCCTCTTACACAAAAAGAGAGAAAAATCGTTTCTTACTTAGCTTTAGAAAAAACGAGAATCATTGGGAATAAATTTTCTCCAGCACTTTTAAAGCAGGAAGTAGTAGAAGAATGTTTTGGAGATAAGTTATTAACGGCTCTACCACCATATTCAGTTGAGGATGTATTTGAATCTCAACTGAATAGCAGTACGTTACTATCTAGTCGGAACTATTATAAAGAGCTAGAGGGGAAAATGAAGGAAATAGCAGAGCTACTGCTACCAAATCAATTGTTGAATCAAAAGAAAGGTTCCATTTTAAGTGGGTTTCGATTTCGGAAGTCTGAAAGTTAAGGGAGGATGAAGAGGAGTGCAAAAGTTTATTGTTGCAGCAAGTATGNTGCTGTTATTTGTAGGGTGTCTATTCTTTGTAACTGATATGGTGATTGGAGATACAACACATACTGATAATAAATCTTCTTTAGAAAGGGGCGGAGAGATAGCATTGGCTAAGTCTGTAAAAGTAGGTACCCTTCGTGCAGAAGAAGAACTAGCTATTGATCCAGAAAAAGCGAAACAAGAGTTTGAAAAGGCGTATAACAGTAATGCGGATTTTAAAGATCCGGCATCAAAACATAACTTCATTGTCCATGCTGTACAAGAGAAACCAGCAATGATTGCTGTCGAAGGTGATGCAGAAGCTGCTAGTTATTTTAAGCAATTTAATGAGAAAAAAGAAACGATAAAGAGTATAGCAAGAAGTATTATTATCTACGATGCGAATGCAAAAGAAAAACAATTAGGTGGAAACGTAAAATAAAGAAAAAGAGTAGGTGCATTAAGAATGCAAAATACAGTAACTACGGCTCTATTCCTTTCCCTTTCTTTATTATTAATTAGTCTTTTACCCGAAGGCGTTTTGTATGGAATACAGTTGGTGAAGGCACATAACTTTGCTGCTGATATGGTAGAAATCGCAGAGAATAAGGGTGGATTTCAATATGATTACAATGGGAAAAGGGTTGATTTAGTCCCTGGGATAGAGAAAAGAATGAAAGAAGAAAAGATGGATGGCTGGAAGTATGAGTATACAAAGGGACGGATTGATCATAATCAATCCCTTTCTTTCAAAGTGAAAGCAGAACACCATTTCTTCATATTTAAGCTAATTGGGGTAGAGGGTGTAAAAGCTCCGATATGGGCGGGGAAGGAAGGATTGGGACAAGTTTATTTTAAGTAGTGGAAGTAAAAATTCTAAGGTTCATACTTAAAAACTATGCTTTTTAGTATAGTTTTTTGCCAGAAATATATAAAATGCATTACAAGTCTTTTTTTATAAAAATATTACTCATGAAAACAACAGTTATAAAAATTAATTAATTTATATGTTAAATTATCTAGATTTTACGTTTAAATTCGGTACAATAAAAGAATCTATGAAAAAACTAATATATTTGGAGGAACAAACAATGGCAAATAAATTTTTAAAAACAGCAACAGTACTAACAATTATGGGTACATCACTATTAGGAGCAGGAGCATTTACAGCAAAAGCGGCTGATAACACAGATTCATTAAAGTTCAATGATGTTCCAGCAAATCATTGGTCTACAAAAGCTATCTATGATCTAGCAAACCGTAAAGTAGTATCAGGATACGGAAATAATGTTTTTGGTTTTGGTGACAATGTAACTCGTGGACAAGTCGCTCGTATGATATATGCATATGTAAAACCAATAGATGCAGATGCTAGTTTTAAAAATCCATTTACAGATATTAAAGGACATATGTTTGAAAAAGAAATCTTAGCACTTGCTAAAGAGGGGCTTGTTGCTGGTTATGGCGAGGGGAAATTTGGTCCAGATGACATTCTAACTCGTGAACAAATGGCGCAGGTACTTACAAATGCTTTTAAATTTAAAGCAACTAAAACAAAAACAATATTCACAGACGTGGATAAAAACTCTTGGGCATATAATGCAATTAATGCATTAGAGGAAAATGGTGTTACAGCTGGTACAGGAAGTAATAAATATTCACCTCAAATGCATGTAAATCGTGAACAATATAGTCAGTTCTTATATAACTCTATTAATGCAGTAGAAAAAGAGGCTAAGCCAGAAGTGAAGCCAGAGACAAAGCCAGAAACGAAACCAGAAGAAAAACCAGAAGTAAAGCCAGAAACAAAACCAGAGACAAAGCCAGAAACAAAACCTGAAACAAAACCGGAAGAAAAACCAGAAGTGAAGCCAGAGCCAAAACCTGAAACAAATGTACCATCAAATATAGATAAAGGTTTAGTTACAGAGGAAGTTAAGTATAATCCAATAGCTATGAATGACCCAATTGCTCAAAAATCCATTTCTACAGAAGCACAAAATCTTATTAAGAGTGTGAATAGTAAGTATGGAACTAGTCTTAAATATGCAGATTTAAATGGAGTAATTAGAATACTTGATAAAAACATGTATTTACCTGCAGGTACAATAGGCGCACAAGTCTATATTAATGCAATTAACGAGAATGATTTCAAAATTATTTTCTTAGATAATAACAAAGCTACTATTGAATTAGCCAAAAAGTGGGCTACTATGTTAAACTCTGATTTAGTTCTAGATAAAGAAATTCAGGAAACAGTAGATGCTCAGGTAATTAACAACTACGAAAAAGGTAAATATAAAATTCGAGTTGGACATTCTACAGCAGAAAATATGATGTACGTGCAAGTGGGCTTAAAATAATATTTAAATATTAATATATGTTATAAGTTTAAATGCGTAATATAAAAACTAATAGATTTATTATGATATATACGTAAAGGACACACCTTACGTACCTCCCAAGGTACTGGTGTGTCCTTTTTTGTGTTTAAGGAGGAATTAGTGTGAAAATTAAAAGAGTAATATTGTGTATTACATCTGCTTTATTAGTGTTACCTACGGTTGCTAATGCGAGAAATAATGATGTTCCATTTTTTGATGGAAGTGAAAATACATTCTTACAGTCAGATGAATTGCAATTGGCTGGAAGGTATATACGTCCGGGAAGTGGGTATTCACCTCCTGGCATAGACTTAATGTACAAAGGAGATTTTCACTATCCGGCTGTTTATAACGGCTCATTTAATTTTAGCAATGCAAATGAAAATTTGGTTAAGAACGAAGAGTTAAGTGAACCTTATATTCGTATTGCAAATGAAGGTTATTGGAATAGCGCCGTTACGGTGGGAGATCGGATGGTTACAGAAGTAGAGCGAGTTAACAATTCAATTATTGAAGATAAATATTGGGGAAATGCAGCGTTTGTGCTAGAAAATATGATTCCACACAAGATAACTAATGAATTAACACATAAAAACTACGGAGAGTTTTACTGGATTCGTGATGTAGCTTATTTATCGGGGGGATATGCTGGAGCTGGTAGTGTAAGTGGGGTAAATAAATACAGCTTATGGTATGTAAGGACTAGTAAACCTGATATAAAAGAATTTAGGGCCTCTAGTGGTCCAAAAGATACACCTGTGAAGTTTATATTTAATGGTTTTGAGTATGTAAGTAAAGATAAGGGATATAAAGAACTTGGTCCAAAACTCGATGCAGGCAACCCGTATTCGCATATAGCAGGTGAGCGAAATCGTGTGAAATGGATGCTAGATATTACAAAAAGTGGAGAAACAGTTCATCATCAGGAAAATTACCTGCGTTCAAATCCTCAAAAAGATAATCAAAAACCAAATGAAGGCGATGCAGGGCGATTTACGAAAGAAGATATAAGTTGGCAGCCTCAGATGTGTGGTCGTTATACTGCAAAGTTAAAAATTATTGATGGGGTTCAAAGGGATTCAAATGAGAAAGTAGTTGATTTTATTGTAGATGGAAACTGTGGTACAGAAGTAACACCTAATCCAGATCCAGGTGATGAAGATGATTTTAAATATAAAATTGATTTCTCAGCTGACCGAATTGAAGGAGAAACAGCAAGGGAAGGAAAGAATATTAAAACAAGAGTAGATGTATCGCGCGATAATTTTAAGCCAGAACGTGACCAATATAGAGTAAAGGTAAATAATAATATTAATAAATCTCAGCAGGAAGTATATAGTGCTGAATCCGATAGAGATAGTGCACAGTCAAGTTTAAGTTATTGTCGTCGTAATCCAATTCATGAGAAAGATGAAGAGGGCCATGACTACTATATTGATAGAGACTGCTCTTGGGAAGAAAACAGACTGGATAATGCTGCAAGCAGGTTAGATAATGCAAGACAAAAACTAGAAAAAGAGAAGAATAAAATTAAAAAGTTAGATGTACTAGAAACGAAATATGCAAATCCTGAAACAGTAGTCGTGCTCAAGCATAACGGACAACAAGTTGCATCACAAAAGGTACGGTTAAATGAGGGAGAAAAGAAAACCTTGAACCTTGGCTGGCAACATAAGGGGAAAGGAACAATTCAAGCGGAAATTAACCCTGCAGGTAATCGTATAGATATTGAAGAAACCACTTATAAAAATAACCCTATTAAAACAGCTATCTATGCACCATCACATGAAAATGGGATGTGTGGTCTAACGAGTGTAAAAGGTGTGGTGGAATCAGTAAGTGAACGTGTATCAAAAGAGGACACAATGGGAGAAATGTTTTATGAAACATTAAGTGGAAGTATAGATAATTTAGCACCATCTAAGCTTCATTCTGGCTATGGGTTTTCGTATGAAGTAAACGGAAAATATAAAAATGACTGGAATGCAAATTATCCTGGTGTATTTGCAAAAGTAACGGCACAATATCCTTTTGCTGATGAAGGGTTAAAAACTACACAAGAATTAGACAGTGTTTCTAATACTGGCCTAACATCAAAATTCTTACCTAAAAATATGTATTTGTCTGAAATAACAGGACATGTCTTTGATAGTAAAAGACCGACTAAGTCTCTATACTGGGATGGTCAAGAAAAAATTATTGATGGTCAACGCAAATGGTATACACCAATGAAGACAAAAGATGATGTATATACATTTAATGTAGAAACAGCTCCAGCAGGTGTCAATGAAATGAGTCTATGCTTAACTGAGCAAGTAGAAATTAAAGGTGTTGCCTATGATGATTTCATAAAAAGAAGAGTATTTCCAGATGATCCATTTCCTGGAGGGAGTGGAGTAGGATGGAACTGGGTAGGTAAAGAAGAACTACTTCATAAACTGACTGATTGGTATTACATGAAAAATAGGAAATAAAATATATAATAAGATGAATCAACACAATAATATATCCATCTTAAACTAGTAGCTGAATGGACAAACCAAAGGCACATCCCTTAATGGGATGTGCCTTTTTTTTTTCGTAGAAGGGGGAATTAGAAATGGATAAAAAGAAAAAACAACAAGTGAGACGTGCAGTTTTTATAGGGGTTGTTGCAATGATTGTATCTTTGTATATTGGAAGTGAGTTGCAAGATCGGAATGGGAAAAGTTATGCCCCTGCAAAGTATTTTGAGACGGGGACAAAGCTTGTTTCGTTCTAACAGAATAAATAATAAGATAAAAAAGAGACAACTGTTATACAATGCCTTCTCTTTAAGGATAGCAATTGACCACCCTCAAATATTTAATTATGTTAGAATGATTTTACCATGTTTCAGGGTTGATTAATTACTTGAAAACCCTGATATTAAAACGTTTTTAGACTTTTTTATTTTTAAAACCAGAGCTTTAGCATGGTGAAAATAATATTTTTTTAGAAATGATTGACATTAAACTCTATATATCATAATATTGAATTGTTATATTAAAGAAATCAAATCCAACATTTTCATATAAACTTTAGATTAGCTAAAAGGACACACCTAAGGCGCA
>JGI25151J46595_10002503_pt1 | contig 10960 bp, 8 predicted proteins | sample AraplaMF_Col_mLB_FD_46595 | JGI IMG/M metagenome (IMG submission 46595) | reverse complement strand
TTTGAACTGTATTTCCATATAAGTTTATATGATATACCATTGTTACAAATGTTTCAATTAAAAATCTCTAATGTTTCTACTAGTTTAATTTGAAAAAATAATGTACTATGTGTCTTAAACAGAAATTTATTGGGAATTATAGGTGATTATATGAACGATAGAAAGCAGCGTGTCGTAAAAATAGCCCATGAATTATTTATTGAAAAAGGATACCAAGCAACATCGATACAGGACATTTTAGAATATAGTGGTATTTCAAAAGGAACTTTTTATAACTATTTTTCATCTAAAAGTGATTTATTAATCGCGCTTTTTCAAATGATTTACTCAAAGCTTGAACAAGAACGAAATGAGTTGCTGATTGGTCAAGAGCCTTCAAATATAAATATTTTCATTAAACAAATGGAATTGATCCTGCAGACAAATAGAAATAATAAATTATTTACTCTTTTTGAAGAAGTAATCTTTATTAACGATATAGATTTAAAGCATTTTATTAAACAAGGTAATTTTAAAATGCTGAACTGGTTGTACTCTCGATTTCTAGATATTTTTGGTGAAAGTAAGGAGCCTTATTTATTAGATTGTGCCATTATGTTTATCGGGATCTTGCATCACAATATAAAATATTATGATTTGGCTGAAGAGTTAGATTTGAGTGTTCACGAAGTAGTAAAATATAGTGTTGAGCGTGTTGTGAAGATCGTTGAAGAGGTCTCATTGTCTGGGGTGCAATTAATAAAGCCAGAAGTACTAAAAAATTGGGTTCCCGCTTGTAAGACAAGTGTTACAATTCAACAGGAGTTAAATGATTTTATATGCGAAATGAAAAAGAAGCTCATTCAGTGTGAGGAGCAGGCAAAGTATCAGGAGTTATTGGAATTTATTCATAGTGAATGTAACCATACAAAAAATCCACGTAAATTTTTAATTGAAAGTACACTATCAACTTTAAATAAAGCGCAATCGTTCTTTGGAGAAAAGGAACTTCAAAAATTGCATCAATTAGTAGCTTTAACTCTAAAAAATAAAAATCCATTAGAATAGTCTAATTGTGAATTTGAACTGTTGGTACAAAAGTTAATACAGAAATAAAGGGTGTCTCTTGGTCGATTATGTTGACTAAGAGACACCCTTTATTTTTCAAGCAGTTTTAAGAAGTTAATACTCCTGTTTATTTATTACGCTTATATAAGTCCACACTTTTGAAACCAAATCCTAAAATCATTCTCATTTCTTCACGTCTTTTAGCTTTAGTGTTTTCTTGTTTTGCACTATAAACATATCTAGCCCAATCTTTTTGATAACCAGGAGTAAGAGATTGGAAAAATGTAAGTAAATCTTGTCTTGCTTCTAGATCTTTTTCAATTAAAGGGATCATTTCAATATAGTCATCTACACATTGACTTGCCTTTGTAGAAGCCTGGATTTTACTACGAGAATCTTCTTTAAAACCAACAACAGTAAAGGTCTCATCCAATCCTACCATACGGGCAAATTTGATATTACTTGTCCCTATAAACCCATCCTCATCTGCACCCAAACCTTCAAATAAATTATCTCGATGTATGTATGTTGAATATACTTTGTTACCTTTTTTAGGATAAGCACAGTATAAATAGCTATTTTTATGTAAGTAATTATGTTCAATAACCTCTGTTACGAGTGCCTTCAAAGACTCCATATCAAATACAAATGCAAAGATTAAGTCATAAGATTCTTCTGATAAGCTTGTGTCGTAATTTGCTAATTGCTCGAAGTAATTTGCACCACTTGGTAATTGTAATACAGCTATTTTTTTATATTTTTGCAAGTTTAGTTTTTCCACTATTGTTTTGTTCATCAGTATCCACCTCTTATTCGTCCGCATCATTTTCATACTTCATAAAACTATTATAAAGCTGCACTTAGATTTAATGTATCGGTATATTTACATTTTTTGTAGAGAAAATCATATTAGATTGGAAATGGTTCAATTTTAGCCAAATATTATCAGTTATTTTGTTAATTTACAGCGACTATTGTATAATTTCCACATACTGTTTCAAATAGAAACACTTTTGGAGGAAGCAAGAATGAAAATTAAAGTGAAGGGGATTGCGCCTTATCCTGGACTTCGTGATCTATTATTACAAGTTGTCGGTGAAGATAATAGATTTGAAATAGATGTGGAAGTAGCAGATTTAGAAGCTGCTCTCCCTATTGTATTAAGTGCTCAAGAACAGAATTATGATGTCATTATTAGTCGAGGTGGTACGGCTTCTTTTATTAGGAAACATGTTTCAATACCTGTAGTAGACATACCTGTTTCAGGATATGACATTTTAAGAGTTTTAACATTAATAAAGGACTCAAATAGTAAGTTGGCAATTATCGGTTTCCCTAATATTTGTCAGGGTGCGCTAACTGTTTCTAGTCTATTAGATTTTGAAATTCCAATTTACTCAATTAACCATGAAGCGGAAGTAAGAGTAAAGCTTGAGAAGGCAGTCAAAGAGGGTGCCCAAATCGTACTTGGTGATGTGGTAACAGTAAAAACAGCCCAAGAAATGGGACTACATGGAATCCTTATTACATCAGGTGTTGAATCTATTCAGGATATGTTATCAGAAGTGAAATCTGTACATGATATTTATTTAAAGAGTCACCAAAAAGCTTCGTTCTTCCAGCATATACTTCAGAACTTCCCAACTGGTACATTAGTATGTGATTCAAAAGGGAAGGTTCTTTATTTAAATGACACATGTCAGCAGTTATTTGGTGAAGTAACAACATTGCCTAATGACTTAACATTTTTACTGAAAGTTAATGGGATTCATTCGGATAAAATTCATTTTGAACATGTACTAATCCAGAAAAAATCATACAATCTAAAAACTGTTCCTTACGGTGACGATGTTTTCATTTATATCGAACCTAATAAAACACCATATATGTCGGAGTTAGATATGGTTCAGATGCCCGCACAAATTGCTTCTTTCGCTCAAATTATTGGCTCGAGCTATGAGATAACGAAAACAATCAAACGGGCTATTGCGTATGCAAAAACGGACAATCAAGTATGGCTATCTGGTGAAGTTGGAACTGGTAAAGCTGTGTTTGCTGAAGCGATTCATTCAGCTAGTTCACGTAATAGAGGGAGATTTTATCATGTAGCTTGTCACTCAATTAATGAATCAAAATTGGCAACTGAACTATTTGGAACAGATTCAAAAGTAGGATTACTTCAAATTCCTTCTAATGACACTTTATATCTAGAGTATATTGAAAACCTTTCAATCCAAATGCAGGAACGATTGGCAAATGAACTACGAAAAGGAACGAATTTAAGAGTTATTAGTTCTTCTAAAGTTACATTTAAACATCTGTTAAAAGACCCAAATATACATCAAGAACTACTTCATTTACTTGGAGAATATCAACTAGTTATTCCGCCTCTTCGTGATCGAACTGAGGATATAGAAGAGATCGCAAGAGTATTAATCGCAAATCACAATTCAATATACGGTAAACAGTTTGTAGGAATGAGAGAAGAAGTTCTTAATCGATTAATGGAGTACAATTGGCCAGGTAACTTAAAGGAATTAGAAAATATCATTAGTGAATTATTAGCACTAGCAAAAGGTCATTATATAGGGATAGAAGAATGGGATCTAGTTTGGGAAAGATATAGCTTTACGGAAGTGAGTTCTTCTGCACAAAGAATTGATTTAAATAAAACATGGGTTGAAATAGAAAGACAAATTTTAGAGGAAGTATTAAAAGATGAAGGAATGAACCAATCAAAGGCTGCTAAAAGATTGGGTATTAGTAGAGCAACTCTTTGGAGGAAAATGCAATAATTGTTTCATATTTAAACAATACCAGTGTTGTGTTTAAAATTTTCTAGAAGTATAATCGGAATTGTAAACGCTTTTAAAATTTAATGTTTCAAAATAAAACACGTACAAGGGGGATTATTTTTATGAAAATCAAAGCAACACTGGACCGTATTCCAGGTGGAATGATGATTGTTCCATTATTATTAGGTGCTATTATTAATACACTTTTTCCAACTGCAGGAGCGACATTTGGATCATTTACAGGAGCGTTAATGACGGGGGCATTACCAATCTTGGCAGTGTTTTATGTTTGTATGGGATCAACAATTGATTTCAAAGCAACTCCTTATATTATGAAAAAAGGTGGATCTTTACTTGCAACTAAAGTAGGTATTGCAGCGTTAGTAGGATTTATTGGAGCGAAAGTATTTGGCGACGGAATGGTTGAAAGCGGATTCTTCTTAGGTTTATCAGTTCTAGCCGTAGTTGCTTCAATGAATGACACAAACGGTGGATTATATATGGCCTTAATGGGTCAATTCGGGAAAAAAGAAGATGTTGGTGCTTACTCAATTATGAGTTTAGAATCTGGACCTTTCTTAACGATGGTTACTCTTGGGGTTGCAGGGCTTGCAGCATTTCCTTGGCAAACATTAGTAGGAGCAATTATTCCACTAATTGTTGGTATGGTTCTAGGGAATCTTGATAAAGATATGCGAGATTATTTAAGTAAAGCAGTACCAGTTTTAGTACCATTCTTTGCATTCGCTTTAGGTGCTGGTATGAGTTTACAAAACGTTTGGAAAGCAGGTATCCTAGGCATTTTACTAGGTGTTGCTGTAGTAGCAGTAACAGGTACAGCGTTATTTATCGTAGATAAGTTAATTGGTGGAAATGGTATTGCAGGATTATCTGCTGCTTCAACAGCGGGTAATGCAGTAGGCGTACCGGCGGCTGTTGCTTCTGCAAACGCAGTGTATGCACCTTTTGTACCATCTGCAACAGCTCTAGTTGCTTCTTCTGTTATCGTAACATCTATTTTAGTTCCGATTGTGGTTGCATGGTATGCAAAACGAATCGGAGTAAAAGGAAATACGGTCGAGTAAATACGATCTTTTAGATAAGTATCGATAGGAAGAAAGGACAGGGTACATCATGAATAAAATCGGAATGATTGCAGATGATTTAACAGGAGCAAATGATAGTGGTGTACAGCTAGTAAAACAAGGATTACGTTCATCTGTCATCTTAGATGTAAATGCATTAGCACCCGAACATATTACAAGTGATGCCATTATCATTGATACCGATAGTCGTGCAATAAGTAAGAATGAAGCATATGAGGCTGTTCGGAAGGCCTCAATCTTTTTAAAAGACAATCAATATACGCATATTTTTAAAAAAGTTGATTCAACTTTAAGGGGAAATCTTGGTGTTGAAATTAAAGCAGTAACTGATCTTTTTGAATACGATTTTTGTATTATTGCACCAGCATTTCCACGTATCGGAAGAACAACTGAAAAGGGCGTTCATTATTTAAATGGGAAGCCTCTTTCAGAAACAGAAATTTCAAGAGATCCAAAATGTCCTGTCACTGAATCTTCTATTTGTAAATTAATTGAAAACCAAACAGGTGTAACCGTTGGCCTTGTAAATACTGCTGAATTGGGTACAGATTTAAGTGAATGGCAAGCCGAGCTACAAAAATGGCAAGAAGCAGGTATTAAGTGGTTAGTATTTGATGCAACGACGGATCATCATCTTCAACAAATAGCTAAGAATATGTCTCAAATTACGAAACAAGTCATTTGGATCGGTTCCGCAGGTTTGGCTGAATTTTTACCAAATGAACTAGGGCTTACTAAATCAAATCATCATCAAAAGAAAATTACGATAAGCAACAAGAATATTTTAGCTGTATCAGGTAGTCTCTCAAGTGTGACGAGACAACAAGTGAAGAGATTAATAGAGATGGATGATATGAAAGCTGTCGAGGTTAATCCTTTAGAAATGTTTGAAACTGATGATCAATGGGAGAAACAAAAGAATCAATATATCAACCAGCTCGTATCGATATATGAACAAGGATATAATGCGGTATTATATGTAGATTCAAGTACTGAAAATCGTGAAAATACAGCTAAAGCTGGAAAGCAGTTAGGTTTAACACCTTCTGAAGTTAGTAACCGTATTTCAAAAGGGTTAGGTGAAATTGCAAGTGAGCTTGTAAAAAATTACTCTTTTGTTTCAGGACTTGTATTAACGGGTGGAGATACCGCAAAAGATGTTTGCCTTCAAATTGGAGCAAGTGGCTTAGAGTTGTTGAAGGAAGTCGAAGCAGGTATTCCATTAGGGAAATTAGTAGGGGAACACGAGTTGTTCGCGATTACGAAAGCAGGCGCTTTTGGAAATGAATATTCCTTAGTTAATGCAGTGATAGAATTAAAAGGAGGACAATAATGAGTACATTACCAGTAGTTGGCATTACAATGGGTGATCCCGCAGGAGTAGGGCCAGAAATAATACTAAAGAGTTTAAACAATAAAGAAGTTTACCAACAATGCAGACCAATTGTAATTGGAGATGCTAAAATTTTAGATCGTGCTCAACAATTTGTGAATACGAACTTAGAGATTATNGTGATTGAAGANATCGGNGAAGCGGCGTATGAAGCAGGTAAGGTATATTGTTTAGATATGAACCTNGTGNCAGCTGATTTACCAATCGGTCAAGTTTCAGCAGAAGCGGGGCATGCTGCATTTGAATTTTTAAGAAAAGCAATAGAGTTAGCAAATGAAGGGAAAATTGATGCGATTTGTACTGCACCTTTAAATAAAGAGGCATTGCATAAAGGTGGTCATATTTATCCTGGACATACTGAAATTCTAGCAGAATTAACGAACACAAATGACTTCTCAATGATGCTATCGGCACCTAATTTAAAGGTTATTCATGTAACAACTCATGTCGGAATTATCGATGCAGTTAAAATGATTAACCCTGAGAGAGTTTATAAAGTCATTAAACTTGCTGATGAAACACTTAAAAAAGCCGGCTATACAAATCCTAAAATAGCTGTATGCGGTATCAATCCTCATGCAGGGGAAAATGGATTGTTTGGCTATGGTGAAGAAGAAGTAAAAGTAATTCCTGGAGTGGAGAAAGCTGCATTAGAAGGAATTGATGTAGTAGGTCCACTACCAGCAGATACACTGTTTTTCCGTACGGTTCGTGGAGATTTTGATATCGTTGTAGCGATGTACCACGATCAAGGTCATGGTCCAGTAAAAGTACTAGGNTTAGATGCNGGTGTAAANATTACAGTTGGATTGCCGATTATTCGTACTAGTGTTGACCATGGAACTGCATTTGATATTGCAGGAAAAGGCATCGCTGATGAAAAGAGTTTGCAAGAAGCAATTCGCCAAGCAATAGAGTTAGCGCCAAAAAGAGCGTAAAAAGGAAAAGCTCCGGTCATTTAATGACTGGAGCTTTTATTTTGTAGACAATATAAAAAATATAGATAATCAGACGGACTTATAGAGCGTCTTTAATTACTTTTTTATAGTAAAACACAGACAAGATACCAAAGATTGAATATAACACTGTATATAGAACCATTACGATAATCATAGGCGTCCAAACTTCNGTTCCAAATAAGAACCAACCNGATTGAACTGCAAAGTAGCTATGAAGTAAGCCAACGACTAATGGAATACCAAAGTTAAACACTTGCTTCGAGCGAATTCCTTTAACTAAGTCTGAACGTGAGAATCCAAGCTTTCTTAAAATCGTATAATTTGGTTTCTCATCAACACTTTCGTCCATTTGTTTAAAGTATAAAATACACCCAGAAGTAATTAAGAATGCTAACCCCAAAAATCCAACGATGAACATAATTAATCCCATTGTTTGTTTTTGCACATTACTGATATCAAGTCGAGAACTATTTAAGTAACCATCATTTAACTTATTTTCATTAAAGATTTCATTTGCTTTAACGAGATCTTTTTCATTCTTAATATCAATACCATTATAGATTGTTGATTCTCTTTGAATAGATGGATCGATATTTGCTTTTAATTTGTTAAAGATCTTCTCATCAACAATTGCAGTTGGAAAACCACCACTCGTAAAATAATTTGAAATAATATAGTCTTTCTTTAATCCTATATATGTTTGTGGTATCTCTTCATGTTTGGTAATAAATTTAATGTGACCACTTTCTTTTAACGACATAAATCGTTGTAATAAATCATTGTATCCTGTAAAAACTGTTTCATCTTCAGATAAGTTCATTTTAACTGATTTTTCACTAATGACAGGGATTGGTAAATCATCTGAACTTTTCATAGCAGATGCATCAAGCTTCGATTCTAAAATGTTATCTAAATTTGCACTTACTTGAATAACTTCAATTTTCTTTTCAGTAAATGTAATATTATTTTTTGATAAAGCTTCCTTAAACTGATCAGCGTCCTTTGTGTTGGTAATAGAAAAATTGTTAGGTACATTATTTTCTGCAGTTTTTTCAGCTGAATAGTAAGAGATATAACTTAAAGATAATAAACCAATTGCTAATCCAGACACAGTCGTGATGATTGTTAATAATAGTGCATTTGATTTCATTCTGAACATAATTGATGATAGTGACAATACGTTGTTGATTGTTAAGTAACCATTCTTACTCTTACGGATGATATTTAATATAAAACGTACTGAACCTTTATAGAATAAATATGTTCCGATAATAACAGAAGCTAAAATGAAAATCATTGCTAAAAATAGCTCCATAGTTGAAGAAAAGTCCCCACCAAATAACTTCGATGAAATAAAATAGCCCGAGATAATTGAGATGATCCCAACAATTCCAATGATAATTTCAAAAACAGTCATGTTCTTTACTTTACCTTCTGTTAAAGAAATTACTCTAAATAAAGATAGGATGGTTTGTCTTTTAATAAAGGTATAGTTCATTAACATAATAAATAAATAGATGACCAAAAAGACAACAACAGTTTGAATTAATGCGCGACCTGAAAAGTGAAGTGTTGCAATCGCATTGATGCCTGTAACTTTAAATAAAATCATAATAATTAATTTTGAAACTGAAAAACCTAGAAGAATCCCTAAAATTAATGAAGTAAAATATAGGATGAAATTTTCAACTGTTAAAATTCGAAAAATCCTATCTTTTGTCATACCAATTAACTGGAATAATCCAATTTCTTTACTTCTTCTTTTAATAAAAATGTTATTAGCATATAGAAGGAAAATGGATACAATAGCCACCAATAAAACTGATGCTGATTTAATTGCCGCAGCACCTTTAATTGATCCTTTTGTTTCATTCATTGAAGGATCATATTGCAACGTAACAAAAGCAAAATATAATGCTGCACTAAATATTAAAGCAAATACATATAAGTAATAGTTTTTAAGGTTTTTCTTTAAATTACGGAGTATGAGTTGATTAATGCTCATTTTGCACCCCGCCTAATACACCTTGTGTTTTCATAATGTCTTTGAAGAAGTTTTGTCTTGTATCATTTCCTTTGTGTAATTGAGTATATATTTGTCCGTCTTTTATAAAAATGACTCTGTGACAGTAGCTTGCCGCTACAGGATCATGGGTAACCATTACGATTGTTGCTTTTCTTTTTTCATTTAGTTCACTAAGTTTATTAAGTAAATCTGATGCAGATTTTGAATCTAATGCGCCTGTTGGTTCGTCGGCAAAGATGATACTTGGCTCATGAATAAATGCTCNAGCAGCTGAAGTNCGTTGCTTTTGTCCGCCAGAAATCTCATTAGGATATTTATCTTTTAATTCAAAGATGCCTANTTCTTTTGCAACAGCTTCAAATTTTTGATCAGCTTCGGCTGGAGTTGCCTTCGTAATCGTTAAAGGTAATAGTATGTTTTCTTTGACNGTNAACGTATCAAGTAAGTTATATTCTTGAAATATAAACCCTAAATAGTTTTTACGAAATTCTGCTAATTGTTTTTCTTTCATGCCAGAAATTTCGGTACCTTCNATCGTNATTGTTCCGCCNTTAATTTTATCAATTGAAGAGAGAACATTTAGTAAAGTAGTTTTACCTGATCCAGATGCACCCATGATACTTACGAATTCACCTTTTTCAATCGAAATATCTAAACTCTTTAATACTTCTTGTTTATTAAATTTATTTCCGTAACTCTTATGGATTTTTTTAGCTTCTAAAATACTCATTCGTCTCCACACTCCTTTATATCAATAAACTAAGTATAGAAGTTTTTTTTAGTTGTTTCCTTTGATTAAGCGAACAATCAATAAAAGCATGTGACAATTTTGTCACATGCTTTTAATATTTACAAATTCATTTTGTTTTGGAAATGATAAAGTGAATTCTGTTCCTATTGCCAATTCCGAACTGACATCAATTTGGATTAATAAGGATTGAGCGGCTTTCTTCGCCAAATATAAGCCCATTCCGGTAGCAGCATTGTCTTGATGTTGAGTAGTAGAAGTAAAACCTCTCTCAAAAATTCTTGGTAAATCTTTTGCATCAATTCCACGACCAAAATCTTTAACAGTAAGAATCGTATGATCATTTTTTTGCTTGCTACTAATGATAATATCTGAAGCNTTACTGTATTTGACTGCATTAGTTAGAAGTTGTCTAATAATGAAAGAAAGCCATTTTACATCACTTAGCACTTCGGTTTCTTCTAGTTGAATATCGAACCCGATCCCTTTGTGAATACACCATGATTGTAATGTTTTTATCTCAGAAAAGATGACAGATTCTAACTGTATTTTCTCAATATATAAGTCGTTTTCGATAAAGGGAATTCTTTTTTGATGAAGTTGTTGATCTAGTAAAAAATGAATACGTAGCCATTCATAAGTTAAATGCGTTTTTAATTTTTCATCTTGTAACCGGTCAATCATTAAATGCATGGCAGTTAATGGCGTTTTCACTTCATGGATCCAAGACAGAAGCTCATCCTTTTCTTGTTCTAATGCAGTTTGATTATGTAATGCGACTTTTTTTAGCTGTTCTGTTTGATTCGTAATACTTGTCTCAACCAAATGTTCAAATGGACTCTCTGGTTCAGCTAACCCCGTTAGATCAAGATTATCCTCGCGTTCT
>JGI25151J46595_10002478_pt1 | contig 11052 bp, 9 predicted proteins | sample AraplaMF_Col_mLB_FD_46595 | JGI IMG/M metagenome (IMG submission 46595) | reverse complement strand
TCTTCACCGCTATATGATGAAACGAAAGTAATGGGAGTGAAGTCTTATGAAAATGAAGATTTTCGTTCCATCCACTGGAGTGCAACAGCGAAAACAGGGACAATAACAGCAAAAAAATACGAGCGAACACAATCAGATAAATATGCGATTTATCTCAATTTGCAAAATAAAAGTGGCGTTTCTTTGCGAAAGGATACAGAAGAACTAATTGAATTAACAGCAGGCATATGCAAGCAACTGCTTTTGCAAGATTGTTCATTTGAATTATGGATTAATAGTGTGAAAGATAACAGTTTGCTACATATAAAAAACGGGGATAATCGCAAACATTTGCAAAATGTATTAAAAGTACTTGCCTCAATATCGGACCAAGATACGCCTGTATCATCTTCTTATTTTTACACAGCTGGCTTTCGTCGTAAGGAATTGGATGCAGTTCCTTTAATTTTGGGTACTTCTCCAAAGAAATATAGTAGAACGAATAAATGGATTGTAATTAAAGAATAAGAAGGGATTTATGTCATGTGGAATAAAAAACGGCATATGAAAGTGAAGTTTTGGATTGTAAGAGCTTTAATCATACTTTTCTTTGCGATTAGTGCAATATCGTTATCACAAGGTGTGGTGCATGTACAAGACATAGTAAAAGAGCGTTTTTTTAGTGAGAAGAAATCTGAAAAAATTTATAAGGAAACAATAAACAATGAAAATAATGAAGATTATGGCACTGGCAGACCTTTGGAAAATACAAAAGTAGGAGAAAATAGGGATAGGACGCCAACGGGTAAAAAATTTAAAGGTTTTAAAAAGGAAAATTCATGGGGAGACGTATTTTCTTTTCTTTCAAATTCATGGATTACTGTAGTTTTTTATGTAGTTATTGCAGCGGTAATTAAATATTTTCTTTATAAATCAGTTAGGAAAAAGTTAATGAAATCAGAAATAGAACAGGAGAAACAATCGGTAACGAAAGAATATACGGTTAGAACCGAAAAAAACGAGAAAGTGATGCATCAGTTAAAGCAGACGCTACCTACAGATACGATAAGGAAAGCGTTAGTTGAATGGGAAAGGACTTTACCATTTCATGAACAGAGAAGGTCCTATGAAACGATGCAACAATGGTTAAAACGAATATGTAGAACGAGAGACATTATTTCGTTGTATGAATCAGTTCGCTATGGCGAAAAGACTTATACGGAATTAGATGTAGAAAAAACAATGAAGTGGATAGAGGGGGATGGGAAATTGGATTAAGTTAAAATAATTGAACGAAAGAGAATTAGGAATTACAAGGTGTAATGTTTCATGTATTATCCACCTTAATTCAATATTCATAGTATGAAAGGTGGAAAACAAAAATATCTGCAGGGGTGAGGTGAATAAAGAATGTTTCGTAATTGTTTTTACAATGAGAAGCAAATTCGTCCTTTAGGGGGGCAGGGGCCTGCACAAAGTACTATTCAAGCTGTTCATCATGCTATACAAGCGCAGCAACAAGCATTTCAAGCACAGCAAATGCAGGAAATCCATAATCCTTCACAATCGTATTTTTCATTACAGCCTTATTACCCATTACAATCGTATTATCAATCACAGTCCTATTATCCATTACAGTCTTATTATCCAATGTAGGTTAAAAAGGATGGTACAACTTTTTAATCGATTTCGTATGAAACTGTATATGATTGATAGCGAATGCAAGTAAAACGGAAATATTCTTTTTGTTGGAATTCATTCAAAAATAATTTGAAGAAAGTATTTTTTATTAAGTTTCAGGTTAACAAAAGAGGATTTGCTACGAATAGCAGGTCCTCTTTTTAAATGACAAAGAGTAACTGTGAATATGTTAGGTGAATATTTAGAAGTAATCTATCATATCGGACCAATTAAACTTTAACAAAATAGTTATTTGAATAGGAAAAGGGAAGATGAAATTTTGGACGGACTTCAAAATCTTAATTTGGCGGGCATGGGGTACAGCCTTATAGCCATCAAATTAAGAAAAAATTAATCCCCCTACAACAAAAAAGCTATTCTTTTTCATTACGGATATTGTATTTCTTTAACCGACGGATCAGTGAAGTTTGAGTAATTCCAAGAATTTTTGCAGTTTTACGTGTAGTCTTATTTTCCTTAATTGCCTGTTCAATAATTGTTTTTTCCATACTTTCGATAATCTCGCTTAAGTTGTTGCCTTTTTTCAGAGATTGTAAAGCTTCTTTTTCCATACTTACTGAGTGAAAGCGATCTGGTAAATCATGAATCGTGATTTCTTCTTTTTTAGCCATAATAACGAGTTGCTCAACAGTGTTTTCCAACTCGCGTATATTTCCTGGCCACTGGTAACGTTGAAAAACATCTATCGTTTGCTGCGAGAAGGTACGTGTCTGGTTGAATATTTGGTTATACTTTTGCAAATAGAGATGGAGTAGTGGAAAAATATCTTCATGCCGCTCGCGTAGCGGTGGAATATTTACTGGTAAAACATGAAGGCGATAATATAGGTCGGCCCGGAATTTTCCCTCTTTTACCATTTCCTCGATTTTGCGGTTTGTTGCTGCAATAATGCGAATATCAGCCTTTACTAACTGTGAACCGCCAATAGGCATATAGGTCTTGTCCTGCAGTAATTGAAGGAGCTTGGGCTGCAAATGTAACGGAAGTTCACTAATTTCATCCAAAAAAAGCGTTCCTTTTTCGGCTGTTTTGACGAGCCCTGTTTTCCCTTTTGAATTCGCACCTGTAAAGGCTCCCTTATGGTAGCCGAACAATTCAGATTCGAGAAGTGTATCGGGAATTGCTGCACAATTTAAGTGGACAAAGGGTTGGCTGTTCCGTTCGCTCAATTCATGAATACGTTTCGCAACTACGTTTTTTCCAACGCCTGTTTCTCCGTTAATAAGCACAGTTGAATCCACACTTGCAACTCTTTCCAGGATTTCAGCAAGCAAATTATGTATTTTACTATGTCCAATAAAGGACTGTTCCTCTTGCATTAGAATATACCGGGTATTCATTTTTTTTATTTCTAGCAAATACCGCTGCAATACGGGGGCTAATTCTTCCCATTCTAGCTTAGAAACATTATCCATCCAATTGTTTATATCATGACCATGTGCTACAAAATAAAGGGGGTTTTCCTGCTCATCCAAAATAATGTCCCCTGTTACTGTCATCTTATTACCACCGGTGATTTCTTGCACAGTGGTTACAGAACTTCCATTTTGTAAAGCCATTTCGATTACGGATGGAGTGAATGCACCTTCTTTTTTCAGAACGAAAATATTCCTGCCAATTAAATCTTCCTTGCTTTTGTTAAAAAGCTTACAACCTGCTTGATTTATCCACATAATCGTTCCATTTTTGTCAACAATATTCATCCCACTTTCAAGACTATCGAGAATTTTTAAAAGATATTTGTTTTCAATTTGGACAGGAATGTCGGACATGACGTGAATCCCCCTATTCATGCATCAATTTCGAACCAAAAGTGGTTCAAAATTGATAGAGATTAGTGAAAAGAACGAACCATTTATGAATCAGTTGAAACGAATTTAATTCATTATATCTCACAATAGCTAGATTTAATTGAAATTTTTATAATTTTCCATCTATTTTTCGTGTTTTCATTCCAAATTAATGGCATGATTTTTGCAATATAAAAGTGTACAGTATGGAATGATTAAAGTTTCACTTTATAAAGGCAGGTATGCAATGGGTTTTTTCTTTTATTGGAATATTAGGGGCACCACTTTTACTAACAAAGAAAAACGCCTTATCCTAGGGATGTCGTTTAATGAAAGTGTTTTAATTGCGCTTGTGATAATGAATAGGATGATAGATAACAATTACTAAATTGTACTTATATAAAAAGGATGGTGTATGTATGAATGCAAATCTAGTATTTATCAATGGTGAGGTTATTACATCAGACAGACAAAACTCAATAGTGGAATCTGTAGCAATAAAGGATAATCGAATAATTGGGGTCGGGTCAATTTTAGAAATGAATAAATTCATTGGGGAGAAGACTGAAGTCATTGACTTAGCAGGCAAATCTCTTCTTCCTGGATTTATTGATGCACACACACACTTGGTTTTATATGGGGTTTTTCAGTTGAATATCAGTTGTAAAGAAAGTCACATCGACTCTGTTGCAGATGTGCTGAATGAGCTTAAGAAAAAAGCGTTGGAAACTCCAGAAGATGAGTGGATAAGAGCTTGGGGATTTAATGAAACTACCATAAAGGAGAAAAGGTATCCAACGATTGCAGAGTTAGATGCCATTTCAACGAAGCATCCAATCATCATTTCTCGTACGTGCGGACACATCTGTATCGTAAACACAGCAGCACTAAAGAAGGCTGGAATTGACGAAAATACACCGAATCCTCAAGGTGGAGTAATTGAAAAGAATGAGAAGGGAGAAATTACAGGGAAATTATTTGAGGCTGCAAATATGAAGATGAATGATGTAGCAAGCTATACAGATGATGAACTTATGAAAGCTGTTAAAATTGCGTCGGATCATTTCATTTCAGGGGGCATTACGAGTATTCATGAAGCGGCTACTTTTGATTCGAATTGCTATCGTTTGTTACAAACAGCTATAAAAACGAAAGACATCGGTGTTCGCGTATACGCAATAATTGGTACCATAAATGAATCTGATAAATTTGTAAATAAAATGATGAATGCAGGGATAGTAACCGGTACAGGGGATGAGAAATTTAGGGTTGGTCCGGCTAAAATATTTTTAGATGGAAGTAGCTCTGGTCCAACAATTGCAACTCGAGAACCATACTCCAGCGATGCTAACAATTTCGGGATTCTTTATTATAGTGAAGAAGAAATATATAAAGTTCTAGGTGAAGCACATAAAAAAGGCTATCAAATTACAGTACATGCTCAAGGTGATAAAGCTATTGAAATGTATTTAAATTGCGTAGAAAGAGCGTTAAAAGAAGCACCAAGGAAAAATCATCGTCATCGAATCGAGCATGCAGGAGTTTCAACACCAGATTTACAAGAAAGAATGAAACAACTGGAAGTCATCCCTATTCCAAATCCACCATTTCCATATGAATATGGCGAGATATATGCTCACAATTATGGTGAACGTGTGAATTATATGTACGCTGCTCGTGACTATATAGATAAAGGTATTATTGCAGCAGGTAGTTCAGATGCACCGGTTACGGATTATAATCCTTTATTAGGAATTCATACTGCAGTTAATAGAAAAAGTCAATTTGGAGCCGAAATTGGTACGAATCAATCTGTTAGTGTACTAGAAGCGATTAAACTTTACACATGGAATGGCGCTTATGCAAGTTTTGAAGAGGATATAAAAGGCAGCCTAGAGGTAGGAAAATTAGCCGATTTAGTTATTTTAAGTGAAAGTATTTTAAAAGCTGAACCAGACCGTATTAAGGATTTGAAAGTGGAAACAACGATTATTGATGGAGAAATTGTCTATCAAAAAGAGAATGATTTAATGATGAAAAATTAGATTTAGGCAAAAAAGGGGGGCAATTATATTACTTGAAAAAATGAAATCCCCCCTCTTATTAGATTGGAGAGAGTATCGGGCTATGAATAAAAGTAGCCAGATCCTTTTTTTTGAATGTCAGAAAATTAGAAAATATTTACGTGTTAACAAATCCTTTTATGATAGCGGTCCTTAATCCATAAAAATTCAAACGATGAAATGGGAGGTTGAGCATATTTTGAAATATATTAAACTCTTACTCTTAATTCCTTTTATAGGGTGTGTTGGATTTTTACCATTTGCAAATAGAATTGAGCCTTACGTATTAGGAATGCCTTTTCTTTTATTTTGGATTGTATTTTGGATGATACTTTCCTCAATTATTTTAACCATTATTTATAAGCTTGACCCTGATAATAAAGGGAGTGAGACAGAATGAATATATCATTATTTATTATTTTTATTTTCTTAATCCTATCTCTTTATTTAGGGATAGCAGCAAGAAGAGGAAAAAAGATGAACTTGCAGCAATTTTCAGTTGGTGGCAGAGGTTTTGGAACCTTGTTCATATTCCTATTAATAGCTGGAGAGGTTTATACGACTTTTACTTTTCTAGGTGGAAGTGGTTGGGCGTATTCCAAAGGTGCTGCTGCATATTATGTGCCCACGTACATATTTCTAGCATATGTAATATCTTATTGGATTGCACCTAAAATTTGGAGATACGGTAAAGAACATGGTATTATTTCACAACCTGACTACTTTGCATCTAAATACGATAGTCGTGCAATGGGGGTTATAGTAGCTATTGTGGGAGGTTTAGCCCTTATACCATATATTTGTATACAAATGAAAGGGTTAGGAATCATTGTTTCAGAGGCTTCTTTTGGAGCTATTTCACCAATAGTTGCAAGTATTATAGGCGCAATAGTTATTACAACCTATGTAATAATTTCTGGTATTCATGGCTCAGCTTGGACAGCTGTGATTAAAGATATTATGATTTTGGGAGTAGTTGTTTTTTTAGGCCTATACATCCCTATCCACTATTTTGGTGGAATTGAGCAAATGTTTAAGTCTGTTGAGGCTGTTAAACCTGAAGTGTTAACGTTAGCTGATCAGGGACTAAGTGTACCATGGTTTATCTCTACTATCCTTTTAAATGCAATATCTTTTTATTTATTACCGACTTCTTTCACTGTGGTTTTCTCAGCAAATGGTGAAAAAGCACTTCGTAAAAATGCGATCACCCTACCTTTATACACTATATTATTATTGTTTGTTTTCTTTATTGGTTTTTCAGCTATTGTAAAAATTCCTGGTTTACAAGGAGCTGATGGAGACCTTTCTCTTTTAAGGTTATCTATTCAAACATTTGATCCTTGGGTCATTGGAATAGTTGGAGCAGCTGGTTTACTAACGGCGTTAGTACCAGCATCCGTTATGTTAATGTCTGCATCTGTTGGTTTAACAAAAGGAATTTACAATGTGATTTTTCCAAAAGCTACCGAAAAACAACAATTAGTAGCCTCAAAACTGTTCATCATTATCCTTTCTTTGACTGCTTTACTCTTCACAGTATTTGGCGGGACAGCACTGGCGCTGTTAAATATCATGTCATACAGTCTTATCGCACAATTAGCACCTGCATTATTCCTTAGTTTTTCCAAAAAAAATTACATTAATAAATACGGTGCAATGACTGGAATTATTACAGGAGTGCTCATTGTATTGTATGCTACGATTTTCAATATAAAAATCGCTACCTTTTTCCCAACAGTCCCACATACTATTAACGACATTAGTACAGGAGCGATAGCATTATTAATAAATATCGTAATAACTTTTATTGTAAGCTTAGCTTCAAAAAACTTACCGATTCAAAAGGGGGCTACCACATCAACACCAAGCTAAAATAATCGTATATCTATTAGCTTAGTAAAAAACAAAAAGGATGTCGTTACATGACATCCTTTTTGTATTGGAGCAAAGAGGTATGTTCTTAGTTCTGAAAATTGTTATTTTTACAACTGTTACATATAATAAAGGTTATAGGGATGTATACAGGGGAGTTATGGATGGAAAATACTTTAGTTGATTAACTATTTCTTGTTTTAACCAATATAAAAGTTAATAGATTTGGAGTTGAGTACATTGGGACAAAATCATTTTAATTGGAGTAATAAACAATTACGAGAACATGTTGAAGTATTAGATGGCAAGAGAAGTCCGCACATTATATTAAAGAACGCAACGTATTTAAATTCATATTTGCGTGATTGGACAGTGGCAAATATTTGGGTATATGATGACCGCATTGTATATGTAGGAGAAAAACTGCCAGAGCAATTTACTCATTGTGAAGTTATTGATTGTGATGGAAAGTATGTAGTTCCTAGTTACATAGAACCGCATGCACATCCATATCAATTATACAATCCAGAGACGTTAGCGAATCATGCGATGCAATTTGGGACAACAACTTTTATTAATGATAATTTAACTCTATTTTTCACATTACAGCGTGAAGAATCATTCCGTTTATTAGATGAATTTAAAAAGATTCCAGCAAGTATGTATTGGTGGTGCCGTTTTGATGGACAGACTGAATTGCAAAACGGGGAATCTTTATTTAATAGTGAAGAAATAATAGAGTGGCTACAGCAGGAAGCAGTTCTTCAAGGCGGTGAGTTAACAGCATGGCCAAAACTATTACATGGCGATGAGGAAATGTTAAATTGGGTACAGGAAACAAAACGATTACGGAAGAAAGTAGAAGGTCATTTTCCAGGAGCGTCTGAAACGACTTTAGCAAAGTTAAAGTTATTAGGTACGGATTGCGATCATGAAGCGATGACAGGGCAAGAGGCGTTAACTCGGCTCATGCAAGGTTATACTGTTTCTCTAAGAAACTCTTCTATTCGGCCGGATTTAGAAGTTTTACTGAAAGAACTATTAGAATTAGGTGTGAAACAATTTGATAGATTCATTTTCACAACAGACGGTTCACATCCGTCATTTTATGAAAATGGAATGACGAATAGACTGATAGAAATAGCGATTGAGCAAGGGATTCCGGTAATAGATGCTTACCACATGGCAAGCTATAACATTGCTCGTTATTATAATATGGAGCATTTACATGGTTCCATTGCGACAGGGAGAATCGCCAATATTAATATTTTGGAAAGTAAAGAAAATCCGGCACCAATTAGTGTAATGGCAAAGGGAAAATGGGTGAAGCGTGACGGAGTAAAAAAAAATAATTCATTACATATAGACTGGAGTGAATTTAAAGTAACTCCATTATCATTAGACTGGTCTATAGAAAAAGAGGATATGATTTTTTCTACTAAAACGGGTATACGCTTATTGAATAACGTAATAACAAAACCATACAATAGCGAAATAAATTTAGATTGTGATGAACTTTCTATTGATCATGATGAATGTTTCCTTATGATGATTGCTCGTGACGGTACTTGGCGAGTAAATACAGTTGTGAAAGGTTTTGTAAATGAAATAGGAGGTCTTGCTAGTTCTTATTCTGGTACAGGTGACATCATTCTCATTGGAAAGAGAAAAGAAGATATGCTTACAGCTTTTCATAGAGTAAAAGAGCTAGGCGGGGGGATCGTAATAGCTGAAAAGAATGAAGTGTTACACGAAATTGTTTTACCGTTGCTAGGGATTATGTCTAATGTAAATATGAGTGATTTAATAAAGGAAGAGAAAAAGATGGTGAAATTACTGCAAGAGCGAGGCTATGCTTATAACGATCCGGCATTTACTATTTTATTCTTTTCTGCGACGCACTTGCCTTTTATACGAATAACCCCTATAGGGTTATATGATGTGAAAAGTAGTAAAGTACTTGCTACGCCAGTGAATTTGATCAAGCAATATTAAAAGGAAAGATCCTATAAAAAATTTTTTATAGGATCTTTCTCATTCCTAGCATAAGAATATTCTAAGCCTCAAATAATATAGTATCTAAATGATTTGAGGTGATAGTTAAATATGAAAAAACTATTGTATGTATTAAGTGTATTTATTTTATGTGTATCTATCCAGCATGTGGTACATTCTCAAACAGATGCGCCAAGGTTAACTTCGGATTGTATGGAAGAAAGTAAATTGCGTGATGAAAAGTATGCGAAAAATATAATACAGGACATTAAATCCACATTTAATTTAAATATTGATGAAAACAGTTTTTGGGAAGTTAGTAAAAGAGACCTAGAGGCTGCGCATTTGATATATGGCGGAAAGGAAATTGATTCATATTATAATTCACTAACTAAAATTTATGATAGTGGTGGATTTAGAGGGCAGCCTAGCTTATTTGTGAGGGCGCAAGAAGCATTTTTACTTTATAAAGAAATAGACGATACTAATGTAATGAAACGCCTAAATCTAAACCTTGAAAAAGGGGAATGGATTGTTACCGAAACAAAAAAGAAGCAAGGCAAAATAGTGGAATACAAACCGTTACAATGTGAAAAGGATTATCTGAAAAAGAGAAATGAGTATCATAATATGAAATGAAATACTAATTAATGTTGTTTTTATCAGCTGAAAGGTTGCTATAGAAGAAGGTAAGTATACATATTAACCTTATGTATACTTACCTTCTTTTTTATTGAGGTTATTAACATTTTGGAGGGTGTATATTGCAAATTACTTGCTAGTAAATGTGCTTATAATTTTCAAAGGATCTTTTTATCGTAAAAAGAGAGAGGAGTATGTGTCAAAAGATTTATACATTGCTGAACCACTTATGTATATTTTATTCTACAGTACTATAAAGAAATGTTTACTATTCACAAAAAACATCATTGGCACAGTTTTTGCTTGTATTAAATTTAAGGAAGGGGAATTGTATGTAAGGAATCTGTATTCGTAATAGTATAAAATAAGCTACTATTGCATCATTGATCATACTTGTATTTATAGCGGAACTGTAAATACATACAAATAAGTATGTTCTAATATAAAAATTCAGAATTTTCTTTAAAATCATTAGGGGGCAATGGCATGGTTAAATATTCGAAAATTTCTAAGTTGATTCTTGGTGTTGGACTAGTGACAATATCATGTAATGGTTTGCAAATTCAAGCAGAGACAAAAGAGAAAAATGTGAAGAACGTGAAGAGCGTATTACAAATGGAGCCGGTAGGAATACAGAAATCCGTTGATGAGTTGGCGCACTCTTCAGCAGTACAAGAAAATGCATCTTTTACAAAACGGTTAAAGTTAGCGGATTTATCGCAGCGTCCACTAGCACCAACCGATAATGTTAAAACGTTGGCTGAAGAAAAAAAGTATTCGATGGCCGAACTAAATCAATTAAGTAACAAACAATTAACTGATCTTCTAGTGACGATTAAATGGTATCAAATCCCAGAATTATTCCAGTTTAATAGTGATAGTCTCAAATTCTATCAAGATGATAGCCGAATGCAAGCGATTATTAATAAACTAGCAGAACAAGGACAAGCTTATACGAAAGATGATTCAAAAGGGATTGAAACATTAGTAGAAGCTCTACGTGCAGC
>JGI25151J46595_10002474_pt1 | contig 11059 bp, 11 predicted proteins | sample AraplaMF_Col_mLB_FD_46595 | JGI IMG/M metagenome (IMG submission 46595) | reverse complement strand
ACGAAGCAAAGACTGGAAAGCAGGTGACGAATAGATGAGCGATCCGAATAAAGAGATAGAGGACATGAAAAAAGAGGCGGCAAGACATGCGAAAGAAGAAGTACGGAAACGACTTGCTGCTAGGCATGAGGCGGAACTGTCTAAGGGTGAGGTACAAGGAGAAGAAAAAGAGAAAGCGCTATCAAAAGATGCGGAGATAAATATAGAGGAAGCAAAACGACTTGCCGCAGAGGCAGCAAAAGCAAAGGCGGCAGCGTTAGCGAAGCAGAAAGGAGCAGAAGGCGAAGCGATATCGGAAGAGGAAAGGGCGAAAGCCGCAGCAGCAAAGGCAAAAGCGGCAGCGCTAGCAAAGCAGAAAGGAGCAGAAGGCGAAGCGATATCGGAAGAGGAAAGGGCAAAGGCGAAGGCGAAAGCCGCGGCAGCAGCGCTAGCAAAGCAGAAAGGAGCAGAAGGCGAGGCAATATCGGAAGAGGAAAAAGCAAAAGCGAAGGCGAAAGCCGCGGCAGCAGCAAAGGCAAAAGCGGCAGCGCTAGCAAAGCAGAAAGGAGCAGAAGGCGAAGCGATATCGGAAGAGGAAAGGGCAAAAGCGAAGGCGAAAGCCGTGGCAGCAGCAAAAGCAAAGGCAGCCGCGTTGGCAAAACAAAAAGCAACAGAAGGCGGAGCGCCATCTAACGATGAAAAGGCAAAGGCAATTGCAGTGGCGAAAGCAAAGGCGGCAGCTGCTGCCAAGGCAAAAGGTGCTGCGGGTAAGAAGGAAGAAGAGCCGGAGCAGGAAGAACCATCACCGAATCAGCCATATTTAGATGCTTATGTAAAGATTATTAAGGAGAAGACAGGCGAACATTCATTAGTAGATTACTATATTAATAAACTTTCAAAAGATGTACCAACGCTTGTTGTTGAGCCGAAGAATTACTATGAAGTGATGGAATTATTAAAGTGTCATGAAGGACTTGCCTTTGATTATATGTCGGAGTTACATGCGACGGATTTCGTTACACATATGGAAGTGTATGTCCATTTGTTTTCATATGGAAAGCGTCAATCTGTAGCAGTGAAGGTGAAGGTAGATAGGGAGGCGCCGCGGGTAGCATCGATTGCGCCGCTATGGCACGGGGCGAACTGGCCAGAGCGAGAAGCGTATGATTTGCTTGGTGTTGTCTTTGAAGGTCATCCCAATTTAACGCGTATTTTAATGCCAGATGATTGGGCGGGTTATCCGCTTCGAAAAGATTATGAGCCTTTGGATGTGGAGGTGTAGCATTATGATCCGTACAGAAGAAATGCTTTTAAATGTAGGACCGCAGCACCCGAGTACGCACGGTGTATTTAGGCTTGTTATTAAAATTGATGGGGAAATTATTAAGGAGGCTACACCTGTCATTGGGTATTTACACCGTGGAACAGAGAAAATCGCAGAGAGCTTGCAGTATACACAAATTATTCCTTATACAGATCGAATGGACTATTTATCAGCGATGACGAATAACTATGTGATTTGTCACGCTGTTGAGACAATGATGGGCCTTGAAATTCCAGAGCGTGCAGAATATTTGCGAGTACTTGCAATGGAGCTTGGCCGCGTTGCGAGTCACCTCGTTTGGTGGGGAACAAACCTTCTTGATATTGGAGCGGTTAGTCCGTTTCTATATGCATTCCGGGAGAGGGAGATGATTATTAATCTCTTAAATGAACTCTGTGGTGCGCGGCTAACGTTTAATTACATGCGAGTGGGCGGTGTAAAATGGGATGCTCCAGATGGCTGGATCCGAAAGGTCCGTGAGTTTGTTCCATATATGAGGGAGCAATTGAAAGGCTATCACGACCTTGTGAGCGGAAACGAAATTTTCTTGAATCGTGTGAAGGGCGTTGGAATATATAGCGCGGAAGATGCGCTTTCTTATTCGCTTAGCGGGGCAAATTTACGCTGCACAGGTGTGAAGTGGGATCTTCGCAAGGATGAACCGTACTCTATTTATGATCGCTTTGATTTTGATATTCCGGTAGGAAACGTGGGGGATGCTTGGGATCGTTACGTTTGTCGGATGGAGGAGATTGAGGAGTCTCTCAAAATTATTGAGCAGGCGGCTGAGCAATTCCCATCAGAAGGGCCAGTGTTGGCGAAAGTGCCGAAAATTATTAAGGCACCAAAGGGCGAGGTATTTGTCCGGATCGAGTCGCCGCGCGGAGAAATTGGCTGTTATATTGCTAGTGAAGGAAAGAAAGAGCCGTATCGCTTAAAGTTCCGCAGGCCATCTTTCTACAACCTTCAAATTTTACCGAAGCTTTTGAAGGGCGAAAATATCGCGAACTTAATTACGATTTTAGGTGGCGTTGATATTGTGCTTGGGGAGGTTGATGGGTGATGATAGAGCGGCTCTTAGAGTCATCGGCAAGCTGGACAAATTTTTTCATCTTTTTTGGGTTAGCGGTGCTTCTTTTATTTGCTGTCCTTGGATTTGTTACATATGGGATTTTAGCAGAGCGAAAAGTGATGGGATTTATGCAAGGGCGGATTGGTCCGAACCAGGTCGGCGGCAGATTCGGTTTACTGCAAACAGTTGCTGACGTTTTAAAGCTTTTATTAAAAGAAGATAGCATTCCGAAAGCCGCAGATAAGCCGCTGTTTATATTGGCACCTGTTATTGCATTTGCACCAGCTTTTATGGTGCTTGCAGTCATTCCATTTACGGATAAATTTCAGTTTGCAGATATTGGAGTCGGACTTCTTTACTATATTGCTGTATCAGGGATTACAACGATTGGTGTTGTGACCGGGGGATGGGCATCAAACAATAAATATTCACTTTTAGGCGGGATGCGTGCGGCAGCGCAAATGATTTCCTATGAAATTCCGCTTGTAATGAGCGTCATTGGTGTTGTCTTATTAGCTGGCAGTCTTAATTTAAATGAAATTGTAGCGGCGCAGGAGAAGGTTTGGTACATTTTCGCACAGCCAATCGGTTTTGTAATTTTCTTAATCGCAGCGGTTGCAGAGTTGAACCGGACGCCGTTTGACTTACCAGAGGCGGAATCGGAACTTGTTTCTGGATATCATACAGAGTATTCGGGGTTTCGCTGGGCATTCTTTATGCTTTCTGAATATGTATACTTCTTTGGAATGGCTTCGCTCATTACGGTGCTCTTCCTAGGAGGATGGAATCCAGTTATGTTCCTTGGTTTTATTCCTGGAGCTGTATGGTTTGCCTTAAAGTTTAGCGCGGTGGTCTTTCTCTTAATTTGGTTCCGCGTTACGTTTCCACGTATCAGGGGCGATCAATTAATGGAGTTTGGCTGGAAGGTATTATTGCCAATCGCACTTGCGAACATTTTCTTAACGGCATTGATTAAGGAGTTGTTCTTCTAATCCATGAGGGGGGTGCCACTAAGATATGAAAGGACTATTTAAAGGATTAAAGTATACGCTTAGCAACTTAAGTAAGAAAAAAGTAACGTACGATTATCCCAATCAACCATTGCCACTACCAGATCGCTTTCGAGGGATTCAAAAATTTTATCCAGAAAAGTGTATTGTTTGTAACCAATGTGCCAACATCTGCCCAACTGACTGTATTCAACTAACAGGGAAGAAGCATCCGGATCCGGCGAAAAAAGGAAAAATTATTGATACGTACGATATTAACTTTGAAATTTGTATTCTGTGCGATTTATGTACAGAGGTTTGTCCAACAGAGGCAATCGTTATGACAAACAATTTTGAGCTAGCGGAGTATACGCGTGATGATTTGTTTAAAAATTTGCAGTGGCTAGATGAAAATGATGAGAACGTCAGAAAGGAGAATAAAGCATGAACGGCGAGTTGATAGCGTTTTTTTTACTATCCTTAACGGCGATTATCGGTGGTATTCTTATGCTGAACTTAACGAAAGTCATGCATATGATGCTCGCTCTTGTGTTTACGTTTCTTAGCATTGCGGGATTGTATTTTCTATTATCGGCAGAGTTTGTTGGAGTAGCGCAAATTTTAATTTATTCCGGGGCGATTACGATTATTATGATTTTNGGCATTATGTTAACGAAACATGACGCTGAAAATGAATCTAGTTTTAGTTTTCGTAAATGGCTCATCTTNTTCGCAGTAGTAGTGTTTGGCGGGGTGATGTATTTCGCTGTTAATAATATAGATTTTACAAATCGAAGTGTACAAGGAAGTGTACCACTTCATGAACAAAACACACTTCAAATTGGTACACTCTTATATTCGAAATATGTCATTCCATTTGAATTAACGTCGGTTATTTTACTTGTTGCACTTGTTGGGGCAATTGTACTTGCGAAGAAGGATGAGAAAGAGGGGGATTCCAATGAGTAGTGTTCCAACTTCCGCCTACTTAGCTCTTGCCATTATTCTGTTTTGCATCGGTTTATTCGGGGCTTTAACAAAGCGGAATACGGTCATTGTTTTAGTTTGTATTGAACTGATGNTAAATGCGGCGAATTTAAACCTAGTCGCCTTTAGTAAATTAGGTTTTTTTCCGAACTTAACAGGACAAATCTTTTCACTGTTTACGATNTCTGTTGCCGCAGCTGAAGCAGCAGTTGGACTTGCAATATTAATTGCGTTATATCGTAAACATGCAACAGTTAACGTAGATGAAATGGATTCGCTTAAGGGTTAGCATTGTGACCGAAAAGGGGGAAGGAAACAATGATCGATTATGCATGGCTCATACCGCTTTTCCCACTTACCTCGTTTTTTTTGCTCGTTATGTTTGGGGGAAAATTGAGAGAAGGAAGCAGCTTACTTGGTATCTTTCTCACATTTCTTTCCTTTGTGGGTGCGGCGACTGTATTAATAGAACGGTTTTCATCAGAAACAGTAAAGCATCAGTGGTTATGGCTCCGAATTGGTGATGTGGATCTTTCGTTTGGTTTTGAGATTAACGCATTAAATGCTTTGATGCTTTTTATTGTGACACTCGTTAGCTTCCTTGTACATGTGTATTCAAAAGGGTATATGCATGGTGATGAGAGGTTGCCCGTATTTTATGCGTATTTAGGGCTCTTTACATTTGCGATGCTCGGGCTTGTTATCTCGACGAATTTACTACAGCTTTATATATTTTGGGAATTAGTTGGACTTGGCTCGTTTTTACTAATTGGTTTCTATTTCTTTAAAGAGGAAGCGAAGGCTGCTGCGAAAAAAGCATTTATTATGACGCGTATTGGAGATGTAGGTTTATTTATCGGGATGATTTTACTCTTCTGGCAGGCTGGTAGCTTTGAATATGAAGTAATCTTTAAAGCGATGAAAATGGGAGACATATCACCTACTATGATAACGCTCACGGCAATCTTGATCTTTATTGGTGCCATGGGGAAATCAGGTCAGTTTCCGCTTCATACGTGGCTACCGGATGCGATGGAAGGGCCAACGCCTGTATCTGCGCTCATTCACGCGGCAACGATGGTTGCAGCAGGTGTGTACTTAGTGGCAACGATGTTTCCGCTATTCTCTGCAAGTCCTGCAGCGATGCAAACAGTCGCGGTTGTTGGCGCCTTTACTGCAATCTTTGCTGCGTCCATTGGCCTCGTACAAACGGATATAAAAAGAGTCCTCGCATATTCAACAGTGAGCCAGCTCGGCTATATGATGCTCGCGCTTGGCTCGGCAGGATACGTTGCTGGAGTCTTTCATTTAACGACACATGCTTTCTTTAAAGCATTGCTTTTCTTAGCGGCAGGAAGCGTCATTCATGCGGTGCATACGCAAAACATTAATGAAATGGGCGGATTGCAGAAGAAAATGAAAGTGACGGGGCTACTCTTCTTAATCGGCACGCTAGCAATTAGTGGTGTCCCGCTCTTCTCAGGTTTTTTTAGTAAGGATGAAATTTTGGCGGCGACGTGGATGCACGGCAATTATGTTTTGTTTGTCCTTGCGGTTCTCGCAGCATTTTTAACGGCGTTTTACATGTTCCGGTTATACTTTCTCGTTTTTACAGGAGAGGCGAAGAAAGAAGAGGATGTGCATGAATCTCCGCGCGTCATGACATTTCCGATGATTGTCCTTGGTATTCTTGCAGTTTTGGCAGGGTATATCAATACGCCTTGGTTTGGCACGTTTCTTGGGGACTGGCTTACAAAGAATGTCCCGTTCCAAGTAGAGCAAAGTCATGGTCCGGTGTGGATTATGATTGTTGCGACACTCGTTTCGTTTGCGGGCATTCTCGCGGCATATCTTATCTATGGGAAACGATCTATTTCTAGAGATCGGGATGGCGGAAAAGAAACAGTCCTATATAGCCTCCTTAAGGAAAAATATTATGTAGATGAACTGTATAGTGTGACTGTGCTCCCGCTCGTAAAAGGAATCGCTTATGTGCTTCACTTATGTGAGGTCTATATTGTGGAAGGAATCGCCCAGTTAATCAGAGGTATTGTGAGAGGAGCAAGCATTGTTGGTTCTAAACTTCAAAACGGAAACGTACAAGTATACGGAACCGCAGTGGCTGTTTCCGTGGCGACATTAGTTGTCATTCTGTTATATACGGGGGGGTATTGGCAATGAATACATTATTATTATCATTCTTCATTTTCTCCCCGCTTCTAGGGATTCTCTTACTTACGTTAACACCGAAAACGGAAGTGCGTGCAGTGCGAGTCCTCGGTTTGTTCGGAACAATTCTTCCGCTTGGCATCGCGATTGTTTTGGCTAGTACATATGCTTCCGGAAAGAGCTTAACGATGTTTGCTGAAAGGGTGAAATGGATTCAATTCGGACATTTTCCGGGCGTAGATGAAAAGTTGTTTTCTATTTACTATGAGCTTGGTATCGATGGCTTTTCGCTTGTGATGATGATACTCACAGCGCTTTTAGCAACACTTGCGGCGATTACTGCCTTTTCCATTCAAAAAAATATAAAAGGTTTTTACATGCTTTTATTAACACTTGAAATTGGGATGCTCGGTGTCTTTGCAGCAGAAAATTTACTTCTATTCTTTGTCTTCTTTGAAATTACATTACCACCGATGTTTTTGCTTATTGGAAAGTGGGGGAAATTGAACAGTGAAAAAGCTGCCTATAGTTATTTGATTTATAACGGAATTGGATCAGCGATTTTACTCATTGTTTTCTCTATCCTCTTTGCAAAAACGGGTACAACAAATATTGCAGATTTAAAAGATATTTTGACTGGGGTGGACACGGCGCTTCTGGGCGATATTTCAAGTTCATTGCAGCTCGGTTTATTCATTGCACTTATGATAGCCTTTGCTATTAAGCTACCGGTATTCCCTTTGCATCGCTGGATGGTGAATGTGCATGTCGAGGCCCATCCTGCTGCGGTGATGCTCCATGCGGGTGTTCTGCTCAAGATTGGAGCATACGGCATCGTTCGCTTTGGGAAGGGGCTATTCCCGGAGCAGTTTCAAGACTTTGCGATGCTACTGGCGATTTTAGGGGTAATCAACTTGCTATACGGTGCTTTTCTAGCGATCATTCAAACAGATTTTCGAAAGGTACTCGCTTATTCCAGTATTTCGCATATGGGAATCGTTTTAATGGGACTTGGGGCACTGAATGCAGCCGGTATGAAGGGAGCGCTATTTCAAGTCGTATCTCACGGTTTAATTGCAGCGCTACTATTTTGCTTGCTCGGCATGATTGAGGGGCGTTTTGGCACGTCTGACATTACGAAGCTTGGTGGCCTTGCAAAACAAGTTCCTGTGTTAAGTGGTTTCTTATTAGCAGGAAGCATGGCTTCGCTTGGCCTTCCGGGCATGTCTGGGTTTGTTAGTGAGTTTCTTGCATTCCTCGGACTATTTCAAGGGAAGCCAATGCTCGCGGCGATCGGTGCGCTTGGAATCATTTTAACAGCGGTATATGTCCTAAGGGCTACGCTTCAAGTGACATTTGGAAAGAAGGAATTGGCAGTGAGGCCGGATGTCCGCGGCTGGGAATACGTTCCGATTGTACTCTTGCTCACTTGTATTCTTGCAATTGGTATTATGCCAGAACTGTTAGGAACGCCGCTGCAATACACAGTAAAAATATTGGGGGTGAGGTAGGATGGATATGAATACATTACTTAGCTTATCTTGGCATTTAATGGTACCGGAGTTCATCATTCTTGGAGCGGCCATCCTTCTCTCGCTTCTTGACTTATTTCTAAAGTTTGATCGTAAGTATTTAGGGCTTGGGGCGATTGGAGCGGCAGTGCTATCGCTAATCGCATTAATTACATTGTATGGTGAACCGGCTGGAGACATTTTAAGTGGTTCGTTTGTACTAGATGGATTTTCAAAAGGGTTTAAAACGTTACTATTAATTGGAGCCATCCTCGTTTTATGTATGGCGATGAGCGATGATAAAAAAGAGCCGATTCAAGATAAAGGGGAATACTATTATTTATTTTTAATGGCAGTTCTCGGGGCGATGTTTATGGCGTCTAGCGTCGACTTTATTACGCTCTTTATTGGCCTAGAGTTGTTATCACTGTCTTCGTACATTTTAGTTGGGATTCGAAAGACAAATCGTGCTTCGAATGAAGCGGCGATGAAATATGTTATTAATGGCGGAATTGGGACGGCTATTACGCTCTTTGGAATGAGTTACTTATACGGCATTACGGGGGCTACTAATATTATTGGTATGCAGGAAGTTCTCATGCAAGGTGTGGATGGCAGCATTCAACTTTTGTTATCGCTTGCTTTCTTGCTTCTGTTTGTTGGGCTGTCCTTTAAAATTGCGACGGTGCCGTTTCATATGTGGGCACCAGACGTATATGAAGGGGCCGTGACACCTGTTACAACTTTCCTCGGGACAATTTCTAAAATCGCCGGTTTTATTATGATGATAAGATTGTTCCTTATGGTATTCGGCGCTATACCTGTTCATGGAAGTGAGCAAACAGTATTTGCTAACATGAGCGTATATATTGCCGTGCTCGCTATTATTACAATGATCATTGGTAATGTCGTGGCACTCAAGCAATACAGCGTAAAGCGTCTATTCGCCTATTCTGGCATAGCGCACGCTGGATATTTACTCGTTCCGCTTGTAGCGTTATCACCATTTACAATGGATAGTATGTGGTTTTATATGTTGGCATACCTGTTAATGAATATAGGAGCTTTTGCAGTCATCCACGGATTAATCTTACAAAGCGGAAAGGAAAATTTCACAATTTTCTCTGGTTTATACAAACGCTCTCCGTTTGCCTCTGCAGCGATGACCATTTTCATTCTGTCTTTGGCAGGAATTCCAGGAACAGCTGGTTTTATCGGAAAGGTTAATATTTTCTTAAGTGCCTTCACTGCTAGTTCAGCCCATTACGTGCTGGCATCAGTCATGATGGGCACAACGGTTATCTCGTTTGTATATTATTTCCGTATTTTGCAGCAAATGTTCTTTCGAAAGAGTAGTGAAGAAGATCCGGTACACTTACCGATCAATTTGAAAGTCGTCATTAGTTTTTGTTTAATTGCAACTGTATTACTCGGAATTCTACCGGCAATTGGCTACAATTTCTTTTATGAATATTTTCCATTGATGAAAGATTTCTTCTTCACAGGGAACGTGGTACAATAGTGAAAACAAAAAGTGTAGAGTCATCGCTCTACGCTTTTTATTGTGGAGCAATGAGAGGGGTAAAGTGAAACTTTCGTTAGCGCGAGACCTTATCCTTCACGAATGTGATGCTCGAACAAAGTAAACTTTAATAGGTAGTGCCCCTTCTTTCGGAGGGATACTTTATACTGCCTGTTTGGGCGGGAAAAAGTGTGGTTTCCATTTATATGGGATCGTTTTGCATCCTAGGTGATGGTAAGCCAAACAAAAGGAGTCGATTTTTTTGGCGCAACTTTTAGGGCAACAAGCACTGATTGCGATTGTTTCGCATTTATTGTTTATTACCATTACGTGGTGGGCCTTACAAGGTATCCATATCGAACGCCTGATGAAATCTGGAAAGGTATTGCAGACGAGGATTTTACTCATTCTTGTTACGATTGCCATTGGGACATCTGTCAGCAACTTTTTTCTTGATTATTTAGGGTATTCGAAGAGTTTAACGTATTTAGTCAAGTAAGTGTATAGAACCTCATATCTCCGTTAACAATGGGGATAGGAGGGGATGAAACTTGAAAAGCTTAAAAACAATTCTTATTGTTGTCGTAAGTATTGTCGTATTCTTGGTCGGGTATAAAGAGATAAAGCCCGTAAGTGACGAAGAGAAAATGGAGAGTATGATCGCAGCTCTTGAAAAAAATGGAGCAGAGGTAGAGCGGTGGTCATGGTTAGCACGAGAAACCAAAACCATTTCTAATATACATACGTTTCAAAAATTGTTAAATGAAGTGAAAGAAAAAGCGGATATTCAAAAATGGGAATTGGAAACATCTCATGATGGATATAAAGCAACAGCATACAAAAAATTTTCTTCTTATGAAGAACGAATAGTAGTAACTTGGAGTAAGGAAAATAGTAAAGAAAACACTTTCATTATCTTTGAAGTAAGCGGGTCAAAATGGGACCCTAAAAACATTCGGGAAATGGATAAAATTTTTAGTACAAAACCTACAATTTACACTTGTGTTCAAGGTGTACTGAGTGATAAGATTGAAGGTGTTTTGCAAAATAAAACCAATCAGGTTTTGAAAGATCTTTCAGCAAGAGCGATCGAGAAGATAGAAGAAAGAGCATTTGTGTCAGTCTCCGCATATAATAAAAAGTGGAATGACGCTCTTTCAACAAATAGAGAGAAAATCAATGTGCAAATAGCAATACGCTCTACAGACAGCAAAGATACAATTGTGGTTGGCACACCGATCATAACTTCTGAGTATTGAATAGATATTGAAAAAAGGACACGGAGGGGAATAAATTGGAAAAAATCATCGTCCGTGGCGGAAAGCGGTTGAATGGCACAGTGCGTGTTGAGGGCGCAAAAAATGCTGTATTACCTATAATCGCTGCAGCCCTATTAGCGAGTGACGGAAAGAATGTACTATCTGAAGTACCAGTTTTGTCTGATGTATACACAATTAATGAGGTATTACGTCATTTAAATGCTGAAGTCGTATTTGAAAATAACCA
>JGI25151J46595_10002454_pt1 | contig 11126 bp, 16 predicted proteins | sample AraplaMF_Col_mLB_FD_46595 | JGI IMG/M metagenome (IMG submission 46595) | reverse complement strand
AAAAAATGGTGAAGAATATACCTTTATAAAAGTAGGGGAGAATTTAAAATGAAAAATCTTGTAATTGGTGGTATTGGAATTTTATCAAGTATTCTTTTATTTGGAATGACTCTTATTTCAGCTTCAGTCTATTCACTATATTTGTCATAACCTGGTGCAGGATGGGACTCTCATTACGGTGTGTTCGGAACAGCTTTAACAAAGGTTGGAATCGTACCTTTAATATTAAGTCTAATATTCTTTGTTATTGGTATTCGTTATATAATTAAAAGTATAAATGAGTAATATTGTTCAACTAACTGGCGCATTAGTTGAACAAGTAAGGAGCCGATTGGCTCCTTTTTTCTATGATGCTGGATAGTTGAAGAAGGAACAACGGCAATTAAGTAGAATTTAATTCTAATTACAAAATTAATAGTTTGAAATTAGGAGTGAAAAAGGTGTTAGACCCGAAAAAATATTTATTTAATGGCTTCAATTTTAATAAATCTATTTCTAAGGAAGAAATAGAAAAGGTGGAAAAAGAATTGAACGTAAAGTTCCCATCAGATTATGTTGAATTTATGATTATGACAAACGGTGGTGAAGGGAATATTGGAGAAGGTTATCTAAGACTTTGGAAAATCGAACAATTAGTTGGAGTTAATGAGGATTATTCAGTGAGTGAGTTCGCACCTGGGTTTTTAATTATAGGATCAGATGGTGGAGGAACTGCTTTTGGTTACGATTTTCGAGAAGAAATCCCGAATTTAGTTGAGGTTAATTATATACCAATGGATATTGAAAATCCGAGTTATAGTAATAAATACTTCTATGAGTTTATTGAATACCTTTACAATTACCAAAATTCCTAATGCAACTAACTGGCGCGTTAGTCGAACAACAAATAGAGGATGATCATTAATCAATCATCATCCTCTATTTTACATTATGTTAATAATATTATTTTCATTTAAAACTATGCCCAATAAATCACTCTCTCGTTTAGAAATCCTTTATAATAAGGACTAAGAGAGGGTGTAATTATGAAAAAGATATTTCTAGCTATTATTGTTTCAATCTTTCTAATTGATATTGTTCATTTAATGCTTGTTCCAGAGTTTCGAAGTAATCAAAACTATGCATATGCAGATGGGATGGGGTATTTGTTTATTTCATTAATGTACTTTATTGCATACGTGGTTATTGGGATACCTGTAACTCTATTAATCGATTACATAGTAAAAAAAACTCCCCCAAAAAAGCAGATATACGACTATTTGATACAATTAATTTTGTTCTCAATTCCTGTAATGTTTGTCCCAGGTTTAGCTGTTTTTATCTATCCATATTTTCATTTACTTTTCTTTTTTAGAGTAATGAAAGGTAAGAGAATACAACTAATAGAATAATTTCTTCTTCAACTAACTGGCGCGTTAGTTGAATAACATGAGTTGCTTCGGCGACTCTTTTTTTATTCAGCTAAATGGTAGTTAGGTGTATAAGGAAATCAAATTAACTACCAATATTTAGTTTTAATTGACCTATTTCATGTTACGATTTATGAAAAGAGGATGAGGTGAAATAAGTGAAAAAAATCATACTAATTTTTATGTTGGTTTCATCACTACTTTCTGTTGTAAGTTGTAGTAAAAATGAAGATAAGTTAATTCGAAAAATTGCTTATGAAAGTATGACAAGCCATTTAACAGAAGGTATCAGTAATAAAAATGGAGTAGTTAAAAAAATAGAATCTTTACCAGATAATGCAACCATTACAGATGAGAAGTATGATAAAAATAGTATATATTCTGTTACATTTAAAAATGATTATATTGAGGACGATATTGTAATTTTTATAGATGCAAAAAACAAGAAAAAGATTGGAGTGGTAATGATTAAATGATAGTTTTGCAACAAACGCATGCGTTAGTTAAACAATAATTCGGAGCTCAAGTTTCATAGCTGCCGATTGAGAATGATAAAGTAATGGAAAGAGTTTGGGGCGATAAAATTGAAGAATGATAGCTTAAATTGGTATGTAATTGCTATTTTGTATGAATCAGTGCACGAAGGTGAGCCGAAAAATGTAGATGAGGATTATGATACAACTACTAATGTATATGAGGAAAGACATATTTTAGTAAAAGCTACTTCAACTGACGAGGCAGAATTATTAGGGGAGAAAATTGGAAAAGAATATGAGGATCCCTATGAAAACCAATATGGAGAAAAAGTTATTTGGAAATTAGTGAAAATCCTACAGAGTTTCGAATTGTTGGATGAACAACTGAACACTGGAACAGAGGTTTACTCACGCTATATTTTGACAGAAAAGGAACTTTCCACTCAAGATGTTTTAAAAAGATATTTCAACGAGTAATTTAGTATGCTATTGAACTAACTGGCGCGTTAATTGTAGAACACTAGGTTTTAGAATTCAAAAAAGGTAATGTCATCTAAGTGTTGAAATTTACATAATATGGATATTAACATTTAAGCCATATTCTGGAGGATAAAGATGGACGTTATTATTTTGTGGTCATTCATTTTCTTGATCTTGTTACTTAATGTTGCAATCGGAGTATTCTATAAAAATGGTAAATTAAACTTGATTTTTTCTGGATTAATAATGCTTATTCTAGCTCCAATCATTGGATTTACTTCAGGTGCACTATTTCTTCATTTTTATGACTTTAGCTCAGGTGGAACCGGAGAGGGTGCTGGTTATGGTGGAGCGTTTTTAGGGCTTATCACCTTGGCAAACGGGATAGTCATTTTGGCTATTGGTATTATTATGTGGTTAGTTAGGTTGTTCAGACGTAGTCTACAAAAATAAGCATTACTTAATACAACTAACGAGAGCGTTAGTTGAAGAACGCTAAAGGCTGTTAAACGGCCTTTTTATTATGTTTGACTAACGGTAAAGTTCTAAAATATCCACTATAACCATTTAGAATTGTATCCGATATTTTTATAAAAGATGTTTAAAAAATAGAAAATGGAGGGGAATTATGTTTGACGTACCCATAACGACCATTAAACAAGCCAAAGATTTCTTTATTGCTATGGGGTGTTCTTCGTTCCACATGTTTCGTGAGTACCCAGAACGTTACAATGAATTTAAGAAAATGAACGTACCTGAGAAGTTGAAAATCGAGTGGAGAAGGGAGAGTGTTGATAATCAATTTACGAAACTTTTCGAGGAAAAGGATTATTCTAATCTATGGTTAATTCACAGTAATATGGCTGATTTGGTTGAAGAGGTAAGAACGATGGATGTATTAAAGAACATGTTAATAGCGACACAACACATTCGTGACAAAGTTCCTCTCAAAGATAGGGTAATTGTTGCAGAAACCATTAACGGTAGAAAGAGTCTTGAATGCCGTAGTGGATTAATATACCTTTCGTATGACCTGAAAAGTCCATCTTTAGCTAAAGAATTCACAGACCTTTCCTTTCATTTTGCAAAGTATGAAGTAGGACAGTCACAGGATTTCAATAGATGTCAGGAAGCAACTAAAACATGTAACCAAATAATAGTAGTAATCGAGAATAACGGGTATGGGCTGTAATCATAATTAATTGTATGGTTAAGATACAAATTACAATCCTATTATTTATTGTTCTAAACTAGCCAATTTAAATAAAATATTGATTTTCTTATTCAACTAACTGGCGCGATAGTTGAATCACATGATCGGCAATTGCCGGTCTTTTTTTGCTAGCAGACATTTTTAGTTGCATATGGAATAATATTGTTAACGGAATTAGTACCATAATCTTATATAAAACATCTATGATAGGGGAATAAAATGAGCGTATCAATAGAAAACAAACAAATTGCTCAATTAGCACTTAAAGCATTTGGTGGTAAGCCTAAAGTTATTAAATATTGGGATGAAAATCACGAAAGTTCAATAGATTTACTTATTTCTAACGATATTCAATTTGACGATAATGTATTTTCGTTTTCTACACTGGGTCTTTCTGATTTTGCTATTGGTTATGAAAATAACGAAGTACCGTTAAGAGTTGAATTAGTAGGAGCAAGTGATTTCGAATGTTTTCCAAATGTACTAAGTTCTTGTGCGTTCTACATAATCAATTCTAATTATGAATGTTTCCCAGGAGCTATCCTTGAGAATATTGTTAATTTGTATTTACCTAATAGTGATATGAAGCATATTTTATTTGTTAATCCTTATTTATGGGAAAATAAATTAAAAACTGTAAATTTCGAGAAAAAGCAAGTTACTTGGTTAATGGTCGTACCAATATCAGAAGAAGAAAAACATTATGCAGTAGAACATGGAGTTGAAGCTTTAGAACATAAACTTGAAGAGAAACAAATTAATATATTTGATTTAGAGCGTAAATCTTTAATTTAATTTCTTATTGAACTAACTGGCGAGTTAGTTATAATGCAAGAGTTGAAACTGTATATTGTTGAAGGGTTTGATAAAGTTATGAAAATCTCTAAACTTATCATATCTAAAGAAATAAGAGAAGGATGGCCAGGTAAGATCGTGTACGGGAATTTCATCGTAGATGGGGTTCCACTAACTGAATTTGATGAAATTAAAGACATGGAATTTGTGTCTTGTCTTGGATGGGGACCTGTGTCTTTTCAAAAGGAGCAGATTAAAAGATTACTATTGGATGCGGAGTCAGATTTTGAAAATGGAAGGAATTCTATTTATATTTGTCCTTGTACAGATTTAGGTTGTGGAGCAGTTTCATTAGAAATTAAAATAATTAACGATGAGATAATTGCTTGGGATAATTTTTGTCATGAAGAAAATAACGGGATTTTTAAAAGATTCAACAAAATAGGTCCCTTTTACTTTGAATGGAAACAATATAAAGAAGCAATAAAAGAAACACTATTATTGGGTGAACCCGATTATTGGCACTCAGATAAATGGTAATTAAAATTATTCTTTATACAACTAACTGGCGCATTAGTTCAACAATAAATATAGGATGATCATTAATTGATCATCCTATATTTTGTTAAATGGCATTCCAGATGAACAAGGACTTTCCTTAAATGAAAAGAATTTATTAGTATAACTCGTTTGAAAGGAAAGGTAAGAATGATAAAAAGTTTTAATAAATTGGTAATTAGCTACTTAAGTGAAGTATTGGTATCTAATGGTTTTAGTTTAAACTTATATACAATGGACGGAAATATGTATTATGAGAAAAGAATTAATGGTTTTAGATATGAAATTTGTTTAAGTATATTATCAAAAAATCAATTAACTTTGTCTTGTTACATGCCCTTCAAATGTGAGGAAATATATACAGAAGGTGTTTGGCGTGTTCTAGACTGTCGCAATCGGAATGAATTAATTGCACTATTGCAAAAAGAGGTTTTAGAATTTATTAATCAAGCAAATGAATTTATAAATAAAAATGCGATTGAACTTAATATAAAGGAGTTGTATAAGCAACATTCAGAGGAAGTACAGGCTAAATATGGATTTAAAAGGAAATTTATTAATGATATTGAACAACATGGAATATTGGCTGTATATGCTAATGAGATTAACACGATAAAATTCTATCATGATGATGGCTTTGCGAGATTTAGTGGATTAGTTTTAGAAAACGATTATTCTAAAAAGATCGATTTTATTGAACTTATTAAAGCAAATCAAGAATATTTTGGTTTAAATTATTTGAAAGACTTAGATTATTTTTCATTTCGAAATGCTGATGAATTTTATCAAAGCCTGATGCTTTTATTAGAATTTCAAAGAAAGTATCTAGATGAAAAAGAATATAAATTTAAGCAATAATTTTAATTTTATTCAACTAACTGGCGCGTTAGTTGAATATTATGAAAGGCTGTTGTCAGCCTTTTTATTTTGCTAACTGGCAGATTAGTTGCATACAAAATGATATAATTTACTAAAAAAACTCTAAGCGAGGTCGTCCTTATGAAAAAATATGATAAGGTGATTGTAGGTATAGAAAAGAGTGATATTCAGTGTTATGCAAAAAAGTGGGATCTTTTAGTTCTTGCCAATTCCAATGATAAAATGAAAGGCAGATTACCTAAGGAACATCATTTTTTTGTATCAGTTACAGATAGAAAACCATCACGCTATGGGGTAGTAAAGAACATAACAACTCCATTAACAGCTCAAGACTTGGCTAAATTAGATTATCAATCTAGAGGCGAAAAGATTGATACTATTAGTGAGGAAATTATAAAAGGATATGAAGACTATTTAGAAAAAATAAGTAAATTTGAATTAGATACACCTATGACCACTACATGGTTAATAAAAAAATATCTCAAGAAAAAGTCTTAAGGATTCATAAAATTTTATTTACTGGTTTTTCTGATAGAGCTAAGAAAGAATACTTCGGCTTTTAGAATTTTCTTATTGAACTAACTGGCGCTTTAGTTAAATAAGAATAGGAAACTTTAAAAAAGGAGAAAAATGATGGGAGCTTGGGGTACTGGCTTATGGGAAGATGATTTATCTTGCGATATTCAAGATGAATGGAATGAACTGATGGATGAAGGACTAAGTCCAAGAAAAGCAACAAAAATAATACTTAAATCGTGGCAGGAAGAATTTACTGATTACGATGATGAGGAAGATAAACAGGCAGATACATCTATTTTATTCATTTCTCTTGCAGGTCTGCAAATTAGGCATAGGACATTGACCTCTTCGGTTAAAAAAAAGGCAATCCATCTTATTGAAAAAGGTGCAGATCTTGCTCTTTGGGAGGATGGCGATGTTGAAAGTTACCAGGAAAGAAAAAAAGTATTGGAAGAGTTTAAAAATAAGTTGAAAAACACAAAGTCTAGTCTCTTTTAATTTCGCTTTAGAAGAATCTTTTTATTAAACTAACTGGCGCTTTAGTTGAAGATCACGAGTTGCTTGCAGCTCGTTTTTTTTATTGAAGTAACTGGCAATTTAGTTATGCTATGATTGTAGTAATAAAATTATTAGGAGATGACCAGAATTGCTTCATATGAAGGTAATTAAAAAACTGAAAACTTCCTACAAAATGAATCTATCTAGTGATGGTCGATTTTTATGTCACACAATGGGAGCTAAAACGATTGTTTTTAATCCAAAATCATGGGAAATAGTCGCGGAGCTTTCAAAACCAAAACATCCTGTGGAAATAAAGTTCTCAAATGAAAATGATTATTTATATATTAAAAATACAATTGGTACCGTTTGTGTGTACGAAACTACTGAATTTCGTTTAATCAAAACCTTTCAATCAAAAAAATCAATACAGATGGTTGAAGGGGATTTTGCATTAACAAATACACAATTTACAATCATTGATACTCTGAAAATAAAATCTGGGAACCAACTGGCTGCAATCAATATAGAAAGTGGGAAATACAGTATTCTCACTGATTTTGAAGACTCTATCACACTTTTCAAATACAATCATTTCATACCTGCCGAAAGTTCTTATCTTTTTACCTTGAGCTACGATAATAAGTCAACAGGTTATCGTGAGTATAAACTGTTAAAAGTAAAATATGTTAATGAAAAGGCCTTACTTACTTTAATAAGTCATCCAATAAGATTGTACTGGGATTCTGTAATCTATGATTCGATTCATGAGGTTTATATTTTAGTAAGTAATTATAAAATTATCATATTAGATCCATCCTTTAAAAAAGTTTTGAAGAAAATAGACCTCTTAGAGAACTTAAGCAAAATAGATTATGGATACTTTTATCACTTCCATCAGTCTAATAATGGTAAGTTCCTAATTATTACGTATAGTGACAGGATTATTATCTTAAGATACGATGATTTTAAAAAAATAGTGGATGAAGAAATTCCATATGCTTGTTTTGCAGAGTTTAGTCAAGATGATCAATATTTACTTGTAGGTACTTGGAAAAATGGTTACGTTTTAGAGCAAAATTTAGAATAGATTGTACAAAAAATTAAAATCCTTCTTCAACTAACTGGCGCGTTAGTTGAACAACATGATCGACTGTTTAGTCGATTTTTTTATTGTACTAACTGACAGACTATTGAATAAGAATTACGATTAAAAGGTTTAAAATTTGCTATAAATTAAGAATGCAATCCGTTAGAATTAGGAGTAACGGAGAGTATTAACAATAATAAGAATTATTGGGAGATTTAAAATGAAGAAAAAATTTGTATGGATAATCGGAACTTTATTAATAGTAATTGGATTGAATTTTGCGTGTATAAAACCATCACAATTGAACAAATTTCCAGTACCTCTTACTGCACAGGTTGAAAAAACTTCTGATGATAACAGTATTTTATACGAATGGAATGGAATTAATAGGTTGTACCATTTTCAGGTTCAACTAGCTGGTTGGCGAAAAGTTGACCAATTTGGTTCTGATATAGTTTATAAAAAAGGTAAGAATAGAGTTCATCTTCTTACATCAAGGGGAAGTTTCCATATCTATAGAGACAACTGAATTAGGAAAGTCTTATTCAACTATATGGCGCATTAGTTTAACAACAAGGTGGCTGCTACGGCAGTCTTTTTATTTTGCAAATTAGCAGTTTAGTTTAATAAGAAATACAGAAATTTTTATGGTATCTTAATAATAAATAGCATCTAAGGGGAGAGTTAATGAGTTGGTCAAATTATGAAAAAGCTTTAGCACTATTGAAACAAAACAAAGTTAATTACGATTATATTGGTGAATGTTCAGACCTTTTAATTCAGAAAGCAGAAATAGCTCTAGGTTTGAAATTTCCAAAGATCTATCGTCATTTTATTAGGAAATATGGTGCAGGTATTTTTGCAACATGGGATATATTAGGTATTACTAATGAAAGCTTTTACGAATCATACAATATAGAAAATCCAAATGCCATTATGTTCACATTGTTAAAAAGAAAAGAGAGTAATTTACCTGAAAACTTCATTTCTATTATTAATTATGATTATGACATATTATATTGTTTGGATTTTAATAAGCTTAATGACGAAGGTGAGCCAGCAGTTGTTTCTTTTAATATAGGCGAAGACTGGGGCGAACAAGAAATGATTGCTGATGATTTTGGTAATTTTCTTTTAGATATTATTCAATTTGAGATTCAATATGAGATAGAAGCATTAAAATTATCTCCAATTAAAATCATATATGATGTCGAGGATCTAAGAGGTACATATTATGTAGAAATTAAACCTGGAAAAAATACAGGTAATCAATGGAATAAAAACTCTATTTACTTTACAGATGAAACTTTTACCTTTTTATCTCGTGCCATTGAGAAAGAGTTTAAAGACTATTACCCTTGGGGCCTATGGGGAGTTAGTGAAATAGATAAACATACTTGGGATTTAATTTTAAAACAATTAGAAGATGTGAAGCTATTTTTACAAGATGACCCCAAAGAAGAAGAAATACAAACTATGGTATGTTTTTTGTGGGAAGATACAGAATCAAAATTCCAAAAAAATATTAATCAAAATATTAATGACTTAATAAATCTAATCAGTGAATTTCAATCGTGGATTAACGATCAATGTAAGAATCATGAGTTTATTACAATTTTAGGAATTTAGATATTAATTAAATGAATACTCTTCAACTAACTGGCGCTTTAGTTTCATAACCTTTTAAAATATTGTAGCTCCATAGTTGGTGAACCTGGTGGAGGTTCTCACTTAATATCCCATATTCTATCAGAGTCCTTATAAAGAATGAATATAGAGAAATAGGAGACAAACAGATAATGATTTTAACTACAGAAAAACTTGAAATATATATTTTAGATAAAGTTAAAAAATTGGGAAATGTTAGCATTGAAGAGTATTATTTTAATAATGATACTCATAACCAAGAGGGAGTGTATATTTTTTCGGATGAATTAAGGTGTTATCATTTTGTAGTTAGTGAAAGAGGATCAGAAGTATTACATAAAGTTACAGATAATATTTTTGAAATTACCTTTTGGACACTAGAATCAATAACGTTTTCAATGGCAGATAGACAAACGCAATCTGGTGATAAATATCGTGAAAGATTATTAAACAATCAGTTAGAATTACTTGGATTGGCAGGAGAGAATTATAAGAAAATAGGAGAGGCATATACAAATGAATTATTAAATAGATAATCCTTAGTGTACTGCTTCAGAGAGAAAATTAAATTACTTAATGAAACTAGTATTGAATTACACTATTTAAATGAACAAACTTATGGAGAAGAAGGTGTGTGGGAAGGTATATCTCAACACTATTAGAATGATTTTCTTGTTTAACTAACTGGCGCGTTAGTTCAATAACACTTGTTAAACATGGTTCGATTCCTAATTTACATTACGGTATCTAAATAGAGGGGTTTGTTTATGAATGAAAAATATTTGTTGGAATTCTTAATTTATATTGCTGAGGAAGATGCCCAAATAAGTACTATTACTGTTTTTTTCATTAATCAATTAGGTTATGAAGTTAATACTATTAAAGATATAGTTGAATATGGGGTAAATAATAATATTTTACGAATAATCGAAAATGACGAAGACTTTGAAAAAAATACCGAAATAAAGGTTAGCGAAATTGATTGGTCTATTTCAAATGTTAGACAAGAAATATACTATAATGACATTGAATATTATAGGGGAAAGTTATTGGATACTAATCCTAAAATACCAGATGAATTTAGGTGCTTTATTAAAATAGATTAAACACTTAAACTTGTTAAACTAACTGGCGCATTAGTTGAAGACCAAGAGCAGTCATTGGCTGCTTTTTTATTTATGTATTTGGTAGGATAGTCGAACAAGGATTTTTATGACTTAAAAGGAATATATAACAATATTCACAGTTCCTTAAGGTTGGTGTTGAATTTGGATTTAAAATCATTTTTTATAAAAGACGTTAATGAATATTTTAAATTGAATGANATTCTAGAGAGTATATTNCAGTTAGACAAAGAGATCCCAGACAATGTTTTTCAAAAAGAATTTAGGAATTACCTCTTTGAACAGTTCGATAATGTTTTGTGTGGTGAATTTTTGACTACCATTCGAGGATTAGCAGAAAAGTCAAAAGATGATTATGTGATATTGGCAGTTTTAAAGCCTAACCCTATGGACTATTATTACAAAGAGTTCAGTTATTTTAACTGGTTAAAGCTCCCC
>JGI25151J46595_10002413_pt1 | contig 11269 bp, 9 predicted proteins | sample AraplaMF_Col_mLB_FD_46595 | JGI IMG/M metagenome (IMG submission 46595) | reverse complement strand
TTTCAAAAGATATATCATTTATCTTTTCATGATCTACTGCTTTGAATTTTTCACCAGTCATTGTTTTTTGTCCGAACATAATGCGTTTATTAGTTATGGCGTAGGCATAATTACCATCATGCTTTGTTGTAGATTGATAATCATGCATTCCGATATAAGTCATATGAATTTTTTCGCTATTCATCAAGTTATCTTCTAGTACCTTGAAGTGTTTTACACCCGACTTTTCATTAAAGCCAGAACCGAATTTATTATCTATACAGAATTGATACATTCCTTCAGCGCATGACAATGGATCCTCAGCAAGTTTTGCTACCTTTGCATCGATTGTAACTTTCAATTCTTCGATAGTGTCCGTACTTACACTTACAACACCCAAGCCACCTGCTTTATGAAAGCATTCTGGGCATAGCCATGCATCAGATTGTAGTATTTTATAACGATTTAAACCAACTTTTTTATTACAAACACCACATACTACCTTTTTAAAAAAACCATAATTCTTCCTCCAGTTATATATATTGAATAGTAGCAAACAAACCTAACATTATACGAAATATTATAATTTACAAATGTAAGTATAACACACCTAAAACACTATAGGATGCGAAACAAAGCCTTAACCCCTTGGTCCTTTATAGTTTAAAAAGAAAAAAGACATTGAAACAAACTGTTCAATGTCTTTTTTCTTTTTAAATGTTTGTATACTCAAAGTATAATTTTTCTGGTTTTCCATACATGTTAATTTCATTTTGATACACGACAGCTAATGGCTGGGACATCTCAATGTTTTCCATATAGGATAATGAAGCAGCTGCCTCTATTTTTTCTTTAATTTCATTAGGAATAACTTTATAAGATAAACTCCTCATCTTACTTCCTAACTTAGTATCGGTAGTAGCTTCATAATAAATTTCGGTAATTAAGACCTCATTATCATCTGGATTATACATATATCCTCGGTTAACTGTAATCATATTATAGTGCTCCTCTCACATTTCGTTTTCTAATTCCTTGTGCTTTTAGCATTGCAACGAGTACCTTATTTCTATATAAATTCCCTAGTGTATAATTTGTATATTCCATTCTTTCTCTACTCTACCATAAATTAGTATTGAGTATCTTTTTTCGTTTTGAATTCAAAAAATCTTAACAATACTAAAAAGTTAAGCTATGAATTCATTCTTTATTGTACTATTCCTACAAGAGTATAAGAACTGCCAGTAATTTTTATCTCATTACAGGTATCCTGTAGTAATCTTAATGTTTCATATCCATTATGAATGATTTTAGTTTTTTCGGTTGAACTTAATTTTTGATAGTTTAGCTATTCCACACAATCGCAATCATGTACGCTTCCTTTAAATAAAACTTACTGTTTCATAAGAAATACGAGCACATATTACTCTCACATTCTTTTTCTTAAGCCGTACTTTGTAAAGTCCCATATGATACCTCCTCTAATTTAAACAAAAAAGCACAATATATGTGCTTTTTTCATTTTGCATATTATTAGCCCAAAAGGTCTATTTACAAGTGATTCCTAACTTAAAAACAACATAAAAAGGGCTTCTTTAAGTCGATTGAAAATGTGCATAGCAAAATAAGCTATATACATTAATCGGCTCAAAGAAGCCCTTTCATAATTGAAACAAGAATACAACCTGCTTCTACAACTCAACCACAACTCATAAGGCGTGGGAATAAACGGAATCAATTAAACAATAAACATACGTTTATATTAAACTATTTTTATATTGTATTCAATTGTTTTAATTGAACGAATATAAGAAGAGGTTTTATATGCAGTTGTTATATGTATTAAATAATAATGTCCCTGCTTCCCCTGCTATAAATCCCCTCTTATTTTCGGTTCTCGGTGTTACTTCATGAACTGCATTTCAAAATAAAGTTTTTCTGGTTTTTGATTTTGGTCTAAATAAAAAAGTATTTCTCTAATAGTTTCTTTTTTAACTTCAATATTTTCTATATAGGACTTACTTTCATTTTCTTGAACCTTTCGGAAAATAGCAGTAGGTAGTTTTACTGCACCAAATACCCCCATTTTACTTCCTAGCTTTTTAGCTGAAGCAGCATCGTAGAAAATTTCATTTACAATTACTTCATTATCATCTGGATCGTACATGTACCCTCTTTGTATGCGTAGCAATGTATTACTCCTTTCTTGTATATTTTATTTTAATAATAACAACATCTATATATCATTGTTGTTAAAACAGGCATCAAGTAGTATTATTTCGTAAAATCTGTACTTTGTATAGAGGTAGACATGGGATAATTAGCTCTCTTAAGTTGTTTATAAATATTTCATGCTTTTTATACAATAAACAAGCCACCCTCTAAAAGAAAGCAATAGCTTGTAAGGGTGACTTAGTTTATTGTGAATAGCTTTGTATTTAATTGCTTAATCTTTCCTTCTGCAAGAGGTTGATAAAAGGCATGTTGTAATCCTTCTACATGTAACGTTTCTCCTATACATAGTAATACTTTACCAGGAATTAGATCGAGTAGTAGTTCATTATTAATTTGCTTTGCTTGTTTTTCAGTAGAAATATAAATAACTAGGATTGTAGGGTTATTCCCTAAATCGTTCATAATAACATCCTTACCTGACTCTACGAAATCTCTCCATCTAGCGATAATTTGTCTTAAGCGATCCTTTTTATCTGTTAATAAGGTAGAGTATACAACAAAATTAAATTCTTGATTTACTCCTCCCTGCACAGCAAAACTTAAAGGAGGGGTAAAAACCCCTTTACTAATAGATGGATGCATAATATGCCCTATAAAGGAAGGAGCATAACGCAGGTGGCATAGTAGGTCTATATCATGCCAATAGCGTAGATGAACATATTTACCGTGATTATCAAGACGCTCTGGAGCAAAGAAGAACATATTACCTTTCCAGTATTTTAAGAGCTTGTAACCATTATCGGATAATGTATATGTTTCTTCAAAGATTTCCAAATCAAAACTCTTAACCCGCCATTTTTCAATTAGACGATAGTAAAGTAATCCTTGAAGTGCATCATTTATTTTCTTACGTGAGTATTTGTTCTTGAATAAATATAGTAAATGATTGAATCGAACAGATGTATGAACACCAATGAAAGTGAGTATGGCATACTGTTCCTCTGTCAAACGCTGCTTAAACTTAACCAATTCTTCATAAGAATGGAATACATAGAATTTATCCAGTCCATGTATTCGATATATTTGAAGTCCCTGTACATCCTCATTTGATAAATGAGGAATAGATGGTACATAAGTAGGCAATTGTTTCTCTATTGTACGCATAATCATTCATTAAAATTGGTAAATTGATGAATTAGATTTTTTACTCTGCCCTTGGGGATAATTTAGGATACGTACAGTTCCTTTTCTATTTTTGGCATCAATATTAAGCAGCTCGCATGTAACAATCGTTTGGTTTATTGCATCTTCTGTAGTTGGGTTGGCAAGATTACGGCTCTTTAGTCCTTTAAACTGAATACCTGGTGCAACTTCTACGAAAATACCAGCAATTGCATCTACCCCTACTATTTTACCTACAAAGCGGTCACGGCGTTTTTTTAGCTCTAATAGCTTATCCATTGGGTCTGTTTCTAGTTTCTTTTTATTTCCTCTAAATTCATAACGACCATTCTTTTCTACTACTTTATCAATGATAAGTTCTACAACATCACCAATCACAATATTCTCTGGACGTACAAAGGAGTGTGACCATTGGGAATACCTCACTCCTACGGTTACACCATGAACCTCAACTAAAACAGTTTGTGCAGATGGAATATGTCCAGAGACAGTTCCTGTGTATACTTTATTCCCCTCTTGTGCAGTTGCTTCTTCATACAACCTCTTTTGAAGTGCTAGTTCTCCCGCGGTAATAGATACGACGGCGAAGTTACCTTCTTCAGTTCTTTGGAAGTGCTCAATAATAACAGGCTTCGTCCTTCCTACTAGCCACTGAGGGTTTTTAGGAATATTGATTCCAGCCTCTGTAATGGGACAGTATGCAGTCGTATGAGTACCGATTTCAATTGTAAGTACTTGTATACGCTCTGATGTACCATTTTTAGTTGGAAATAGTTTTTCAGAAACGACAGTAATTAACCCTTTCCCTACAATACGCTCACGTTTCATACGAGCTAATTCTTCTAATTCATGCTCTCGTACTCGTTCAAATTGATTAAAGGTTATTTCTACATGCATTTCCTCTATATTGTTGTTCTCTCGTTCAAAAGCCATCCCTAGTTCTTCTGTAATTTGAGTGTTTACTTTACCTTCTGCCATCATATTTTCCTCCTAGAACGTAAAAAAGGACACACCTGTACCGTTGGAATGGTACGTAAGGTGTGTCCTTCACGTAAGTTATGCTTTATTTGTATAGTTATTAATTTAAATATAATGGTATTATATAATTTTTGCAAGTATAAAATTAGTATGAGTTTAATAGAAAAATTGTAAGTAGAAATATTATTAAATCTATAATACAAGTTACAAGGACATTAAGCAGAGAAAAAAAGCAGTAACAACCCTTGTTATTCCAAAAATTACCTTTTAATCTTTATATATAAAATTCTAGTAAAATATTCCATTTTTAATGTAAATATGTTATTTTTTGGTTGAATAATAATAAAGGAGGATGATTTAATTGTTAAAGAAAAGCGTAATAACAAGTCTTTCAGTTTCATTATTAGCAATACCTATTTTAGTAGGGTTTACTCCGTCTGCTTCAGCTGAAACAAAGCCTCAAAACACATATGAAATTGAAATTTTAGATGAAAATGCTGTATTAAATCCAGCAAATTTCGGTGTCCAAGATCCAAAACTTTTATGTGCTACTTGTAATCAATATAAAAGTAGTATCGTGTCCCAATCTTTAGTTTCTAGAACGTATAAAGGAACTGTTACATTAAATACTGCTACAACAATTTCAGGAGAGATATCATTTGCGTATAAGGGAGTTACAGTTAAACTTGGAGGCTCTAAAGTGACTTCATCAAGCCGCAAATTCAAAGAGTATAATGTAGTAAAAGATTATCGTATAAGAGTTAAAACATATAATCCAATTGGACAGCTTATTTCTGACGAAACAGTGAATAGAAGAATTACAACTCTTGATAGAGTACCAGTATAAAAGAGAGCCCTTTGTAAAAAGGGCTCTTTCAAATAATACTGGCTAAGTTCCATAGACAGTGGATAAAAAAGGGTGCTAATAATGAATTTGTTTTTTTATATATAAAGCTAGTTACAACACTCAAGATAAATGGGAAAATACGATATTCCATTGGAATGCTATGTAATGATGCGAAAATAATTGATACCATGCAGACGCTAAGCCAAAATGGAATGTAACAATCTAATGTATCTAATACGATTCTTTTAAAAAACATCTCTTCCCAAAACGGTGTGAAAACAACCACACCTAAAATAACTATAGCTATGTGGTACATGGATGTAATCTGTATTGTTTCGGAATCCATTGTTTGATTTTTTATGAAAATCAAACCCCCTATCTGTGATAAAACAAATACGATGATATATCCCAAAAATACATATAAGTAATTTTTAAAGTCGGTAAAAAATGACCAATGAATTTTTTTAAGCATATATTGTCTTGCTTTTGTAGGAAGAAAAAACACTATCAAAAAAATCAGGGTTATTATAAAAGAATCATTCATTTGAGTATATATTGTAATATTGAATAAGTATTCAAAGAGTTTTAAAAGGAAAACTACTCCTATAAACATTAGGATACAGTACAATAAATTCTTAGATTTTTTGATATCTACCAACCTCCATTCTATTTATTTCTATTTGTGTATATTTTTTACATAATAATTAGTTTTATTTTATCATATTTTAGGTAAGATTATTGTTTTAAAAATTATATAAATTTATCGAGATGTAGGGTTTGAATATTAATAGACTAGTTTTCGATATTACCAAATATATCATCCAGACTTTTACTCATAACATTGGATATATTGGTCTTTGGTTGCTCATTTTTGTTAAGCTGTGATTGCGTATTGTTATACTTATTTTTTTGTTGGGATTTCAAGCGATTTTGTTGTTCTTTATAGCTTATGGATTTATATTCACGCTGTTCCTCATCATTTCTAATGGTCCCTATCATGTTTTTTTCTAAGTTTTGATGAACAGTAAGGCTAATGGATTCGTAAACTTTTGCAACTTCCTCTTCAAGCTTATTCTCTTCAATGTGATTAACCGTTTTTGTAACTGGAATCGTACTGATCTCTACATTTTCTTTTTTTTCTTTTAAAATTGGGGTAGATTCTATATTTGTTTTTGCATCCCCTGTTATTGAAATTGAAAGTNCATTTTCTGGGGATTCTTCTGGAAATNTTGCAGTCTCATCAGANATTTCGGAATGAATTATAGAGTCTTTGTTCCACTCTTGTTCTAATGTAGTAATAGATAATTCTTTGTTCATTTCCTCTACTTCCATGTTTGTTTCAGGGCATTCTTCTATATGAGGTAATTCTACACTTATGACTTCCTCAATATGTTCCTCCGGGACTGTATTAGTTATTTCANGACTTACACTTTCTATTGATATTTCTTCTAATACTGGCAANTCGCCATTTCGTTGTAAGGCGTCTATTAATCTCGATGCACGTGTATAAGTTATTTTAAAATTGTCCTNCAGTAAAGANATAGACGTGGTACCAGCTTTTTTTACAAAAGTTAAAACATCGTCATATAGAATATCTTTAAAGAAACTTGTCTCTCCTTGCGTAACCTCGTTGTCTTCGCCTGAAATGGCTACTTTTTGTGAATTAGTATTCTCTATACTTTTATCAAGTAATTGGGTAGTATTAATATCTGATTCTCTTGGTAATATTGGTATACTATTATCATTTGAAATTAGAACTGTACGAGGGCCATTCCCTGCATAAGAACTTACAACTTGATTTTGTTCTAACTTCTCAATAAATCGAGCAGCTTTCATATAGCTAATTTTAAATTTTCTTTGCAGAAAGGCTGGAGAGACTTGTTGTGATTCAATAACGAATCCTTTAATTTCTTTATACAATTTATTTTCAGCCTCTTCTTTATCAACCTCGATCTGTTCGCTGACAACTGCAGAATCGTTTGATGAGATTGTACTTTCGGATTTATGTCCCCTATAATTCTCCAATGATACAATGTATTGTTGCTCACCTTGTAATTTTATTGGTATATCTTTCTCCATTTCCTCATCTTGCATAGGGAATAAAGGGACAAATTCTTTCATCTTCTCTGCATCTACATGCTTCATAGGATTTGCTTTGACGATAGATTCATTAATAAGACGGAGACGTTCATTTTCCCAATATCGTCCTATTTCCATATCTACCTGAATAACCGCTTCAATAAATTCTTCTTTTGGTACAAAGTTACTCGTAATTTGTTGTACGGGTTGGACATGATTGTCTTGTACAATACGGGCAGCACAGATGAATGCACCTTGTGCCATGATATCTCCTGGTGACATAATAACTTCTTTTGTTTTCTGATAGGTTGATCCTAATCGACTAACAGGATTCTCTTGCATAGGAGAAATACCTTGTTCGGATTCCGCCTCTTTAAATTCCTCTTTTTCACCAAACATGTCAGAGAAGATTTTTGCATCATATGGCGTTACATCTCCAAATATCATTTTGTTACGGAATGAGCCCAGTAAGGTAAACATGTATTGCTCTGTGAAGTCGAGAGCTAATTGAGATAGTGTTTGGCTAGCAATTGTTAGAATTACTTTATATTTACGAGATTGTGCAGGGAATTCTTTAAATGGCCGCACCACATAATCCGGAAACTCATCGACAATAATGTGATGGTAAGGTGAGATATTTGGCGCTCTACGGAATACTGCATTCTGCATACTTAACAATATAAATTTTCCTAATACGTTTGAAAGGTCTGCTAACTCCCCTTTCGCTGTATTAACAAGTAAAATGCCCCCCTGCTCTAAATGAACATCGAAATCAAAATCGGATGTTCCAAATAAAACGCGTCGTATTAAAACGTTAGAAGCCAAATCTTTTAAGATATTACGTAAACCTTTAACATATTCTTCTTCTCTGTCATAATGCATTGGTTGTCCGCGATATTTCCCTGATTTATAAACTGCTGGTTCTCCTTGGAAGCCTGTTTTTTCACGAATGGTATTATCAAACCATTCATCAATACCTTTTATAATTTTATATTCATTTTTTTGATCACGTGAAGCATCCCCGATTTGAACAAAATCATATAACTTCTCTACTTGTACCTTTAAAAGTTTATGCATACTATGGACACGTTCTACATCATCATACATCTCAATTAAGTCGTCGAAGGTAACATCTTTTTGTGGGTTGTGTAGTTTTAGTAAATAGATATGTTGTTTAAGGTGGTTACGCTGGGCCTGTTCAAAGAACGCATTGTTAGATTCAGACAAACCTTGAATAACCATTGCGAAAACCTCTGCTACTTTATCAACTGGTCCTCGCAGAATGTTTATATTTTTGGTATCAGGATTAGTTGGATCGATATAGTAAACAGAACTTGCAGGGATCTTATGTGCTTGTACCAACTTAAATACTTTTTGACATAAATCATTACTAGGTTCAATAACAGTCACACCATTTAAATATGTTCCTTTTACTTCTTCTGTATCATAATCATTCTTTTTATACGCTGTTTCAAACTTATTTATGAAACGTACCATCCAGTGTAAATCTTGATTTATCATAGGAATAATTAAACTTGATGTTTTACCAGAACCAATCGGACCAATAATAATTCCATTTAGNGTTCTATCTTTCCCCTTAATACGAACCATCTCTTTATGCTCAATATGAGGCCCAATTTCTACATCAGGATATATTTGTTCTTCTTGGCTATTAAACCATTTTTGCAACTTGTGATTTTTATATTCGTATTTTTGTGCCCACTTTAATATCTCCCCTCGGTAACGAACAATATGGCCACTATACCAAAGTGTAAACAAAATCATAAATACTGTGGGTAAAAATACAAAAATCAAAGTGAGTGTGTGGAAATTTCCTGTTAAAACCTGGCCTATTGCCTCATATTCACCAAAATTAATATGTTTTGATTTATCCGTGAGATAAGGAATAACCTTTGCATGGATCGGAGCAGTTGCAAACCATAAAAATTGGATATCAANTGCAATGTGAGAGGTAATTAAAATTAACAAATTTCCATTTTTGACATGTAAAGCAGGAATGCGGCTNTAAAACCTAAAGCTAAATTCTCCTAATAGTAAAGAGAAGAACATTAAAATAAGCGGTATATATGTAATTTCTATAGGATAAGANGGTGGTTCAAATGCATAGTAAAGTAACTTTATGTAGTTTACTAGACCGAATCCAAATGAAAAAATAAATCCACTAATTAAGGTGAGTGTAGTAAATAACGGTAACCGTTGTTTAAGTGTCCCCATAGAAAATCACCTACATCTTACAGGTATATTTGAATTTTATGATGGAATGTGAAGCGATTATTGAATTCAGGTTTAAATTGCTCTTTTGATTTTTCTAAAAAGAATTTCGCCGCATCTTCGGTTTGTTTTAAATATAAATCAATACTACTTCTTTCACATAGTTGGTCATATTCTTCTTGAGAAAGTACTGCAATATTCACCTCTATTTTTTTATTTGTTGCTGTTTCAATTATGACATCGTACCAAAAGTAATTTGGCTTTCCAGGAACTTGGATATCTTGTAAAGAAACATTAAACGTTGCACCCTCTTCTGTAATATGTTTAAGTACAAGTTCTGGGTTCTTAAATGCTTCTCTTGCAGAGAGCACTCCCCCATTCGTTGTTGTTGCAAATTGTAAATTCATTATCATNTTCCACCTTTCTCCATACAAAAAAAAGACAAGCGACACCCACTGTAAAAACAGCGTGTGTCGCTTGCCTTAATTTCATATGTTCTGATTTGATTGTAGTTTTCATTATATGTTCAAACGTTATTCTAACACTTTAAATAATGAAAATCAATAAAATTATATAGAGTTATATAGGAAATAATAGATTAATATAATTCTACAAGTTTACGTCTTTTCGGATGAATGTTATTTGCAGTACGTACCAGGATCTGTTCATCCGCTTCTATAGTGACACTTTCATTTTGTAAGGATAGCAGTAGAACGTTGTGATAAGCGTTCATTAAAAGAATATCTCTAGGTTTTTCACGTTTCGGATAAATAACAACAAGTGGAACGCCTTCGACTCCTTCTTTTCTTGAAAATATGACATCGTCTAGTCTAGCAATCATCCGGTAATCATTTTCATTTCCGAAAATAAAGAAGAAATCTTGGATAACATCTTTATCTCTCTTATACGTTCGTCGAAGGCCTCCATCTATTGGTTCTTTGAACGCTTGAACCCTTTCAACAAATGCGTAACGCCAATCGGCATCTCCTACTGAACGTTGAGATAAAGATAAAAGAATATCGTGTTCAAAGTTATGATTATCATCTTTTCCAAGGATGATATCTGAAATTACATCTCCAGCATTTTTAAGTGAGCAGACGTGTATATGTAGATTGGGTAGATTCATTAACATTTCATGATATTTCCGTATGGAAAATAATAGATTTTTCATACGCATGTATGGTGGTTCAGCATCTTCGGCAAGGAACATAGATTTGTCGTACATAACAAAAACAACGGTTATATTCTCATTCGTTTTTTGTGAAAATTCTATATACTTACCTACTTTTTCAACTAAGGTAGCATTTGTTTCTTTACACATATCCATCTCGATATAGATATTTTTACCTGGATATGAAATATGTTCATCAGGAATCAAAGGCAACTGGTCATCCTCAATTGTCATATTTTGTTTCTGGTAAAAAGAACGAATATCCATTTTATATAATACTTCATTGGTTTGAGCTTTCTTTGTAGTCGCTAGAAGAGTACGGATAATGACTTCGCGTGAACATACTGTGTGAAAAGAAGTTGCTCGTGAGTACCTTCTTTTGGAACTTTTTTTAGGAATTCTCCCTATCTCCATTAGAAATTCAATTGTTTTTTCTTTTAAGGCAAATAAGGCGCGTTTCGTAATACTGTCATCCCTTTTATCTATTTTTTTAGTTAGCAAAGCTCCGTATTGTGAGTATCGATCAAGCTTTGTAAATATGCTAGCTTCAGAACATTCTCTTCCCTCAAATGCACTATATAACATTGTGATTTGTCGTGTTGTAAGAGCTCTTTTGTAATATAAAA
>JGI25151J46595_10002409_pt1 | contig 11291 bp, 6 predicted proteins | sample AraplaMF_Col_mLB_FD_46595 | JGI IMG/M metagenome (IMG submission 46595) | reverse complement strand
CCAGCAATCCGCCAATCCGCTTGAGGTTCTTTAGAACGAAAGACTTCGTCGCCAGCAGCGCCGCCGCCCTCGTTCAGTGAGGGGGCTTATAGAACTAACCCTCCCAAGCAGTCAACAGGCCATTTCGAAAAAAGTGATATTTCTTTCATGTCATTGTTTTTCCAGATCAAATTCCGGGAGGCACCCAGATGCGGTCATTTCCCGGATTCCGATCGGCCTTAAACCCTCAGGAAAAGATGAACGTCTTTCGACTTTTCGCGGAAAGAACGCTCTTTTGTCTCCTGCGCCCCGACATCATCACAATCTGCTGGTCTTAAGAGACACACGATTCACACAGGCAAATGCAGGCAGACTGCCTTTTCCCGGGTGATTTGACTTCCATGCTTAAAATATGCACATCTTTCGCCCCAGCCAGGATGGCTAAGAAATGCTCTCTGAGACGCCTGATGTAAGGACGCGGACCCGACTGCCATGATGACGGAGAAAATGATGATCCGCTCGTTGGGCAACGAGCCTCCGCTTCTGGCCGACGGCAGACGCGCGCCTGACCGGCGCGAAGTTTCCCTGCGCTGGCTCTCGGGCACGTTCCTCACCGGCATCACATCGTCCGTGCTCATGGGTGTCGCCCTTTTTGCCGCCCTTGACGGGCGCCAGCAGCTGGCGATCCCCGCCGAAGCCTATGCAAGTGCCGCGACAGACGCGCATGAGGATACGACAGTGGTCCGCGGCGGCCGGCTGATCGCGCCCGCCATCGCCGCAAAACCGTCCGACCGTGCCATCATGGAAGTTTCGACCGTCGTCCATGACGGCGAAAAGGAAGTCGTGCGCCGCCAGCCCTTCGCGCATGTGAAGATGACGCTGGCCGCTAACCACGTGGCGACCGAGGACTATCCGGACTTCGATCCCCTGGCGATCTTTTCCGCCGACGAGCCGCAACCCGCCCCGCAAAGCCGCACCGGCGCGCTTTACGGCTCCGACGTCGAATCCGAAGTCAGTCTGAAGACCATTCCCTTCCCGACCGGCAAGACCAGCATGCAGATGGCGTCCGGCCTGTCGCTCGAAGAGGTCGAAGAGAACGTACGCTCCAACGGCTCGGTGCTGACCGACGGCAACACGCAGCTCGCAGCGCTTTATTACGTCGATCCGCGCCGTTTCTCCAACGAGGATGCCGATGTCGATCTGACCGCCGGCCTGTCCGCCCGTGTGCTCGAACAGAACATGACGGTCTCCGCATCGGAATCGATCACACCGCAGACCGAAGAGTTCGCCGACGACATCCTGCCGGTGCGCATCGACACGCCGATCGCCAAGGCGCTGACGGATTCAGGCTATCCGCAGCAATATGCCGATGGCATTGCCGGCTTTATCTCGCAGCAACTGGGGTCCACCGATCTCGATAAGGGCGACGTGCTGCGCATCGGCATCATTCAGAAGGGCGAACAGGCCAAGATCATCCGCGCCAGCGTCTATCGCGGCACGCGCCATCTCGTCACCGTGGCCGTCGACGACAAGGGCAGATACGTGCCCGGCAGCGAGCCGCCGATGCTGGATGCCATCGCCACCGCTTTCGATGATAATTCCTTCGCGCCGCCTCCCGGCCAGAACCTGCCGCGCGTCTATGACGGCATCTATCGCGCTGCCCTTTCCTACGGCATGACCAAGGATATGACGGCGCTGATCATCAAGCTGCTCGCCAGCAACGTCGATTTCCAGGCGCAGCTAAGGACGACCGACAGTCTCGAGGCCTTCTTCTCCGTCGCCGACAGCGCCGGCCAGGCGACCGAGGATTCCGAACTGCTCTACGTCAACGCCCGTTTCGGCGATACGCAGACGCGCTTCTATCGCTTCCAGGATCCCGATGACGGCACGGTCGATTATTTCGACGAGAACGGCAAGAGCATCCGCCAGTTCCTGCTGCGCAACCCGGTTCCGAACGGCATCTTCAAATCGGGCTTCGGCATGCGCCGTCACCCGATCCTCGGTTTCGCCCGCATGCACACAGGTGTCGATTGGGCAGCGCCGCGCGGCACGGCGATCATCGCCGCCGGCAACGGCACGGTCGAGAAAGCCGGCTGGGATTCCGGCGGTTACGGCAACCAGACGATTATCCGCCATGCCAACGGCTATGAATCCTCCTACAACCACCAGAGCGCCATCGCCAAGGGCGTCGTCCCCGGCGCCAAGATCCGCCAGGGCCAGGTGATCGGCTGGGTCGGCACCACAGGCGAATCCACCGGCCCGCACCTGCATTACGAATTGATCGTCAACGGCACGAAGGTCGACCCGCTGCGCATCCGTCTGCCGGGCGGCAAATCGCTGCAAGGCGAGGCGCTGGCGAAATTCGAGGACGAGCGCAAGCGCATCGATACGCTGCTGAACAACCAGACGTCAGACCAGGTGGCCAGCAAATAATCTCCGACAGCGTCCTTTGAACTGCCTACACGCTGATCATCCCGGTCGCCGATCGCACCCCAGACGAAAAATGGCGGCCGAAGCCGCCATTCCTCATTCATCCGCAAACCGGTTTACGCCGCTTCGCTCACCGTCTGCCGCGTCTTGAACTGCAGCCGGTCCGAACCGCTCGTCACCTTCACCGTCGATCCGTCCGGCACCTGGCCGGACAGGATCTGCTCGGCGAGCGGATCCTGCACGAACTTCTGGATCACCCGCTTCAGCGGCCTTGCGCCGTAGACCGGATCATAACCCTTGTTCGCCAGCCAATGGCGGGCGTCTTCGTCGAGATCGATGACGATCTTGCGCTCGGAAAGCAGAGCCACCAGCCGTTTCAGCTGGATATCGACGATCGCGCCCATCTCCTCACGTTTCAGGCGATGGAAGAGGATGATCTCGTCGATGCGGTTCAGGAATTCCGGCCGGAAATGCCCGCGCACGACCTCCATCACCTGCTCGCGAACCGTATCGCTGTCGTCGCCGTCCCTCAGCTGCGTCAGATATTCGGCACCGAGGTTCGAGGTCATGATGATCATCGTGTTGCGGAAATCGACGGTCCGGCCCTGGCCGTCCGTCAGGCGTCCGTCGTCCAGCACCTGCAGCAGGATGTTGAAGACGTCGGGATGCGCCTTTTCGATCTCGTCGAACAGCACGACCTGATAGGGCCTGCGGCGCACGGCTTCCGTCAGCGCTCCGCCTTCGTCATAACCGACATAGCCGGGAGGCGCACCGATCAGACGGGCAACGGAGTGTTTCTCCATATATTCCGACATATCCATGCGCACCATCGCCGTTTCGTCGTCGAAGAGGAAGCGGGCGAGCGCCTTGGTGAGCTCCGTCTTGCCGACGCCGGTCGGACCGAGGAAGATGAACGAGCCGATCGGCCGGTTCGGATCCTGCAGGCCGGCGCGCGCGCGGCGGACGGCGCGCGACACGGCCTGAACCGCATCACCCTGGCCGATCACCGATTTGGCCAATTCGTCTTCCATCCGCAGCAGCTTGTCGCGTTCGCCCTCCAGCATCCTGTCGACCGGAATGCCGGTCCAGCGGGAAACGACGTGAGCGATATTGTCGGGGCTTACCACCTCCTGCACCATCGCGCCGCGATCGCCATCCTGCTTCTCGGCATCGACGAGCTGCTTTTCTAGATCCGGAATGACGCCGTAAGTCAGCTCGCCGGCACGCTGGAACTCGCCTTTGCGCTGGGCGATCGCCAGTTCGTTACGGGCATCGTCGAGCTGCTTCTTGAGATCGGCGGCAAGGCCGAGCTTCTGCTTTTCCGCCTGCCAGCGGGCCGTCAGCGCATCGGCCTCTTCTTCGAGGTCGGTGAGTTCGGTCTCCAGCCGCTTCAGCCGGTCGGCCGAGGCAACGTCGGTTTCCTTCTTCAGGGCCTCGCGTTCGATCTTCAGCTGGATAATGCGGCGGTCGAGTTCATCGAGCTCTTCCGGCTTGGAATCCACCTGCATGCGCAGCCGCGCTGCCGCTTCGTCCATCAGGTCGATTGCCTTGTCGGGCAGGAAACGGTCGGTGATATAGCGGTTGGAAAGTGTCGCCGCGGCCACCAGCGCCGCATCGGCGATGCGCACCTTGTGATGCTGCTCGTATTTTTCCTTCAGGCCGCGCAGGATCGAGATCGTGTCTTCGACCGTCGGTTCGTCAACGACGACGGGTTGGAAGCGGCGGGCAAGGGCCGGATCCTTCTCGACATGTTTGCGATATTCATCAAGCGTGGTCGCGCCGACGCAATGCAGCTCACCGCGGGCAAGGGCGGGCTTCAAGAGGTTGGAGGCGTCCATCGCCCCATCCGCCTTGCCGGCGCCCACCAGCGTGTGCATCTCGTCGATGAACAGGATGATCTCGCCGTTCTCCGCCTGCACTTCGTTGAGTACGGCCTTCAGCCGCTCCTCGAATTCGCCGCGGTATTTCGCACCGGCAATCAGCGCGCCCATGTCGAGCGCCATCAGCTTCTTGTCCTTGAGCGATTCCGGCACGTCGCCATTGACGATGCGCAGCGCCAGGCCTTCGACGATCGCCGTCTTGCCGACACCGGGTTCGCCGATCAGCACAGGATTGTTCTTGGTGCGGCGCGAAAGCACCTGGATGGTGCGGCGGATTTCGTCGTCGCGACCGATCACCGGGTCGAGCCTGCCCTCGCGGGCTTCGGCGGTGAGATCGCGTGCGAACTTCTTCAGCGAATCGAAACCCTGCTCGGCATTGGAGGAATCCGCCGTCCGCCCCTTGCGGATGTCGTTGATGACCTGGTTGAGGCCCTGGGCCGTCACGCCTGCGTTCTTCAGCGTCGAAAAGGTCGAGGCCGAGGATTCGATCGCCAGCGCCTGCAGCAGGCGCTCGACGGTGACGAAGCTGTCACCGGCCTTCTTCGCCGCCTCTTCGGCTGTTGAAAGCACCTTGGCGAGCGGCTGCGCCAGATAGATGTTGCCGTTGCCGCCGGAAATTTTCGGCAGCTTGGCAAGAGCCGCGTCGTTGGCAAGGCGGGCCGCCTTGGCATCGCCGCCGGCGCGCTCGATCAGCGAGGCCGCCATGCCCTGGTCGTCGTCGAGCAGGACTTTCAGCACATGTTCGGGCGTAAATTGCTGGTGACCCTGCGCCAATGCATAGGTCTGGGCGGACTGGATGAAACCGCGCACCCGCTCGGAATATTTCTCGATATTCATATTCTACCTCCATGGATCGCCCTGCCCTGACGAGGCGCAGACCGATGATTGAGATCGACCCCCTGAAAAGGCAGGCCGCGCTTTGCCCGTCTGGGATTTCGAGCGAAGCAGTTCGAGGAGAATATGGTAGCCTGTTCTGCGAGTTTAAAGCCCATAAAACGAAAATCCCCGGCGCGAGACCGGGGATTTTCAAGGCAATTCGAACAGATGGCACGAGCCTCACGCTCTCCCCTGAAGGAGAAGCGAAATCCTCATTCCGATGCGACGTCAGCCAGCACCGGCGCCTCGGCAGAGGCACCCTCGCCTTCAGCNGCNGCTTCCCCTTCNGCGCCGCGACGCGGGCGACGGGGACGGTTGCCGGTGCTGCGACGGCGAGGCTGGCGTTCGCGCGGCTGGCCGCCCGAACCTTCCTCGTCCATGGCGACCTCGGCCGGGATGCCTTCGATCTCCGGCTGCGGGCCGGTTCCATCGATGACCTCGGCCTGGGACACTACCGGCGCCGGAGCAGGAGTCGGCTGAGGCTCAGGCTGCGGCCGCGACTGATGCTGCCTGCTCTGCGGCGGCTGAACGATAACGACGTCATCGCCGTCATTGTCGTTGTTGTCCATATCGTCGCCGTCGCGGTCCGCACCGTCGCGATCATTGTAATCGCCGCGATCGTCGCGCTGGAAGCGCTCCTGCATCTGCGCCTGGGCGCTGGCGATGATACGATTGTAATGTTCGGCGTGCTGGAGATAGTTCTCGGCAATCACGCGGTCGCCGGAGCTTTGCGCGTCGCGGGCGAGTTGCGCGTATTTTTCGGCGATATGCTGCGCAGTACCGCGAATCTTCACATCGGGGCCGGAGCTGTCATAGGTCCGGGTCAGCGGATTGCCGCCCTTGCGGTTGAAATTGTTGTTATTGTTATTTCCACCGCCGCCGTTGTTATTATTGTTGTTACCACGCCCTCGACCGCGCTTGTTCTGCTGTCCTGGCCTCATAGATCGTTCACCTGAATTCTCTGTTTGTGATGGATACATGGCACCAACCGCCATGACCGGAAAACCGGGTCAGGACCTTTGTGCCGCGAGCATACTGCGCCTTTGCGCCGACCTGCCGCTTGGTTCTCAAGTCAGTTTGACTGATTCACGCATTGGGTCGTGTTCAACCGTTGAAACTCTCGTTTAAAAGAGCGGACCCCCGAGGCAAACCAAGTACCGAACGAATCTCGTTCATTCCTATCTGCCCAACACGTAACCGCAACCTATATTGCTTCCCTGGGAAATCCAAGCCTTTTCTTCGCAATAACAATAATGTCCTGTCCAGTGCAGCAATTATCGCCTGTCACGCGAGCGCGAACACGAGCACCCTGTCGTTCTGACCATAATCTTTCACGGATTTGAGGCACTTGAAGCCTTTCGCTTCAAAGATCGCCGTCACATCGTTTCGCTGATCGTAGCCGATCTCCAGTCCGACGAACCCATCGGGTCTCATGAACCTTGCCGCATCCTTGGCTATGGCTTTGTAGGCGTCAAGCCCATCCGGGCCGCCATCCAGAGCCGCAAGCGGATCAAATTTCGTCACTTCGGGAGCGAGATCGTGAATGACATTGGAAGCAATATAGGGCGGATTTGAGACAATCGCGTGAAAGGATCCTTCGATGCTCTCGAACCATCTCGACTGTACGGCCTGAAACCGATCCAGCAATCCGTTTCTTTCTGCATTCGATCTTGCCGTCAAAAGTGCATCCGCCGAAATGTCGCTACCGACACCTGACGCATCAGGACACTCGCTCAAAAGCGCAAGGCATATCGCCCCGGTCCCGGTTCCTAGATCAAGGATATGGAGATCGCCTTCAGCTTTTGCAAGGTTGCTGAGATAGGCGAGCACCGTATCGACCAGGATTTCTGTATCCGGCCGCGGCTCCAGCGTTTCCGCCGAGAGCCGAAGCGGTAAGCCGTAGAACTCCCGCTCGCCGAGAATGCGATGCACCGGCTCATGGCCGAGCCGCCGCTCCATCGCCTTGAAGATCAGCTCGGACCGCTCGGAAGAAAGTCTCTCGGCCGATCGCGTCAACAGCTCGGTCGGCGACAATTTCAGAAGGCCCGCGACCAGCAGCCGCGCATCGGTCGCCGGATCGACGATACCTGCTTCGGTGAAGCGACGGCGCGCTTCAGCAAGCATATCGGCGACCGTCGAGCTCATTGCTGTTCGCCGAGCTGTGCCAGCTGGCTTGCCTGGTAATCGGCCATCAGCGCATCGACGACCTCCTCGATCTCGCCTTCCATCATCCGGTCGAGCTTGTAAAGCGTCAGATTGATGCGATGGTCCGTCACCCGACCCTGCGGGAAATTATAGGTGCGGATGCGTTCCGAGCGGTCGCCGGAGCCGACCTGGCTCTTGCGATCGGCAGAGCGCTCGCTGTCGGCCCGCTGCCGCTCGGCATCGTAGAGCCTGGAGCGCAGCACCTGCATCGCCTTGGCGCGGTTCTGGTGTTGCGACTTTTCCGAGCTGGTGACGACGATGCCGCTTGGCAGATGGGTGATGCGCACCGCCGAGTCCGTCGTATTGACGTGCTGGCCGCCCGCACCCGAAGAGCGCATCGTATCGATGCGGATATCCTCAGGCCGGATCTCGATGTCGATCTCCTCGGCCTCCGGCAACACCGCAACCGTTGCCGCCGACGTATGGATGCGTCCGCCCGCCTCGGTTTCCGGCACGCGCTGCACGCGATGTACGCCGGATTCAAATTTCAGTTTGGCGAAAACGCCCCTGCCGGTGATCGTCGCGATGATTTCCTTATAGCCGCCGGCTTCGCCCTCGCTTGCCGAGAGAACTTCCACCTTCCAGCCCTTTTCCGCCGCGAAACGCTCGTACATGCGAAAGAGATCGCCGGCAAAAAGGGCCGCTTCCGAGCCGCCGGTGCCGGCGCGGATTTCGAGGATCGCACTCTTTTCGTCCGCTGCATCCTTCGGCAAAAGCAGGATCTGCATGTCCTGTTCGAGCGTCTCGATCTGCTCTTTCACCTCCGGCAGTTCCAGCTCGGCGAGGTCGCGCATCTCGCGGTCGACCGATTTATCCGCCAGCAGCGTTTCGAGATCGGCAAGCTCGGCGACCGCCTTCTCATAGGCGCGGATCTGCGTCACGACGGGCTGCAGCTCGGAATATTCGGATGCGAGCTTCACATAGACATCGGCAGCCGGGCCAGCCGACATGCGCGCCTCGATCTCGCCGAAACGGCGCTCCAGCTCGCGCATTTTTTCAACGGGAAGCTTCGCCACCCTTCACTCCGATTCTTCTTAATCTCTGTCTAAAGGGGAATATTGTGGCTCTCGGCGAAGCGGGCAAGCACCTCGCGCATCGGCATCACGGCGTGGTGATCGTCCAGCACCTCGTCCATCACCTTGGCCAAGGCCCCGACATCGAGCCCGAGCAGCATCGCCTTCACCGGTCCGATCGAGGCCGGCGACATCGAGATCGAGCGGAAGCCGATACCGAGCAGCGCCATCGCCGAGATCGGTTTGCTGGCGAGTTCGCCGCAGAGCGTCACCGGCGTCTTGTTCCGATCCGCCCCGCGCACGATATCGCGCAGGATGCGCAAGAATGGTTTGCCGAGCGGATCGAAACGATCCGAGACCCGCGCATTGCCGCGATCGACCGCCATCGAGAACTGGAAGAGGTCGTTCGAACCGACCGAAACGAAATCCACCGCCTCCATCAGTTCGTCAAGCTGCCAGAGCAGTGCAGGCACCTCCAGCATCGCTCCGAATTGCAGCTTGCGCGGCAGCCCGTGACCGAAGCGCGAGAGGTGCTGCACTTCCTTCTGCAACAGCTCGCGCACGATCTTCAGCTCCGAAACCTCGGTCACCATCGGCACCATCAGCTTCAGTTCGGTGTCGGCCGACGCCTTCAATAGGGCGCGCAGCTGGGTGCGCAATAGTCCGGGCCGATCGAGCGATAGCCGGATGGCGCGCCAGCCGAGGGCGGGATTTTCTTCCTCATGGCCGCGGAAATAGGGCACGACCTTGTCGCCGCCGATATCCAGCGTGCGGAAGGTGACGGGGCGGCCCGCCGCCTGTTTTATCACATTGCGATAGAACTGCTCCTGCTCATCCGCCTTCGGCATGGTGGAGGCGATCATGAACTGCAGTTCGGTGCGGAAGAGGCCGATGCCCTCGGCGCCCGATTCCGAAAGCTGCGGCAGGTCGACCAGCAGCCCCGCATTCATCATCAGCGCGATCCGCTGCCCATCCTTCGTCACCGGCTCGACGGCGCGCAGCGCCCGGAACTGCTCCTGCCGTCTGGCACGGAAGCGGACCTTTTCCTCGTAGGAACGCCGATGATCGGCCATCGGCCGCAGATGCACATGCCCCTCGTCGGCATCGATGATCACGGCATCGCCGTTCTCGGCGAGCGCCACGACGCCGGCTGCCTGGCCGATGACCGGAATGCCCATGGCGCGCGCGACGATCACCACATGGCTCGTCACCGCGCCTTCTTCCAGCACCAGCCCGCGCACATTGGCACGTGGATAATCGAGCAATTCGGCCGCCCCCATGGCGCGCGCCAGAATGACCGCGTCGCTGGGGAAACCCTCGGCCGTCGTCCGCCCGGTATAACCCGTCAACTGTCTGAGCAGCCGGTTCGCCAGATCCTCGAAATCGTGCATGCGTTCGCGCAGATACGGATCCGTCAGGCGCATCATCCGCGCCTTGGTATCGCTCTGCACCTTCTCGACCGCGGCTTCCGCCGTCAGGCCGTTGCGGATCGCCTCCTCGAGCTTGCGCACCCAGCCCTGATCATGCGCGAACATGCGATAGGTTTCGAGCACCTCGCGGTGTTCGCCTTCCATCGACACGTCGCGACGCGACAGCATGTCGTCGATCGAGATCCGGAGCGAGCCCATGGCTTCGGCCAGCCGTCGGATTTCCTTCTCGGCATCCTCGTTGAGCAGGTTGGTGACGACGATGCGCGGCTCGTGCAGCACGACGTAACCGAGGCCGATGCCGTCATTATAGGTGTCGCCGTCGACGGTCACCGAACGCGTCAGGTCGAGTTCGAGGCCCGGCTTGGTGATCTTCTTGAGCTCGCCGGTGGCGATCATCTCGGCCAGCACCATCGCCGTCGTCTCGAGCGCTTCCAGCTCTTCCTCGCGATAGTTGCGGCTCGCCTTGTTCTGCACGACGAGAACGCCGAGCGAGCGCCCGGTTCGGAGAATCGGCACACCAAGGAAGGAATGGTAGATCTCTTCGCCCGTTTCCGGCAGGTAACGGAAAGCGGGGTGTGACTGCGCATCGGAAAGGTTCAGCGGCTGGGCCGAGGCTGCGATCGTGCCGACGAGGCCCTGCCCCATCTTCAGTTGCGCCAGATGCACGGCCTCGCGGTTGAGACCTTCGGTTGCATAGAGTTCGAGGACGCCGTCGGCGCGCAGCACGTAGACAGAGCAGACTTCCGCCACCATGTTGCCGGCGATCTGGCGGACGATCCGGTCAAGACGATCCTGCGGCTCCAGCGGCTCCGCCATCAACTCGCGCAGCCGCCTGAGCAGCACGCGTGGACCGCCGGAAAGGTCTCTCATGGCGTCTCAAGCTCCCGAAACAAAGCACTCAGTCCCGGCGGGCCGGCCCTTGTCTCCTCAACCTGAAGGGGCAGGCCGCCCACTGGGAATCAATTCTTATCCAGACCGTAGCAGGAATGCAAAGTCCTGACAGCGAGTTCTGCATAGGGACCGTCGATCAGGATGGAAATCTTGATCTCGGAGGTCGTGATCGCCTTGATGTTGATGCCTTTTTCGGCAAGTGCACGAAATGCGGTCGCGGCAACGCCCGCGTGGCTGCGCATGCCGATGCCGATGACCGATACTTTCACCAGCCCCGATTCGTTCTGCACGACATCGTAGCCGATCTTCTCCTTATGGTCGCCGAGCACCTTGATCGCCTTCTCGACGTCGCCTGAAGGGACGGTGAAGGTCATGTCGGTCTTCGACCCGTCCTCGGAGATATTCTGGACGATCATGTCGACATTGATATGGGATTCGGCGAGCGGTCCGAAGATCGCTGCGGAAACGCCAGGCCGGTCGGCAAGACGGCGAAGCGAGATCTGAGCCTCATCCTTGGCATAGGCGATGCCGGTGACTACTTCCTGTTCCACGATTTCATCCTCGTCACAAATCAGCGTTCCGGGCGG
>JGI25151J46595_10002398_pt1 | contig 11334 bp, 7 predicted proteins | sample AraplaMF_Col_mLB_FD_46595 | JGI IMG/M metagenome (IMG submission 46595) | reverse complement strand
TTTATTATGACAAAGGTATATTATAACGGAGATGCAAAGGATCAATTATTACAAGGTAAAACAGTAGCAATCGTAGGTTATGGTTCACAAGGTCACGCTCACGCACAAAACTTACGCGACAGCGGAGTAAACGTGGTAGTAGGATTACGTAAAGGTAAATCATGGGATCAAGCAGAGCAGGACGGTTTCACTGTATTATCTGTAAAAGATGCAGTTCAACAAGCAGAAGTAGTAATGGTATTACTTCCAGATGAGTATCAGCCAAAAGTTTATAACGAAGAAATTCTTCCAGGACTAAAACCAGGAAAATCTTTAGTATTTGCTCACGGTTTCAACATTCACTTTAACCAAATCGTAGCACCTGAATTTGTTGACGTATTCTTAGTAGCTCCAAAAGGCCCTGGTCACCTTGTAAGAAGAACGTATGAAGAAGGAGCTGGNGTACCGGCGTTATTCGCAGTATTCCAAGATGTAACTGGAGAAGCAAAAGACGTAGCGTTAGCTTATGCTAAAGCAATCGGTTCAGCTCGTGCGGGTGTATTAGAAACAACATTTAAAGAAGAAACAGAAACAGATCTTTTCGGTGAGCAAGCAGTACTTTGCGGTGGNTTAACTTCATTAGTTAAAGCTGGTTTTGAAACGCTTGTAGAAGCTGGCTACCAACCGGAAGTTGCATATTTTGAGTGTTTACACGAATTAAAATTAATTGTTGACCTTATGTATGAAGGCGGAATGGAAGGCATGCGTTATTCAATCTCTGATACAGCTCAATGGGGTGACTTCGTTTCAGGACCACGCGTTGTAGATGAGCGTTCAAAAGAACAAATGAAAAAAGTGCTTGAAGATATCCAAACAGGTAAATTTGCAAANGGCTGGATCCTAGAAAACCAAGCAAATCGTCCGGAATTTACAGCTATCAATAACCGTGAAAACGAACATTTAATTGAAAAAGTTGGCGCTCAATTACGTGAAATGATGCCATTTGTTAAAAAACAAAAGAAAGAAGCGGTGATCGCTAGTGCAAAAAATTAAACTATTTGACACGACGCTACGCGATGGTGAACAGTCACCTGGAGTCAATTTNAACCTACAAGAAAAGCTTGAAATTGCTAAGCAGTTAGAGCGATTAGGTATCGACATCATTGAAGCNGGATTTCCCGCTTCTTCAAAAGGTGATTTTCAATCCGTAAAAGAAATTGCGTCTATTGTCAAAAANTCTTCTGTAACAGGCCTTGCAAGGTCTGTTACAAAAGATATTGACATTGCATGGGANGCGTTAAAAGAAAGTGCAGAACCAAGACTGCATGTNTTTATCGCTACTTCCGAAATTCATATGCAGCATAAATTGAAAAAAACACCTGATGAAGTACTTGAAACAGCAGTGGAAATGGTGAAGTACGCAAGTAAAAAATTCCCGGTTGTTCAATGGTCTGCTGAAGATGCATGTCGAACAGATTTACCGTTTTTAGCAAGAATTGTAGAAGCAGTTATTGATGCTGGTGCAAAAGTCGTTAATATTCCAGATACAGTAGGATTTATCACTCCTGGTGACTATCAATCAGTATTTAATTACTTAAAAGAACATGTGTCAAATATTCATAAAGTTGATTTGTCAGCTCACTGTCACGATGACTTAGGGCTAGCTGTGGCCAATTCAATGGCTGCGATTGAAGCAGGAGCTACTCAAATTGAAGGAACGATTAACGGAATCGGAGAACGTGCGGGTAACGCAGCTCTTGAAGAAGTAGCACTTGCGCTTCATGTCCGTCAAGATTTCTATAAAGCGAGCACAGGTCTTATCTTGCCTGAAATTAAGCGTACGAGTGACATTATCAGTAAGCTTACCGGGATGAATATTGCACCAAATAAAGCAATTGTCGGAAAAAATGCTTTTGCTCATGAATCAGGTATTCACCAAGATGGCGTCTTAAAAAATCCGTTAACATATGAGATTATTTCCCCAGAACTTGTGGGTGTTAAACAAAATCCAATTGTGCTTGGTAAACACTCAGGCCGTCATGCGTTCCGTACACGCTTAGTAGAGCTTGGATTCACATTGGAAGATACAGAAGCAAACGTGCTTTTTGAGAAGTTTAAAGACTTAGCAGATAAGAAAAAAGACATTACCGACGATGATTTATTGGCATTAGTCATTCAAAAGCAAGTTAGCAAAGACAGTGAATATAAGCTTGAAAGTCTGCAAGTTCAGTATGGTACGAACAATATTCCAACGGCTACGATTACGCTTCGCAAAGAAAACGGCGAAGAGATTCAAGAAGCAGCTACGGGATCTGGAAGCGTGGAAGCTATCTATAATACCCTACAGCGCTGTGTTGAACAAGATGTAAAACTATTAGACTATCGTATTCAGTCTATTAACGGTGGACCGGATGCACTGGCTGAAGTATTTGTGAAGGTTGAAAGCGAAGGAACTGAAGCAAGCGGACGCGGAGTAGCATTTGACGTATTAGAATCATCAGCGAAAGCATATCTGAACGCCATTAATCGTTTAATCGCTATTCAGCAGCATCGTACAAAGCAAGAAGTAATGTGAACTGAAGGGAGAGACCACCATGACAAAAAAAGTCGCTGTATTACCGGGTGACGGCGTAGGAACAGAAGTAACCAAAGGCGCTGTTGCCGTTTTAAAAGCAATTGGAGAGCGCTTTGATCATCAATTTGAGTTTACGTATGGACTAATTGGCGGAGCTGCAATTGATGAGGCGGGCACACCTCTTCCAGAAAGTACAATTGAGACTTGTAAGCAGGCGGATGCTGTATTACTTGGATCGGTTGGAGGGCCAAAATGGGATCGTAACCCTTCACATTTGCGACCGGAAAAAGGTTTGCTAGCTATTCGAAAAGAACTGGATTTATATGCTAATCTTCGTCCGGTGACGTTTTATGATAGCTTAGCGGATGCCTCTCCTCTGAAAAAAGAATACATTGAAGGTGTTGACTTCATTATCGTCCGTGAGCTAACAGGAGGCTTATATTTTGGTAAGCCTAGCGAGCGCCGAACAGAAGGAAATGAAGAAACAGTTGTCGACACATTATTTTATAAGCGTACAGAAATAGAAAGAATTATTCGCCAAGCATTTGACACGGCTGTAAATCGACGTAAAAAAGTAACGTCTGTTGATAAAGCGAATGTGCTTGAGTCTAGTAGAGTGTGGCGTGAAGTAGCTGAAGAAGTAGCAAAAGACTACCCGGATGTAGAGCTTGAGCATATGCTTGTAGATTCAGCTGCTATGCAGTTAATTCGTAATCCGAAGTATTTTGATGTAGTGGTAACTGAAAATATGTTTGGTGATATTTTGAGTGATGAGGCTTCTATGCTGACAGGATCGTTAGGAATGTTGCCATCTGCCAGCTTAACGGCTGATGGTCCGTCTCTATACGAACCGGTTCACGGTTCTGCACCAGATATTGCTGGTCAAAACAAAGCTAATCCGATTGCTGCTATTTTATCTGCAGCAATGTTGCTTAGACATTCATTTGGATTAGAAAAAGAAGCAGCAGTGATTGAACAAGCGGTTGAAAGTGTATTACATGCAGGTCATCGAACAGCTGACTTAGCAGACGGTAATCATTATTTAGGTACCGATAAAATGGTGGAGGCGATAACTGCGGTAATTGCCAATGATTCTGCCATTTCAAGCATTATGACAGCTTACAGTTAATCATGCGTTTCTCACGTTTTGTGAGAAACGTTTTTCATAATCAGAAAGGAGGAGCAGTATGAAACCAAAAACAATTATTGATAAGCTTTGGGAACAACATGTTGTACGTCGAGAAGAGGGGAAGCCGGACTTATTATATATCGATCTTCATCTTATTCATGAAGTAACGTCTCCTCAAGCATTTGAAGGTCTTCGCGTGGCAAATCGCCAAGTAAAGCGTCCAGACTTAACGTTTGCTACAATGGATCACAACATTCCAACGGTTGACCGTTTTAATATTAAAGATCCGATTGCAAAGAAACAAGTAGACAAACTATCTGAAAACTGTCATGAGTTTGGTGTGAAGCTTTTAGATTTAACAAGTGAAGAGCAAGGAATTGTGCATATCATTGGACCGGAATTAGGATTAACTCAGCCTGGAAAAACCATTGTGTGCGGAGATAGTCATACATCTACTCACGGTGCATTTGGAGCGCTTGCTTTTGGGATAGGAACCAGTGAGGTAGAGCATGTTTTAGCAACACAAACGCTATGGCAAGCGAAACCAAAAACGCTACAAGTGAAAGTAAATGGCAAAAAGCAGCCTGGCGTTTATGCTAAGGACATTGTGTTAGCAATAATTCAAAAATTCGGCGTGAATTTTGGAACGGGTTCAATCGTGGAATTTACGGGCGAATGTATTCGCGATCTTTCAATGGAAGAGCGCATGACCATTTGTAATATGTCTATTGAAGCCGGTGCAAAAGCTGGTTTAATCAGTCCAGACGATGTCACGTTCTCTTATATTAAAGGACGTCAGTATGCTCCTAAAGGAGAACAGTTTGAAAAAGCAGTGGAAGCTTGGGCAGCTTTAGCAACAGATGAAGGTGCAACGTACGATGAAACGCTGGAAATTGATGCAGATACAATTGAACCTGTTGTAACATGGGGAACAAACCCAGCGATGAGTTCTTATGTTAGCAAGCAAGTTCCTACATTAGAAGAGTGTAAAACAGAAGCTGAGAGAAAGTCTTTGTCACGAGCACTTGAGTATATGGGCTTACAGCCTGGCATGGCAATAGAAGAGATTCCAGTTCAGCATGTATTTATCGGTTCATGTACAAATGCTCGTTTGTCTGATCTTCGTGACGTGGCAGCCTTTATTAAAGGAAAGAAAGTGTCACCAGATGTGCGAGCGATCATTGTACCAGGTTCTCAAAAAGTAAAGCGAGTGGCTGAAGAAGAAGGGTTATCTGCTATTTTTATTGAAGCAGGTTTTGATTGGAGAGACTCAGGCTGCAGCATGTGTCTAGGCATGAACTCTGACTTAGTTCCACAAGGCGAACACTGTGCGTCCACTTCTAACCGGAATTTTGAAGGACGTCAAGGAAAAGGCGCCAGAACGCATTTAGTAAGCCCGGTAATGGCAGCAGCGGCAGCGGTATATGGACATTTTGTTGATGTACGCAAACTACAAGAACAAGCGGTGCGATAAGGAGGAGAACACAGATGAATGCTTTTACAATCCACACAGGGAAAGTAGCAGGTCTCGACCGAGCAAACGTAGATACTGATCAAATTATCCCAAAGCAATTTTTGAAAAGAATTGAGCGTACTGGCTTTGGCCAATTTCTATTTTTTGATTGGCGATATAATGAAGATGAAACGTTAAATGAAACGTTTGAATTAAATCAGCCTCAAAATCAAGGAGCAACAATTCTTGTAGCTGACGAGAACTTCGGATGTGGTTCGTCACGTGAACACGCTCCGTGGGCCCTTTTAGACTACGGGTTTCGTGCCATTATCGCACCTTCATTTGCAGATATTTTTAAACAAAACTGTCTAAAAAATGGTATTTTACCTATTGTTTTACCAAAAGAAGATGTTTCCTATTTAATGAAAGAGTCTCAAAGTGCTTCTTACGCCTGTACAATCGATCTTCATCAGCAAAAAATTACCGATGAAGCAGGCTTTGAACGTACGTTTGATATCAATGGACATTGGAAATATATGCTTGTTAACGGATATGATGAAATTGGCTATACGCTTTCTTTTGAAGACGACATTTCTGCTTATGAAGCAAAAACGGTAAGATATTAACCAAAAATCGAGCAAAATTATGATTTTGCTCGATTTTTTTGCGTTCCGTTAATCGAATTGCTAAACTGTAAAGCAAATGGACCGCGAAGTGGGGAGAAAACATGTCGAATGAACAACAAAACAAAATTGTAGCTTTTCCTCTATTAAAAGAACGGTTGGTTGAAAAAGCTACAGATCATATGCAGCACAAGCAATTTCAAGAAGCACTTCCTTTATTTGAGCAGGCCTATGAACTTGATAATAAGCATCATGAAATTTTACTTGGTCTTGTTATTTGTCACGTAGAGCTCGGTGATGCAGGCATAGCTAAGGAATTATGTGAGCAAATGCTGAAAGAAGATATTGGCGATTATTATCATAATTTGCAAATGTACCTCATGGTGTTAATTCAGCTTGGTCACTATCATGAAGGATACGTCACTCTACAAGCAGTTATTCAAGAACACAAACTCCCTTCTGAACATGCTGAACAGCTTTATCAGCTATTGGAGTTCTGCAAGAATAGAATGAATCAAGAACAAGTCATAGAAGAACAAACAGAAGAAGAACAGCTAGAGCAGTTTAAATCATTCACAGCTCTAGACAATATTCAAGATCAGCTTGAATGGGTTCATTCATTAAAAACAAAGAGAATTGAAAAGCAGCGCTTCTTTCTGGAACAGCTATTTTCATCTGAAGCTGTTCACCCTATCGTAAAAACAGTCGCTTTAAAAACAGTCATGGAAGAAGAAGTAGACATTGATTTTATGATTACTAAGTTTGGAGAGACGAAAAAAGTAAATGCGCTTCAGCTTCAACGAACAACACCGTATTTGTTTGCCGAGCAAGTAGAAGCGCAGCTGACGGAAAAGCTGGAGCATGAAAATCCTACATTGCTGCAGGTTGCCGTTGAGATATGGCAGCGTCATTTATTTATTACATTTCCGTTTTTACCGGGTGATAATGTAAAACTTTGGACAGAAGCGGTGTATGCTGTTAGTCTGATGATGCAAGGAGAAGAGTCAGATGCAGCTGTAGCAGAGGAAGACGGAAGTTTCTCCGCAGCTGAATTAAGAAAGGCAATTAAAGAGCTAAAAGAAATTGAAGAAATTTCTTTTATATAAAATGTGGTGTTTAGTTGAAACGTCATTGTTGTATGTTATAATATAATGGTTGTAAAATGCACTTAAATACGTATAGTAGAATTTCATCTTTACATTACATTCCTACTTACTTTAAAGTAATAGGGAGTTAAATAGATAATGATTGAGGGTTGAACTGATAGGCTATCTGCATTATCTATTTAGAAATCACTACTTAAAATGATTTTGGAGGGAAACATTCATGTCTGCAAAATGGGAAAAACAAGAAGGAAATCAAGGCGTTTTAACAGTAGAAGTTGAAGCTGCTGAGTTTGATAAAGCCTTAGATAAAGCATTCACAAAAGTTGTAAAACAAGTAAACGTACCAGGGTTCCGTAAAGGTAAAATGCCTCGTCCACTTTTCGAAAAACGTTTTGGCGTAGAATCTTTATACCAAGATGCACTAGACATCTTATTACCTGAAGCTTACAGCAATGCAATTGTTGAAGCTGGTATCGAGCCGGTTGATCGTCCAGAAATCGATGTTGAAACAATCGAAAAAGGACAACCTCTAGTTTTCACTGCTAAAGTAACTGTTAAGCCTGAAGTTAAATTAGGCGAATACAAAAACTTAGAAGTAGAAAAAGTAGATACAACTGTAACAGACGAAGACGTTGAAGCAGAATTAAAAACACTTCAAGAGCGTCACGCTGAACTAGTTGTTAAAGAAGAAGGAACTGTAGCTGAAGGTGATACAGCTGTAATCGACTTTGAAGGTTTCGTTGATGGCGAAGCATTCGAAGGCGGAAAAGGCGAAAACTATTCTTTAGAAATCGGTTCTAACACATTCATCCCTGGCTTTGAAGAGCAACTAGTTGGTCTTGAAGTAGGCGCTGAAAAAGAAGTGGAAGTAACATTCCCTGAAGAGTATCACGCTGAAGAGCTAGCTGGTAAAGCTGCTAAATTCAAAGTGAAATTACACGAAATCAAATCTAAAGAGCTTCCAGCTTTAGACGATGAGTTTGCAAAAGACGTAGATGAAGAAGTAGAAACTTTAGAAGCGTTAAAAGCAAAAACAAAAGAAAAATTACAAAGCGATAAAGAGAATCAAGCGGAATCAGCTCTTCGCGACACTTTAGTAGAAAAAGCTGCTGAAAANGCTGAAGTAGAAATTCCAGAAGCAATGTTCAATACTGAAATGGATCGTATGATGCAAGAGTTTGAACAACGTTTACAAATGCAAGGTCTTAACCTTGAACTTTACTTCCAATTCTCAGGTCAAGATGANAAAGCTCTTCGCGACCAAATGCGTCCGGATGCTGAAAAGCGTGTGAAAATCAACTTAACGCTAGAAGCTATTTCAAAAGCTGAAAATCTTGAAGTAAGCGAAGAAGAAGTAGAAAAAGAATTAGAAAACATGGCAGGAATGTACAACATGCCTGTCGAAGAAATTAAGAAAGTGCTTGGCAGTCTTGATAGCATTAAAGAAGACATGAAAGTACGTAAAGCAGTTGAATTTCTTGTAGAAAACAGCAAAGCTGTTGCATAATAGTAAGTAAGAAACAAGGCGCGACTTGATCGTGCCTTGTTTTATAAACTTCAATAGTTTTTTTATATCATAACCAACACCGTAGAAGCAGCTTTAACCCATTGTTTGAAATCCGTGGTTATGAAATAGGCCCAATAAGAGGACACTATATAATAGCAGATCTCCATTCTGTTATGCTCATCAACAACATATACATAAAACGTTTTAGTATCTATTCAAGAAAATGTATGGTAAAATGCAATACAAATCTTTTCATAGCGCTTTTACTATGTNATAAAGAGGGGCATTTACCTACAAATAGATGAGTTGTTCATGTTGTTGGGCTATAGCGCGGATAGAAATCAGCTTCGAGCACTTTAGTAAATACTACAAGGGGTGAAAATTATGTTTAAATTTAACGATGAAAAAGGGCAGTTAAAATGCTCATTTTGTGGTAAAACACAAGAACAAGTACGCAAGTTAGTTGCGGGTCCAGGTGTTTACATATGCGATGAATGTATTGAACTTTGCACGGAAATCGTAGAAGAAGAGTTAGGTACAGAAGAAGAAGTAGAATTTAAAGATGTACCAAAACCAAAAGAAATTCGTGACATTTTAGATGAGTATGTAATTGGTCAAGAGGATGCGAAAAAATCGTTATCCGTTGCGGTATACAACCATTACAAACGAATCAATTCAAACAGNAAAATTGATGACGTTGAGTTATCAAAAAGTAATATTGCATTAATTGGACCTACAGGAAGCGGTAAAACTTTACTAGCTCAAACATTGGCNCGTATTTTAAACGTACCGTTTGCGATTGCAGATGCAACATCTCTAACAGAAGCGGGTTATGTAGGAGAAGATGTTGAAAACATCTTATTAAAATTAATTCAATCAGCTGATTACGATGTGGAGAAAGCTGAAAAAGGNATCATCTACATCGATGAAATTGATAAAGTAGCGCGTAAGTCTGAAAACCCATCTATTACACGTGATGTATCAGGTGAAGGTGTGCAGCAGGCTCTTCTTAAAATCTTAGAAGGTACTGTAGCAAGNGTTCCTCCTCAAGGTGGACGTAAACACCCTCATCAAGAATTTATTCAAATTGATACAACAAATATNTTATTTATTTGCGGTGGTGCATTTGACGGAATCGAACCTATTATTAAGCGTCGTCTAGGTAAAAAAGTAATTGGTTTCGGTTCAGAAACAAAACAACAAGACTTTACAGAAAAAGAGTTACTAGCAAAAGTATTACCGGAAGATTTATTAAAATTNGGTTTAATTCCAGAGTTTATTGGTCGTTTACCGGTTACTGCTAGCTTAGTGCCTCTTGATGAAGAAGCGCTAGTTGAGATTTTAACAAAACCGAAAAATGCACTAGTGAAACAATATCAAAAAATGCTTGAACTTGATGACGTTGAACTTGAGTTCGAAGACGAGGCTTTAGTAGAAATTTCTAAAAAAGCAATCGAGCGTAAAACAGGTGCTCGTGGTCTACGTTCAATCATTGAAGGTATTATGTTAGATGTAATGTTTGATCTTCCTTCACGTGATGATATTACAAAATGTATTATCACAGGTGAAACTGTTCGTGATCAAGCGGCTCCTAAGTTCGTATTAGAAGACGGATCTACTATTCAAGAAGGCAGCAAAACATCAGCATAAAAAAAGCCGGGTACTCAANTTGAGTANCCGGCTTTTTTCTGNTGATGAAGCACAACTAAATTTTACTTTTTACTAGAATCTTGTTTATTCCTACTGCTGCAGGGAGATAATAACTGATAATTATCTTACTAAACTGCGCAGGAGGTTTATCTATGAACTGGACGAATATTGCCTTAATGGTCCAACTCTTTTTTGGTATCATCATTGGCTTATATTTTTGGAATTTATTACGCAATCAGCGTACGCAAAAAGTCTCAATTGACCGGGATTCAAAGAAAGAAATGGAGCAATTGCAGAAAATGAGAGCCATCTCTTTAACTGAGCCGCTTGCCGAACGTGTGAGGCCGTCTAGCTTCTCCGATATTGTCGGACAAGAGGATGGAATTCGGTCACTAAAGGCTGCCCTTTGCGGTCCTAATCCACAGCACGTGATTGTATACGGGCCGCCTGGAGTAGGAAAAACAGCAGCAGCACGTTTAGTGTTAGAAGAAGCAAAAAAAAATAAAAAATCACCTTTCAAACAATCGGCTGTATTTGTAGAGTTAGATGCAACTACGGCGCGTTTTGATGAGCGAGGCATTGCTGATCCTTTGATTGGGTCTGTTCATGATCCTATTTACCAAGGAGCAGGTGCCATGGGCCAAGCTGGAATTCCGCAGCCAAAACAAGGAGCGGTTACAGATGCACACGGGGGAATTTTATTTATTGATGAAATTGGAGAGCTCCATCCTATTCAGATGAATAAGCTGTTAAAGGTTCTAGAAGATCGAAAAGTGTTTATGGAAAGCGCCTATTACAGTGAAGAAAACACACAAATCCCGACACATATTCACGATATTTTTCAAAATGGGTTGCCAGCAGACTTTCGTTTGATTGGTGCGACGACTAGAACGCCTAATGAAATTCCGCCTGCCATTCGTTCCAGATGCGTAGAGGTATTTTTCCGTGAGCTTGATCGTGACGAAATTATTACAGTTGCAAAAAAAGCAGCAAATAAAGTAAGAATGGATATATCAGAAGAAGGTTTATCTCTTTTTTCTACATATGCACGCAATGGACGTGAAACGGTTAATATGATGCAAATTGCGGCTGGATTAGCGATATCAGAGGAACGAACGGACATTAAAAATGAAGATATTGAATGGATTGTTCATTCTAGTCAACTATCTCCAAGACACGATCCGAAAATTGCAGATGAGGAAAAAGTGGGGCTTATTAATGGATTAGCGGTGTACGGGCCCAACTCTGGAGCACTTTTAGAAATTGAAGTCAAAGCGATTCCTGCAAAAGAGAAAGGGAACATTATTATTAC
>JGI25151J46595_10002397_pt1 | contig 11336 bp, 10 predicted proteins | sample AraplaMF_Col_mLB_FD_46595 | JGI IMG/M metagenome (IMG submission 46595) | reverse complement strand
AGCGGTGCAGACTGGACCATGGAGTAGAACTTGCCGAAGGCTTCTGTTGCGTACACGTTTAGGCTCCTTGCCCGGCACCAGCCGGACTATGTTCTGTGTCCTGCCAAAACTGCAGCAGGAGTTCATTTACCGATTGACTAGCTTCGTACTGAACCCAGTGCCCGGCTGCCGGAACGACGCACACACGTGTGTGGCCATTCAGGCATTGCGTATGAGAACGGGGACGGGAGGCGCGGATGATGTCCGGAATATCAGTAGGGGTGACTGTGACGTCTGCATCGCCCCAGGCCATGAGAAGCGGACCCTCAAAGCTAGAGACAGCCTTTTGAAGGCCTCCCATGCGGGAGATGACCTTGCTGCGAAATCGGGTCAATTGGCACGCGGCCGTGTGGATTCTTAGTGCCTCGGCGTCCACTTCTGCCGATTTCGCGAACATGAAAGTGGCAAGGTTATGCCGCAACGCCTCGACAAGCGCTTCTGCACCCGAAACGCGCCTCCAGTCGACCAGGTCGCTCGTCAATCGGCGGGAACCGCCATGTCCGGCAGGACCAAGCAACGCAAGACTTCGAACCCGCAAAGCCAGCAGCTCATGGCTCACAAGATGAGCGGCAGCAAGTCCACCAAACGAGAAACCCACCAGGTCGACGTTTCCGTCACCGGTGGGTAGTTGGTCTATGGATTTCGCCAACAAGCCAACATAGCCTGCCATGTCAGCAACGGGCGAGTCGTCGGAGTCCCCGAACCCTGGCATATCTGGAATCAACAGCCGGCGTATCCCTGACAACGATTCGATATTCCGAGCCCAGTGTCTCCACGAACCATGACCGCCATGCAGAAGAATCGCCGGCGGGCCGTCACCGACGACCCGCCATGCGACTTTGCAGCCGTCCACCGAAGTCGTCAGGACTTCAGGCACCGAGGACTGCGACTGCATCACCGGCCACGACACCGCGTCCTTCCGGCAGGACAAAGATGGGGTTGATTTCCGCTTCCACCAACTTTTCACCGAGCGAAGCAACCATGCCCGAGAAGGCTACGATGGCATCAGCCAGCGCATCTACATCCGCCTTCGGCCGACCACGATAACCCTCCAAAAGCGGTGCGGTCTTCAACGAACGGATCATCCGGAGTGCGACAGTCTTCGACAATCCGCGCCCCGGTGGCAGCAGACGCAGTGTCGTGTCCTCGAAGAGTTCAGCGGTGACGCCTCCCATGCCAAGGAGAATGACGGTACCGAGGGGGTCGCGGTGCATGCCGAGAATGACCTCGACGCCGCCCTTCACCATTTCCTGTACCAGGAAGCGAGTCGGGCGCGTACCGACCGCCTTTTCGACTTGGTCGCCCATCTGAACCAGGCGCTCATCAATTTTAGCTGGGTCCACATTGACAGCCACCCCGCCGACGTCGCTCTTATGGGTGATTTCGCCAGAGAGAATCTTCAGCACCACGCCACCCTCGAACTGCCTGGCGGCAGCGAGAGCTTCCTCTTGGCTCTTCACCACCGTCTCTCGCGTCACTGGCACCCCAAACGCACCAAAGAGTGCTTTGCCGGCAGCCTCATCCAGTGAACCCGAACCAAAGCTGTCAAGGTTGGGAGCTGCCTTCGGTTCGGTTCCGAGATCCTCTGCGGTATTAAACGAGCTGGAGTGCAACATCGCTTGGAAAGCCACGGTGCACGCCTCAGGGGCCGAAAACGCCGGCACTGCGCACTGATTCAAGAGCGACGCCACTTCCGGCGCGTGCGGGCTGACGTATGCGATAACCGGCTTGGCNNTGGTCGGCAAGCAATCGCGAATTGCATTCGCCATCAGGTCGGGCATTGCCAGACTCGACGATCCNACAATCACAGTTACTGCGTCGTAGCTCGGGCTGTCCAGCAGAATGCGAATCGCCGCACGAAGCAGGTCCGGCTGCAGGCCGGCNAACGTAACGTCAATCGGGTTTCGGTCCAGCGCNGCATGATCTCCNTTCTGCAGCGCNCGCAGCTTTTCAGCAGTCTCTTCATCTGGGGCCGGAGTCTCGAAACCAGCGACACCCAGGCTATCCGAAACCAGCGTACCAGCACCGCCTGTAGAGGTGAGGATTGCGATTCGCTTTCCCGCCAGTTTTCGCCCCGTGGAGAGCGCGGCTGGGATATCCAACAGGTCTGCGAAGGACTGCGCACGAATGACGCCCACTTGGTCGAACAACGCNTCATACATTCGGTCCGCACCCGCGAGCGCACCAGTATGCGATACGGCNGCNCGCGCGCCGCTCTCCGAACGACCNATCTTGAATGCTACAACGGGCTTGCCAGCGCGAGCCGCCTTAAGTGCAGCACGCCGGAAGGTTTCCGGGTTGCGGATGCTCTCGACATAAAGCGCGATTACCTTGGTGGCCTCATCGTCCGCCAGATAATCGACAAAGTCCGCCAGGTCGAGATCCACCTCGTTGCTCGTCGAAACAAGCTTGGACATACCGATGCCTCGCGCCGCGGCACGTGACAGAAGAGCGCCGAGGATGCCGCCGCTTTGCGAAACAACACCGATGCTGCCGGCCGGAAACTTATCCATCTCCAACGCACCGCTAGCAGACAGCGGAATTCCGTCAGTCAGGTTCACCAGGCCGATCGTGTTCGGGCCGAGCAGCCGCATATTCCCCGCAGCCTCAATCAGCTCAGCTTGACGCCGTGCGCCCTCGGGGCCGGTTTCAGTGTACCCGCTTGCCAGCACAATCGCGGCACCGGCGCCCTTGGCAGCGAGATCGCGAACGGCCAAATGCGCACGCTCGGCGCCAAGCAATACGATACCGACGTCGGGTACCTCAGGCAGGGAAGCTACGTCCGGGTAGCACCGCAGACCATCAATCTCACCNACCTTCGGGTTAATAGGATAGATGGCGCCGGTGAACCCGTGCTTACGGAGATACTGGACCGGCCGACCAGCAGTCTTCGTTGGGTCNGCGGATGCACCGATTACAGCGACGCTACGCGGTGCCACAAGGCGTTGGATTGCATTCATGGCTCAGCCTTTGTCTGCGAGTTTATTCAGGAAAGCCAGCACGGATTCNCGGTGTTCAGTGCTGGTGTAGCAGATGCCTTGGGCCTGGCTGCCCTGAGCAAAAATCTGATCTGCCGCCAGTTCGTAGGACTGATTCATGATTGTTTTACCCAGCGCGATTGCAGTCGGCGAACCTTGACTCAGTTCTTTCGCCCATGCCACAGCGTCTTCTAGAAGGCTGTCAGNCTGGCTGACTCGATCGACAATGCCAATCTCCTTAGCCTCTTCAACCGCGACCTTCCGACCGGTAAAGACCAGCTCCTTGGCCTTCGCCAGGCCAACCCGTCGCGGCAGGAAATACATGCCGCCACCATCCGGAATCAGACCACGATTGATGTACGACCACGAGAACGACGCATGTTCGGATGCGATGACAAAGTCGCAGCACAACGCCGTGTCAGCACCCAGACCCGCCGCCGCNCCATTGACCGCCGCAATAGTCGGCTTAGGCATGGTGTGGAGCAGCTGTTGGGTGTAGTGCACACGCTGCTGGCGGCTCCAACCGTTGAAACCAACCTCGCCTTGTGGTGCTTCCATCCGGCGCTTCATACCGGATACGTCGCCGCCGGCACAGAAACCCTTACCGTTTCCGGTGATAACCAAAGCCCGCACAGCTTTGTCGGCCGTAATGCGCTCGAGTGCATCGATGAACTCGGTTCGCATGTCGTCACTCATCGCATTGCGCTTCTCGGGACGGTTCAGAGCAATGACAGCAATGCCAGACTCGTACTTCAGTTCGATAAGGGAGTAGTTTTCCATGTTTCAATCCAGTTTTCGTGACGGCANCGCGGTCAGTCAGCCGTGATGTTTGATTCCTTGATGATCTTGCTCCANCGCTGGCTCTCACCGGCGACATACCGCCCAAAATCCTCAGGTGATCCAGCGCTTACAGTNAGACCTTCCTGTTCAGCACGTTTGCGAAAAGCTTCCGTTTGAACTGCCTTCTTGGCTGCAGCATTCAGGCGTGCGATGACATCCTTCGGCGTGCCTGCCGGCACGAAAAGGCCATACCAGCTGTCGGCGGCGTATCCTGGAACACCGCTTTCGGCGATGGTCGGAACCTTGCTCAGACCGCCCGCCTGTGATCGTTGAGCCGTGGTCACTGCAATCGCGCGGAGCTTCCCGCTCTCAAGGTGCGGCCCTACCGCCGCCGCGGTTGCAAACATCACATCGACCTGCCCACCAAGCAGGTCAGTAATTGCCGGGCCCGCCCCACGATATGGGATATGNTTCATGTCTACCTTGGCCAGCTTCTTGAAGAGCTCACCGGCCAAGTGGGCCGATGTGCCCGCGCCTTGCGAGGCGTAGCTGATTCTTCCCGGCTTCGCTTTGGCAGCCGCAATGAGATCTTGAACGGACTTAATCGGACTGTCCGGGCGAACTACCAGCACGTTCGGTGAGCGACCGACGAGCATCACCGGCGCAAAAGCCTTTTCNGTATCGAAGGGCAGCTTCTTGTGAAGGCTCGGGTTGACCGCGTGCGCCAGAGTTGCCATCACCATCGTGTAGCCATCGGGCGCGGCCTTGGCGACCGCATCCGTACCGATGATGGTGCTACCGCCAGGCTTGTTATCCACGATAACGGGCTGGCCCAGATCCTCGCCCATCGTGATTCCCATGGCACGTGCAACCAAGTCCGTACCACCGCCAGGAGCAAACGGAACGACTAGGCGAATCGGCTTATCGGGATAAGCAGCAGACACTGCGGATGGCGCCAGAGCCGCTGCCAGCGGAATCAAAGCGACAGCGATGCTTCGTACGAATGTCGCACGGATGATGTTCATACTTGTCTCCTGTTGACGAATGCTTGTCCGCCCGAGATGAGATACGTCTTCCATCTCAGTGCGCTTCGTTGATAGATACAGGTTAGCGACAAGCTTGCAATCGGACATCCCCAAAATTCCATGCAGTGGAATTTACTTCGAACAACAATGGAAGCCGTCGTCGAACAACGCACGCAGGCAAAACAAAAAAAGCCCAGCGGTTGGCACTCCGCCGGGCTAACCCTGCCTCAATTCCTGGAGACTGTACGAAGTCGGACAGGGGGTCAGACAATTCAGCTGCGTATTACTCCGGCTTCACGCCCCGTTCCGAGATGAGGCGCGACCACTTCTCACCATCCGAACGGATCCGGGTAGCAAATTCCGAAGGAGACGAAGGTGCCGGAGTCATACCCATGGTCGTGAGACTAGCCTGCACTTCCTTGTTCGCGAGCGTCTTGCGAATAGCAGAATTAAGTTCCTGGACAACCTTCTGTGAGGTTCCAGCTGGTGCCATCACGCCGTACCAGTTCTCAGCGATAACCCCTTTGATACCACTCTCTTCAAGCGTTGGTACGTTGGGAAGATAAGGTAGCCTCGCACTGGTCGTGACGGCGATGGGCTTAAGCTTCTTCCCGGTGATGAACGTTAGTAGACCAGAGGCATCGCCGAAAAAAGCATCAACTTGCCCGCCAATGGTGTCGGTGATTGCCGGCGCTGCACCCTTATAGGCAACGTGCAGGAAGTCCGCGCCCGTCGACGCCTTGAAGAGTTCGATAGCCATATGTGGCATGCTACCGATCCCGGACGAAGCGAGCGAAACCGGCTTGCCCGAGCGACTCAAAGCAACAATGTCTTTTGCCGTCGCGAACTTGGAATTCATGGGAGCAACGATGACCTGCGGCGTGGTCGTCACAAGAGAGACGGGAACCAAGTCCTTCTCAGGCTTATAGGACAGGTTCTTATACAACGCCGGATTGATAACGATTGCGCCGGCACTGGTCAGAAAAAAGACCGAACCGTCAGCGGGCCCCTTCGTTACCGCGCTGACTGCGATAGCGCCATTTGCACCCGGGCGGTTGTCAATAATGACCGTTCGCTTGAGCTCCACCTCGAGTTGCTTTGCAATGGACCGAGCGAGTGCGTCAGCAGGTCCACCCGCCGGAAACGCGACCACCATCCGGGCGATATCCGTCGCCATTGCAGATTGCGAGCAAAGCGCTGCCATTGCGGAGGCCAAAGCCACCCGCAGGAATGTCCTTCTCATATTACTGTCCCCTCTATAGAAACTCTTGTATCGGTGCCTGTCAGCCGCCGACTGCGCCTTGCGTGTTTACGTACAGGGCGTAGATTGACGTGCACGATGCCATGAAAAGTCGGTTACGGTGGCGACCACCGAAACACAGATTGGCGCATCGTTCAGGAAGGCTAATGTGACCAATAGCCTCACCGTCCGCAGCGAAGATCCGTACTCCGTCAAGCTCAGGAGTACCCATTCCCCAACCGCACCAAAGGTTTCCGTCCACATCTACCCTGAAGCCGTCAGGGGTGCCGGGGCCAGCATCAATCAACACCTTGCTGTCCGTCAGGCTTTCACCGTCGCCGGATACGTTAAAGGCACGAATCCGACGTGGACGGGTGCGGGACTCGATGACGTACAGGAGCTTCTCGTCCGGAGAGAAAGCCAAGCCATTCGGACCGCTTACATCGTCTGCAACCACGCTCAGCGCTCCGGTATGCNGATCAATGCGATAGATTCGCTCGGGAAGCTCGGCTACGGCTTTNTCGCCCTGGTAGAACCCAAGGATGCCAAACGGCGGATCCGTGAACCAGATTGATCCATCCGACTTCACAACCACATCGTTGGGGGAGTTCAGCGGTTTCCCGTCGTACTGGTCCGCCAGAACTGTGATGGAGCCATCGTATTCAGTACGAGTGACTCGTCGACCGCCGTGTTCGCACGTAATCAGGCGCCCCTGCCTGTCGCGAGTATTCCCGTTGGCGTTGTTAGACGGCTTACGAAAGATAGTTGTGTTGCCCGTTTCCTCGTCCCAGCGCAGAATCCGGTTGTTCGGTACGTCGCTCCAAAGTAGACAGCGCGCATCGCCGAACCACACCGGACCTTCATTCCATCGCCCACCGGTTGCGATGCGGTCAATTGCCGCCAGAGGCAAGTGATACTTTTCGAACCGCTGGCTAAGTGCCTGAATGCGCGCGTCCGGGTAACGAATGGGCTCAACCGACAAGGATGCGTCCTGCATGATGGTCTCCTCTCTGGGATTGTTATTGATACAAGCTGCTGGGGTTCTCAGATAGAACGGCTCTCAGCATTGCTTCATCACCGACAGCGGAACCAAACCAAGAGAGCAGCGCATCGTCCTTAGGCACAGGGTAGGTCAGGTTCGGGTGGGGCCAGTCCGTTCCCCAAATTGCGCGCTTCGGCGCCGCTTCGAGGAGGCGCTGCAACACCGTTTTTGCCTCCGGCGCGTCCAGCCGACCCTTAGTAATACGGTCAACTCCGGAAACCTTGATCCATACGTTCTCCTGGCGAAGCAGCGTGCAGACGTCATCAAGGCGGGCAGCCAGGTCAGGCGCGTCAACGGCGAGGCGAGCCATGTGGTCTATGACGAGCTTGACGCCGTAGTGGCCAGCGGCATCCACGGCCGCAATAACGTTCTCGGGCTCTCCGTGGATCAGTGCGTGCCAACCATACGGTCGGATGCGCTCAACAAGCGCTCGCACCTTTCTCGCGTCAAACGAGTTGCCCAGATGGCTCATCAAACCAATCCGAATCCCCTTGACGCCGCGAGTCGCCATCATCGCGAGCTTCTCATCCGAGATGTCAGGCGAAATGACGGCGATACCTCGATACGCCCCTTTGCTAGCATCCAGAGCTGTCAGCAACGCGCAATGATTCGACCCATAGTTCGCTGCCTGGACAATGACACCGTGGGAGATGCCTATCGATTTGTGTACGGCTCGCAGGGCATCGAATGGTGCTGCCTCGGGAACGTAGAGCGCTTCCTTCGGGAGCGGATACCGGTCATACGGGCCATAGATATGCGTGTGGCAATCCCACACCGGAGTGGAGACCGACATACTTTCCCTGCCTTCAATCATTTAGTTCGCCGTAGCGCCAGTCTCTTTGACAACCTTCGTCCAACGGACGTATTCCTTGTGGATGAGGTCGTGATACTGCGCAGGCGTACCGCCGGTGGGATCCGCACCTTGTGCTTGCAGAGCCTTCACGACTTCCGGCGACTTGAGAGTCTGGTTCAGTTCGCGATTCAGTCGCTCGACGACCGGCGTCGGAGNGCCTGCCGGCGCTACGATGCCTTGCCATGTCCCCGAGTCAAATCCAGGGATTACGGTTTCCGCCAAGGTTGGAACATCAGGCAAAACCGACACTCTCTTCGACGTCGTGGCTGCAATNGCGCGGAGCTTTCCATCTTTGATGAATGGCAGGACTGCGTTCAAGCTTCCCGACATCATGAAATCAATACGGCCAGCCAGAAGGTCGGGCAGTGCCGCCGCGTTGCCCTTGTACGGCACGTGGTTGAACTTCGTCTTCGTCNTGTCGGCGAACACCGCACTCGTGAGGTGATCAATGGTGCCGTTACCTGACGATCCAAAATTCAGCTGACCTGGCTTGTCCTTCAGCAATTTGATAAAGTCCGCCGGTGTCTTAACCGGCGACGCCGAGTTCACGATGAGGACGAGCGGCACATTCGCTGCGTAACCGACCGGCGCGAAAATCTGGTCNGGATTCAGCTTCGGAAGGTTGAACAGCGCAGGAGAGATCGCGATCGAGGAGCTGTTATAGAGCAGCGTATANCCGTCGGCCGGCGACTTTGCTACAAATTCCGCCGCAATGTTGCCACCCGCGCCTGGACGGTTATCGACGATAATTTGCTGCCCCAGCCGAGAACTCATGTCTTTCGCAATGACGCGAGCGATGATATCAGTGGGACCTCCAGCCGAGAACGCCACCACCAGCCGGATCGGTTTGTCCGGATAAGCCCCAGCGGCTACGGCGGGCCATGCTACGACCCCCAGTACAGCAGCAGCCACCAGGCCGAGCGACCGACGACGCGTCACGCGAAAACTTGACTTCATTGCGACTCCTCGACTTCTCTTGCTCTGTAATGTGGGATTCGGGGCTAGTCGCAGCGAACGCTCATACCACCGTCGACAACGATCTCAGTGCCGGTAACGAACCGAGCTTCGTCCGAGGCCAGGAAGAGCGCNGCGTTTGCTGTGTCGCGACCATCGCCCATAAAGCCAAGGGGAATTCGAGCCTGACGTTGCGCCAGCAGCGAATCGACGTCGCCGCCGGCACGCTGGCCCGCAAGACGCGCCTCAACCATCGGCGTGTGCATCTGACCAGGAACAACCGTGTTCACGCGAACGTTCTTCTTTGCATATTCGACTGCGACCACGCGAGAGAACTGGATGATGGCGGCCTTGGCCGATGCGTAACCCACTTGAGCAGCACCAGTCCAGCGGATACCGGACGTCGACGCGGTATTCACGATGGCGCCGCTGCCCTGCTTTTCCATGTGCGGCAGCACGTGCTTGCACGTCAGGAAGACGCTCTTCAGGTTGAAGTTAAGTTGACGATCCCAGTCTTCTTCACTCAGTTGAACTGGGCCACCCTTCGCGGACCCTCCAACGTTGTTGACCAGGATGTCCACGCGACCAAATCGTTCAACACAGGCCTCAACCATGGCTGCGACGGCTGCANAGTCAGTCACATCGCAGAGATGCGATGCAAACTCTCCACCAACGGCTGCCAGGCGGTCCAAGGTTTCCACCATCGGATCTTGGTTCTTGTCCACCGCGAAGACCTTCGCGCCTTCTTCAGCGAAACGCACTGCCACAGCACGACCATTACCCCAACCCGGACCAACACAACCTGCACCGGTGACGATGACGACTTTTCCTTCCAGACGACCAGCCATTCTGAATACCTCTATCTGTTGATNCGCAAACGAAGTTAATTGGGGATCTCCGAGCCGTTAGGCTTTCTGGAGCTCCGGCGCGCTCCCGTCGGGAGGCACGACGCCAAACACGTTGATGGTCATGGAGATCAGCGTGTAGTACCCAGCGACGCCCACCAGGTCTACGACCATATCCTTGCCAAGGACATCAAGTGCGCGCTGGTAGAGCGCATCCGAGACATTGCGCGTAGCGTGGAGCTCAGTAATGAAGTCGTAGACGACTGCTTCATCGGCGAGCGAAAACTCCGGCGTCTTTCCAACGCGAATCGCTTCGACCACGTCGGACGGCACGCCAGCCTTCAGCGCGATAGGCTTGTGGGCCCACCACTCGAACTCAGCCATCCAAGTCCGGGCCATTACAAGAATGGCAAGCTCGGACAGTCGCGGCGGCAGGGCCGAGTCATAACGGCAGTACTGGCCAAGTGCTTGGGCGCGACTGGCAAGACCTGCGCGGTGCAGCCACATGGCCAGNGGGCCACGTACTTGGCCACGTGGACCGGATGCGATAGCGTCGTACACCTCTCGCTGTTCGGGCGACAGTTCTTCAGGCTTGAGTGGCTGGAGACGTTCCATGGTGCTTGTGTTCCGAAGTGAGAATGAATCGGAACACCGCACCGGGCGCCGCCATCGATGAGTATCGATGTGCCGCCAGGTAAGGCTTGTCTCCGTTTCATTTTTGGTTTGATGGCTATATTTTGGGTGGGCCGATCGATAGCGTCCAATACAAATTTCGGAAGAGACTAATTCCCGATTAGAATAAGTTAGACCAATCGACACCCTCGTGCTGCGACGCAGCACCTCCCCCAAATGCTCGAACTCAGGACTCTCCGCCTTTTTCTAGTGCTCGCCGAGGAACTCCATTTCGGCCGCGCCGCGCAAAGGCTCTCGATATCCCAACCACCGCTGACAAAGCATATCCAGCAGTTGGAGGAAGATTTGGGCGTGCAACTTTTCGACCGCAACCGACGCACTGTCAAGCTGACACCCGCAGGCTCGGCGCTGGTGCGCGAAGCACGCCGCATGCTGAACCAGCTTGATGCGACGGTAGAGGCGGTCAAGAAGGCAGAACACGGCGACATCGGCTACCTTCGCATTGGTTTTGTAGCGGCTGTCCTCTACATGAACATCGAGAACATTGTCAGGAAGTTCGAGAAAGACATCGGTGAGATTGACCTGACCTGGGAGGAAATCAGCACAGCGGAGCAAGTAGACGCCTTGCAACGCGACCGGATTGATCTTGGATTCGCCCAAATAGGGACACCACCTGCTGAGTTGCGCGCCCACGTCGTTCACAAGGAGCGTCTGGTTGCCGCGTTACCGGACGACCACCCTGCGGCAAAGCGCAGGAAGATCGACCTNTTCCAGCTAGCAGANGTCCCTTTCGTCACAATTCCGCGAGACAGTGCACCNGCGTACTTCGACCTCGTTACCGCCACNTGCGTGCAAGCTGGATTCAGCCCCCACATCCGCCACTATGCCAAGCACCTGCTTTCCGTGGTCAGCCTAGTAGGCTTGGGACGAGGGTTCGCTCTTGTCCC
>JGI25151J46595_10002393_pt1 | contig 11356 bp, 10 predicted proteins | sample AraplaMF_Col_mLB_FD_46595 | JGI IMG/M metagenome (IMG submission 46595) | reverse complement strand
GTTTTTTACCTTTTTGACCTGTTGCTTTTTGTACAGCCTTTGTTGCTGCCTTAATTTCATCAGCGCTGAATTCTTCTAAGGAAGAAATCTCTTCAGCAAATGCTTTTAACACTTCCGGTACTTGCTCTTCAGCAAGCACTGCTTTTGCTTCTTCACTGTAATCAATTTCTTTCTTAAAGAACATTTCAGTAAGTTCAACAATCTCGGCGCCAAAGCTCATTTGTTCTTGGTATAGAGCGACTAGGTCACGTACCCATTGTTCTGTTTCTGCATCGCGCGTTTCTTCAACTTTTCCAGCTTTCACTAAGTGAGGAACTGATAAAGCTACTACCTCGTCTAAATCCAATTGTTTCATGTATTGGTTGTTCATCCAACGTAATTTGCTTGTATCAAATAGTGCTGGAGATTTTGATAAACGAGCTGGGTCAAAAATTTCAATGAACTGTTCTTTAGAGAAGATTTCTTCTTCTCCCACAGGTGACCAGCCAAGCATTGTAATAAAATTAAACAGTGCTTCCGGCAAGTAGCCTAATTCTTTATATTGCTCAATAAACTGAATGATTGACTCATCACGTTTACTTAGCTTACGGCGATTTTCATTTACGATCAATGTCATATGACCAAATACAGGAGGCGTCCAGCCTAAAGCTTCATACACAAGAATTTGCTTCGGTGTATTAGAAATATGGTCATCTCCGCGTAGAACATGTGTCATCTTCATTAGATAATCATCAATGGCTACAGCGTAATTATATGTTGGTGTACCGTCTTTTTTCACAATAACGAAGTCACCAATGCCTTCAGACTCAAATGATACTTCATCTTTGACAATATCATTCCATTTAATTTCTTTGTTACTAGGAACACGGAAGCGAATGCTTGGCTCACGGCCTTCTGCTTCTAGTTCAGCACGCTGTTCAGCTGTTAAGTTACGGCACTTCCCTGAATAGCGCGGCATTTGACTGTTTGCCTGCTGTTCTTCACGCTCTTTTTCAAGCTCTTCTGACGTACAGTAACAGTGATAAGCTAATCCTTTTTCAAGAAGTTCTTCCGTATATTTTTGATAGATTTCCGTACGTTCAGACTGGCGATAAGGACCGTACTCGCCGCCTACGTCGATACTCTCATCCCATTCAATACCTAACCATTTTAAATAGCGCAGCTGACTTTCTTCTCCGCCTTCGATATTACGCTTTTGATCTGTATCTTCAATACGGATAATAAATTTACCGTTTTGATTTCGTGCAAATAAATAATTAAATAGTGCTGTTCTTGCATTCCCTATATGAAGATGTCCAGTTGGACTCGGGGCATAACGAACTCTTACTTCGCTTGACATAACTAAGATGACCTCCAATTTAATATTACTTATAGTATGTATTTATATATTTTAGACATGTTCTAATTTTATCACCAAATAGGTATCTGTCAAAGTCAACTGTTTTTATTTTTGATAAACTAAAACGGCTGCTTGGGCGGCAATTCCTTCTTCACGTCCCGTAAAACCTAACTTTTCTGTTGTTGTTGCCTTGACGTTAATTTGAGAAATGCTTGCTTCTAACAGCTGCGCAATACGCTCTCTCATTGGTTCAATGTAAGGAGCCATTTTAGGTTTTTGCGCAATAATCGTGCAATCTACATTGCTTAATTCATAGCCTTCATCTTTTAGTAGTTTCCATACGTGTTGAAGAAGCTTTGCTGAATCAGCATCTTTAAATTCAGGGTCTGTATCCGGAAAATGCTTTCCGATATCTCCTTTAGCCGCCGCTCCTAATAAGGCATCTGCGATTGTATGCAACAGCACATCTGCATCTGAATGGCCTAATAATCCTTTTTCATACGGAATTTCTAAACCGCCGATGATTAAAGGTCTTCCTTCTGCAAATTCATGTACGTCGAAACCTTGTCCTACTCGAATGTTCATTTTTCCACTCCTTNAGNNNTGTTTAGCTTTGTTAATATAGCTTCTGCATATAACAAATCTTCTGGTGTTGTTAGTTTTATATTATCGTAATTTCCCTCTACAATCGATACTTTTTGCCCCGCTCTTTCTACTAAGCTTGCATCATCGGTGCCTAAGTATTCATTTGTTTTTGCTTTTTCGTGTGCATNCATTACTACATCAAAAAGAAAAGCCTGCGGCGTTTGAATAGCCCACAAGCTAGAGCGCTCAACTGTTTCAATGACAGTACCCTGTTCCACACGCTTAATTGTGTCTTTTACTGGAACAGCCAGCACAGCAGCCTTATCACTAGCAGCTTTTTCTACTAACTCATGGATTGTGTTTTGTTGAACAAATGGACGAGCGCCATCATGAATTAATACCATCTGAGCCTGCTTTAAACTTTTAAGGCCGTTATAAACGCTATGTTGACGTTCATCGCCTCCAACTGTCAATGATTGAACCTTTTGAATTGGATATTCGATTAATAACTCTTCAAAAATCGCCACTTCTTTTTCGTTTACGACTAGCACAATTCCACTGCACCAAGGATCTTGTTCGAATTTTTGCAGCGTATGAATGATAAGCGGAACGTTTTGAATAGTTAAAAATTGTTTGTTCCGCCCCGCTTTCATTCGCTTCCCCTGCCCTGCAGCTAACACGATAATTTCATACTTCATAGGTATACTCCCTTTACCTGTTACGTCACAGTGCTTTTTCTAATAACTTGGGTTTCGCAAAAATCATACGGCCTGCTGAGGTTTGGAGTACGCTCGTCACCAGTACATCAATTTGCTTTCCAATATAATTTCTTCCTTCTTCTACCACGATCATTGTACCGTCATCAAGATAGGCAATACCTTGATTGTGCTCTTTACCGTCTTTTATAACCAATACGTTCATTTCTTCTCCTGGAAGTACAATTGGCTTGACGGCATTTGCTAAGTCATTGATATTTAAAACGCCAACATTTTGAAGTTCACATACTTTATTTAAATTAAAATCGTTTGTCACGACCAAACCGGAAGTCAGCTTTGCCAATTTAACCAGCTTGCTGTCTACTTCTTGAATGTCTTCGAAATCGCCTTCATAAATTTCTACCTTCATTGCCAGTTCTTTTTGAATACGGTTTAGAATATCTAGACCTCGTCTACCTCTGTTTCGTTTTAGAACATCCGAAGAATCAGCAATATGCTGAAGTTCCTCAAGCACAAAGCGCGGAATAACAATCGTTCCGTCTAAAAATCCTGTTTGACAAATATCTGCGATACGGCCGTCAATAATAACGCTTGTATCTAAAATTTTAAGAGACTTTAGTGATTCTTCATTATCTGCTTCTTCTTCTTGCCCTTTTTTCTTCCCAATTCGAGACGGCATCGAAAACACGTTCACAAGCTCATCACGTTTTTTAAAGCCGACTTGAAACCCTAAGTAACCTAAAAGAATACTTAGAAAGATTGGTAAAATGGTACTTACTACTTGAAGTTGAATTCTTCCTAAAAAAGCTCCGACCAAGTAGGCTACAATAAGCCCTAAAATCAATCCTAAGCTACCAAAAAGTACATCCGTTACAGGCGCCTTCAGTAACGCCTCTTCCACTCGGCGAATTAATTCAACTATATAATCAACAATCCAAAACGTGACAAGGAAAAACAAAATGGCTCCCAGTATTGCATCGACGTAAGGCTTTTCTAGAAATGCTACATCTTGCAGATTTAATAATTGAATAAGTTCAGGTATAAAAAAGACGCCCAATGTACCACCTGTAATAATAAAAAATAACTGTACAAAACGTTTTAACACGCCTTCACCTCCCTTTATCATTATAAACAGTTTACAATGATTGAAACCTGTTATTTAACCAAAAAACAGAATTTGTAAACAAACTGTCACTTTTTTTGTATTTTCACAATATCTTAATGAATCAAACATTTAATGTCAATTAATATCCTATAGCTGACGGTTTGTAAGATGCTGCTCTTTTAGTCTTTTTAGGCCTTCTCTAATTTTCCGTGCTCGAATTTCACCGATGCCTTCTACCTCATCCAATTCTTCTACCGACGCATCTGCTATCGTTTTTAAATCCCCTAATTCATCAATGAGATTTTCAATAATAATCGATGGAAGTCTTGGAATTTTATGAAGCATTCGATACCCTCTAGGAATAACGCTGTCTTCAAAGCTTGTATACATAGGATATCCCATTAAGCGAAGGAGCGTTTGGTCATCGAGAAGAACATTATTTGACGGCTGCTGCATGCGTTCAATTACTCGGTAAGGGTCAAAGCTGAGGTCATACATATAATCTTTGATTAATAAAGTTGCTTCTTCCTCTAAGTGAGAAAGCAGTTCATTCATTTGGAGACGGATTAGTCTTCCTTCTGTTCCTAACTCGCTAATATAGCTCAAAATTTCATTTTTAATACGCAGAACCATTTCTGTACGATGAAGCGACTGCAGCACATCTGTATGAGTTACTTGCTCTTCAAACTCTAATGCACTAGACTTGTAATCGATTCGTCTAATACCGCCTTGTACTTTTCAAGTGTCCCAAGCGCTTGATTCGCTTTTGCTAAAATAACGCTAATGTCTTTCAATACATACTGCAGAGACCCTTTGTAAAGCGTAATCACATTTCGTCTTTGTGAAATGGCTATCACCAATACACCTGACTGCTTAGCTACGCGCTCTGCTGTACGGTGACGCATTCCTGTCTGTGAAGAAGGAGTAGAGGGATCTGGCATGAGCTGAGCATTAGCAAATAATATCTTGCTTCCGCTGTCGTTTAAAATAAGCGCTCCATCCATTTTGGCTAACTCGTATAAATGCGCAGGTGTAAATGCACAATTAATCGAAAATCCTCCATCTACCATCTTTTTGACTTGTTCATTGTAGCCCATAACAATTAAGCCGCCCGTCTTTGCCCGCAAGACGTTATCGATACCGTCACGAATAGGGGTTCCTGGTGCTACAAACTGCAGAATTTCTGATATTTGTTTTTGACTAACTGTTGTTTTTTCTCCTTCCACTGCTTATCCTCCTAATGTATATTGCAGAGCCTCCGCTACTGTTGATACCCCAATCACATCAATACCATCTGGGACTTTCCATCCTCCTAAATTTTTCTCCGGGATAATAATTCGTTGGAACCCTAATTTTACCGCTTCTTGAACGCGCTGTTCAATTCTAGACACTCGGCGTACTTCACCTGTTAATCCTACCTCTCCTACAATAACATCTGTAGCGCTAGAAGCAGCATCTCTGAAGCTTGAAGCAATGCTAACGGCTACAGCTAAATCGATTGCTGGTTCATCTAATTTCACTCCACCTGCTACTTTTAAATAAGCATCTTGATTCTGCAGCAGCATTCCTACACGCTTTTCTAAGACAGCCATGATAAGCGAAACGCGATTATGATCTACTCCTGTCGCCATTCTTCTAGGGTTTCCAAAGCTCGTTGGACTGATTAGCGCCTGCAGCTCTACTAATACGGGTCTTGTCCCTTCCATTGAAGCGACAACAACCGATCCTGCTGCTCCCTGAGATCGTTCTTCTAGAAAGATTTCAGATGGATTCAATACTTCTTCTAGCCCACTTTCTTTCATTTCAAAAATGCCCATTTCATTTGTAGATCCAAACCGGTTCTTAACCGCTCTTAATATACGATACGTATGATGGCGCTCTCCTTCAAAATAAAGAACCGTATCCACCATATGTTCAAGAAGTCTTGGACCTGCAATGGCCCCTTCTTTCGTTACATGACCCACAATAAAGATGGCAATTCCATTCGTTTTAGCAACACGCATTAGTTCAGCCGTACACTCTCGCACCTGTGAGACGCTTCCTGGCGCTGATGTCACATCAGCATGGTAAATGGTTTGAATTGAATCAATAACCACAAAATCAGGCTGCATGCTTGAGATGGCCTCTAGTATTAATTCTAAGTTTGTTTCTGCGTGAACATAAAGCTCTTCAGCTTTTACACCTAGCCTGTCCGCTCTTAACTTCGTTTGTTTCGTTGATTCCTCTCCCGAAATATATAGTACTTTATTTTGTTTCATTGCTAACTGCGCAGAGGTTTGCAAAAGTAAAGTAGACTTTCCGATACCCGGATCTCCCCCTATTAAAACGAGTGACCCTCTGACAATACCTCCTCCTAATACACGATTTAACTCTGCAGAAGGTGTGAAAATTCGTGGTTCTGTTGTAGATTCAATCGCTGTAATTGACTGAGGTTTTTGAACTTTAGAAGCAGTAGCTCCGGAAAAAGCTCCTCGGCGTGATGATTTCGTTTCTTCCATTTCTTCTACCATAGAATTCCAGCTTCCGCATCCGGGACATTTCCCCATCCATTTTGCTGATTCATATCCGCAATGCTGACATGCAAATTTTGTTTTTCGTTTCGCCATTATGTTATCAATCTCTCCGTTCATTCAATCGATTTCTATCTCTATTGTACACTATTTCCTAAGCTAAAATAAAAAGGGAGGCATACGTGTTTTTTCGTATGCCTCGTCTTGGTTTGAGTAAATTTAGCTGATGCTGCTTGGAGCGGAGGATTTAACAACAAATTCTCCTTTGTCTACATCTAGCGTCACTTTCTGACCTTTTTGAACAACCCCTTTTAGCAGCTCTTCAGATAAACGGTCTTCAATATGTTTTTGAATTGCTCTACGAAGTGGACGAGCACCGTATTCTGGATCAAAACCTTCCTCTGCAATCTTATCAATTGCCTCTTTTGTTAATTCAAGATCAATTTCTTGCTCTTTTAAGCGTTTTGTTAACTGATCCGCCATTAATTTAACGATTTCAGCTAAGTGAGGTTTCTCTAATGAATGGAAGACGATAATTTCATCGATACGGTTTAGGAACTCCGGACGGAATGCGCGCTTCATTTCCGCCATTACTTTTCCTTTCATATCTTTGTAGTCTTGCCCTTCTGCTTCTACTGTGAACCCTAAGTGCTTGCTTCGTTTTAATGTATCCGCACCTACGTTTGATGTCATAATTAAAATCGTATTACGGAAATCAACTGTACGGCCTTTTGAATCTGTTAAGCGTCCATCTTCTAACACTTGTAATAAAATGTTAAATACATCCGGATGTGCTTTTTCAATTTCGTCTAAAAGAACAACTGAGTAAGGTTTTCTTCTTACTTTTTCCGTTAACTGGCCGCCTTCTTCGTATCCAACATATCCTGGAGGTGAACCTACTAAGCGTGAAGTAGAATGTTTCTCCATGTACTCAGACATATCGATACGAATCATTGCATCTTCATCGCCGAAGATTGACTCCGCTAATGCGCGTGCAAGCTCTGTTTTACCAACCCCTGTTGGTCCTAAGAAAATGAATGAACCAATTGGACGTTTTGGATCTTTCAAGCCTGCTCTAGCACGGCGCACAGCTTTTGCAACTGCTTTTACCGCTTCTTCTTGCCCAATTACACGAGAGTGAAGAATCTCTTCCATGTTCAGCAGTCTTTCTGTCTCTTCCTGTGCCAGTTTAGAGACCGGTACACCCGTCCAGCTAGATACCACCATCGCAATATCTTCTACGGTTACAGCTGAGTTTTCTTTACCTTGCTGCTCTTTCCAAATTTTCTTTGTGTCTTCTAATTCTTCGCGTAGGCGTTGTTCTGTATCGCGTAAAGATGCTGCTTTTTCAAATTCTTGACTTTGAACAGACGCATCTTTTTCATTGCGTACTGATTCCAATTTTTGCTCTAATTCCTTTAAATTTGGCGGCGTTGTAAATGAACGTAAACGCACTTTTGAACCAGCTTCATCAATTAAATCGATTGCTTTATCCGGTAAGAAACGATCGGAAATGTAGCGATCTGATAGTTTCACCGCTTGCTCGATTGCCTCATCAGAAATAGATACTCGGTGATGCGCTTCATAACGGTCACGAAGCCCTTTTAAGATTTGAATAGACTCTTCCAGCGTTGGTTCATCCACTTGAATCGGCTGGAAGCGACGCTCTAACGCTGCATCTTTTTCAATGTATTTTCTGTATTCATCTAAAGTCGTAGCACCGATACACTGAAGTTCTCCACGAGCAAGAGACGGTTTTAAAATATTAGAAGCATCGATCGCACCTTCTGCGCCACCAGCGCCAATTAATGTGTGTAACTCATCGATAAAGAGAATGATATTACCTGCTTGACGAATTTCATCCATTACTTTCTTCAGGCGATCTTCAAATTCTCCGCGGTATTTTGTACCAGCAACGACCGTTCCCATATCCAAAGTCATAACGCGTTTGTCACGCAAAATTTCTGGAACTTCATTGTTGACGATTTGCTGAGCCAAACCTTCAGCGATTGCCGTTTTACCGACACCTGGCTCCCCAATTAATACAGGATTGTTTTTTGTACGTCGGCTTAACACTTCAATAACACGCTGAATTTCTTTCCCACGTCCGATAACAGGATCTAGACTTCCTTCGCGCGCTACAACTGTTAAATCGCGTGCTAAGCTGTCTAGCGTAGGTGTATTGGCATTTGAAGAGCCTCCGCCTTGATGGCTTGAAGCAGCTTCATTGCTACCTAATAAATGAAGCACTTGCTGACGAGCTTTATTTAGGCTGACACCTAAATTATTTAAAACGCGTGCTGCAACGCCTTCACCTTCACGAATTAAGCCTAGTAAGATATGTTCTGTTCCTACATAAGAATGACCAAGCTTTCGGGCTTCATCCATTGAAAGTTCAATGACTTTTTTCGCTCGAGGTGTATAATGAATGGTCTGCGTTAATTCTTGGCCTCTGCCAATTAATGCTTCCACTTCTTTTTGAATTTTTTCAGTGCTTAGGCCTAGAGCAGAAAGAGCTTTTGCAGCAATTCCTTCACCTTCACGAACGATACCTAATAAAATATGCTCTGTTCCAATGTTGTTGTGACCTAGGCGTAGTGCTTCTTCCTGTGCTAAAGCTAATACTTTTTGTGCGCGCTCTGTAAATCTACCAAACATCATATAATCGTCACCCTCCACGTTTAATTTGTGTTTTTATTTATAGTGAGACGTTCTCGAATTAAGGTGGCTCTTTTAATGTCACGTTCTTGAGGCTTTAGGGGNCCTCCCGAATACTTTTGTAAAAAGCCTGGCTGCGTCATAATGATAAGTTCATTCAATATATTTTGACTCAGTCCTTTTATATACCCTAAATCGATTCCTAATCGAACATCTGATAAACATTGTGAAGCTTCTTTTGANTCAATAATACGGCTATTGGCCAATACTCCATATGAACGATACACTCGATCTTCTAACTCTACATGAGATGTTTTAAACAGCGCGTCTCNTGCAGAGTGCTCTTGTGTAATTAACTGCTGTACGACACTATTTAAATCTGCCACAATATCTTCTTCAGATTTCCCTAAGGTTATCTGATTAGAAATTTGAAAGATATTCCCTAAAGCTTCGCTACCTTCTCCATAAATTCCTCTCACCACTAAGCCNAGCTGGTTAATAGCGGGAATAATACGATGAATTTGACGGGTCATCACTAAAGCCGGCAGATGCATCATCACAGATGCACGTAGCCCAGTACCCACATTTGTGGGACAGCTGGTTAAATACCCTCTATTTTCATCAAACGCATAATCTACGTATTTCTCAATCCAATTATCTACTTTATTCGCTGTGCTTAAAGCTTCAGATAATTGAAGGCCTGGAAATAAACATTGTATGCGTAAATGATCTTCTTCATTAACCATAATACTCAAATCTTCTTTTTCTGATAAAAAACAAGCTCCGTTGTTATCTCCTTCAGCCAAGTTAGGACTGATAAGGTGCTTTTCAACCAACACTTGCTTTTGAAGAGGCTGTAATTCGTTCATCTTTAGTAAATGCAAATTCCACTGATTGGTGTTTTCNCTTTTTTGAAAAACTTGCTCGAATACTCGAACCACTTCAACTGCTTGTTCTTTAGAAAAGAGAGTTGGAAAAAGATAATGAGTTAAATTTCGAGCCAGCCTGATTCGACTGCTTAGAACAATATCTGAATTCGAAGCTTCTTGACGCATCCAAGAGCTAACAGGCTGGGAAAAGAACAAATCCTGGGACATGAATTACGCTTCCTCCTCTCTCGATTCGTTCATCTTCTTTTCTAGTAATCGAATGTGATCTCGGAGTTCGGCTGCTTTCTCAAACTCCTCTTTTTCGATATACTCTTTTAAGTTCAATCTTAATGCCTGTAATTCCTTTTTTAAATGAAGATTACTTGCAATTCTTGCTGGTATTTTTCCATGATGCAGATAATTACCTCCATGCAGCCTCTTCAAGAAAGGAATAAGAGGTCGCTCAAATGTTTTGTAGCAATCTGCACATCCAAACCTGCCGATTTTAGCAAATTTTTGATATGTCATGCCACAAGTAGGACAAGAAAGAACCTCCTGACTTTGTTGCTTATAATTTTCAGTTACTGCTGGATCTAGGTTAAGTAGGCCAGCTAGTAAGTTATTGATTGAAAAACCTTGCTGATTTGAAAAAGAAAATGCATCTCCATTTTCTGAAGCGCATTGTTCACATACATGCATCTCCGTCTTTTCACCATTAATAATTTTTGTGAAGTGAAGAGTTGCAGGTCTCGTTTCACATTGCTGACAAATCATCCTGTCATCACTCCCTGTTCTAAATAAAATAGATCATGAGCTTATCGGTAGCGTAATGAATTAAGCATTGCTTTTAAAAGATTAGCCCTTAGCTCATCACGATAAGGAAGTTCAATATTAATAACTGAACGATTGATAACACTCAACATGATTTTTGCTTCTCGTTCTGTGATGACTTTTTCTTCAACTAACCTAATAATGACGTTTTCAGCACTTACTTGTGAAATTTCATTTTGAATCATCTCAATTACTTGCTGAAACAAATCCGCTGCATCATGCATTTTTACTTTTGCAATACGAATAAAGCCGCCGCCGCCTCGCTTACTTTCTACAAGATAACCTCTTTCAACTGTAAAACGGGTATTGATAACGTAATTAATTTGCGACGGAACACATTGAAATTTATCAGCAATCTCACTGCGCCTTATTTCAACAATTTCTCTTTCACTTAATTCAAGTACTTGTTTTAAATACTGTTCGATAATGTCAGAGATATTTGGCACGCTGCCCCCTCCTTCTGACTTTGACTATATTTGACCTTAATTTAAATATAAAAGGAAATGAAAAAATTTTCAACTATGTACTATTAAAGTTTATTCTTTACTTTTATCGTTGCCACTAAAATTTATTTCAAAACCTGCAAATTGTGAATTTTATTGTTCTTACTATACTTTTTCATAAAACAAATAAATTGTAAACAAAAAAGGACTAGCTAAAATAGCTAGTCCTTTTTCAGGTGCCTGGCAACGTCCTACTCTCACAGGGACAAAGTCCCAACTACCATTGGCGCTAAAGAGCTT
>JGI25151J46595_10002389_pt1 | contig 11371 bp, 8 predicted proteins | sample AraplaMF_Col_mLB_FD_46595 | JGI IMG/M metagenome (IMG submission 46595) | reverse complement strand
TCAATCTGCACGCGCGGCGCGCGGTTTCGCGCGACGAATTTTTGCGAGCTATTGTCCGCAGACATAGTCTTTTCTCCAATTGGTGGTGGCGATGCTTCTGCATCACGCTGCCTCGGTGTCGGTAAGGGATGAAGGGCTGCCGCTGTCGCCGTCACCATCCCGATATTCAGGGTGGCAGTGCAGCGAGGCTGGTGGACCGTCCAGCAGCCGGATGTCGATTGCGGTGACCTCGCGCCGGTCAGCCAGCGCGGCCAGCCAGATGCCGGCCAACCGTGGGTGAATCACGCGCTCGATGAAGCTGATCAGCTGGCGGGCGCCCGTTTCGCCCACCGCGCACTGCGCCACGATGTGCGACACCACGGCATCGCCATAGGTCAGCGCAATGCCGTGCTGGTCGTGCATGCGCGCCACCAGCCGCTGCAGATGCAGCCGGACGATGCGGCCGAGGTTTTCCGGCGCCAGCGGCAGATACGGGATGACGGCCAGCCGGCCCAGAAAGGCCGCCGGGAACACGCCGCGCAAGGCTGGCATCAGGGCGTCAAGCAAGGCAGCCTGGCTGGGCCGCCGCGCCGGGTCTTCGTGCAGGTTCGCCAGCCGTTCCGCGCCGGCGTTGCTGGTCAGCAGCAGGATCGTGTTGCGGAAGTCGATGTGGCGCCCTTCGCCGTCTTCCATATAGCCCTTGTCGAAGACCTGGTAGAACACCTCGTGCACATCGGGGTGCGCCTTCTCGACCTCGTCGAGCAGCACCACGCTGTACGGGCGCCGGCGCACGGCCTCGGTCAGCACGCCGCCCTCGCCATAACCCACATAACCCGGCGGCGCGCCCTTGAGCGTGGCCGTGTTGTGGGCTTCCTGGAATTCGGAGAGGTTGATCGTGATGAGGTTCTGCTCGCCGCCGTAGAGCGTATCGGCCAGGGCCAGCGCCGTTTCGGTCTTGCCGACGCCCGATGGCCCTACCAGCAGGAACACGGCAATCGGCTTGCCAGGATCGGTCAGTTGCGCCCGCGCGGTCTGGATGCGCTCGCTCAACTGCTGCAGCGCCGCGTCCTGCCCGATGATCCGTTCGCCGAGGATCCGTGGCAGCGCCATCACCGTGGCCACCTCGTCGGCCACCATGCGGGTGACCGGAATGCCGGTCCAGTCGGCGACGATGGCCGCCACACGGCTTCATCCACGTCGGTATGCACAAGCGGGTTGTCGCCCTGCATCGTCCGCAGCGCGGCCTCCAGCCCCATGTGCGTTTCGCGGGCCTGGTCCGCATCCGCCGCCGAATCTGGCGCGGCGAGTTCCTGGCGCTGCGCCACGATGCGCGCGGCCAGCGTGCGCTCCTGCTGCCAGCGTGCCCGCGCCTGGGCAAGCTCCGCTTCGATCCGCCGGGCCGTCTGCGCAACCTCGGCAAGCCGCGGCGCATCCCCCCTGCCCAGGGCCGCTTCCTTCTCCAGCAGCCGCGCCTCCACGCCCGTGGCGGCAAGTTGCTGGCTCAGGTGCTCCACCAGCGGCGGCGGCGCGTGCAGCGACAGCGCCACGCGCGCGCAGGCCGTATCGAGCAGGCTGATTGCCTTGTCGGGCAGCTGCCGTGCGGGAATGAACCGGTGCGAAAGCTTCACGGCCGCGCGCACGGCCTCGTCCCGAATCAGCACCTGATGGTGCGACTCGAACGTCCGCACCAGCCCGCGCACCATGGCCACCGCACTGGCTTCCTCGGGCTCCATCACCTGCAAGACCTGAAAGCGCCGGGTCAGGGCCGGATCCTTCTCGATGTACCGCTTGTACTCGCTCCAGGTGGTGGCGCCGATGGTGCGCAGCGCGCCGCGCGCCAATGCCGGCTTGAGCAGGTTCGCGGCGTCGCCGGTGCCGGCCTGGCCGCCCGCGCCAACCAGCGTGTGTATCTCGTCGATGAACAGGATGACCGGGGTTTCGGCGCGGGTCGCTTCGTTCAGCACCGCTTTCAGGCGCGCCTCGAACTCGCCCTTCATGCTCGCGCCGGCCAGCAGCGCGCCTACGTCGAGGCTGAGCAGGCGCACCGCCTGCAGCGCCGGCGGCACCTCGCCGACGGCGATGGCCAGTGCCAGCCCCTCCACCACGGCCGTCTTGCCCACCCCGGCGTCGCCGGTCAGCAGCGGATTGTTCTGCCGGCGGCGCAGCAGGATGTCCGTCATGGTGCGGATCTCGTGCTCGCGGCCCACCACCGGATCGAGCCTGCCAAGCCGCGCCTCCTCGCCCAGGTCCCGGCAGTACTGCGCCAGCGCGCCTTGCCGCGCGTTGCCGGCCGGCATGGCGCCGCTCGCCTCGCCCGGCGCGGCGGGCACGAAGCCGCTGCCGTCGTAGGCGGCTTCGAGGTGTTCGGGAGATTGCGCGATCAGCGCCGGCAGGCTGTCGACGAGGTCGTCGGCACGTACCTTGCCGAATTGCGGCGAGATGGCTAGCAGCGCGTGGCGCAGTGGCGTGGTCTTGAGCAGCGCCATCAGCAGATAGCCGCCGCGGACCTTGTCGTCGGCAAACGCCAGCGTGGCGTAGATCCAGGCCCGCTCGATGGCGAATTCGACGTCCGGTGCGAAGTCGCTGATCGACGCCGCGCCGCAAGGCAGCGCCGCCAGCGCACGGGCGAGGTCGGCTTCCAGCGCCTGAGCGTCGACGGCGGCATGCCTGAGCACCCGCCGCAGGTCGCCGTCCGGCGCCTGCCACAGCTGATGCAGCCAGTGCACCAGCTCCACGTGCGGGTTGCCGCGCAGCTTGCAGAAGGCGGTCGCACTCTCGATCGCCTTGAACAAGGTGGTGTTGAGCCGGCCAAAGAGCGCTCGACGCGTGATATCCATCCCAAACCTGGTTTGTCTGTATTGCCGTATCGGCTGAAAAAATCACCGGATCCGGCGTCCATGTCGATCGATATCTGTCCGATACGATTATCGAATGACAGATGCTTTCGGCGATGGAAAATGTGCCAGCGGTGACGGCACTCATTTTCCTATTCTCCGATCACTAATCAATAGCATTACGCTTAAAGATTCGCGAGGAAATTTTTCAGGGGAAATGAAGAGATTATCTGCAACGTCGACTTGCTCATCGCCATCTTCTGCGGAAGCGCGCCACGGCTAGCCCCATGACGGCGATGGAAACCGCCACCACGGCCACTTCCATAGCATTAAGACGAAAATCCCGCCTGCCTAATGCGGCGGTGACATTGGGCATTCAAAATTCCAATGTATTCCCATTTATCGAGGCCGATCGGATGATTATCATCGCCAAATGTCAAAAAATGCATAACTGAATCATGCGCAAGTCCATCTGGTCAGAATGGCCTGTCACAAATTGGCCCGCCACAAATTGGCCCGCCACAAGTTGGCCCGCCACCCATAGCGCTCCCTTCGCAGGTTTCGGCCATGGCTGAAACGCGCGCGCCCCGCAGCGCCAGCGCGCAATTGCTGCCAACGCTGTTCGACCGCTTGCGTGACGACGCGCCGCAGCGGCACACCGAACGCCCCGACGCGTACACGGTCACCCCCGCCCAGATGCGGCGCATCATCGAACGCGACCTGGCCTACCTGCTGAACACCACCAACTGCCCGCTCGCGCTCGACGTGGAGCGCTACCCGGCGGTGGCAAGCTCCACGCTCAACTACGGCGTGGCGCCGGTGGCCGGCGGCTACCTGTCCGCGCACAAGTGGCATGACCTCGTCGGCAATATCCGCCAGGCCATCCTCGATTTCGAACCGCGGATGATTCCGGACAGCCTCGTGGTCACGCCGCTGCGTACCGACGACGCACCGCCACACCGCTACAACGTGCTGCGCATCGAGATTCGCGGCCTGATCCATATGGACCCGTATCCGATGGCCTTCACCGCCCAAAGCTCGCTCGATCTCGATACGAGCCGGATTGCGCTCCAGTCCGTTGACCCCGCCTGAGCCATGGACCCGCAACTGCTCGACCACTACAACCGCGAACTGATNTATATGCGCGAACTGGCCGGCGAATTTGCCAGCCAGCATCCGAAGGTGGCGCGGCGGCTGGGCATGCAGGCCNAGGAAGTGNCCGACCCCTANGTCGAACGGCTGATCGANGCCTTCTGCCTGCTGTCGGCGCGCACGCAGCTCAAGCTCGANGCCGAGTTCCCGCGCTTCACCCAGCGCCTGCTCGAAGTCATCTATCCGAACTACGTGGCGCCCACGCCCGCGCTGGCGGTGGCGCAGTTTCATCCCAGCGAGAAACAGGGCGACGCGGCGCGCGGCGTGGTGGTTGCGCGCGGCACGGCGCTGAAGGGGCGGATTCCCGACGGCGAAGCCACCGCGTGCGAATTCCGCACCACGCAGGACGTACACCTGTGGCCGTTCACGCTGACCGAGGCCAGGCTCACCGGCGTGCCGCCCGACATCGCCGGCCTGGAGCGCTTCGTGCCCGCCGGCATCACGGTGCGCGGCGCGCTGCGGCTGCGGCTGCGCATGCCGCGCGGCGCAACGTTTGCGCAACTGCCGCCGCTGGAGCGGCTGCCCGTCTATCTGGCCGGCGACGAGCACATTGCCAGCCACCTGTTCGAGCTGATCCACGGCGCAGCCGTCGTGTCGCTGACCGGCAGGCCGGGCGCGATGGACCAGCGGCCCAGCGTGGTCAGCCGCAACGCGGTGTCGCTGGTCGGCTTCGGGCCCGGCGAAGGCGCCCTGCCGCTGGCGTGGAACAAGTTCCACGGCCACAACCTGCTCCACGAGTACTTTGCCTGCCCGCAGCGCTTCTACTTCTTCGGCCTGAACGGGCTGGGCCCCGGGCTGGCGAGCCTCGACGGCCCCGAGGCGGAGATCGTCGTGCTGCTGTCGAAGGCGCCCGGCGAGCTGGCGGCGCGGGTCGATCACAAGCAGTTCGCGCTGTACTGCACGCCGGTGGTGAACCTGTTTCCGAAGCGCACCGACCGCATCGAGGTGCATCCGGGACGCACCGAATTCCACCTGGTGCCGGACCGCACCTTGCCGCGCGATTTCGAGGTCTACGCCGTGCAGCGCGTGCTGGGGCAGCGCGCGGCGCACGGCGAAGCCATCGCCTTCCGGCCGCTGTTCGAAACCCGCAGCGACGACGCCGGCAACCATGGCCGGTATTTTTCGGTCCGGCGTGAACGGCGCCTGCTGTCCACGCAGGCACGCAAGTACGGCGTGCGCTCGGCCTATGTCGGCACCGAGGTGTTCCTGTCGCTGGTGGACCAGCACGACGCGCCCTACCCCGACGACCTGCGGCACCTGTCCGTCGAAGCGCTGGTGACCAACCGCGACCTGCCCAGCCTGATACCGCGCAACGGTCGCGACGACTTGCTGGCGCCAGACGCCGTGCCCGTGCAAGGCGTGGGACTCATCCGCCCGCCTTCGGCGCCGCGGCCCCCGTTTGCGGAGGGCGAGACGGCCTGGCGCCTGATTCGCCAGCTCGGTTTCAATTACCTGTCGCTGACCGATCTCGATCATCGCGCCGGCGGGCAGGGCCTGCGCAACCTGCTGGGGCTGTTCCTTGCCGGCGACGACGCCGTGCAGCAGCGCCAGGTGGAGAGCCTGACCGGCGCCAGCGTGAAGCCGGTAACGCGACGCCTGCCTGGCGCCGGGCCAATCCTCTACGGGCGCGGCATCCAGTGCGACCTGACCATCGACGAAGCCGGCTTCTCCGGCGTCAGCCCCTACCTGTTCGGCGTGATTCTCGAACACTTCATCGCACGGCATGTCTCGGTCAACACGTTCACCGAGACGGCCCTGACCTCCGCCCAGCGCGGGCTGATCCATCGCTGGCCCGTCCGCATGGGCGCGCGCGGCACGGTGTAGCCATGCGTTGCAACGACGATCCGGCACGCGCCACGCCCGAACCGTGGCAGATCAGCTTCCTGGGCCTGCTGCGCCAGTTGTCGGCACGGCACCCGGCCCTGCCCGCCGTCGGGCACGCGCGCCGGCCCTGCGAGGAGCCGTTCCGCATCGGGCAGGTTGCCTCGCTGACGTTCGCGCCGCGCGAGATTGCGCAGCTGCGCCAGACGGCGGGCCGGCTCGATATCGCGCTGTTCGGCCTGGGCATGCTGGGCCCGGGCGGCGCACTGCCGCTGCACTTCACCGAGATCGTCCGCGAACGCAGCGCCGTGCACCATGATTCGACCACGGCCGACTTTCTCGACCTGTTCCATCACCGCGCCCTCACCCGCTTCTATCAGGCATGGGCGCAGGCGCAGTCCACCGCCGGCCTGGACCGGGCGGACGACGAAGTGTTTTCGCGCTATGTGGGCTGGCTGGCGGGCAGCGAGACCGACGAGACAGACCAGCGCGACGGGCCGCTGCCGGCGCACGCGCGGCTGGCGGCCAGCGGGCACCTGGTACGCGAAGCGCGCAACCCGGACGGCATCGCGGCCACGCTCGCGCACTACTTCGGCGTACCGGTCGAGGTGGAAGAGTTTGCGCTGCACTGGATTGCGATCGACCCGGCCGAGCAGACCCGCCTGGGCTTGCCGGGCAGCGCCAGCGTGATGGGCGAAGGCGCCATGCTGGGCGAGCGCGTGCCCGGCCGCCAGCACCGGTTCCGGCTGGTGATCGGGCCGCTGACGCGCCGGCAGTACCTGAACTTTGTGCCGAACGGACGCGACCTGCCCGCCCTGATCAAATGGGTACGGGCCTTTGTCGGCTTCGAATTCGCCTGGGAGATCGAACTCCGGCTCACGCCCGAGGCCGCCCAGCCGGCGATGCTCGGCGCACCGGGCCGACTCGGCTGGAGCACCTGGCTGGGTCGGCCCGCCGGTGACGCGGCCGTGACCGGCATGGTGTTCGAGCCCGAACAGTCGCCGCCCCCATCCGGCGACGCCGGCCCAGCGTGATTTGCGGCAGTGCAGCATACGCTTGCTTCCCACATATAGATATAGCGACCTTCCAATGACCTCCGCCACCGCCATACCCTTCCCCGAGCTTCTCGAACCGATTGATGGCGCCCACCCGTGCGGCGCCAACCTCGAATACGAGCCCGCCTTCATNGCGCTGCAGGCCAAGGTCGCAGTCAGGCCAGAGGTGCAATACGGCCAGTTTCTGAGCGTGCCGGANGCGGTGAACTGGCGCGAGGTCGAGCACGACTGCCGGGTTCTGCTGCAGCGCACCCGCGACATGCGCCTNCTGGTGCTGCTGGCNCNATGCGGCGCCAGGCTCGGTCATGCAGCCGGCTTGCGCGATGGCTTGTCAGCGCTGGCGCACCTGCTGGAAAAGTGGCCCGACGCGCTNCATCCGCAGCCGATGATCGATGGCGAGGCNGACCCCGTGCTGCGTGCCAGCGCGCTCGCGGCACTGGCGGACCCGCATGGGCTGATGCGCGACGTGCGCGAGCTGGTGATCGACGGCAATGGGCCGCTCGCACTGCACATGCGCGATATCGAAAAGGCGATGGCCCGGCCCCGGCCTGCCGATGCGCTGCCGCCGGAGTCCGTCGCGCAGCAACTGGCCGCGCTGCGCGCCCGGCAGGACCCAGGGCTTGCAGCGCTCGATGCTGCGCGGTCAGCGGTCCTGTCGATCGATCGCTGGGCACGCCAGCATCTGGCCGAGGATCGCCCCGACCTGCAGCCCTTGCTGCAACTGCTTGGCCTGGTGGCCAGCAAAACGGTTGAGGCCGAGGCTCCGGCAGCCACGCCGGAGGCGTGCGGCGATGTCGCCGCGCCGGGCGACCCGGCCGCCGCGCAGCCGATGTCCCGCGAGGCTGTGCTCGCCAGCATCCACCAGGCGCGTATCTGGTTCGAACGGCACGAGCCCAGCAGCCCGGTGCCGCTGCTGCTAAGGCAGGCGGAACGGCTGACCGGCAAGCGCTTCGACGAACTGTTTCAGGCCATACCTGCCGACCTGGTCGAACGCTGGGCGCGCGACGAGGCGTAGGCAAGCCCCTGGGGTTCGGCGCGGAAGGGCCGGCGCAGACGGGCGCCGCCTACATCACCCGGTGCGCGAAGTGCCCGTGCCGGGCCTCGCCCATCAGCTGGCTGAAGCCGGCCACGTCCATGTGCACGAGCGACTCGCGGTCGCCGGCCTCGAAGTAGACGTCGTCGTGCGCCAGCAGGCTGTCGTCGATCCACGTCAGGGTGCCGTAGGCCATGCCCACCGGCGGCAAGGCGTGCAGGTCGCAGTCGCGGAACACTTCACGCACGCCATCCATATGCGCATACGAGAGCTTGCGGCCGCTCTGCTCGCGCAGTTCCGACAACTTGAGGTGATGGCTCGACGGAATCACGGCCGTCAGGTAGCCGCGCTCGTCTTCGAGCAGCACGGCGCGGGCCAGTCGATCGAGTGGCACGCCTGCTGACAGGCTTCGGCCGGTACGGGGAATTGTCTCGAATCGGCTCTCGTTCTTGCTCAGGCATTTCGCCAGCTTCATGGCCATTGTCATGGTGCAACCTCCGGGCGCTGGGGCGCTTCAGTTGTCTCGAGTACGGAAACTATAGGTCAGCGTCCGCGCCAGTTTGTCGGTGCTAACCCGAATGCCGCCGCTCATAGCGCCGCCCTATGGGGCCGATTGCAATCCTCACATTTTGCTGGCATCTGCTCTCGCCTATATTTCTCGTGCGACAGGCTCCGCCCCAGCGGCGCCGCGTGGAAGTGCCGACGCGTGAAGACTAGAACTACTACCGTTTGGATCCCCAAAGGAGAGAGCATGTCTGACGAAAAGTGTCCCTTCAACCATGCCGCCGGAGGCGGCACCACCAATCAGGACTGGTGGCCCAAGCAGCTACGCCTGGACCTGCTCAGCCAGCATTCGAGCAAGACCAACCCGCTGGGCAGCGAATTCGACTACGCGGCGGCTTTCAATAGTCTCGACTTCGCCGCTTTGAAGAAGGACCTGGCCGAGGTCATGACCGATTCCCAGGACTGGTGGCCGGCGGACTTCGGCCACTATGGCCCGCTGTTCATCCGCATGGCGTGGCACAGCGCCGGCACCTATCGCATCGGCGACGGGCGNGGGGGCGGCGGGCGCGGCCAGCAACGNTTTGCGCCGCTGAACAGCTGGCCCGACAACGTNAGCCTGGACAAGGCGCGCCGGCTGCTGTGGCCAGTCAAGCAGAAGTACGGCCAGAAGATTTCGTGGGCCGACCTGATGATCCTGGCCGGCAACGTTGCGCTGGAAACCATGGGCTTCAAGACCTTCGGCTTTGGCGGCGGACGCGAGGACACGTGGGAGCCGGACAAGGACGTCTACTGGGGCAATGAAAAAACCTGGCTTGGCGGCGACGTGCGCTACGGCAAGGGTGCGGCGGGCAAGGAAGGCGATGGCGGCGTGCTGGTGGCCGACGTGGAGAAGCACGGCGAGGAAGTGAGCCGCACCGATCCGGGCCGCAACCTGGAGAATCCGCTCGGCGCCGTGCAGATGGGCCTGATCTATGTGAACCCGGAAGGCCCCGACGGCAATCCCGACCCGCTGGCCGCGGCCTACGACATTCGCGACACCTTCGGCCGCATGGCGATGGACGACGAGGAAACCGTCGCGCTGATCGCCGGCGGGCACACCTTCGGCAAGACCCACGGCGCCGGCCCGGCCACCAACGTCGGCGAGGAGCCGGAAGCGGCCGCGCTGGAACAGCAGGGCTTTGGCTGGCGCAACAAGTTCGGCACCGGCAAGGGCGCCGACACCATTACCAGCGGCCTGGAGGTGACGTGGTCGAACACCCCGACGCAATGGGGCCAGGGGTTCTGGGAGAACCTGTTCAACTTCGACTACGAACTGACCAAGAGCCCGGCGGGCGCCAATCAATGGGTGGCCAAGGACAGCCCCGAAACCGTGCCGCACGCGCACGACCCGTCGAAGAAGCTCAAGCCCACGATGCTGACCACCGACCTCTCGCTGCGCTTCGATCCGATCTACGAGAAGATCTCGCGTCGCTTCAAGGACGATCCGCAGGCCTTTGCCGATGCGTTCGCCCGCGCGTGGTTCAAGCTCACCCATCGCGACATGGGTCCCGTGGCGCGCTACCTTGGCCCGGAAGTGCCCACCGAGGAACTGCTCTGGCAAGACCCGATCCCGCCGGTCGATCATCCGCTGGTGAACGACGCCGACGTGGCGGCGCTCAAGCAGACGGTGCTGGCCTCGGGGTTGTCGATTGCCGAGCTGGTGAAGACGGCCTGGGCGTCGGCGTCCACGTTCCGNGGCTCCGACAAGCGCGGCGGNGCCAATGGCGCGCGCATCCGCCTGGCGCCGCAGAAGGACTGGGCCGCCAACGAGCCCGACCAGCTCCACAAGGTGCTGTCGACGCTGGAAGGCATCCAGAGAGACTTCAACGGCAGCCAGTCGGGCGGCAAGAAGGTGTCGATGGCCGACCTGATCGTGCTGGCGGGCGGCGCCGCCATCGAGAAGGCGGCCGAGAAAGCCGGCAAGAAGCTGACCGTGCCGTTCTCGCCGGGCCGCATGGATGCCACGCAGGAAAAGACCGACGTGAAGTCGATGGGCGCGCTGGAGCCCACGGCCGACGCCTTCCGCAACTACATCAACCCGCGCGTGCGTGTGCCGGCCGAGCACATGATGATCGATCGCGCCCAGCTGCTGACGCTGACCGCGCCCGAGATGACGGTTCTGGTGGGTGGCCTGCGCGTGCTGAACGTCCACACGGGCAAGGACGCCCATGGCGTGCTGACCGACCGGCCGGAAACGCTGTCGAACGACTTCTTCCGCAACCTGCTCGACATGCGTCTGGAGTGGACGCCGCTGTCGCGCGACGTGTTCGAAGGCGCCGACCGCACGACCGGCGCGGTCAAGTGGACGGGCTCGCGCGTCGACCTGATCTTCGGCTCGCACTCGCAACTGCGGGCGCTCTCGGAGGTGTATGCCAGCGAAGACGGCGCGGAGAAGTTCTATGACGACTTCGTCGCCGCATGGACCAAGGTGATGAACCTCGACCGCTTCGACCTGCGCAAGTAGCCTTCCCTCACCGTGGCACCAGACGCCGGAGCTTGCTCCGGCGTTTTTTTGGACCGGCTCAGGCCTCCCNCGCCTCCCNCNCCTCCCCCGCNNCCCCCTCGCTGCACGCCCGCAGCGCCTGCAGGCAGAACTCGGCCACCACGCCGGCCATCTCGTCGGTGTCCATGGGCGCCGTGCCGATGGCCGACACCCGCGCATGGCTGGCGGTCAGCGTGGCCAGCCCGTGCGCGGCGATCCATACCGCGAAGGCCAGTTGTTCTTCGGAAAGGCGCGTGGCGGCCCGGCCGGCCAGGCAGCCCGCCACGGCCTCGCGCACGCGCGAGAACGAATCGCCGGCCGCCTGCATCAGTTCGGGATACTCGCCGCGCCGTTCCACACCGGGGCCGAACATCAGATGGAACCGGGCGGGATAAACGTGGGCGAACTCCGCGTAGCCCACCAGCAGGCCGCGCAGCCGGTCGGCCGGGGTGGCGCTGGACAAGCGGGCCGC
>JGI25151J46595_10002385_pt1 | contig 11393 bp, 10 predicted proteins | sample AraplaMF_Col_mLB_FD_46595 | JGI IMG/M metagenome (IMG submission 46595) | reverse complement strand
TTCGGCGTACGTCTCGACAGCGCCGCTGGCCACAGCGCCATGGATGGCAGCGCCAACGGCGGTGGCATTTTCGATATCGGGGACTTCGACGCGGCAATCGAGCACGTCTGCCATCATCTGAATCAACAAAGGATTTGCGCGCGCCAGGCCGCTTGCCATCAACACGCGGTCCACCGGCAATCCACCTGACGGAAAAAGATCGAAGATCGTCCGCGCGCCAAAGCACAGGCCCTCCATCAGGGCGAGATAGATTTCACCAGCCGTTGTGTGGCGCGTCAGGCCGGCAAGCAGGCCGGTCAGATTGCCGTCAGCGAACGGGACACGGTTGCCGCCCAGCCAGTCGATCGCCACAAGACGGCCGGCCGCGGGCGCGAGCGCAGCCACCTCTTCGTTGTAGGCAAGAAAGCTTGCCTGCATGTCCTTGCCGCGCGGGAACGTCCGCACGAACCACGCGAGTGTGTCGCCGAAACTCGGCTGGCCGGCCTCGTAGCACCAGAGCTGGCGCATCGATCCATCGAAGGCGACACCTTCGATGCCCGGAGGCAGTGGCCTGTACGCGTCGCCGAGATAAAGATAGGCGGCGGATGTCCCCAGCGCGCCGACAAAACAGCGAGGCGAGACAGCACCGATGGCCGGCAGCAGAACATGCGAATCGATGACTGCGACGGCGACGACTGCAGCGCCCTGGATACCCGTCACGTCGCGCCATTCCGCCGACAACGTTCCCGCCGCCGACCCGACGGGCAGCGGGGCTGAAAGCCGCTCGTGGAGGCCTTCAACTATACCCTCGGGATAACCGGCTTCGGCCGAAAACTGCGCCTTGAAGGCGGCAAAGCCCAGGCCTCGCGCCTCCTGCCCGGTCAATTGCCAGACAAGCCAGTCGCCACTTTCGATGTACCGGTCCGTCGCTGCCCACAGCGCCGGCGCTTCCGCCGCAATCTGCGCGGCCTTCGCCAGCAGCCATTCGCCGGAGACACGCCCCCCGAAATTGTCGAGAAACGGAGCCGGGCGGCAATTGATGCTGTCCGCATAGGCCTGCGCGTTGTGCTTCCAGAGCTTTACATAGGCGTGCGGATCGCCAGGGTACTGTCGTGACAGCGGCACGCCATCAGCGCTGGCAGGAAGCGGCGAACTGGCAGTGAAACCGAGGCCGATGCCGTGGATCGTGCGCCCGCGCCCCAGCCGCGAGAGAATGTTGGCTGCAGCCTCCGTGTAATCATTGGCATTCTGCAGCGTGAAGCCGGAAGGGATGCTGCTTCCTTCAGGCAGCACAGTCGTCATGATCCCGTGCCGATAGGGATGGACGTGATGGGCCACCTGATGCCCGCTTTCAGCATCGATCAGCACGCCCCGCGCAGACTCGGAACCGTAGTCCAACCCGATGAGATATGTACGCACGAACGATCTCTCCACCCGCAATCACCCGATACATACAAAATAATACATAAATAGCAATCTTATGTATTTTATTATACATAATTGGCTGTTGCACGGAAAATCCTCGCTTTCTTTCGCCGGCCATTCCCGCTAGAGCGAGACTGACGGGAGCTTTGCATGAAAAAACCGAACCAGAGTATCGACGCGACGATGATCGACGGGGCGGGAAGCCTGCTTTCCCTGATCGCCTCGGGAGCGGCGACATCACGCGCCGAATTGCTTGAGGCGTCGGGCCTGTCGCGGGCCACGGTCACGCAGCGGTTGAACGGGCTTTTGGCAAGCGGGCTCGTATGCGAGACGCAGGACACGCTGCCGAGCGGCGGACGTCCCACGCGCGTCCTCGCGATCAACGCGGAAAGCGGATTCGTGATCGTCGCCAACATCGGCGAAACGCACATTCATCTTGCAGCCATGGATTTGCAGCCGGCTATCCTTGCCGAGACGACGCTGCCCTTTTCGATTACCAGCGGGCCGGATGTAACGCTGGCACAAATCGGCGATGCGATTTCTGCACTGGCGAAAGGTGCGCAGAAGACGAACGGCCTGTTCGTCGGCATCGGACTCAGCCTGCCCGCGCCGGTCGATTTCAAGCGCGGCTGCGTCGTCGGCCCGTCGGTCCTGCCCGGGTGGGACGAGTTCGATATCATCGGCTGGCTGAAGCGCCGTTTTGCCGTACCTGTATATGTCGAGAACGACGTGAACCTGATGACGATCTGTGAACACAAGCGCCGTTTTCCGGCCATCGACGACATGGTCTTCGTCAAGATCGGCACGGGTATCGGAAGTGGCATGATTGCCGGAGGCCGGCTTTTTCGCGGCGCACAGGGCGCAGCAGGCGATATCGGCCATATCCAGTTCCTGTCGGACGATGCACCGCTCTGCCGCTGCGGAAAATTCGGCTGCATAGAGGCGCGCGCTGCCGGTTGGGCAATCGCGCGCGATCTGTCCGCACGTGGCTTTCACGCGGAAACCGCCCGCGATATCATCGACCATGTCGACCAGCGCAAACCGGAGGCGCTCATGCTGCTACGGGCGGCCGGTCGAACCATTGGCGAGGTCGTTTCCGATGTCGTCAGCATCCTCAATCCCAGCCTGATCGTCATCGGCGGCACGCTGGCGCGCGGCGGAGACTTGCTGCTTTCGGGCATTCGCGAGCTCGTCTATCAGCGCTGCCTGCCGCTGGCGACGCGTAACCTCTCGATTGTGCTGTCAACGGCGCAAGAAGACAGCGCCCTGTTCGGGGCGGCGTATCTCATCTTGGACGACCTTTTTGGTGTCGCGAAAGTCGAGCAATTGCTCGAGCGATACTCCAATTCGGACGGCGTGCCAGTGAGAGCGGACGGTTGAAACGCGCGGATTGATCGACAAGCGAAGCGTCCAGATCTCACGCGCACGAAGGACAACCAATCAAGCCGCGCGATTGCCGGCAACAAACGCATCGGCAAAATGCGCGGCGAAGCTTTCGGCAACGGGTGAACGTTTTCGGTCGGAGCCGAGATAGATGCCGACGACCACATCGGCAAGCCGTGGAAGGCCAGATACATCGTCAAGCGTTTCAAGCCTGGCAGGCACGATACGGCGAGCCAGGACGGTGTTGCCGTATCCAGATCCGATCGCGGCTTCCAGACCCGATAGGCTGGGGCTCGTGTAAACAAGCTCATAGCCGCGGCCATCACGTTGCAAAGCGGTGAGCATCGCACGCCGATAGAGACACCCTTCGGGAAAACAGACGACGCGCAAATTCGCATTGGCGTCGGTGATAACCGAGGTCTTGGTCTCGCCAACCCAGGCGAGCGGCTCCCTCCACGTCATGAAAGCGCCTTCAGCAGGTCCGTCCGGCGTCATCGCGACGACCATGTCATATAGTCCCTTTCGCAAGCCTTGCAGCAAAGCATGGGAGAGGTCGCAGACGACTTCAAAGCGGAAGTCGTGGCCGTTGCGTGCAAGTTGCGGCATAAGTTTCGGCAGGAAGTGGTCGGCGTAGTCGTTCGGAATTCCGAGGCGAATCTTGCCGTGATGGTCACGTCTGGAAAGACGCAGCACCATCTCGTCGTTCAGCGTCAGCATCTGGCGAGCATAGCTTGCCACAAGTTCTCCCGCTTCGGTAGGTTGTGCACCGGCATCCTTGGCGAAGAGCGGCACGCCGAGCAGCTCCTGCAATTTTTTCATCTGCAAGCTGATCGCCGGCTGCGTGCGGCCAAGCTGTTCGGCGGCGCGCGTATGGCTGCGCAAGTCGATAACCGCGAGGAAGGTCCGAAGGACATCGGTTGGAATGTTTCTCACGGCGACGGCACTCACATAAAATCGAAACGAGCCGCGGGAACGGCCCGTTTCGTATAGCCCGCGGACGGATCAGACCGGCAGGATATTATGCTCGGGCCCGAAGGGAAAGCCGGTGATGTTCTCGCTTCCACTTTCCGTCATCACGAGGATATCGTGCTCGCGATAGCCACCGGCGCCAGCCATTCCCTCCGGGATAGACAGCATCGGCTCCATGGATACGACCATACCCGGCTGAAGCACAGTGTTGACATCCTCGCGCAATTCGACGCCGGCCTCACGCCCATAATAATGCGACATCACGCCGAAGGAGTGGCCATAGCCGAAGGAGCGGTAGCCGAGCAGCCCATGGCTGCGGTAGATGTCGTTCAGCTCCGTGGCGATATCGCCGCAGCGCGCGCCGGGCTTTAGCAGTTCGAGACCACGACGATGGACGGCGCAGTTGACTTCCCATATCCGCAGATGCTCGTCACTGGCATAGTCGAGAAAGAGTGTCCGCTCCAATGCAGTGTAGTAGCCCGCGATCATCGGGAAGCAGTTGAGCGACAGGATGTCGCCCTTCTCCACCCGGCGCGATGTCACTGCGTTGTGTGCGCCGTCCGTGTTAGGACCGGACTGAAACCAGACCCAGGTATCCTTTAGTTCCGATGAGGGAAAGCGCGCGGCAATATGGCGGACCATGGCTTGGGTGCCGGCGAGCGCCACCTCATACTCCGGTACGCCTTCGCCAATGGCTGATACCACCGCGCCACCGCCGAGGTCCGCCGTCGCTGTTCCCTCCCTGATCAGGGCGATTTCCTCATTGGACTTGATCGTCCTCAACCACATGGTCGGTCCGGCTATGTCGACGAACTCCACGTCGGGGAACGCCTCCTCAAGCAAGCGCCGGAGCTCCAGCGTCACCTGGTCAAACTCGATGCCAAGACGTACAGCACGCGGAAGCAATGTTTGCAGCGCATGAAAGAAATTGTCGCGCTGCCAATCGGTGTAGGCCAGGTTGTCACCGAAGGTGCGCCGATAAGGCTGGCCGGCATCGATACCGGCGGTGACCGACGTCGCCTTTTCGGATGTGATAACGAAGGCGTAACGACGACCAAAGGCGCAGTAGAGGAAGTCGGAGAAGTAGCAGATATTGTGATACGAAGTCAGGACGGCTGCATCAAGCTTCAGCTCCTCAAGAATTCCGCGCATGGCATTCTGTCGTCGCTCCATCTCACCGGCAGAAAATGTCGGCTGCGCCTTCTCGCCATTGTGCATCTTTTGCAGCCGCAGAAGCTGGTTCGGCATGCTGGTGGCAAGCATATTCATTCGAAAACTCCTTCATCTGCGGCCAACCAGGCCGTTCGACAAGGCCAAAGGTAGAAGCCTTCGCCGCCGGAAGAAAATTAGAAGTTTCAATGAACGCATAAGAGATCCGATGGGATCAGACCACAGGGACGAATTCGCATTCGACGTCATCAGGGAGAATTGCGAAAAAGTGAGGCACGCCCTCCCCGAGCGCCTACGACCACGCGGGCAGCTTAACGTTCGTAACGCTCCAGCATCGTCCTCAGCTGTGCGTTCTGGAGGCGAAGCTTGCTCGCCAACCGCTCGCGGAAAGTCCTGATCTCTTCGTCCAGACTGGTCATCTGCTCGGAGACGGTAGGAGGAACCTGCGAAGGCTGCGCGGCAGCAGTGGCTGGTTCCACTTTTCCGGCACGGCCTTTTCGCTTGGCCGATGCGGGATTGGCAGTGTTTCTGGTTTTGTTTGGCTTTTCGGTTCTGTTTGGAGAGACATCGGCAACGGAACTGCCGACGTCTTTTGGGACGTCGGCGCTATCGTTCTCCACCGTCCCGTCAGCAACGGTGCTACCGGCAGCATCGTGAAGCTGCGAGCGTGCGGTAGAAGGGCCGTCGGGTTGATCGACGGCCGCAGGCTTTTCTGTCGAATCCGCAATCGCCGGAACGTTCGGCTTTTCGACCAGGTCATCGTCCTGCCGTTGCTGGCGTCGCGGCGACACAAGCCGGGCAAGGATGTTCCAAGGAGACGCCATTTATCGACCCCGCGTTATCCGCCTGCAGACTGCGAGTTCACACGCTGACGCGGTCAAACGTCATCAGAACACTCGTCAACACATGAACCCGCGGCCGATCATCGGCCGGCTGCCGGCATTAATCGAGCTTGAGCCGCTTGCGCAGGTCGGCGTTTTCGGTGCGAAGCTTTTCAGCAAGCAGCTTGCGCAGCTTCTGGTTTTCTTCCTCAAGCTGCAGCAGATCCGCGATATCGTCGGTCGCTTTGGAGACGGCAGGCGTCTTCTTCACGGGCTTCGGAACACGCTTCACGGGCTTGGGCTTTGCGGGAACGACAGCTTCGACCGGTTTCGCCTTGCGTCCCCGCTTCTGCTTTCCAGCCGTGTCGTTCGAAACGACAGCTGTTTCTGATGCTGTGCCAGCGGAAGCCGCTTCGGCAGCCACCTTCTTGGCGCGCGGTCGGCGCTGCTTCTTCGCCGGGGTGGGCGTGTCAACAACAGCCGGTGCATCTACAGTGGTCATCGCTTCGCTTTCATCAGCCATGGTCGTCTCCTCGTTGGTTGCTCCAGTTGTGTGCTGCAGAACCGGTTCTGTCAAGAACGGTTCAGCTGCCTCACCTTTCGAGGCAAGCACATCGCCGGCGGATCTGCCGTCCGATTGATTGCCTGGAGCATATGGCACCGCCTCTTCCTCAACATCGCGGGCAACAGATTTGAGATCAATGCCGCCCCAGATCGAGTTGGACTTGGGGTCCGGCTTGCGTCGACCCTTGTATTCGACTGCAAAACTACGTTGCGTTTTTTTCAAAGTTGGAAGCCCTACATATCCAAGGAAATGTTCGACGGCACATCAGCGCAGCCGCAGGCCTACTCCATAATGATTACGTTTCCCTCAGTCCAGTCCGTTATACATCTCGTGTCGGGGCCGTGGGAGACTTGTCATCCCACACCGACATGATTGTCGCGGCTGCGCCCCGTCGAGACGGCAGACATCTGATCGACAACAATCCTCGGGTCATGCTTCTGTTCGCGTCACCTTTCTCATCAACGCGAAATTGGCATGAAAGCACACTTTGCGAAGATTGCTCAAAGCCAACAACAAGAGGTGAACTGTGATGAATGTCTGCTCTGTGGCGGCAACGCTGCTTCTCGCCCTCGTATCAACCGCCGGTCATGCTGCGGAAACGGCGGTGAGAATTGAAAGTGGCGGAAGAGGGCTCGCCGGCATCCTGAACCTACCGGACAATGAGAAGAACCCGCCCGTCGTCCTCATGCTCCATGGCTTCACCGGCCAGAAGAACGAATTTCCCATCGCAGGAGGCACAACGGGACTTTTCGCCTATACCGCTGCACGGCTTGCGGATAGCGGTATCGCCAGCCTGCGCATCGACTTCAACGGATCGGGAGAGAGCGACGGAAATTGGGAAGACACCACGTTCTCAGGACAGATCAAGGACGCTGTTTTCGCATTCGATTACCTGCAAGCCCTTCCGACCGTTGACGTTTCGAAGATCGGCATTCTCGGCTATAGCCAGGGCGGTCTTGTCGGTGGGCATCTGGCCGCTCTGAGGCCGGAGGCATCCGCCGTCGTCCTCTGGGCACCCGTAACCAATCCCGTCGCGACCTATAGCACCATCATGGGTGCTGATACCGTGAAGAACGCAATGTCCGGGCCGGCGGAAACCGTTACGACGGCGAAGCTGTCGTGGGGAGGCGAAACGAAGCTCAAGGGCGCCTTTTTCAGCGAACTTCCAAAAGTGACGCCGGTGGGCGCGATTGGTCGCTATCCCGGTCCCTTGCGGGTCATCGTCGGGCTGAAGGAGACGGTCGTGACACCGCAGCCGGCGGCCGGGCAGATTTTGCTCGATTATCACGAAGGTCCCGATGATCTCATCACGGTCGATTCCGACCATGACTGGAACGCCGGAACTACGGCGAAGACCGTCGACGAGGTCCTGCTTCCCGCGACGATCGAATGGTTCAAGACCAATTTCTAGGAATCATGAACGTGCCCGTCGAGAAACGTTGCACCTCCCGCGCGGGCGCGTGCTCATGGCAGGTCGCTCCTGCCATGAGCGCCGAACTCAGTGCTCCGTTCGGGAGCGCTTGAGACGACGATCAAGTGGCACCGTCATGCCGGCTATTACCAGAAAAGCGATCAGGATCACCACGAAGCTCACTACGAGCGTGGTTGCCTGCGCAAGAAAGCCCAGCACGGCGGGCCCGAGCAACAGGCCAGTGTAGCCCATGGTCGTTACGATGGAGATGGCCCGGCCGGCAGCCCTCCCGCCGACACGTCCTGCACTGGCGAAAACCGCCGGCACCATGTTCGCAACGCCGAAGCCGCACAAGGCAAGTGATGCGAAGGACAGAAATGCATGGTCGACAAACAGCAGGATGGCGATCGCGAAAGCACAGATCAGCCCGCCTGCCCGGATGATGATCCCATGGCCCAGCCGGCGCGCGAGGCCATCGCCGGCGAAACGACCAACGGCCATGGCCGCGGCAAAGGCCGCAAATGCATAGGCGCCATGGCTTTCTGGCCGGCCGAGCACATCGATCATGTAGATCGCTGTCCAATCCATCACGCCGCCCTCGGCAAGCATGGCCAGAAACCCGATCGCGCCCAGCAGAAGGATCAAAGCTCGCTGTTCGGCACCGAGACCGGCCGCAGGCTCGCTTCTGCCCACCCCGAAAGAAACCGCCGAATACTCCACCCGACCTGCGATCAGGCGGGAGACGAAGGAAAACGACAGAACCAGCAGACCGGCAATGCCCAGGCATGCGAGCAGGCCGCCGCCGTACCCGATCAGCTGGCCGACGAGAAGCGCGCCGACAAGGTTGCCGACGCTGAATACCGCGTGGAAGGACGACATCAGATGCCTTCCCGTTTCCTGCTCGATCCGCGAGGCGCCCGTATTCATGGCGACGTCGAGTGTGCCGAAAGCTGCACCGGCGACGACAACGGCTCCACCGAGCGCAACCGGATTTTCGATGAACGGAATGGCGAGGAAAGTCGCACCGAACACCGCGCCGCCGCAAAGGCTGAGTGTTTCATTGCTGATCACCCGATCGATGTAGCGGCCAATCGTCATCATGAGAACGATCGCACCAAGGGCGAAGCACAGCAGGACAAGCCCGAGTTGCCCCTTGTCGAGCCCGACACCCGCTGCCAGGAGCGGCAGGCTGGACGCCCAGGCACCGATGCCGAGGCCGGCGGCGAGAAAGAAGAGCGTGCATTGCAGCCGGCTTGAAGACCGCCATGTCGATGGAACAGCCTGATTGGAGGTCATGTCACACACCGGTCGCGTTCTGCCTGACGCGGGCTGCTGCATCACCGAGACGCTCCTGCATGATGCGCCCTGCCCGCGTCGCAGCTGCTATGCCCTCACATAGCGTGTCGAGATGCGGACCACCGCCGACAAGCAGCAGGTCAGCACCGGCATTAAGGGACGCAATCGCGGTTTCCAGCAGTGTGCGGCCGCGCAGGGTTGCGGGTGCATCGAGATCATCGCTGACGACCAGCCCCTTGAAGCCGAAGTCGTTCCGCAGCATCGCCATGACCGCCGGCGACGTGCTCGCGGCGTTGTCTGGGTCAATCACGGCCACCGGCGCCGGCCCCGTCATAATCGCCTTTGTGCCGGCTTCAATGGCGGCGGTGAACGGGAGTGCATTTTGGAGAATGCGTTCGCGCGGCGACAACAGCGAAACGTCGACGAGCGCCGGATCTTCAGCAAGATCGTTGAAGCCGGGGAAGTGCTTCGTTACCGCCGTGACGCCTGCCGACTGGATACCCTTCACGAAGGCAGACACGACCCGTGCCACATCTTGCGGCTCGACACCTATCGTGCGGGCGCGCAGCCAGGGGTTCTGGCCATCGACGATATCGGCAACGGGGGCAAGGAACATTGTAACGTCGAGTTCGCGCGCCGCGGCCGCAGTGACCCGGCAATGCTCTGCCAACGCCTCGTCGTCCAAGGCCTGCGCTTCCTCAAGGGTGGGAAGTGCCGGCACCAAGCCCTGTAACCGCTGGATACCGCCGAGTTCCTGATCGACAGCGACGATAAGATGAGGCGTCACGGCTTTCAATGCAGCGATGCAGGCATGAAATCGCTTCGGCGTTTCTCTCGCCAATCGGTCCGGTGACATGGCGCGGGCGACATATTCCGCCCGGTTTTCCCCGATCAGCACGGAGCAGCCGCCCCGCTCGACAAAGGGAAGCATGACCTCCGCAAAATCGAGTGTGTCGAAAGCGGGGAGGATGACCGCCCTTGCGTCCTGATCGACTGAAAAATCCGTCATCGTCTCATACTCCGTCAAACCGCTTCCACATCGATGCCAACGTCACGTATGGCCTTGAGGATCGCTGTATTCTTGCTGCTGGTGAACAGCGTTGAAATCATGGATACCGGCGCCACCTCATAGGTCGCCGTCTGTCCGAGCTTTTCGGCAGTGGCCAGAAGCAGGGTCTTGTTCGCTGCGCGGATCATCGCTGATTTCAGGAGCGCGTCCTCATAATCGTCGGCGCGCAATGTCATGTCCTCGGCAACGCCGCAGGTGCCGAGAATGCAGTAGTCGACGCGCAGGGCGCGGATCGCATCGATCGCCGCGACGCCTGTGGCGCTACGCGTCAACCGGCCGAGACGCCCGCCGAGCATGATCACCTCGGCGGATGGATGGTCCAGCGCCGCGGCGGCTACATCGACGGCCGTCGTGATGACGCGCACGTCAAGCGTCGGCGAAAGGGCGCGCACGAAACGCACGATGGTCGTGCTGGAATCCACCAGGAGCGTCGCGCCTTGGGGGATGGAGGCCGCGGCCGCGCCGCCAATCGCCTGTTTCTCTTCGGAATGGAGCGTTTCACGGCGATGAAAATCAAGTGCCGGCGTGACAAGCCGTGCCGCGCCACCGTGGAACCGTTGCACGAGGCCTGCATCCGAAAGGTCGCGCAGATCGCGGCGGATCGAATCCTCGGAGACACCGAACTCCTGCGCCAATGGCGCGGCGAGCACGCGCCCCGCGGTATTGATCCTCTCGAGAATGACAGCCTGCCGCTCCTCCGGAGAAAGCGCCGCCAGTTCTTTTTTGTCTGCGTTCACCCCATCGCCTCCGCTTCGCTCGCCAAAAGGCCAAGCGATATCAAACGCGCTTCAAGCACCTCTGCGCTTCGGAAATGCTCCGTGTGAAATCCCAGCGCCGCTGCCGTGGCGATGTTCGCAACGTTGTCATCGATGAACAGGCATTGTTCCGCACGAACGCCTGCGCGCTTCAGAAAGCGCTCGAAGATCGGCGCATGCGGCTTGACAAGTTTTTCCATACCCGAGACGACAAGAACCTCGAACGCATCCAGGAACGGGAAAATCCTCCTGGCGCGCGGGAAAGTTTCGGCCGACCAGTTCGAGATCGCATGCACGGGAACGCCACCCGCCTTCAGGCGACCGAGCAACTCCGCGGTTCCAGCGATCTCGCCGCCCAGCATTTAATGCCAACGCAGCCAGTAGGCCTCGATCAACTCGGCCTGTTCGGGATGGCGCGCCGAAAGTTCGGCAATACCGTCGGCGAAGGGGCGGCCAGCGTCGAATTGCTCGTTCCAAGCGCCCGTGCAGATATCGCTCAGGAACGCCGAAACCGCCACGTCATCCGAAAGGAGCTTGCGATAGAGATAGG
>JGI25151J46595_10002378_pt1 | contig 11419 bp, 12 predicted proteins | sample AraplaMF_Col_mLB_FD_46595 | JGI IMG/M metagenome (IMG submission 46595) | reverse complement strand
CGATGCTGGGCGACTTCATCGGCAAGCCCATCTCGCTGCAGGTGGAGTCGACGTTCCATCAGGAGCAGTACGACATCATCCTGATGTGACGCAGGCGCCGGCCCGTCCCGCCGACGCCGGTGGCCCATGCCACGGCGGCGGGACAGCGCTGTGAAATCGATTTCATCGCCCTTCCTGCCGCCCTCTCCACCGCGTTCCAACCGCCTTCCCTGCTGCCCTCCCCTCGGCCTCGCCAGGCCCGGCAAGCGTCCCGGCGCACCCCTCTCCGCCCTCGCGCGCCCCGCTCCGGACATCGGAAAACCTCTGCCTGAAGTCATCGTTCTGTCATCGACCCCCTCCAGAATGCGCAAGTCATTCAAGCAAGGGAGTCGACATGACGCATGCAATCGAAGTCCGCGGCCTGAGCAAATCGTTCCGCGCGGACCGCAAGGCGCTTGACGACGTCACGCTGCACATCGCCCCCGGCGAGATGGTTGCCCTGCTGGGCGCCTCGGGATCGGGCAAGTCGACGCTGCTGCGCCATATGGCCGGCTTTGTCGCTGGCGACGCTGGCTCGGGCGAGATTCTCGTCAACGGCCACACGGTGCAACGCAACGGCCGTCTGGCGCGCGATGTGCGCAAGGTACGCGCGGAAATCGGATTCGTGTTTCAGCAGTTCAACCTGGTGGGCCGCCTGCCGGTGATCACCAACGTGCAGGTCGGCATGCTGACCCGCGTGCCGAAGTGGCGCAGCCTGATTCGCTATTTCAAGGCGGACGAAGTGCAGACCGGCCTCGATGCGTTGGCCCAGGTTGGTATAGACGACTATGCGTTTCAGCGCGCCTCGACGCTGTCCGGCGGCCAGCAGCAACGCGCCGCCATTGCGCGCACGCTGGTGCAGAACGCCCGCGTGATCCTGGCCGACGAGCCGATTGCCTCGCTCGATCCGGAATCGTCGCGCCGCGTGATGTCGCTGCTCACCCAGATCAACCGCACGCGCAAGGTGGCCGTGGTGGTGTCGCTGCACCAGGTGGACGTGGCGATGCGCTACTGCCCGCGTGTGGTGGCCCTGCGCCACGGCCGCGTGGTCTACGACGGCCCGTCGGCCGCGCTGACGCCGAAGATGCTGCGCGACCTNTACGGCACCGAGGCTGACGAGCTGCTGCACGACAGCGTGCCCGACGAACCGGCGCCCGCCGAGGGCACGCCCGTGCCGGCAATGGTGCGGATGGACCTGGCCACTGCCTGACCGGCTCACCCGCGCACACCGGTCTTACCGCATTCCACACCGCATTCCACACCGCGTTTTCCATCAGTCTTTCCAAACGGAGTTTTCGATGCTTCGCAGAACTTTCCTCGCCGTGGTGGCCTCGGGTGTCGTGGCGCTGCCCGCCTTCGCCCAGGACGCCAAGACCCTCAATATCGGCTTCATCTCCACGGAGTCGTCGTCGAACCTCAAGAACGCCTGGCAACCGGTGATCGAAGACCTGAGCAAGACGCTCGGCGTGCAGGTCAAGCCGTTCTTCGCCTCCGACTACGCCGGCATCATCGAAGGCATGCGCTTCAACAAGGTGCAGATCGCCTGGTTCGGCAACAAGTCGGCCATGGAAGCCGTGGACCGCGCCAATGGCGAAGTGTTCGCCTCGGTAATCGACAAGGACGGCAACCCGGGCTACTGGTCGCTGCTAATCGTGCGCAAGGACAGCGACCTGAAGTCGGTGGAAGACGTGATCAAGCGCGGCAAGGACCTGTCGTACGGCGCTGGCGATCCGAACTCCACCTCGGGCACCGCCGTGCCGGGCTACTACCTGTGGGCCGCCAACAAGGTGGAGCCGAAGACGCTGTTCAAGGCCGTGCGCATCAGCAACCACGAAACGAACCTGCTGTCGGTGCTGAACAAGCAGGTGGACGTGGCCGTGAACAACACCGAGAACTTCGAGCGCTATCGCATCAACACGGGCAAGAACGCCTATGACGANGTGCGNGTGCTGTGGAAGTCGCCGCTGATTCCGGCCGATCCGCTCGTGTATCGCAAGGACCTGCCGGCCGACATGAAGAAGAAGATCCAGACCTTCTTCGTCAACTACGGCAAGGGCCCGAACGCCGCGCGCGAGAAAGAGACGCTGGCCACGCTGACGTACCAGGGCTTCCGTCCGTCCACCGACGCGCAGCTGGTGCCGATCCGCCAGATCGAGCTGGCCAAGGAAAAGTCGAAGATCGAGACGGACACCACGCTGGCCGCCGCCGACAAGGAAAAGAAGNTGGCCGACGTGACGCGCCGCCTGGCCGACCTCGACAAGGCCGCCGCCACCACGCAGCAGTAAGCCGTACCGGAAGCCGGCGGGGTCCGTGTGGATGCCGCCGGTTTTCATCGTTTCAAGCCATCAATTCCGGATTTCCCCATGACCGCCACCGCCAAGCCTGGCCTGCCCCCCTCGCCCCACAGTGCCGTACGGCCGCCACGCACATCGCTTTCCGCGATGCTGGTCTGGGCCATCGTGCTGGCCATGCTCGCCATGTCGTGGCAAGGCGCCGACATGCGCCCGCTTGACCTGCTGCGCGACTCCGGCAACATGGCCAAATTCGCCGCCGATTTCTTCCCGCCCAATTTCCGCGACTGGCGCACCTATCTCGACGAGATGATGGTCACCGTGCAGATTGCGCTGTGGGGCACCGCGCTGGCCGTGATCATGGCCGTGCCGCTGGGCCTGCTGTGCTCGGCCAACATCGTGCCGGTGTGGGTCTACCAGCCGGCCCGACGCATCATGGATGCGTGCCGCGCCATCAACGAGATGGTGTTTGCGATGCTGTTCATCGTGGCCGTGGGGCTGGGGCCGTTCGCCGGCGTGCTGGCTATCTGGATCCACACCATGGGCGTGCTGGCGAAGCTGTTCGCCGAAGCCGTGGAAGCCATCGATCCGCGCCCCGTGGAAGGCGTGCGCGCCACCGGCGCCGGCCCGATCGAGGAAATCGTCTATGGCGTGATTCCGCAGGTGCTGCCGCTGTGGCTGTCGTTCGCGCTGTACCGCTTCGAATCGAACGTACGCTCGGCCTCGGTGGTCGGCATCGTGGGCGCCGGTGGCATCGGCACCGTGCTGTGGGAAATCATCCGCAGCTTCCAGTACGCCCAAACCTGCGCGGTGATGATCATCATCATCCTGTTCGTGGTGGCCATCGACGTGATCTCGGCCCAGATCCGCAAGGTGCTGGTATGAGCGCACTGACCCTGCCNCAGATTGCCGCGCTGTTCGAGAACCATGGCACGGCGTGGTATGGCGGCGAGGCCATCAGCCAGACCGCCCACGCGCTGCAGTGCGCCCANCTGGCCGAACNGGCCGGCGAGGACGAAGCCCTGATCGTGGCCGCGCTGCTGCACGACGTGGGTCACCTGATGCTGGCCGAAAGCAGCACCACCGACATGCGTCACCAGGAAGCGGCCGCCGATGCGCTGGNCGCGCTGTTCGGNGCCGATGTCACGGAGCCCATCCGCCTGCACGTGGCCGCCAAGCGCTANCTGTGCGCCACCGATGCCGGCTACTTCGCCACGCTGTCGCCGGCCTCGGTGCACAGCCTGCAGTTGCAGGGCGGCGTGTACGANCAGGAACAGGCNCAGGCATTCGTGGCCCAGCCCCATGCNCNGGAAGCGGTGCGCCTGCGCCGCTACGACGATCTGGCCAAAGTGGTAGACCTGCCCACGCCGGCGTTGTCGCACTACTTCGAGATGGCCGCGCGCTGCGTGCGCCACGCGTAATGGAACTGGCGCCGTGGCTGCACCTTGCGCTGCACGCAGGGCAACCACGGCGCCTTGTTTGACCTCCGCGGCCCTTGCCCTACGGCGTTGTCAGCAGTTCGCGGAACACGGCCGCCGCATGCTGCAGCGACCCGCTGTTGTCGATCTCCACCAGCCGCACGTCGGCCGGCATGTCGAACGCCTGGGTGGCGCGCGCCAGGCGCCCGGCGATAGCCTCTTCCGACTCGCGCCCCCGTTGACGCAGGCGCGTGGCNAGCACCTCGGGACGCACGCGCACATGCACGGCGCACAGCTTCGGAAACCGTTCGGCGGCCACCGGCAGATACTCGCGCGAGCCGTTGACGATGACCTTGAGGCCCCGCGCCAGCCACTGCTCGATCTCCACGCCGATGCCGTATTGCAGGCCGTGGCTCTGCCAGTGCAGCGCCAGGCAGCCAAGGTCCACGCGCCGCGTGAATTCGTCCGGCGTCAGCGGCACGGACGCCTCGTTGTCATCGGCCGCGCGCGTGATGTAACGATGCGCGATGACCACCGGGTCGGCCGGCTGCAACGACTCGCGCAGCGCACGCAGCAGCGAATCCTTGCCGCTGCCCGACGGGCCCATCACGTAGAACAGGCCGCTGCCGTCGGCTCGGGATGGCGCTTGGGGGCGGGTTTGCATGTTCACAGATACGNNGCCCCGGCCCCATCCACCGTGGTGCCGTCGAAGCGATAGTGCCGGGCGGCAATGAANTCCGCGCCGGGCTCGGGTTGTACATACACGCTGATGCCATCCACGCGCATCGGCTGTTCCAGCAACGCGCCGCCCGCGGCGGCCAGCATGCCGAACGCGGCCGCCTCGTCGGCGGCATNGAGCATGCCGGTCAGCGTGATATGGAACGTNAAGGTGTCGAACACATAGGGNTAGCCCCACGCGTCCAGGTGGCGGCGNTGGGCGGCGCTCAGCTTCGCCGGGTCGCGCCGGGCAATCTCGGCGGCGGTGGGCGGCGCNCGGAAGGCGTCGAAATCACGCACGCAGGCATCGGCCAGGGCGTGCATGTGCCGGCCGCCCTGCCCTTCGGCGTCGGCCAGGCACCACGCCAGGAAGCCGCGCAACGCGCGNAGCGCCAGTGGCACATCGAACGGCGACTGCTGCGTTGCGAAGGCGCGCACGGCCTGATCGAGCCGCGCGGCATCTGCACCGNCGGCCAGGCGAAATGGTGGCTTCAGCGTGGCATGCAGCGCGTAGTGCGCGGGCGCCTTGACCCATGAAGCGGGCCGCTGCGCGATGNCGACAGGCAGCGGCAGCGTGGCACCGGTATCGGCATCGCGGCCCAGCCACTGCGCGCCAAACGTGCGAAACGGCTCGGCTGGCGCGAGGTAGATCGCGTAGCGATGCGCGGAGCGGCTGGCCTCCCTCATGAGACCCGGCTCATGCGGCCAGGCTGCGCTGGTCAGCCAGGTCGATCAGCGGCAAGGCCACCGTGGCGTGGCGCAGCTCGCCGTTGACGATGGCGCCGCACACGCGCGGCAGGCCCGGCTGGCTGTCATCCACCAGGATGGCATCGGCACGCATGCCGGGCGCCAGCACGCCACGATCGCGCAGCCCTGCGGCACGAGCCGGATTGCGCGACACGAGGTGCCAGGCTTCCGGCAGCGCGCAGACGCCAAGCTGCACGAGCTTGAACGCCGCCTGCAGCGGCGCCGGGTAGTAGTAGTCAGAGGCCAGCACCGTGCACAGGCCGGCGNCAATCATGTCGGTGGCATTCGGGGCGCCGGTGTGGCTCTTGCCACGCAGCACGTTGGGCGCGCCGAACACGGTCTCGTCGCCCAACTGGCGCGCCAGCCTGGCCACTTCCACGGTCAGCGGGAATTCGGCGATCGCGCAGCCCTGGCGATGATAGTGCTGGCGCGTGGCGGCGTCGGGGTCGTCATGCGAGGCCACCGGCAGGTTGGCGGCACGCGCNGCNGCAATCAGGCGCGACACCGCGGCCGGCACATCCTGCGCATGGCGGCTGGCCGTGCGCAGGCGNTTGCGGAACGCCTCCATCTCGCACTCGGCACGCTCCGCGTATTGCGCCAGCTTGCGCTCGTCGTTCATGCGGCGTGCCATGGTCGGCAGGTGATCGTTGATTGCCAGCAGGTGCACGCGGCCATCGGCCATCCATTGCAGCGCGGTATCCACGCCGGCCAGGTGGTANGCCTCGAAGCGCAGGTGCACCTTGTGCGAGGCGCCCAGCANGGGCTCCAGTTGCGCCAGCGCCTCGAACATGCGCACCGCGTAGGCCTCGCCGCGCAGGCCGCCTTCCCAGGACAGCGTCACGCCGTGGAATTCGGTGGTGATGCCATGCGCGAGCAACTGACGGTCCACATCGAGCAGCGCCGGGCCATACGGAAAACTTACGCCGGGGCGCGCCGGGCCATACGGAAAACTTACGCCGGGGCGCGGCATGACGGAGCGCTCGAAGGCGTCGCCGTGGATGTCCACAATGCCCGGCAGCACGAGCAGGTTNCCCGCATCNAGGCAGGCNCCGCTANCGGCGGTCTGCTGCGCGATCCGGCCATCGTCGAAGCCCAGCGTCGCCGGGGCAATATTGCCGGCGCCCAGCACGCGGCGGCCCGTGATGCCGCGCAGCGGCGACGAATAAGTTTGGGTTGTGGTTTGCATGATGGACATTCACTGTTCGCCGACAAGTTACCGCTGGCACATGACAGACAGATGTCTAGACCAATACGACTGTGCCTCCACATCGGGAGGCACGTCTGTCAGTCGCCGTCGGACACCGTCAACTGCACCCAGTCACCCGCGAAGCGGGTCATGCTGTACTGCACGGGCGCACCGTCGATATCGACATTGAGCGCCTCCACCTGCAGCACCGGCCGCGTCTTGGGCTGGTTCAGCAGGCGCGCCACCGGTGCGCTNGGCATGGCCGCCGTGATGCGCGACCACTTGCGCGTGTAGTCGGCAATGCCGAAGCCGGCCAGCGCGCGCGAGATCGACTGCGTGTCGCGCACCGCGTCCGCCAGCCCCGGAAAGCGCCTGGGATCGAAATAGTGCTCGGCCACGTCGATCGTGCGTGCCTCGGCCTTGCCCACCATCTGGATATGCAGGATGTCGGCGTTGCGCGCCACGCCCAGNTGCCTGGCAATCTCGGGCGCGCGCAGCGTCTGGCTGTCGACGATCTCGAGGTGCCCNCGCATGCCCTGNGCGGCCAGGTTCTGCGAAAAGCGCGTACGCCGCCCAATCGCATAGTCGATGGCGTGCTCCTGCACGAAGGTGCCCCGGCCCTGCTCGATCCGCACCAGTCCGCTCAGCTCCAGCTCGCCCATGGCGCGGCGGATGGTGTGGCGGTTCACGGCGAACCGCGTGGCCAGTTCCGGCTCCGGCGGCAACTGCTCGCCGGGGCCATAGAGTTTGTTGCGGATGTCGTCCGCCAGCGCCTCTCCGATCTGGCGCCAAACCGCCACACCGGAACCGCGTTCCACTTCCCGATCAGACATCTTCTGCCCTGTCTTGTGTCATCAAGCCTTAATGGTTGCCGTGCGATTGTGCCCCAGACCCGGCGCGCCCGTCGCGTCTCCGAGCAAACCCCCACCCCGTCACGAAACGTTCATCTGGCTGTGGTCTAGTATCGCCGTGCTGTGTTAGTTTACATCTAAACGTATAGACGTATAGGGGTGATCATGCAAAATGAAACCGCCAATGCCACCAGCCCGGCCAACGTGGCACGTGCCGCCTGGCTGCGCGTGCTGGCGCTGGCCCAGTCGGACGCGCTCGATGCGGCCTACACCCGGNTGNCCGCNGCCGCCGCGCTGCCCGGCTANCGCCTGCTGCGCAAGCCTGAAGCGGGCATGGCNATGGTGCGGGCCCGTGCCGGCGGCACCGGCGCCCAGTTCAACCTTGGCGAGATGTCGGTCACGCGCTGCGCCGTGGTGCTCGACGAAGGGCACGACGCGGCCGCCACGGCCGGCGTGTCGTATGTGCAGGGCCGTGGCCTGCGCCACGCCGAGCAGGCCGCCGTGCTCGACGCGCTGCTGCAGTGCCCGGCCTGGCACCAGCGCGTGCAGGACACCGTGGTCGCGCCGCTGGCCCAGGCGTTGACCGCGCGCGCCGCCAGCCAGGCCGCCACCGCCGCGCAAACGCGCGTGGAGTTCTTCACGATGGCGCGCGGAGAAGATTGAATGTCGTCCACCCAGAACGCAATGCAAGCCCCAGCCACGGCTTCGGCCACCTCGCTCCTGCCCGGCTTCGACAATCCCGTCGATGACGCGCAGGCCGTCTTCCGCGCCACGCTCGAAGCGTTCGCGCATCCGGGCCGCCTGGAGACCCTGCCTGCCACCAGCGGCCGGCCCGAAGGCCTGTCGCCCGCGCTGACCGCGCTGCTGCTGACGCTGGCCGACCCCGACACCCCCGTCTGGCTTCCCGCCGGCGTACCGGCCGCCGCGCGCGCCTTCCTGCGCTTTCACTGTGGCTGCCCGCTCGTCGATGCGATNGGCGAAGCCACCTTCGTCTGCGTGCCGGCCGGTTANGCCATGCCCGCGCTGGCNGACTGCGCCCANGGGCTGCCTGCCTACCCCGACCGCTCGGCCACGCTGCTGGTGGAAGTGCCATCGCTGCACGACGGCGAGACGCTGACCCTGCACGGCCCCGGCATCGAAACCACCCAGGCGCTGCGCGTGCGCGGCCTGCCCGCCACCTTCCGCCACGACTGGCGCGCCAACAACACGCGCTTCCCGCTGGGCGTGGATCTGCTGCTGGCCAGCGGCCACCACTTCTGCGCGCTGACCCGCACCACGCAACTGGAGGACTGACATGTACGTAGCCGTCAAGGGTGGCGAACGCGCCATCCTGAATTCCTACCAGATGCTCGACACCTACCGCCGTGGCGACACCTCGGTGCCCGAGCTGACGCTGGCCCAGATCCGCGAACAGATGCCGCTCGCCGTGGCGCGCGTGATGGCCGAGGGCTCGCTCTACGATCCGCACCTGGCCGCGCTGGCGCTCAAGCAGGCCGCCGGCGACCAGATCGAGGCCATCTTCCTGCTGCGCGCCTACCGCACCACGCTGGCCCGCTTCGGCTATACGCAGGCCATCGACACCGGCCGCATGAACCTGCAGCGCCGCATCTCGTCCACGTTCAAGGACGTGCCGGGCGGGCAGGTGCTGGGCCCGACGTACGACTACACGCAGCGCCTGCTCGACTTCTCGCTCGAAGCGGGCCGCGATCCGGCACCGCTGCAGCCGGCGTCAGAGCCGCTGGCCGGCCACATGCCGCGCGTGACGGGCCTGCTCGAAGCCGAATCGCTGGTCGAAGCCGACACGATTCCCGCAGGCGATCCCGCGCCGCCCGACCTCACGCGCGAGCCGCTGACCCTGCCCGCCNGCCGCCCCGCCCGCCTGCAGAACCTGGCGCGTGCCGACGAAGGCTTTCTGCTGGCCATGGGCTANTCCACGCAACGCGGCTACGGCAACTCGCACCCGTTCGCGGCCGAGATCCGCTATGGCAGCACCGAGGTGGAGATGTTCATCGAGGAACTCGGCTTCGCCGTGACCATCGGCGCAGTGGAAGTGACCGAATGCCAGATGGTGAGCCAGTTCGCCGGCAATGCCGANGAAGCGCCGCGCCTGACGCGCGGCTATGGCCTGACCTTCGGCTACAACGAGCGCAAGGCCATGTCGATGGCGCTGGCCGATCGCGCGATGCGTGCCGAGGAACTGGGCGAGGCCGCCGACAACCCGGCCAACGACATCGAATTCATGCTGTATCACAGCGACAACGTCGAGGCATCCGGCTTCACCCAGCATCTGAAGCTGCCGCACTACGTGGACTTCCAGGCCAACCTGGAGCTGCTGCGCCGCCTGCGCGCGGAGCAGCCACAGCCGCCGCAGCAGCCGTCCGAGCCGGAGCCGACATCGTCGCAACCGTCGCAAGAGGAGTCGCTGGCATGAACGCCGCCACCACTACGCAAGACGCCACCGTCGCACGCGACGACCACTACAACTTCGGCTACCTCGACGAATCCACCAAGCGCATGCTGCGCCGCGCGCTGCTGAAGGCCGTGGCGATTCCGGGCTACCAGGTGCCGTTCGGCAGCCGCGAGATGCCGCTGCCCTATGGCTGGGGCACCGGCGGCATCCAGGTGACCGCNGCGATCATCGGCCGCCAGGACGTNCTCAAGGTCATCGACCAGGGCTCGGACGACACCACCAACGCCATCAACATCCGCCGCTTCTTCGGCCGCGTGACCGGCGTGCAGACCACCGAGCGCACCGCCGAGGCCACCATCATCCAGACGCGCCACCGCATTCCGGAAACCGCGCTGCGCGCCGGCCAGACCATGGTGTACCAGGTGCCCATTCCCGAGCCGCTGCGCTGGCTGGAACCGAGCGAGACCGAGACACGCACGATGCACGCGCTGGCCGAATACGGCTCGATGCACGTGAAGCTGTACGAGGACATCGCGCACCACGGCCACATCGCCACCACGTACGACTACCCGGTGATCGTCAACCAGCGCTACATGATGCGTCCGTCGCCGATCCCCAAGTTCGACAACCCGAAGCTGGACCGCAGCCCCGCGCTGATGCTGTTCGGCGCCGGNCGCGAGAAGCGCGTCTANGCCGTGCCGCCGTACACGACGGTCAAGAGCCTGGACTTTGTCGANCANCCGTTCACGGTCGAGAAGTGGTCGAGCTGCTGCGCCCAGTGCGGCGCCACCGACAGCTACCTCGACGAGATCATCACCGACGACGCCGGCACGCGCATGTTCGTGTGCTCGGACACCGAGTACTGCGCCGACCGCCAGGCCGCGCAGGCCGTCAAGAACGCCGCCGGAGGCGCAGCCCAATGAATGCCAATCCCCTGCTCTCGGTGCGCCGGCTCACGCACACCTGGGACGGCGTGCACGGCTGCCATGACGTCAGCTTCGACCTTTACCCCGGCGAAGTGCTGTGCGTGGTGGGCGAATCGGGCTCCGGCAAGAGCACGCTGCTGCAGGCGTTGTCGATGCAGGTCAAGGCCCAGCACGGCAGCGTGCGCTACGACATGCGCGAGACCGGCCTGACCGACCTCGCTTCGCTCTCCAGCGCGCGCATGCGCCTGCTGGCCCGCACCGACTGGGGCTTCGTGCGCCAGCACGCCCGCGACGGCCTGCGCATGCAGGTCAGCGCCGGCGCCAATATCGCCGAGCGCCTGATGGCCGTGGGCAATCGCCACTATGGCGACCTGCGCGAGATNGCCGGCGCCTGGCTCGAGAAGATGGAGATCGACCTGGGCCGCCTTGACGACGTGCCCAGCACGTTCTCGGGCGGCATGCAGCAGCGCCTGCAGATCGCGCGCAACCTCGTGACGCACCCGCGGCTGGTGTTCATGGACGAGCCCACCGCATCGCTCGACGTCTCGGTGCAGGCGCGCCTGCTGGACCTGATGCGCCGCCTGGTGACCGACCTGGGCCTGGCCGCAATCCTCGTCACGCACGACCTGGCCGTGGCGCGCCTGCTGGCGCACCGCACGCTGGTGATGCAGGGCGGCCGCGTGGTCGAGCAAGGCCTGACCGACCAGATCCTCGATGACCCGCAGCACCCGTACACGCAGCTGCTGGTTTCCTCCATCCTGCAGGGCTGACCATGACGCAAGCCGAAACCCAAAAGCTGATCGAGGTCCGCGGCCTCGGCAAGATGTTCACGTTGCACAACCAGGGCGGCATTCG
>JGI25151J46595_10002375_pt1 | contig 11424 bp, 10 predicted proteins | sample AraplaMF_Col_mLB_FD_46595 | JGI IMG/M metagenome (IMG submission 46595) | reverse complement strand
GGGGTACACCGAAACGGTGTACGGAGTGATGTTTGTATTCAAATTGGTCCTGTTCAGAGGCATCAAGCTGGTAGCGTCGCCGAACACCACGCGGTATATGCGGTGTGCGATCAGGCAACTGCCGGAGGCCAATGGAAAAAAACAGTGTCGCGTCTCGCTCTTCGGCGGAGGCGGAAAACTGGTGTGAGATGGACCGTGCCTTCGCTAGCCGACGCTTCGGAATATGCGCGGCTGTTGCGGAGCGGATGTGCCGCCGGTCAAATATGGTTGCGGGCGCCTGTCACCACTGAAAGTGTGGCGCATACGCCCGAAAGGCCGCTAATGCTCTTCTACTGATGATGTCTTGCGGCCGGCGCTCTGGCGTCGAGGAGTTTCGACGCATGGCCAGGACGTCATGATACCACCATTGGGGACTCAGGGCTGGCGCGCCATGAAGGCCGGCATCCGCGTCTCGTGTTTTCGGATGACGGAGCGGACGCGTTTCGGCATGCGTTGTGCCCAGTAAGGGAAGGGTAGAGAAGTGGCATCGCTGCGTCAGTACCCTGGTACGCCAATGTGAGGTGGTCTGCCCGTGTCCCGGACAGAAAGCGCGTCACTTGCGCGGACGGATGGTGGCTACGGCAAGACCCGCTCCCGCAAATGCGCACACGGCGCAAACCAGCGCGACGGCGCGCAGCGCGTCGTTGATGGCTCTGGCATAGGCCGGGGCAATGGGGGGCGACGGCGGGGATGTACGGTCGCCTTCCGCTAACGGCCCGGCCTGTTCGCCTGGCTCCAGTAACGCGGCTCCCGGGCGTGCGCCTTGAGAAAAAATGTCGCGCGTCGATCCCTGCCGACACGGCGGCCTGGTGCGACCAGACGAACACGATGCCGAGCACGGCGATTGCCAACAGGCTCGCCACACGGGCAACAGCGTTGTTGATCCCAGACGCAACGCCCACGTGCTCGCCCGGCACGGACTCCAGGACAGTAGCCGTGAGCGGCGCGACAGTGATCGTCATGCCGGCGCCCAGCACGACCAATGCCGGAAAGAACCCGATCCAATAGCTTCCGTGGACAAGCGGAAGCGCAAGCATCGCGAACGCAAGACCGGCAACGCATGGGCCGGCGCTCAGCAGGATCCTCGCGCCGAAGCGGTCGGCCAGGCCACCGGTGAAGCGGGAAAACAGGCCGATAATCACCGGGACCGGAAGCAGTGCTGCGCCGGCTTCGATTGCCGTATAGGCATGTGCGCGTATTAGCGTGAACGGCAGGAAGAACAGTACGCCGCCAAGGCCGAAATAGAGCAGCAGCGTAACAAGATTGGCGCCGACAAAATCGCGTGAGCGAAAGATGTCGAGCGGCATCATGGGGTGATGGCTGTCTGCTTCGATTTTCACGAAAGCGGCCAGAACGAGCACGCCAGCGCCGATTGTTCCCAGTACGGTCCAATCCGTGAAGCTGCGCGCTGACGCTTCGGTCAGGCCATAGGCCAGGGCGCCGTGCCCTAATGTCGCCGTGAACGCGCCGGACCAGTCGAGTGCCTGTGGCGCGTCGAGTTTGTGGCTGTTCGGCACGGACCACACTGCCAGCGTGATCGTTGCCGCAGCAAGTGGGACATTCAAGAAAAATATCGCGCGCCACGACAAGGTATCGACAAACCAGCCGCCCGCCACCGGCCCCACCGCCGACGTGATTGCACCGACGGCCGACCACGTGCCGATCGCCCGTCCGCGTGCCTCGCCTTCGTAGACGGCACCGATGATCGCCAGACTACTCGGCACGAAAAGCGCCGCGCCAATACCCTGCCAGACGCGCGCAGCGATCAACCACGCCGCACTGGGCGCAAGCCCACAGGCGATCGACGCCAGTGTGAAAAGCCCGATGCCAGCGATAAAGACCGTGCGACGGCCGAGCTTGTCTCCCATCGAACCGCCGACCAGTACCAGAGAACCGAGGAATAGCAGATAGGCGATAACGATCCATTGCATGTCGTTGATGCTTGCGCCAAGTTCGCTTTGTATCGTGGGCAGCGCGACGTTGACGACGGAGCCGTCGATGAACGCCATGCTAGAGCCAAGGATCGTGGCGGCGAGCGCCAGACGCTTGCGCCGGCAAGGCCGGTCAATCGCCGTAGGCTGCGCGCGGATGACAAGATCGTCGCATGGGCTTGCCTGGGCAGCCATGAGGTGGCCAGCCTTGGCGCTTGCAAGGCGGCGGCTGTCGGGTAGGTCCGGGTTAGTCAAGTTCCATCCCGTCGGCGGTTATCTATCCAAGGTCTGACGGAAAGCTGGCCCGGCAGGCATCGACTAGCCGCTTGGACAGCTTCGCGCGTTCGCCGGGATCGGTTGCCATGGCCTCGCGCATCCCGTCGGCCAATGCCTCGATCGGGACGGCCGCGGGCAGGCCGGCAGGGCTCCAGGTCGACCAGAAGGCGGTTTGCTTCGAGGTCTGCGGCAACTCCCGTGGTCGCAGTAGTCCCAGGCACGGCAGGGCATAGGCGGCGGCTACGATGCTGCCATGCAGACTGCTCCCGATAAAGGCTCGGCTGCGGGCGATGACCGCGCAGATATCCCATAGGTTCAGTGAGGTAAACAGCGCTATCGATGTGTCTTGCCTCAACGCCACAAGCCGCCGGTAGCAGCACAGATCGTCATGCCACGGTGCTGCGCCGGCGCGGAAGAGCACCACGCCGAACCCCGTGGACTGGGTGATGCGCTGGATCTGCGAGGCCAACTGCATGAGCGTCTGGTCGTCGCCGAACTCCGCGGCGAACTGCACCGCGATATAGCCACCCGGAAATGCGGACAACAAGGCGGCCAGCTTGCTGCGGCGGCATCGCGCTTCGATCTGCGCGCCGAATAATTCGGCCACCATGACGGCCGGGTCGGGTGCCAGAGCGCTTGTGACGCCGCAAGCGGACAATATGGCCTGGGTGTGTTGATCCCGGACGCTGATGTGCGTGGCCGATTTGAGCTTCACAACAACTTCGGCGCGCATCGCCGGCGCTGTGCGGTCGAGATCGAAGCCGCCGACGGCCTGGTAGGCGACGTGCCGGGCGTTGGCGAACAGTTGCGCCGGTAGCAGATATGGCACTCGATCTGTGACCCCCAGCAGCGCCTGAGCCCAGGCCGTACGCTCTGGCAGTTGTGTGTCGAGCTGAGCGATGATGGATCGCGCTGCCGCTGTCGGCAGTAACATCACGGCCGCTTCCCAGGCACTGCAGGTCAGAATTTCACCGCCGACGTGGAGGATGTCGACAGGGCTGGCGCCCACAGCCGCGGCAAGGCGGGTGATGGCCTCAATCCGATGGCCACCGTCGCCCCGCAGGTCGCGTTGCACCAGACCGGCATATGTCAGCTGACGGCGTGCGAACCTATGCGCCACGATGTGTGGCAGCAGCAGGTCGCCAAAATTGTGACGATCAAAGGCCCCGAACAGGATCAGGGGGCAGTCGCGATGCATGAGGATGTCTTCAGCGATCGGTATGCCTATTTATAGGTGACGCGACGCCCGCGTTGTGGGGCGACAGGACAGGCGCCGCAAGCCTGCCAAACGGGCGTAGCCACTTCGCGGACCACATACCCACCGTTCAATGCAGGCTATATGTGCTTTTTAAGGCACGTTAGCGCAAAGAAAACGGCGGCCCGCTTCCTGTCCTCACAGCGCGCATCGGACCGCACACGCAGACGTATCAGTAAAGCTGATGGATTCCATCAATATTATTCGGTTTTCTTTTTGACCACCGTCAAGCAGAGTCTCGGCAAAAGGAATCCCACACATGAATGCCCGAGCGCCCCTCACTACGCTGGCTCTAGCCGGTGCCTGGCCACAGCCGTCTTTTGTTTGCACCGCCTCGGGCGCCGCCGTACCGTATGTAGAGGCGGGCAGCGGCGAGCCGATGGTATTCGTACACGGGTCGCTGTGCGACTACCGCTATTGGGAACCCCAGCTCGCTACGCTGTCGAAGCGATTCCATTGCTTCGCTCCCAGCCTTGGCCACTATTGGCCGCAAATCGAAGCGTTCGGTCGCGGCGACTTCAGTTGGCAGGCCCATGTTGAAGAAGTGGCGGAATTCATCGAGGCGCTGGGTCTAGGGGCGGTACATCTGGTAGGCCACTCGCGTGGTGGCTGCATTGCTTTTCATCTGGCGCGCAACTATTCACATCTGGTGAGAACGCTCACGCTCGCCGATCCAGGCGGCCCGTTGCAGGCAACGCCGAATGCATCGGTCGGCAGCTTGCCGCCTTCCGTTCATGCGCTGCGAGCGAAAGCGTCGGCGCTGATCCAGCAAGGGGAATTTGATGGCGGGTTGACGATGTTTGTCGACTCGGTAACCATGCCGGGCTTCTGGAACAAGAGTTCACAGAGCTTCCGTGGCATGGCCCTCGATAATGCGCTGACCCTGCCGAAGCAGCTGCGCGACCCGTTGCCTGCCTACACTCGCGAAGACGCCGCCGACATTGCGTGTCCAACCCTGCTGATCGATGGACAGAAAAGTCCGCGCATGTTCCGTAATACAGTCGAAAAGCTTCACGAATGGATCGGAGGCGCGGCGCGGCAGACGATTGCCGGCGCCTCTCACGGCATGAATATCGCCAACCCAAGTGCGTTCAATCGGGCAGTTGCCGCATTCGCTGGCTAGCGGCACCCTTACTCAGCCGCCAGGGCAGGCAATTGCCGACATCGGGTATTCTCCGCCGTGCATTTTGTTTGGCTTTGTGAGGAAATTGTGTCGCGCAGCGGTTGGGTGGTGGCGATTGGGCCACTTTTAGGGTTGTTCATTGTGAGTTTGGGAAGCGGCTTCATGTCTTCCCTCACGTCTCTCCGGCTCGATGCCGCCAGTGTTTCCGCAACGATGATCGGCGCCATTTCGTCGGCGTATTTCGTTGGGCTGACCCTTGGCGCGGTGACCAGCGATCGTCTGATTTCGCGGATCGGCCATATTCGCTCGTATAGCAGCTTCGCCTCCCTTGTCGCGATTACCTATCTGCTACAGGGCTTGTTTGCCGATCCCTGGGTTTGGCTTGTCCTGCGGCTCGTGAACGGCTGGGCGATGGTGGGCATCTACCTCGTCGTGGAGAGCTGGCTGTTGCTCGTTGGGGATACGAAGTCCAGGGGGCGGTTGTTGGCGATCTATATGATCGCCCTCTACGGCTCGATCATGCTCGCGCAGATGAGTCTCGGCGCCATGGGATCCGTGTCGGAGAGCGTGCCGTTCATGGTGGCCGGCGTACTCGGATCGATGGCTGTGCTGCCCATGGCCGTGCTACCGAAGACTGCGCCAGAAGTGGTGCAGGCCGAGCCATTGATGCCGCAGGATCTCGTTCGCTTGACGCCCGCGGGCGCAATCGGCAGCTTTGGATCCGGCGTGGGCATCGCGGCGGTCTACACGTTACTGCCGATCTACCTGCAACGAGAGGGCATGAGCGTTGCCCAGGTTGGTCAATTGATGGCAAGTGCCATTTGCGGCGCCATGGCACTGCAATACCCGGTAGGTCGGTGGTCCGACAGGCAGGACAGGCAGACCGTACTGCTCGCCCTGAGTGTGGGATGCGCAGCCGTCTCTCTGGCCGTGCTGATCCTGCCGAGTTATCCGCCCCTGCTCATGGTGTTGATGTTCCTCATCGGAGGCGGCATTTTCGCGATCTATCCGGTGGCGGTCAGTCACTCGGCCGATCGTGCAGAGGCGAGCGAACTCGTACGCGTCATTCAGGGCATGCTCCTGATTAACTCGGTAGGTTCGGCCATCAGTCCTCTGATTATCTCGCCGCTCATGAATCGGTTAGGTGCCAGCGGGCTGTTCTGGGCGTTTCTCGTCCTTCACGCGGGTTTGGCCTCCTTCTTCCTATGGCGACGCAATCGCCATCCTTCGCCGACATCGTCGGCACCATTCGCGGCAACGGCGCAGATGACTCCCATTGGGGCGGAAATCCGTGTCACGGAGGAATTGGCGCAAGCCATCTCCGAGGCGGGACCGGAGGAAGCTGTCTCGTGATCTTTCCGTCGCCGCGGCTAATCCGGCAGGAACCTTTCGAGCCGGATGAACTCTCAGGCAACGTTCCCTTTATCCGAGCCACCGGCGCCCCCTGGATCGGCGCGTGCGGCTGGTGCCGTCCGCCCTTGATTGGCAAACATATGACCGAGTTAATGCTAACGGCCTTGGCTGCAGCCAGGGTAGTCCGCGCCTTCCACCGGCGATTGCCGAGCAACGTCACGGGACGGTGCCAGTTGACCCAGCGGTTTCCGACATGAACAGCAAGCAGCGCCGCAAAGCATACCGAAATAGTCCCTATCAGATCGAGTCGACATGGACGTTTCGGGGTGCACCCGTGACCGTTACCCGCATTGCAAGCCCCACTGCCGTCATTGTCGAATTCGAAGGGGCCGGGGCGCGTACCCATGTTCCGACGCGAGCGTTGGAACCGCGGGTCCGGCGCCCGGGCACTGTGGGCCAGTGAGCGAGACGCCTGGCAACGCTCAACGCATCGCTGTCGATGAGCATGCAGGGTGATTGCGGCCGACCGGCTCTTACTCGAGCTTGGCGCCCGACCGCTCCACGATGGGTTTCCACGCCTTGTATTCCGATGTCACGAGATCGGAAAACTGTTGCGCGGTCATGAGCTTGGGCTCGGCACCTTGCTCGTGGATGGCGCGGATGACGTCGGGCTTGGCGAGCACCTTGTTGACCTCGGTGCCAATGCGTTCCACGACATCCGCAGGCGTCTTGGCCGGCGCGAAGATGCCGTACCACGTACTCACGTCTACGTTCTTGTAGCCGCTTTCCGCGACAGTCGGCACGTTGGGGAGCGACGTGCTACGGGTGGCCGAAGTTACCGCCAGCGCGCGCAGCTTGCCAGCCTTGACCTGGGCCAGCGCGGAGGGCACCGAGGCCACCATCAGGTCCACGTTACCGGCCATGGCGTCCATCATCGCCGCGTTGGACCCCTTGTAGGGAACGTGCAGCAACTTGATGCCAGCCGCCTGGCTGAAGATCTCGGCAGCCAGATGGATGGTCGTCCCGTTGCCCGGCGATCCATACTTGATGGATTCCGGGTGCGCCTTCGCGGCGGCTACGACGTCGGCCAAGGTCTTGAAGCGCGAGTTGGCTGACGTGACGATGGCGATGGGCGTGTAGGCGACGTGGCTGATGGCAACGAGATCGCGACCCGGCACATAGGACACCGACTTATAGAGCCACGGTGCGACTACCAGGTTGTCTTTCTGACCCATGACAAGTTCGTAGCCGGTGGGCGCAGCTCGAACGATCTCCGCGATGCCGAGTGTGCCGCCGGCCCCGGGCTTGTTGTCGGGGACAAAGGTCCATTTCGTGTCCTGCGACACCTGATTGGCCACCAGGCGGGCGAGAATATCGGTACCGCCGCCCGGCGGGAACGGAATTACCAGCCGGATGGGCTTGGTGGGCCATTGGGCGTGGGCGGATTGAGCGTGTACGGGCGTGGTGGTGAGACCACAGGTCACCAGCATGGCGGCCAGCATTGCCTTCAGCATTGCAAGGATCCTTGTGAAACGAATCCTGAGCCGAACGTTCGCCGTCTTTTGGCGCGGGCTGATGGAGGGTAGGTGATGACGCCGCTGCTCACGCGTTCATTTCGCGCTGCGGGTGGCACAGGCGCGCAGATTCGAGACATCACTTCAGACAACAGGAATTCGGGTAAATAGATGCGGTCCGAATTATACCGGCGAAGCGGCACCGGCCACCCGAAAAACCAGCCTGGGGCAGGCCGGCTTCAGCGTTTCTCGCTTATTTTCCCTGAAACATATTCAGGACGTGTTGTCCTCCCGCGACTTATGCTGTGCGGCCATCTGTTCCTGTTGGGCCGGCGGCACGGGCTCGTAGTGGCTGAATTGCATTGCGTAGTGACCGTGGCCGCCCGTAATGCTGTTCACACGCGATTGGTATTCGTTCAGTTCGGATAACGGTACCTGTCCCATAACGGTGACGTTGTTGCCAGCTGCGCTCCGCGTGCCGCGGACCTGCCCGCGTTTGGTCGACAGGTCGCTGATGATGTCGCCCATTGCCGCTTCTGGTGTTGTCACTTCGATATCCACGATCGGTTCGAGTACGCTGGGCCTTGCCTTGAGCACGGCGTCGACAAAGGCCTTGCGCCCCGCCACCGCGAAGGCCACTTCCTTTGAATCGACGGAATGGCTCTTGCCATCGAACACGGTGACGCGTACGTCCTGCATGGGAAAACCTGCCAGCGGGCCGCTGTCGAGAACTTGGCGAATGCCTTTTTCGACGGCGGGAATAAACTGACCCGGAATAGCGCCGCCCTTGACCGCGTCGACGAATTCGAAGCCCGTGCCACGCGCCAGCGGCTCGACGCGGAGGAACACCTCGCCGAACTGACCGGCGCCACCGGTTTGCTTTTTGTGGCGGTGGTGGCCCTCCGCCTTCCCGTCGATGGTTTCGCGATAGGCGATCTTCGGTGGCCGTGTTACGACATCGAGCTTGTAATGTTCGGTCAGGCGCTCCAGCGCACAGCGCAGTTGGAACTCGCCCAAGCCAAGCATGACGGTTTCATTGGTGCCGGCTGGGTGCTCGATGCGCAGGCACGGGTCGCCCGCGGTGAGCTTCTGCAACAGTTCCGACAGGCGCTGCTCGTTGCCTCGCCGTGCAGGCTCAATCGCCAGGCCATAGATCGGCGTGGGAAAATCAAGCGGAAGCAGATGGATATTGCCGTCCTCAGTGGCATCATGCAGCACGGCATCGAAAGCAATTTCGTCTACCTTCGCCACGGCGCAGATATCGCCCGGCCCCGCGTGCGCGACTTCGACGCGCTCCTTTCCCTGCAGCATCAAGAGATGTGCCACCTTGAACGGCTGGCGCCCATCACCGATATAGAGCTGACTGTCGCGCGTGACCGTGCCTTGGTGGATGCGAAATACAGCCATTTTGCCAAGGTAGGGGTCGATGGTGATCTTGAAGACATGGGCAAGCACATGTTTGTCCGGATCGGGTTCGGCCCGAACCGTTACCTTGTTCTCACCCACCGTACGGAAAAACAGCGGTGGATTCCCCTCGGTCGGATCAGGCAGCAACCGCACAAATACCTCGAGCAATTCGGCGATGCCGGTACCGTTGGTTGCCGAGGTGAAGCAGATTGGCACCAGATGCCCTTCGCGGAGTGCGCGTTCGAACGGGGCGTGCAGTTGTTCCGGTGCGATTTGCTGGCCTTGCTCGAGATACAGTTCCATCAGTTCCGGATCCATCTCGACGACTTGATCGACGAGCGCCTCATGAGCTGATGCCACGGAAAGGAAATCGGCGTCGCCCGCCGGGTTGAAGAAGCAATCCACGACCTGGGTTGCTCGCCCGGCTGGAAGATTGATGGGCAGGCATTCTTTGCCGAACGCTTCCTGAATGTCGGTCAGCAGCGCGGGAAGATCGACTTTTTCCTTATCGATGCCGTTGACAATAATCATCCGGCACAGGTTTCGCGACTGTGCCCACGCCATCATGCGACGCGTCGTCATATCCAGGCCGGTCTGCGCGTTGATGACGATGGCGGCAGTCTCGACCGCGGCCATCCCGCTCATCGACAGGCCAGAGAAGTCGGGATAACCGGGCGTATCGAGCAGGTAGATGCGGGTGTCGCGGTAATGGAGGTGGGCAATCGCGCTGGTAAGCGAATGCCGGTATTTGTGTTCGAGCGGATCGAAATCGCAGACCGTCGTGCCGCGCTCGACACTGCCGGGGTTGTGCAGTGCACCACCCTTGTGAAGCAGCGCCTCGATCAAGGAGGTCTTGCCGCCTCCGGCGTGCCCCAACAGGGCGATCGTACGAATTGCTTTGGGACTGTAAAGCATGGGTCGCCCCCGTCTGCCCGTGGCTGTTCAACCATTATTGGCGAGACAGGTCGCAAACGCCATACGCGGCGCGACTCCCGCACCCTTCGTATCCCAGGGCCTGGCGATTCGGTGGGCAGGATCTTATGCATTCACGTTCGGGCCGGGGCGGCACCGTGACAGAAGATGGATAGAGGGTTGACCGTCCGGCATCCGACGTTGGCGCTTTTTTTCCCGTCGGGTTCCCGGCGAATGTTCGGTAGGTAACATAACCCGAACGGGTGGCAGCGTAGGCTCTCTTCCCTGTGGTCGCCGACGCAACATTACAGGCGCTGGCCCCTAATCCGTTTCGTTCCCGCTGTGTCTAAGGTATGGGGGGTAAATATGAGCGAGAATGTCGTTGCAGATTTTGGCTGGTCGACCGGGGAGGGGCCAGAATCATGCGGCTACCTCGCACCCTGCGTGCTGGAGATATTGAGGGGTTTGCCAGTCGGGCGCGTGCTGGACCTTGGGGCTGGAAACGGGGCACTCTGCGGCGAGTTGGCCAACGCTGGATACAAGGTCGTGGGCGTTGAGTACGATCTTCATGGCGTGCGATTGGCGAAGCAAGCTCATCCCGGCATCCCGTTCTACAATTTCGGCGTGCAGGATGACCCGTCGCAATTGCTGGAACAAGAGCGGAAATTCGACGCGGTGGTATCGACCGAAGTGATCGAACACCTGTTTTCCCCGCATTTGCTACCAGCCTACGCTGAACGATGCCTTAATACAGGGGGCTACCTCATTATTTCCACGCCGTACCACGGCTATTTGAAGAACCTCGCGTTAGCCCTGTTTAACAAATGGGACGCGCATCATACGACGCTCTGGCACGGGGGTCACATCAAATTCTGGAGTTCCAAAACGCTCGCGGCGCTGCTTTCGGTCAACGGCTTTAAAGTTATCCAGTTTCATGGTGTCGGCCGAATGCGCTACCTGTGGAAAAGCATGGTGCTCGTAGCCAGGAAAGTCTGAGGACCAAGGAGCGCTTGTGGCAACCCGCGACGCATATCCGAGCGAGGTCTTGGTTCAGCGTTCGCCGACCGATGCTGAGTTCGAAAGCGGCACGTGCACGAACGTTCTTCCGGCGAGGAGGTGTCGTGCGCGATTCGCCACTCAGATTCCTGCTGTTCCGATGCATATGCTTGCGGACCGCCCGACTGGGAACAAACCTCCAGGTGCCGTGGCGATGGAGCTCGGTGCGTCACTCGGCGCCCGCGCCACCGGAGTGACCAAACACGCCTTTGCCGGTGCCGCATGGTTCCCGCTATAGGTGGATTACCAGTCACGCTTTCGTGTGCGCCGAGTGTTCAATGCGTTTCTTTTGAAAAAGGCTTGCAAGCGCGGCGTGGAAGCATTAATATTCGCTCCCCGCTGCTCTGCAGGTCTGCGCCTGAAGGCGGCCGGGGGAGAATATCGGAAAGTTTTCTGCCGAGTAACAACAGGCGGCAGCAAAAAAGAAATTCTCCGAAACGCTTGACGAATTAGGGAAAACCCTTAATAATCTCGTTTCTCCGCTGCAACGAAAGACGCAGCGACAGCGAACGGCAAAGCCGGTTGCTGGGGTTCTTTAACAAACAAACAACCGATAAG
>JGI25151J46595_10002372_pt1 | contig 11426 bp, 7 predicted proteins | sample AraplaMF_Col_mLB_FD_46595 | JGI IMG/M metagenome (IMG submission 46595) | reverse complement strand
CCACTTCCAGCGCGTCGAATGTCACGTTGCTCATTGAGTCTCCCCGGCGTTGCGCACCACCACCACGCTGCGCAGGTCGGCCACGGCGGCGCCGTCGGCATCGGTCACGTGTGTCTCGCGCACCACGAAGCCCAGCGCGCCGCCCTTCTTCTCGTAGATGTCGGCGATGCGCATCTCGAAATACAGCCGCTCGCCGGCAAAGGCCATGCGGTGATAGCGGAAGCGCTGTTCGCCATGCAAGATCCGGCCGATGTCGATGCCCAGCAGGTCCAGCGTCGCGCGCGGGTTCGGCGCCTCCATCTCCAGGCAGAACAGGAAGGTCGGCGGCACGGGTAACCCCGGGTAGCCGGCCTGCTTCGCCGCCTGCGCGTCGGTGTAGCGGGCGTCGGTCTGGCCCGTGGCCTTGGCGAAGAAGCGCAAGCGGCCCGCCTCCACGTCTGCTGTGTGGCGCGACACCACCGTGCCGATATGTCTGGTATCCAGCATCGGGCGCCTCCGTTATTGCCGCTCGTACAGCGTCACCACGCAGGCGCCGCCCAGGCCGAGGTTGTGCTGCAGCGCCAGCCGGGCGTCGGGCACCTGGCGGTCCTNGGCTTGCCCGCGCANCTGCCATACCAGTTCGGCGCATTGCGCCAGCCCCGTGGCGCCCAGCGGATGNCCCTTCGACAGCAGGCCGCCGGACGGGTTGGTCACCACGCGGCCGCCATAAGTGTTGNTGCCGTCGAGGATGAACTTCTCGGCCGTGCCTTCGGCGGTCAGGCCGAGCCCCTCGTACGTGATCAGCTCGTTCGCCGTGAAGCAGTCGTGCAGTTCCACCACGTCGAGATCGGTCGGCGCNACGCCCGAGGCTTCGTACACGGCCTGCGCGGCCGCGTGCGTCATGTCGTAGCCNACAACCTTGCGCATGTCGCCTTCGTCGAACGTGCTGTTCCGGTCGGTGGTCATCGATTGCGCGCGGATGGCCACGCGGGTGTCGAGCCCATGCTTTTTGGCGAAGGCCTCCGAGCACACGATGGCTGCCGCCGCGCCNCAGGTGGGCGGGCAGCACTGCAGGCGCGTCAGCGGATCGAACACCGTTGGCGACGCCATTACCTCGTCGAGCGTGACCGTGTTGCGGAATACCGCGAACGGGTTGCGCGCGGCATGCTGGCGGGCCTTGACCGAGATGCGGCCGAACGTATCGGGCCGGATGTCGTATTCCTTGAGGTAGTCGCGTGCGGCCCCGCCGAAAAACTGCGCGGCGCGCGGCGCGGCCTCGTCGAAGCCCTGNATGTCGCGCATCACGTCGACGAAGCGCGCCATCGGGGCCGGACGGTCGGTATAGGCGCCCTTGAGCGCNCCGGGCACCATCTGCTCGAAGCCCACGGCAATCGCGCATTCGACGGCGCCGCTGGCCACCGCCTGGCGCGCCAGGAACAGCGCCGTCGAGCCCGTGGCGCAGTTGTTGTTGACGTTGACCACCGGGATGCCGGTCAGGCCCACGCCGTAGATGGCGGCCTGGCCCGCCGTGGAATCGCCGTAGACGTAGCCCACGTAGGCCTGTTCGACCAGCGCGTAGTCCACCCGCGCATCGGCCAGCGCGGCGCGCGCCGCATTGGCGCCCATCACCGGGTAATCGTCGCTGGCACCGGGCTTGGTGAACGGAATCATGCCGACACCTGCCACCAACACTTTCCTGCTCATGTTCGTCTCCTCGAAATCTATCAATGGAATTCAGCTCACCTGACGCGCCTGGTCGCGCCAGTACTGGTCGCGCAGATCGCGCTTGAGGATCTTGCCCGCGGCGGACAACGGCAGCGCCGCGCGAAACTCGAAGCTCTTGGGGCACTTGTAGTGGGCCAGCGCTGCGCGGCAGTGCTCGCGNAGTGCCGGCTCCGATGCGGCACGGTCGTCGCGCAGCACCACCACGGCATGCACGGCCTCGCCCCAGCGCGCATCGGGAATGCCGATCACCGCGCAGGTGGCCACGTCCGGATGCAGCGACAGCACGCTCTCGACTTCCGCCGAATACACGTTCTCGCCGCCCGTGACGATCATGTCCTTGAGCCGGTCGACGATGAACAGGTAGCCNTCGTCGTCCATGTAGCCGCCATCGCCGGTGTGCAGCCAGCCGTNGCGCAGGGCCTGCGCGGTCTCCTGCGGGCGGTTCCAGTAGCCCTTGGTGACGTTGGCCCCGCGCACCACGATCTCGCCCACCGTGTGGCGCGGCACCTCGTTGCCTTCCGGGTCCACGATGCGCATCGTCACGCCGTAGCTGGCGCGCCCGGCCGAGCGATACAGGCCGCTGGCGCGCGCCGCGGCTCCGTGGTTGGCCGGCGGGTTCACCGAGATGAGCGGCGAGGTCTCGGTCATGCCATACGCGTGGAAGAAGGCCACGTCAGGCATGGCCGCCAGCGCACGGTCGAGCAGCCCGGCCGAGATCGGCGAGGCGCCATAGAAGACGCGGNGCAGGCTGGAGACGTCGTGCCGGCCGAATGCGGGATCGTCCAGCACGGCCTGCAGCATGGTGGGCACCAGCAGCAGTTCCTCGATGCGTTCGCGCTCGATGGTGGCCAGCAGCTCGGCCGGCACGAAGCCGGGCTGGATCACCTGCACATCGCCGGCCACGATGTGGCCCACGGCCCGTGCCATCGCGGCGGTATGGAACAGCGGNGCCACGTGCAGCGACACGAACGTGCGCTGCCCCTCGCGGAACTCNGCCATGCGCGAGACGGCCGAGGCCCACAGGTTCAGGTGCGACTGCATCACGCCCTTGGGCTTGCCCGTGGTGCCGCCCGTGTACATGATCGTGGCCAGGTCCTCGCCGCCGCGGAACACATCCTCGATGGGGCTGGCGTCCGCGATCAGCGCCTCGTAGTCGAGCATGCCGTCTGGCGCGCGCTGTTCGCCGGCGTAGATCACGCACGGCGGGCGGCGCGCACCGGCAAGGATGCCTGGCACCATCGGCACGAACTGGTCGTCGACGATCAGGATGTGCGTCTCGCAGTCATCGAGCGAATAGACGATTTCGGGCACGCTCCAGCGGATGTTGACCGGGTTCAGCACGCCGCCGCCCCACCACACCGCCAGCATGTATTCGATATAGCGGTCCGAGTTGAGCGCCAGCATGCCCACGCGGTCGCCCGGGCCCATGCCCTGGGCGCGCAGCGCGCTGGCCAGCCGCGCCACGCGGTCATGCTGCTGGCGGAACGTGCGGGTGCGGCCGGCGAATACGGTGGCGCGGTGATCTGGCGTCTGCTGCATGCAGCGATGCAGCCCCTGCGTCAGGTACATTCCTCGTCTCCTTTGATGTGATGCCTGCGCCAGTGCCGGGGGGCAACGGCGCGGCAGGCGAGCGTCGATGTCTCGGGAGTTGACTGTACGGACGCGCCGCCGGGCTGTCGTGCGCCGAACGAACCAATTTGCATGTTGCAGTGCAATTGGTCCTAACGAACCAAGACAGTGCGCCGCCGGCGATGGAAGAATCGGGCCGACTTCCACATCACGGACGACCGGGACATGAGCGGACCGCTGGCAGGGCTGAAGATCCTCGACTTTTCCACGCTGCTGCCAGGGCCCTTCGCCACGCTGGCGCTGGCGGACCTGGGCGCCGAGGTGATCCGCATCGAATCGCCCACGCGGAGCGATCCGGTGCGGCGGCTGGCGCCGCAGCGCCACGGCGTGTCGGCCGCGCATGCCTGGCTGAACCGCAACAAGCGCTCGCTGGCGCTGGACCTCAAGCGGCCCGAGGCCATCGAGGTGGTGCATCGCTTGCTGCACACGCACGACATCGTGGTCGAGCAGTTCCGGCCCGGCGTGATGGCCGGTCTGGGGCTCGACTACGCCCGGCTGCGCGCCGTGAACCCGGCCCTGATCTATTGCTCGATCACCGGCTACGGCCAGGACGGCCCGTACCGCGACCGCGCGGGTCACGATATCAACTACCTGTCGGTGGCCGGCGCCGCCAGCCATAGTGGACGCAACACGCCCGAGGGCGGCGGCCCCGCACCGCTGGGCATCCAGGTAGCGGATGTGGCGGGCGGCAGCCTGCACGCGGCCCTCGCCATCCTGGCCGCGCTGGCGCACCGGCATCGCACCGGTGAAGGACAGTACCTGGACGTCAGCATGACCGACGCGGCATTCAGCCTCAACGCCATGTCGGGCGCCGCTTACCTGGCCGGAGGCGCGGCGCCGCGCCCCGAGTCGGAGCGCCTGAACGGCGGCAGCTTCTACGACTACTACGCCACGGCCGATGGCCGGCATTTCTCGGTGGGCAGCCTGGAGGCGCAGTTCCTGCAGTGCTTCTGCGAGGCGATGGAACACCCCGAATGGCTCGCGTTGGCCCAGACGGACATGCCCGCGCTGAAGCGCCACATCGCACAGGCTTTCCGCAGCCAGCCGTTCGCGCACTGGTGCGAGCGCTTTGCGCAAGTCGACTGCTGCGTGGAGCCGGTGCTGACGCTGGAGGAAGCCGCCGCCCATCCGCAGTTGCGGGCGCGCGGCATGGTCGTCGACGTGCCGGTGCCTGATGCCGGCGGCACGTTGCGCCAGATCGCCCATCCGGTGCGGTACTCGGCCACGCCGCCGGTCTATCGCCACGCCGGCGGGGCCCTAGGCAAGGAAGGACGCGACATTCTCAATGCGCTTGGCTACGACGATGCGCAGGTGGCAACGCTGGCCGCCTCGGGCGTCACCGCAAGCGCCGCCCCCGATACCAGACCCAGAGCAGACCAAGGAGACTGACATGCAATACGGCAGGAGACGCTGGTTCGGCCAGGCCGCCGCTTTGGCCACCACATTGGGCGGTGCCGCCACGCTGGCAAGTTGGCCGGCGTATGGCGAAGGCGCCTATCCGAACCGCCCACTGCGCCTGGTGGTGCCCTACCCCGCCGGCGGCGGCGCCGATACGATTGCGCGCCTGATCGGGCAGCAGCTTGCGCAGGCGTGGAAGCAGCCCGTGGTGGTGGACAACAAGCCCGGCGCGAGCGGCATCCTCGGCAACGACATCGTGGCCAAGGCCGCGCCGGACGGCTACACGCTGCTGCTGGCCATCACCGCGATGATCCAGTCGCCAAGCCTGTACCGGAAGATGCCGTACAACGTCGAGCGCGATTTCGTGCCGGTCTCGCTGGTGGCACGCTCGTCAGACCTGTTCGTGGTGCCGTCGCGCGTGCCGGCGCGCACGCTGGCCGAATTCGTGGCGCTGGCCAAGGCCAGCCCCGGCAAGCTCAGCTATGGCTCCTATGGCAACGGCACGTCTTCGCACCTGCACGGCGAGCAGTTCAAGATGCGCGCCGGCATCGACCTCGTGCACATCCCGTACAAGGGCGCCGCGCCGCTGGTCAGCGACGTGCTCGGTGGGCAAGTGGATTCGGCGTTCATCGACGTGACCTCGGCCAACAGCTACCTGGCGGGCGGCAAGTTCCGCGTGCTGGCAATCACCGGCACGCAGCGCCATGCCGCCCTGCCCGCCGTGCCCACGTTTGCCGAAGCTGGCCTCAGCGGCTTCGAGCCCAACGGATGGTTCGGGTTTTTCCTGCCCGCCGGCACGCCGCGCGAGATTGCCGACCGGCTGTCCGCGGAGATTGCCCGCATCACCCGGCAGCCCGATATCACCCAGCGGCTCGCCGCCATGGGGCTCCAGCCCGTGGCGTCCACGCCCGCGGAACTGGCCACGGTGGTCAGCAACGACACGCCCAAATGGGCAGAAATCGTTCGGGCGGCGCGCATCCAGCTGGACTAGCCGTGAAGCGTGTCAGGAATTCTCGCTTGACGACTAATTTCTTAACTCTCGTCAACTCGCAGTCAGATCGCTTCTACGCTTTCCACCAGATTGCTTATCTTGCTCGGTTTCGTGCTCGGCGTAGTGCCGAGTCTTCCGCAACGACACCGCAAGGCGAGCGACGATGGCAGATTGGCTGGAGACTACCCTTGAGCGTGGCACGCGCCTGGTAACGGGCCACCAGCCCTATCGCCTGGAGGTGATTGGACCTGCAAACGGCGTGGCGCTGTCGGTGGTGTCGTTCGATGCGGTCGAGCGCATCGGTGAGCCCTATCGCATCACCATCGAACTCACGCACCGGGAAGACCTGGCGCGCGCCGATTATCTGGGACGCGATGCCAGCTTCTCCATCAATCCGATCGAGGGCGGCGAGCCACGCAAATGGTCCGGCTGGATTTCCAGTTTCTCGAAGCTGAAGACCACGGCCGACTTCAGCAGTTACAGGCTGGTGGTCGAGGCCCACACNGCCAAGCTGCGGCTCACAACTTCGACGCGCATCTTTCAGAACAAGACGGNGCCCGAGATCATTGAAGAGATCTTGCGGCGGCATGAACTGCGCGGTCACCAATTCCTGTTCAAGCTGCGCAGGAAGTCGTACGCNAAGCATGCGTTTCGCATGCAATACCAGCAGACNGATTGGGACTACATCCATCTGCTGATGGAGAANGAAGGTCTCTACAGCTACACGGTGGAAGGCAAGCACGGGGACGTGCANGTTTTCTCGGATGANGTCGACGGCTACCTCTATGAACCCCAACGCACGATCGCCTATCGGGAGACCGCNGGGCTGGAGGCCTCGGGGCGGGAAGCCGTCTTNGGCCTGCAAACGCACACGCAAACCGTCCCGAAATCCTTCCTGGTTGCAGACTACAACCCGGCCAATGCATGGGANCGCATCAAGGGCGAGGCGAACATTGCCTATCAGGACCAAACCACCTATGGGCAGCCGTATGTATGGGGCGCCCACGCCTTAACCTGGGATGNCGCCAAGTGGGAAGCGCAGTTGCGCCACGAGGCCGCGATTACCTGGCAGGTGGTCTACGAAGGACAGAGCAATGTACTCGAACTGCGGCCCGCGCGCATCCTGCGCATGGACCACACCTTGCCCGACGCGCCCCACGGGCAAGTCGTCATCGAAGTCGCACACAGCGGCGCCCGTGACAGGGCCTACGCCAATTCCTACAAGGCCATCCCAAGTGACCGGCGCTTCCGCCTGAGAATCGACGAGGCGAAGTGGCCGCGCATCGCAGGCACGCTCTCCGCGCGCGTCACATCACCCAACAAATACAAATACGCCTACCTGACCAGGGACGGGCATTACACGGTCAGGTTCGATTTCGATTTTGACGAGCGCTGGCCCAAAGGCGGCGAGAGTGTGCCGCTGCGGCTTGCCAAGTCATTTGCCGGCGGCTTGCAGACGGGCGCCCACTTCCCGCTACTCGACGGCACCGAGGTAGTGATTGCCTTCGTCAATGGCGACCCGGACAGACCCGAAATTGTCGCCGCGCACCACCACAGCGTTGACCCTGACCTCATCACGAACAAGGACGGCTGGTACAGCCGAAACGTGATTCGGACCCAGAGTGACAACAAGCTGGAGATGGAGGATCTGAGCGGGAAAGAGCACGTCAAGCTGTCGACCGAGCATTCGGGCAAGAGCCAGCTCACGCTGGGGCATATGGTCCGTGGCAACACGCCCGATGGGCGGCGAGAGAAGCGGGGTGAGGGTTTTGAGCTGCGGACGTCGGCCTACGGAGCAATCCGGGCTGGCAGAGGGTTGTTTGTCTCGACTGACGATCGGCCCAATGGTAGGGGCAAGCAGTTGGACATGCTGGAGGTGATGGAGCGACTTGAAGACGCACAGGCCCGCATCGAGGGCTTGGCTCAAGCCGCGCGCGTTGCCCAGGCCGAAGCGGCCGACGCCAAGGGAATGCAACGGGTGCTTCAAAGCCAAATCAAGGATCTGCAGCAAGCCGCCATGCTGCTTTCGTCAAACGCTTCAATGGCAATGGTGACGCCGGATGCCATGCTGCAGAGCGCGGGCACCAACCTGACGATGGTCGCGGGCGCCAATGCGGAGATCGGTGCACTCCAAAAATTCACCGTTACCGCTGGGGAGATGGTGAGCCTGTTCGCCCAAAAGCTAGGCATGAAATTCGTGGCGAACAAGGGGAAGGTGCAATTCCAGGCCCAGCACGACGACATGGAGCTGACCTCCGCCCAGAACATGACCGTGACCAGCAGCGAGGGCCACGTCATCGTGCAAGCCAGAAAGTCCGTCACGCTCACGGATGGTGGCGGCGGGTACATCAAGCTGGAGAACGGCAACGTCACGATTGCCGCGCCCGGCAACGTCACCATTCGCATGGCCAACTTCAGGTGGGACGGACCGGACACCATGACGGGCAAGTTCCCCGCCTTCTCGGTCTGCAAGGCGTCGCAAGCCGCGGCCGCCGCCCAAGGTACGAACAGCGTGGCCCTGGCATGACGACGTCGAACCTCATACCGGCCGCTTCCACTTCCTCGATATTTGCGTGCGAACGGCCAGCATTGCCAGACCGTGGCTATTTGCTGCTCGACCCAAGCGCACTCAGCGACGCGCACACGCTCGCCTCGCTACACCTCAAGGTATGCATGCCCGCCAATTGGGGGCAAGATGCCATGGGTCTGCCTGTACTGATCGACCTTGCGCAGTGCGACGTACTGCAACACGAAAAGCTCGCCCTGCAGCTCGAAAATGAAGACAGGTCTTGCCAGCAGGCGCCGCTGATGCACGTCGGGATCTGCACCCATATCGAGATCAATATGGGCATCGACGCATTTGCGGCACACCTGGCGGAGCGGCTGCTCGTAATGCCGGTCTCCAGGGATGGCAATCGAGCCCTGAAGGGCGTGCTGTGGCGCTACTTCGACCCTCGCGTCTTTGCCAACCTGTGCTGGATGCTGGATCCCGGCAGCCTGGCGACCCTGGCGGGGCCCGCTTCCAGGTGGGCATTCCCATGGCTCGGAGCCTGGTTCAAGTTCGATGCCGCTGCGGACGATGCTGTCGCGATTGAATCGCAGCCCCTCGCTGCGCAGGCGGAAAGGATCGCGGGCTTCATGCCTGTCGACATGGAAATGTGGGCGCGTGCGCAACAGGTGTCCACCATCAATCAGGTGCTGGTGCGGTTAGCGATGTTGGAGCCACTGTGGGACCAACGGGTGGCGGTTGCCCGGCGCGTCGAAACAGCGATGACCGAGGCGCGACATTGCCTGCACTGGGATCACCCAGAAGATCAAGCGCAATACGCCGAGTACGTTGTGCGCTACGGAACTGCGTTCCTGGAACACCCCAAGCTAGTCGAATACTGGCCACAGATCAAAAGCCGCACCACCGCCTTGCGTTGCGCTGATCTGGTCAGCCTGCTATCGCCAGATGACTACACGGCGCTGGCACAAGCAGCCGCCGCGCCAGTTGGCAAATCACCTTCGAACAAACCTTTTACCCGAGGAGCAAATCGGTAATGGCAACAGAAAAGAGCTGCAGCTTCTGCGAAAAATCCGGTCTTCTGATCCTGCCGGTGCGCTACGCCATCGCCCCGTTGGACGAGAAGCTGCCCGCAGTGGTCGCCCCATTGAAGGTGGAAGACTCGGCCGTGAGCGTCGGGAAGGGTAAGTCACAAGACCTGAAACTGGCGGCCAGCGCCCAATACACCACGCGCCTGTTGCGCAGCGGCTACGTGTACGTCTACGACGAAAAGCGCGATCGCATGGACGCTTACTGGGGCACGCAAGACGGCTACTTCATGCGCATCCTTCCCGGCACCGCCGTCCCCGCAACTGCGCAAGAGGCCAAGCCATGCAGCGATACGGGCCACCCGGAGCTCGCCGGATGCATCGCCATTGCCGACGCAGAGCGCGCGGGCATCGTCTGGCTGGGATTCAGCGATGCACAATGGACCACCGACATCATCGACGCGCATCGGGGAGCAGCCGGCAAACATCAGCGTGAACTGCACATGCGCGCCTTCGACGCCAGGGCCTGGGCCAGAGCTCACAAACAGTCCACCATACCAGGGCGAGGCAGTACGCCGCATGCAGTGCCCATGAGCGAACTCGCCAACACCGTTGCCGAATTCACCCCGAAGCCCGCGAATACCCCGCTCGGCTTCGCGCCGCTGAATGCTCCCGACTACCACCTGCGCGCCGGCCAAGCGGAGGCATTTCAAACGGCCTGCGCCCGCCGCAGCTCCAAGCTGCAAAGCATCATCATCGCCCTGGACGACCCGGCCGGCATCGCCCAGGATCTGGCCACGCTCATCCATTGGCACCAGGAAAGACTACTCGACACGCGCGTCGCCAAAGACAAGTACGGCGAGGGCTATGGCTACGCCACCACCTACCGTGAACTGGTCGGGCTCAAGAGCGCCATCGAGACCCTTAGGGCGGCCAACGACGAGAAGGTCAAGATGGAGGTGTTCCGCGACGGCCAAGAGGCTGCGGCCAAACTTCAGGCCCAGTTTGACGATACGCCCGGCATCCCCTTTCTGATCGGCAAACAGATTGAACGGGAGCAAGCCGTCCTTGAGGTACTGAGAAATCCCTCGCCCAAAACCGTGCGGGCCGCGCAAACCGGTTCCTGGAATGGCTACCTTGGCAAGATCAAGTCCACCCTCTATAGCCAATGGGCCGATGAGTTTCAAGCAGCCAAGGATGCCTTGGACAAGGCGCACATCGAGCCGCTCGCCCGCGCCCACGCCGCCTGGATGCAAAGCAACCAGCTGGCGAACAAGCTGGAGTGTACGCACGACGGCAAAGACGCACTGAGTGGCGACATCTACGCTGAAACCCTGAGCCGTTGCATGACGGCCACCCAGAATGTCCCCGGCTGCAAGGCGCTTTACGTACGCTGGCTACAAGGCGACATTGGGGACAGGACCAACCTGCTGCTGCGCGGCCTCGTTCTGCGGCAGGACGACCTCATTGAGTCTGTGACGCAGGCTCCGTTGGAGCCCAAGTTGGTGCCGTGGGAGAAGCTCATGGGCCAGTATGCAGAACGTGTCAAGGCGCTGCTAAAGCCCAGCCCCCAAGCCACGATGCACGCCATGGAAACACGGGCCGCCGCCGCCAAGACAAAGGAGAAGCTCGACAAAGCCGTCTCGCTTGCCCGGGCCGTGGACGGCGACTATCACATGGCAGGCCTGCGGAAAGACGTCCACGCCAAACTCAACGCCGCTCAGGCAGCCCACAACAGCGCCCAGAAACAGGCCGACGAAGCCAGGCTGGCCGCGGGCGATAAGCTGATGCCCGACTCGGTAGCGACCCTGCTCATGCAGATTACTGGTCCGATCGCCAACGCCCTGCTGCAATACAACGACAAAGCCAGCACTAAGCCGCTCCCACGTTGGATCGCTATTGTGGGCACCGCACTGCGTCGGCCTGCCAGCGTCGTCAGCATCAGCGGCAGCGCCGTCAACATGATCGAGTTCACCACCAGGATTCTCATCGACAACATGCGAGCGGCCGCTACGCGGAGCGGCAAAACGCTAACCAAATCGCAAATCCGGCAACTGACCAGTTACGCCCAACGCCAGGTTCAGGGTGCCTATGCCAGTGGAACAAGCGGCAACTTCAAGGCAGCCTTGGCCAACGAGACGAACTCAACGTTTACGGTCTTCATGGACTC
>JGI25151J46595_10002355_pt1 | contig 11484 bp, 9 predicted proteins | sample AraplaMF_Col_mLB_FD_46595 | JGI IMG/M metagenome (IMG submission 46595) | reverse complement strand
CCAGTGTGGTGGGTGCTGAGGGGTTCGAACCCCCGACCTACGCCTTGTAAGGGCGCCGCTCTACCAGCTGAGCTAAGCACCCACATGGACCACGCAAGCCATTTGCCTGCAGGGTAATCCCGCTTCGCACGATTCGGCGGTTGCTGCCAAAGTGCCGCTGTTTGCGTTGCGAGGCCGCGATTGTAATACGAGACTTTTCGATTTGCCAAGCGCTGATCGCAAGATTTTTCTGCGATGTCCTGCCCGCCTCCCATCGCGCAAAAACAAAAACGCCGCAGGACTTTCATCCTGCGGCGTTTTCACTCAGCACTGCGGCAACGTCAGCCGGTCAGTGATGAATACGCTCCACCTGGGCGGCGGCCTTGTCTGCCACATCGGCAGGCTTGGCGTCTTCCTCGGGCAGCGCCTCGGGCTTGCGCTCCAGGGCCAGTTCCAGCACCTTGTCGATCCAGCGCACCGGCACGATCTCGATGGCGTTCTTGACGTTGTCGGGGATATCCGCCAGGTCCTTTACGTTCTCCTCGGGGATCAGCGCCAACTTGATACCGCCACGATGGGCAGCCAGCAGCTTCTCCTTGAGGCCACCGATCGGCAGTACTTCGCCGCGCAGCGTGATCTCGCCGGTCATCGCCACATCGGCACGCACCGGAATACCGGTCAGCACCGACACCAGCACCGTCGTCATCGCGATACCCGCAGACGGGCCGTCCTTCGGCGTGGCACCTTCAGGCACGTGGATGTGGATNTCGCGCTTCTCGAACATCTCATCGGCAACGCCCAGGCGACGTGCCCGCGAACGCACCACCGAACGCGCGGCTTCCACGGACTCCTTCATCACGTCGCCCAGCGAACCGGTGCGCGAGATGTTGCCCTTGCCCGGCATGATCGCGGCTTCGATGGTCAGCAGATCGCCACCCACCTCCGTCCACGCCAGACCGGTCACCTGGCCCACCTGGTTTTCCTTGTTGGCTAGGCCGAAGTCGTACTTGCGCACGCCGAGGAATTTGTCGAGGTTCTCGGAATCCACCTTGACCGCGCCAGACTCCTTCTTCAGCAGCAGCAGCTTCACCACCTTGCGCGCAATCTTCGACACCTCGCGTTCCAGCGAACGCACACCTGCTTCACGCGTGTAGTAACGGATGATGTCGCGGATTGCCGCTTCGGTGACGTCGATCTCGCCCTGCTTCAGGCCGTTGTTGCGAATCTGCTTGGGCAGCAGGTAGCGCGTGGCGATGTTCACCTTCTCGTCCTCGGTATAGCCCGAGAGGCGGATCACTTCCATGCGGTCCAGCAGCGGCGGCGGAATGTTCAGCGAGTTCGACGTCGCCACGAACATCACATCCGACAGATCGAAGTCCACTTCGATGTAGTGGTCCTGGAACGTGTGGTTCTGTTCCGGGTCCAGCACCTCGAGCAGCGCCGACGACGGGTCGCCACGGAAATCCATGCCCATCTTGTCGATTTCATCGAGCAGGAAGAGCGGATTGCGCACGCCGACCTTGGACAGGCTCTGCAGGATCTTGCCCGGCATCGAACCGATGTAGGTACGGCGGTGGCCACGGATCTCGGCCTCGTCGCGCACCCCACCCAGTGCCATGCGCACGAACTTGCGGTTCGTGGCGCGTGCCACCGACTGCCCCAGCGAGGTCTTGCCCACGCCCGGCGGCCCGACCAGGCACAGGATCGGCGCCTTCACCTTGTCCACGCGCTGTTGCACGGCAAGATATTCGAGGATGCGTTCCTTGACCTTTTCCAGGCCATAGTGATCTTCGTCCAGCACGCGCTCGGCGTTGGCCAGGTCGTTGTTGACCTTGCTCTTCTTGCGCCACGGCAGGTTGACCAGCGTGTCGATGTAGTTGCGCACGACGGTGGCCTCGGCCGACATCGGCGACATCAGCTTGAGCTTCTTGAACTCGGCGTCGGCCTTCTTCTTGGCCTCCTTGGGCATGCGGGCAGCCTTGATGCGCTTGTCCAGCTCCTCAAGGTCGGCACCTTCCTCGCCCTCGCCAAGCTCCTTCTGGATCGCCTTGACCTGTTCGTTCAGGTAGTACTCGCGCTGCGACTTCTCCATCTGGCGCTTGACGCGGCCACGGATGCGCTTTTCCACCTGCAGGATGTCGATCTCGCCCTCGAGCTGCGACAGCAGGCTCTCCAGGCGCTCGGTCACCTTCACCATTTCCAGGATCTTCTGCTTCTGCTCGAGCTTGATCGGCAGATGCGCGGCGATGGTGTCGGCCAGGCGGCCAGCCTCGTCGATACCCGACAGCGACGTCAGGATCTCCGGCGGAATCTTCTTGTTGAGCTTTACGTACTGGTCGAATTGCGACACGATCGCGCGGCGCAGGGCCTCGGTTTCGGCCGATTCAACCGGTGCGGGCGGCACGGGCACGGCTTCGCACATGAAGTGCGAATCGTCCTCGCTCACCTCCGAAATGTTCGCACGCTGCGTACCTTCCACCAGCACCTTCACGGTGCCGTCGGGCAGCTTCAGCATTTGCAGGATATTCGCGATGCAACCAACCTCGTAGAGGTCTTCGGCGGTCGGTTCGTCTTTGGCGGCCGTCTTCTGTGCCACGAGCATGATGCTCTTGCCCGACTCCATCGCAGTCTCAAGCGCCTTGATGGACTTCGGGCGTCCCACAAACAGCGGGATCACCATGTGCGGAAACACCACCACGTCGCGCAACGGCAACAGTGGCAGGCGAATCGGCTCAGCCGGGAGGAGTTGTGTTCCGGACATCATTTTCCCCAGTCAGTCATTTAAGGCGTAAATAGGGTCGCGGGAATCGATTGCAAGATACCCATCAACAATTCCCCGCGCAGACAAACATGACGCATACCGCACTTGCGACCCACTCTGAAACAGCATACCCGCGTTTGCTCCCGTTCGTTTGTGGAATTGAAGAAAAAAAGCCGCTCGCTTTCCAGCGAACGGCAGCTTGAAATATTCGCCAGCATGGTATGGGCCACGCAGGCCCAGGCCGTCGAGCGTCAGTGGAATCTCTCTCAGTTGGAGCCTGCCACTTTCGGCTGCTGCTCTTCGTACATCAGCAGCGGCGGCGCGTCGCCCGTGATCGTGTTTTCGTCGATCACGACCTTCTGCACGCCCTTGTAGTTCGGCAGGTCATACATGACATCCATCAGCGACTGTTCGAGGATCGAACGCAGGCCACGGGCGCCAGTCTTGCGGCGGATGGCTTTGCGCGCAATCGCGGTCAGCGCAGCCGGACGAATCTCCAGTTCCACGCCTTCCATGGCCAGCAGCTTCTGGTATTGCTTCACAAGCGCATTCTTCGGCTCGACCAAGATCTGCATCAGCGCCGCTTCATCGAGCTTGGCCAGGGTCGCTACCACCGGCAGACGCCCGATGAGTTCCGGAATCAGGCCGAACTTGATCAGATCTTCCGGCTCGGTCTGCGGCAACACCTCGCTGACCTCGCGCTCTTCCTTGCTCTGCACCTGCGCGTCAAAACCGATACCGGTCTTGTCAGAACGCTGCATGATGACCTTTTCCAGGCCATCGAACGCACCACCGCAGATAAACAGGATGTTGGTGGTATCCACCTGCAGGAAATCCTGGTTGGGGTGCTTGCGACCACCTTGCGGCGGCACCGAGGCCATCGTGCCCTCGATCAGCTTCAGCAGGGCCTGCTGCACGCCCTCGCCGGACACGTCGCGCGTGATCGACGGGTTGTCAGACTTGCGCGAAATCTTGTCGATTTCATCGATGTAGACAATGCCGCGCTGGGCCTTCTCCACCTCGTAATTGCAGTTCTGCAGCAGCTTCTGGATGATGTTCTCGACGTCTTCACCCACGTAGCCGGCTTCCGTCAGCGTGGTGGCGTCGGCGATCACGAACGGCACGTTCAGCAGGCGCGCCAGCGTCTGCGCGAGCAGCGTCTTGCCCGAACCGGTAGGCCCGATCAGCAGGATGTTGCTCTTCGAGAGCTCGACGTCGTCCTTCTTGCCGAGGTGCTTGAGTCGCTTGTAGTGGTTGTACACCGCCACAGCCAGGATCTTCTTGGCCTGTTCCTGACCAATGACGTACTGGTCGAGGCTTTCGCGGATTTCGTGGGGCGTGGGCAGATCCGAGCGCGTGACTGCGGCGGCGTCCTTGTCGGTCGCGGCGGCCTCGTCACGGATGATCTCGTTGCACAGGTCGATGCATTCGTCGCAAATGAACACCGACGGGCCCGCGATGAGCTTCTTGACCTCGTGCTGGCTCTTGCCGCAGAACGAGCAATACAGAAGCTTCTCGCTGGATGAACCTTTTTTGTCCGCCATAGGAATCAGTCACATTAGCAGTGAGGTTCCCGCCGGAAATGTCCGGGCGGGAAACGCATTAAACGCATCATACGCCAAAACAATTGGCGCAGTCGGCGGCATCCCCTGCATGTGGGGCAAAACGCAAAAACGAGGCACACGGCCTCGTTCCGGTGTAGCCTCCGTCATTCAGCATGACGAGAGACTCATGCGGCAGGTGACCGGTCTTGCCGGTCACCGCCCGGACACTTCCGACTGGAGCGCGTCCGGACCGATGTGCCGACACACCGGCCAGATTTCAACCCCGGCGGGTAATCACCTTGTCGATCAGACCGTAGTCCACCGCCTGGTCGCCGCTCATGAAGTTGTCGCGATCGGTGTCGCGGGCAATCTTCGACCGGCTGCCCCGTGACTTCGGACAGGATGCTGTTCAGGCGCTCGCGCAGGTACAGGATCTCGCGTGCCTGGATCTCGATGTCCGAGGCCTGGCCACGGGCACCGCCGAGCGGCTGGTGAATCATGATGCGCGAGTTCGGCAGTGCGCTACGCTTGCCCTTGGCGCCAGCAGCCAGCAGGAATGCACCCATGCTTGCGGCCATGCCCATGCAGAGCGTCTGCACGTCGGGCTTGATGAACTGCATCGTGTCGTAGATCGCCAGACCGGCCGAAACCGAGCCGCCGGGCGAATTGATGTACAGCGATACGTCCTTGTCCGGGTTCTCGCTCTCCAGGAACAGCAGCTGGGCCACCACCAGGTTGGCGGTCTGGTCATTGACCTCGCCCACCATGAAGATGACGCGTTCCTTGAGCAGGCGCGAGTAGATGTCATACGCGCGCTCGCCCCGGCCGGACTGCTCGACGACCATCGGCACCAGTCCGAGACCCTGGGTCTCCAGGGCGGAAGCCTGCGTGGTGGCGAGACGATCAAGCAAATCATTGCGGGTCATGCAGGTTCTCCAGATATTCAGGAATGGCGTCAGCCGGCCAGCGCGCGAGGCCGGTTGACGTCGACCGGTGCCGCATCACATCCATGCGGCGTCCGGTCGTGCCCGACCTCAGGCTTGTGCGGGAGCGGCGGTGAGTTCTTCGAACGACACCGACTTGTCCGAAACCTTGGCCTTGTCGCACACGAAATTTACCACGTTGTTTTCGAGCACGTAGGCTTCCATCTCGGCCAGGCGTTGCTGGTCACCGTAGTACCAGCGCATGACTTCCTTCGGGTCTTCGTAGCTCTTGGCGAAGTCCTCGATTTCAGCCTTGACCTGGTCCGGCTTGGCTTCCAGACCGTTGGCCTTGACGATTTCGGCCAGGATCAGGCCCAGCTTCACGCGGCGCTCGGCTTGCTGGGCGAACATCTCGGCCGGAATCGGCATGTCCTTGGCGTTGGGCATGCCACGTTGCTCGAGGTCGCGACGNGCCATTTCGACCAGNCGTTCCTGGTCCTGCTCGATCAGCGCCTTCGGCACGTCCAGTTCGCTCACCTTCAGCAGCGCTTCCATGACCTCGTCCTTCAGCATGGCGTGCGTGCGGCGCTTGACTTCGCGCTCCAGGTTTTCACGGATGTCGGCGCGCATCTTTTCCACGCTGCCGTCGGCAATGCCGAGCGACTTGGCGAATGCGTCGTCCACTTCCGGCAGGTGCGCCCACTCCACCTTCTTCAGCGTGATCGTGAAGTCGGCGGTCTTGCCGGCCACTTCCTTGCCGTGGTAGTCCTCGGGGAACGTCAGCGGGAACGTCTTGCTCTCGCCTTCCTTCAGGCCCAGCGTGGCTTGCTCGAATTCCGGCAGCATGCGGCCTTCGCCCAGCACGTACACGAANTCTTCGGCCTTGCCGCCGGCGAATTCCACGCCCTCGATCTTGCCGACGAAGTCCACCGTCACGCGGTCGCCGTTCTGGGCGGCCGCATCGCTGCCACCGTCGCCATGGGCGCCGGCTTCACCGCGATGGTGGAAGTGCACGCGCTGCTTGCGCAGGATGTCGACAGTCTTGTCGATCTCGGCGTCGCCGATCTCGGTCTTGGTACGGGTCACTTCGGCAGCAGCCAGGTCGCCGATCTTGACTTCCGGATACACCTCGAACGTGGCTTCGAAAGCCAGTTCATCGTCGGCCACGCCTTCGGTCTTGATGTCGAACTTCGGCTGACCGGCCACCTTCACGTCCTGGGCCTGGGTGATGTCGAAGAACTTGCGTGCGGCCTTGTCGAAACGCACTTCGAATTCCACCTGCTGGCCGTATTGCTTCTCGACCATCTTCATCGGCACCTTGCCCGGGCGGAAACCGGACATCTTCACGGTCTTCGACAGGCGAACCAGGCGCTCCTGGGTTTCCTTCTGCACTTCAGCCTTGGGGATAGCCAGGGTTACCTTGCGGTCCAGCTTGCCGAGGTTTTCAATGACGTTCGACATGGTCGTTAATCCAATCCAGAAATAGTTGTTGTCAGCGCAACCGCCTGCGCTCCCGCCGCCGCCTGGCGCGGCGGAAGCTCGCGGGCGGGGGTTCTCCGCGCAAACGGAAAACGCGGATTATCGCACGGTTTTGGTTCGCTTCCGGCAGTTTTTACCCTAGTCAATCCTGATCCGGCTCAGGATCGGACCCCGCCACCGCCAGGCCGTGACGCAGGGCCCGCAGCAGAAGCCGGGCGGGATCGATGGCGTCTGCCAGGTCAGATTCGACGGGCAGCGGTTCGCCCTCGAGCTGGCAGGCGATCAGTTCCGCGCCGAGTGCAGCCCATGTGAGGCCGCGCGACGCATAAGCAAGNGCCGCGTACAGGCCTGGCATGCGCGGCACGTCCCGCAGATGCGCGCCCCGCAGCGCTCCGGCCCGCGCCAACGCCTGCGTTTCGTCCGGCAGCCGGCCGATCAGCGGCAACCGGTTGTACGTGACTGTCCGCACCCCCACGAAGCCGTGAAGCGTTGCGGGATCGACCTTCGCCAGCAGGCCGGCACGGTCGGGCAGCAGCGACGCCAGGCGGCCCAGGTTTTCCGCGTGCACGTCGGTGCTCTCGGTCAACGGCCCCTCGTCCGGCGCGTAGCTGGAACCCACGCGCGCGCCGCCCTGAGCGCCGCGCGGCAGCAGGTAACCGCCGCCGGTTACCACGCAATCTGGCCAGCCCCCCAGCGCGTCCAGTCGGGCCGCATCGAGATCGGTCAATTGCCCACGCACGCGCCGCAGCGCCAGGAAGCGCTCGGGCACCAGGCGCCCGGCTTCGTGCGCGTTTGCCAGTACCAGCACCGGTGCGCTGGCAAGCACTGCGCCGGCGGCACTTTTCACGTGCCAGGCGTCTTCCACGCGTTCGATGGCCTCCACCCGACAGCCGAACCGGGTGTCCACCTGGATGCCCGCAGCCGCCAGTTGCGCGTGACAGATATCAGGCGGCGCCACCCACCCGCCCTGCCCAAACCAGAGCCCCCCGCGCGGCACCGTGGCGCCATGCCGCGCCGCCGCCTCTTCGGCAGACATCCAGCGCACGAAGGATTCGGGAAACTCCAATGCGGCGAGCGCAGCCCGTTGCGCGACGTTTTCGGCGTCGTCCTCGCCAATTTGCAGCACACCGCTTGGATGCCAGCCCACCGGGTGCCCCGCTTCGGCCAGCGCACGCCACGCACGCAGCGCGTGGACGTTACCGGCGCGCGACAACCGCGACAGCAGGCTATCGTCGGCGGAGACGTGGGCATGCATCGCCGCCGCATGATGGCTCGACGTCTCGCGCGCCGGCCCGTCATGAACGTCGAACAGCGTGACGCGCCAGCCGCGCGCGGCCAGCCTTTCCGTCACCGCGCAACCGGCCAGCCCGGCACCGATCACAATGGCGTGGCGCTCTGGCCAGCGCGCCGCATCGGGCGGCGCATGGCGGCGGTTCTTCCAGGCCGGGGCAAAACGCGCCACGGTCATATCGCGCTTGCCGCCAAACCCGGGCACCTTGCTGACTTCGAAACCGACGGCCTGCAAGCCGCGGCGCACAAAGCCGGCCGCCGTATAGGTGGCCAGTGTGGCCCCCTTGCGCGCCAGCCGGGCCAGGCCGCGGAACACCGGGTCTGACCACATTTCGGCGTTACGCGCCGGCGAGAATCCGTCCAGATAGAAGGCGTCGGCGCCAGCCACCAGCTTCGGCAGCATCGTTTCCACGTCGCCGAATGCCAGCGTCAACGTGACCGCGCCGCCCTCGAAAGTCAGCCGATGGAGTCCCGGCAACGCGTCTGGCCACTCCCGCTGAAGCTGTGTCGCCAGCGGCACGAGGTCGCCGAGCGCGGCGTGCAACTGCGCCAGGCCGTCGCGCGTGAACGGATGCTTTTCAACCGAAACGAAATGCAGACGCCGGCAGCGCTGCGGATCGTTGCACCACGCCTGCCACGTCGCCAGGAAGTTCAGGCCTTGCCCGAACCCGGTTTCCACGATGACGAACTGCTCGCGCCCAGCCCAGTTGCCGGGCAGGCCGTTACCGCCAAGGAAAACGTGCTGCGCCTGCTCCAGCCCGCCCGCGGTGCTGTGNTAGACATCGTCNTAGCGCGGGGAATATGGAATGCCCTCNTCGGACAGGATGGGCGCAGCAGGCTCGATGGCTCGCGACATGGTGACGGGGAAATACGGCCGGAAATGGCGGCGGATGGTAGCATAGCGCCCTTCGCGCACCCTGCCCGCCAGGCCTTATGTGGCCGAAGTTTGCGCGCCGTCATCCGCCTTGCCATGCTCAGTTATCGTCACGCCTTCCACGCCGGCAATCATGCCGATGTCCTCAAGCACGCCGTCGTCGTCCAGTTGCTGGACTACCTGACGCAGAAGGACAAGCCGTTCTGGTATGTCGACACCCACGCGGGCGCCGGGCTGTACGCGTTGGACCACGCCTACGCGCAGAAGAAATCNGAGTTCGAAACCGGCATCGGCCCGCTCTGGCGCGCGGCCGCNGCNGGCCAGCCGATGCCTGCGCTGCTCGACGCCTATCTGGACCAGGTGCGCGANCTGAACGAGGACGGCAACCTGAAGCACTACCCCGGTTCGCCATGGCTGGCCTGGCAGATGCTGCGCGAGCCCGACCGCCTGCGGCTGTTCGAGCTGCACACCACCGAGATCCAGGTGCTGCGCGACAACTTCCGCGGCGCGGGACGCAAGGTCATGCTCTATGACGGCGACGGCTTCAATGGCATCAAGGCCATCCTGCCGCCCCCGCCACGCCGCGCGCTGGTGCTGATCGACCCCTCCTACGAAGACAAGCAGGACTACGCGCGCACCGTCGATACCCTGAAAGCCGGCCTGGAGCGGTTTGCCACCGGCATGTATGCGATCTGGTATCCGGAAGTGCAGCGGCGAGAATCCATCCAGTTGCCCGCGCAACTGAAGCGGCTGCCGCTCAAGAGCTGGCTGCACGTGACGCTGACCGTCAAGCACCCCGTAGAAGGCGGGCTGGGCCTGCACGGCAGCGGCATGTTCGTGGTCAACCCACCCTGGACGCTGAAGGCCGAACTGCAGGAAGCGATGCCGAAACTGGTGGAACTGCTTGGCCAGGACGGCGGCGCCACCTTCACGCTCGAATCGCTCGATAACTGAGCATCAGCCCGACGGCGATGCCCAGCGCATCGGCCAGCACGTCNAGCCACGCCGGTTCGCGATANGANGTCAGCGACTGCAGGAACTCGATCAACCCACCGTAGCCGATCAGCGCGACGGCCACCGGCCAAACCCGTCCCGGCCAGGCACGCACCCCCAGCATCGCCAACACCCCAAATGCCAGCAGGTGGTTGGTCTTGTCCCATCCCGTGGTGGGTTCAGGCACGCCCGGNGGCAGCAGTGCCAAGACCAGCACGGCNAAAGCGCAGAGGGAAAACAACAGGCGAAAGTGGAAAGGCGTCAGGCGCGGCACCGAATTGGCTCGAAAATTCGCATCACTGCGAGGATCCTACAGAAGTACGCCACGGTATGCGGCGCGGAGCACAGAGCGCTGTAGGAGACTGCCCGATACCGCCCGCACACCGCGCGGTTGGAGACTGGTACATCGAATAGCAACGAGGAGATGCATCATGGCCGACAACATTCTGGTGGTGCCCACCGAGAAGAACGGCTGGGCCGTCGAGGTGGAAGGCACGGACGGCGCCACCTCCCACTACCCATCCCAGGAAGAAGCCATCGCGGCAGCCAGGGAAAAGGCCAGGCAAGACCGGGTAGAACTCGTCATCTATGGCCCGGACGGGAAGGTTCAGGAGCGGGACGACTTCAGTTGAGGCTTGAAGGTTTTGACTGCGCGCGCTGCGAACGACGATTGCGGATGGGCAGGTGGCTTAGGCCAACAGGCAACAGTACTCAATCGCAGCATGCATCCGGCAACTCGCCGGTTGCCAGCAACTCGAGCAGTTGTTGTTCCGTCAAGATGTAAACGTTTTTCTCCTTCGCTTGCGCCACCTTCTTGGGCCCAGCGTTAGGACCGGTGCAGAGAAACGTAAGTGCCTGTGTGACCGTCTTGGTAACGCGGAGCCCGGCTGACGCGGCTAGCTGCTCGAAGTGCGCGCGGTGCGCCTTGCCGAATCCGGTGAACAGAATCTGCGGCACGCCAGGATCGTGCGCAGGTGCCCTGGATCGTGCGATCTTCGGTGGCGCTGAGGGATGGGGGTCGGTTAGCAGCTCGGCGCCGTCGTTTAGATATTCGAGTACGCGGTCCTTGCGGAATGTCCGGACGGCCTGTGCACTCAGCGAAAACCCTTCGATGTAATACCCAGTTTCGACCCAGTTTGCGACCTCGTACCGTTTGGTCTCGCCCTTGGCATTGTGATAGAGAAAAAGGAGGTTCATGGCCTTTCGTTGGGCCGAATCACGGCCTCTAGGAAAGGGGCGGCTTAATGGTCTACCAAGGACGTCGGCGTTCAGGGCACCGACTTCGGAACCAATCGATATCGCGTTAGCTTTGCTTGCCTACCTCTAGCGATGTCGTACATCGAGCTGTGCCCCCTCTTCCCCCGGGTTCTGTGAAACCTTGCCATGGGGGCAAACGCGGGGAAATTTCGGGGAGCGCGGGGTGATCTTACAGTGCCGGGAAGTGCCACCGATTGCTTGGCGACAAGGAACGAAAACACCCGCCATCCCTTGCTGGGCTTGGCTTTTCGGCGTTTAGTGCCGTCGAATGGCGTGGAGTGGAAAAGTTGCGACTACGCAACAAAAAGGTAGGTTGGTGCGAGGGAGGGGACTCGAACCCCTACACCATTGCTGGCGTCAGGACCTAAACCTGGTGCGTCTACC
>JGI25151J46595_10002352_pt1 | contig 11490 bp, 10 predicted proteins | sample AraplaMF_Col_mLB_FD_46595 | JGI IMG/M metagenome (IMG submission 46595) | reverse complement strand
TCCTGTGCCTGGGCACCATGATGTTCGGCAAGCAGACGCCTTTTGAGGAAGCGGCACGCATCGTGGCCTCGGCCCGCGAGCACGGGCTCAACTTCATAGACACCGCCGATGTGTACAACCAGGGCCAGTCCGAGAAAGATGTGGGCGAGCTGCTGGCCGGCCAGCGGCAGCACTGGGTGCTGGCCAGCAAGCTGGGCAATGCGGTCAGCGACAACATCAATGAAAGCCATTACTCGCGCCGCTGGCTGGTGCAGCAGACCGACGCCATCCTGGCGCGCTTGCAAACCGACTACCTGGACATCCTCTACCTGCACCGCGACTACCACGAGGAAAACCTTGAGGAAGCGGTGCGCGCGCTGGGCGATTTGATACGCGCAGGCAAGCTGCGCAGCTTTGGCCTGTCCAACTTCCGCGGCTGGCGCATCGCCGAAGTGGTGAGGCTGTGCAAAGAGCTGGGCGTGCCGCAACCCGCCGTGTGCCAGCCTTATTACAACCTGCTCAATCGCGGCCCGGAAGTTGAAATCCTGCCGGCCTGCGGCCACTACGGCCTGGGCGTGGTGCCCTACAGCCCGCTGGCGCGCGGTGTGCTCACCGGCAAATACCCGCCCGGCCAGCCGCCTGCCGAAGGCACGCGCGCCGGCAGCGGCGACAAACGCATCCTGGAAACCGAGTTCCGTGAAGAATCATTGGTGATCGCGCAGAAGATCAAGGCCCGCTGCGAAGGCAAAGGCCAGGTGCCGGGCCAGTTCGCTGCGGCCTGGGTGCTGGCCAATCCGCTGGTCAGCTCGGTCATCGTGGGCCCGCGCACCCTGCCCCACCTGGAGGATGTTTACGGCGCGGTGGACCTGGTGCTGGACAAGGACGACGAAGCCTTTGTCAACGAGTTGGTGGTGCCAGGCCATGCGTCCAGCCACGGCTACAACGACCCGGGCTATCCCTTCTTCGGCCGTCCAGTCTGACTGGCGATATGCCCTTTCCACGGCCTTCGGTATGTCATCAATAGCAACTTGCGCCCGCAAGACGAGGGCAACCCGCGCAATAGACCCGGAATGCCTAGTTCTGTTTCTGGAACAGCTCCAGCCGGGACTCGGTGGCGAGCTCCGCTTTACGCGCTGTCATGGCAATTTCATAGCGAGTACCAGGCAGGGGCAGGCGCGGTGAAAAGCTGAAGGAGAAGTTTCCTGCGCCGTCCGCCTGGACCCGCTCGGAAAGCACATCCTGCGCCACACCGAACAGACCGGCAATCGGTGCAATGGCATGGACCTTGACGTCGACCGTGGCGCCTGGCGCAGTCTTTCCGCGCACTGTGGTGGAATTGCCCTCCACAGCGGTATTGTTGGCATGGCTGGTGACCTGCAGCGGCACCGTGGTGAAGACGGCGGCAGCAGCAGCCCCGGCCACGTCAAAGACCCAGACCTTGTTCATCGTATTGCCCACCAGGTCTTTGGCTGACACGTCCACCGTATAGCGTCCGGGCGGCAGGGCGCCGCGGTAACTGAAGAACTGCGCTGTGATGTTGCTCTCGGCAGTCACGTTGCGGCCGGACAGCAGGATGCGAACACTCCTCGGGTCTACACCAACACCACCCGCATCGTCAAAAGATGCCGACACTGAAGTGGCGGCGTTGCTCGCCACGACTTCGCCTTCACGAGGGGACAGGTTGCGCAGCACGGGCGCCTTGGCATCAGTCGTCAAGGGCTGGGCCAGGGTGGAAGTGACAACCTTGTCGCCCATGCGCAGCCGGGCCACGATAGGCCGGGACGGCGCCAGGTTGTCGAGCCGCCGGATGGTGTAGCTGCCTTCATAGACACCGGGGCGGGTTTCGCGCATGGCAACGTTGTCCATGACGCCGGGGATGTCAAAAGTAGCGGTCGCGCCGGGCATGCCATTGAGCATAAATCGTAGTTCGGCGCCTGGCTCTATCTTCTCGACAGGCGCCACGGCAAAGCGATCAATTTTCAGCACTGCGGGTGGCGGTCCGGCCACTGCGGGCGGTGCTACAGCGACCGGACTACCCGAAAATCCGGCGGGAAAACTGTAGTCGGCAGCAGCGCTACGGTTGCGTACCTTGATGGTCGCACGGATCAGGCTGGTCTCGGCAATTCGGTCCTGGCGCCTGACGGTGTATTCGCCGCGGTAGACGCCCCGCGAAACTTCCTTGAGCGGAATGTTGCGCTGGACCCCGCGAATACGCAAGCTGGCTTGTCCGCGCGGTGTCGCTTCAACGGTGAATTCAAGGTCGGCACCCGAGCTCAAACCTCCATCGGAATTAACCTGCAGGGAGCGGACTTCGGGCATGGCCGTCTGCGCCATCACCATCGCTGGCATCAGCGCGCCGACAGCGGCAACAACCGGCAAGAGAAAAAACAGGGATGCCACCTGATGACGAATATGTGCTTTCACGATGGAACCCTTTGTAAGTTAGATGACTGAATGTGCGCGCATCCACAGACTTCGTCTGTAGGCAAAGGGAGGCGCCCCCAGTAGTCATAGAACGTCCTGCGCCAGTCATGTTCTGCCCAAACTCAGGGTATGGCGGCGTCCTGCTGCGCACCAGCTGCGGTTGCACCGCAGGCATGGCAAAACTTGGCGAAGGCGCTCTTGCGCGTCGTGCACTTGAAGCAGTGGTCAAACAAGCCTATGCCGCAATGCGGGCAGAAATCAATTTCCGTGTTTTTGAGGTCCACCGCCCGCTCGCAGCCGGGGCAGACGCTTTTTGACAGGCGCGTGAGNGCCGTGTCATAGCTCAGCTCCTCGCGGCGTTGCGCATCGGGCAGTTGCTCAGCGAGTTTCTGTTTTTCCAGGTAGCGGTTCAGCGAGATGATGGCCTGCCGGCCCACCAGCGCCGTGACGACAATGCCCACGATGTAGCGCACATAACCGCCGTAGCTCGGCAGGTAGGGCACCAGCTCGACGAAAAAAGCAAACAGGGCGAAGAAGATAAAGCCCCAGACAAAAGGCCAATAGGTGCTCTTGCGCTTTTTGGCGAACAGCCAACCGGCCGCCACCAGCAGCGGCAGTGTCAGGGCCAGGCGGTACAAAAAGACGCGCAGCTCCACGCGCCGGTATTCGGCATTGAGCTGCACCTGCGCGGCCTCTTCCATCTCGCTGAGCTTGCGGCGTTCGCGCGCGGCGCCCTGGCGCGCGTCGAGCGCGGCCTGCTGCTGGGCCTCGACGGCTACGCCGGCCGCGCGCTCGCGCTCCTTGAGCGCATCCAGCGCCCGTGTGCGCGAGACCAGTTCCGGGTCCTGGTCAGACAACTGCGTCGCGTGCCGCGTGGACAGCCAATTGTTGAAGGTCTCGCGTGCGGCGGCGGAGTCGGCCTGGGCCGCACGGCGCTTGAGCTGAGCCTGCTCCAGCGCGGCTTGGGCATCCTGTTCGGCGCGTCCGGCGGCCTTGATGGCGTTGCGTAGCGCGGTGGCGGCATTCGCATCCATGTAGTCGTCGAGCGAAAGCTGCTTTTCGACCTTGGGCAGGTCTCCGACGACCGTGCCGCCCAGCCCGATCAGGAAGCCGGCGAACACAAAGGCCACCAGCCAGAGGCCGCGGCGAAACCATTTCTCGGACAGTCGCAAGGATTTGCTCATGGAGGAGGCCTCTTCGGGTGGTTGAACACGGCACGAGTCTGCTGCGCGATGCAGACTACCCGCATCGGGTTTCCGCACAGTTGCATGCAAGGTGGCCGGTGAGTATCTTTTTTCGATACTATCAGCCCGGCGATACTACAAACTGATCAAACAAAACGAGGAGACGGGAAATGAACAGAGAACCTGTAATGCGCGCAATGCAACGCCCCACCGGGGCCTTCGTCGGGGCGTCCTGGACGGCCCTGCTCGTCGGCTCCATCACCTACCTGAGCGGCCTGTGGAATTCAAACATGCAGCTCAATGAGAAGGGTTACTACTTCACGCTGCTCATGTACGGCCTGTTCTCGGCCGTCTCGCTGCAAAAGTCGGTGCGCGACCGGCTGGAGAACATCCCCGTCACCGGCATTTACTTCGGCCTGTGCTGGGTATCGCTCGGCCTGACCGTGCTGCTGCTGACCATCGGCCTGTGGAACTCTTCGCTCTCGTCCAGCGAGACCGGCTTCTTCGCCATGTCATTCCTGCTCAGCCTGTTTGCTGCCGTGGCGGTGCAAAAAAATGTGCGCGACATCGCGCTGTTTGATGCCGCACCGCATGACGCAGCCGATACGGCGCCGGGCCAGCCCTGATCACAGCCTGACCACCGCCACCGGCTTGCCGTCCGTCATGCGGGCGCGCTGCAGCCAGCCAAAAACCGAGTCCACCGTGACGGTTTCGATGCGGTCGGAAAAGCGCTTGTCGTTCGGATGGTCGTCAAAGGCCACGTTGGCGGCCGTCATGCGTCCACCCAGCCGGGTCAAGGGGCCCAGCTTGAGGGCCGTAGGCTCGTAGCCCTTGAACTGCAGCCAGGCCTGCGCTTTCTCACGCGTCGTCACGCCGGGCTCCACGGCCGCCGCCAGAGTTTCAATCGCCCACTGGTTGGACTGCTGGTATTTGCGGCCCCAGGCATAACTCACGATGCTGTAGGGCTTGTGGTGCATGGCTGTGAGCCGGGCCGGGTCCTGCAGCAGTGCCAGCAACTGCGCCTGGGCTTGCGGCGAAGGCGCGACCCAGGCTGCTTCGAAACGCCACAAATCGTCAAGAAAGAATTCACCCAGCCCCTGCCGGTAGATAGCCGAATCGCTGGTGCCGCAGCTGTTGAGCTTGTGCACCACGCGCCAGGTCATGCCGCCCTGCCCATCGGGCAACTGGTAGGCCAGGCCCAGGTGCGAATAGCGCACACCGTATTTGCTGAGGTCCTGGCCGGCCCGCGCCAGCAGCACGACTTTCTCACCGCTGGCGTTCAGCGCGGACAGTGTCTTCTCAGCCAGAACCATGGCCCGCTCGACGGTTTGGGGTGTGGCCTTGCGCGCTTCACATGAGCGCCCGGCGTGGGCCGGAGCTGCCATAGCCAGCGCAGCGNCCACCAGCAGCGCGGACCAAAGGGCTTTCAGGGTTTTCATGATGGGATGGGCTCCGGCTGGTTGTTTGTTGGCCTTATTGGGTCAGGCGCTCGTTGTGCAGCAGGGCACGGCCCAGCGCATTGGGGATGAAGGCGATGGCCTCCCCCGCCGCCGACAGCACCACGCCGGCACCGACCACGCTGACCACCACCACCGTCCCAACGCCCATGGAAACGTCGGCAACCCCTCTTCCCACCACCTCGATGCTGGCGCGGGCGCCGTCGGAGGCGCGCCCCAGTACATACAACGTGCCGCGGGCCGTGCTTTCCACGGTTTTAACTACCAGCACGGCGCCCGCGGTGGACAACACCACCGGAACGGCCACAACGGAACCCGCAGTGGCGCTGGCCCCGACCACCACGGAAGCCACTGGCAGCGTCGACACGGCGCTCAAGGCCGATGCCTCGGATTGGGCCTGCGCATTGAACGAGACGGCTCCCGCCAGGATGCAAGCGGCCATCAAACAGGTATTTAGCCGGTTTTTCATGATCAGTCCTCTTTTCGTGTGAGTGTTATTCGCTCGCCGTGTGGCTGCGCGCGGCACGGCCCATGCGTGCTTCGAGGAGGTCAGCCTCATGGCGGTCGCGCAGGGTTTTGGCGAGGGTGAAGCTGCAGGTAATCAGGTAGAGCCAGCTCACGCCCAGGAAAGCCTTGTAGGTTTCGTTGATCTCCATGCGCCACAGACCCCAGCCGGTCAGCGACATGGCCAGGAAGAAGCCGCCCCAGACCACCAGCCTGAACATGGGCGTATCGGCCAGCTTGCCATCGGCCTTCCTGCTTTGCTCCTGGTCGCGCACATACTTGGCCAACACAAAAGCCGCCGAGAGGCAGAAGAAATAGCCCATGACCATGAAGGCGCGGTCCAGGTCCTTGCCGGGCAGATAAGACAGGCCCACGGCGCAGAGGAAAACGGCAATCAGAAAAGAAACCCAGACCTGCAATTGCCAGGGTTTGGAGTCACGGTGTATCAGCGTCTGCATAAAAACCTTGCGGTTGTTGAGGTGCCGCCACTGTGCGGGCCGGCCCCCGAAAATCATGCAAATGACAATACAGTTCTCAAAAAATGGCCGATGAGTATTGAATTTTGATACTCAATACCGGNCTAAGGTTGCTTCAACACCTCTGCCAGGCGCAGATTGAACAGGGTCGGATCCTCGATTTGCGGGATATGTCCGACGCCCGGCAGAACCACCAGCGTTGCCCCGGGAGCCAGCCGCTGCAGGGTCTGGGCCTGGGACAGCGGTGTGATGCTGTCCTCCTGCCCCCAGACCAGCGTGAGCGGCACGGACAGCTTGAGAAAGGCCTCAGGCCTTTCGCTCAGGGACTTGCCGCTTTCGCCGGCAAACTGCACGGCCCAGTCGCCCAGGCTTGCCGTGAAACCGTCCAGCACAAAAGGCCGGCGATAGATCGCCGTGCGCGAATGCGTGACGACTTCCTTGCGGGCCACGAACTTGCGCAGCCAGAACTCGCTGAACAGCGGCTGGGTGCCCACCGTGGCAATGAGCGCCGTGCGCAGCGGGCGAATGCCGAAGAGGCCGGCCGCCACGCCGCCGCTTTCCGCCGGCGCGGGACTTTCCCTCAGGCCGATCGCCGCATCGACGAGTATCAGGCGCCGCACGCGATCGGGCTGCAGCATGGCGGCTTCGGCAGCAGGGCCACCGCCATAGGAATGGCCCAGCAGCGTCACCGGGCCGAGCTTCAGCGCATCGATCAGGCGTGTGATGCGGCGCGCCTGCGCGCCGCGGCTGTAGTCGCGTGAAGCGGGACGCGTGCTGAAGCCGAAAGGCGGCAGGTCGACCGCGATGACCCGGTAGCCGGCGGCGGCCATGGCCTGCACATTCTGGTCCCAGGTGCCGCTCCAGGCGCCGGTGCCATGGGTCAAGACCAGCGGCGGCGCGGCCGGGTCGCCGAACTCCTGCACGTAGAGCTCAACATCGTGCGCATGCAGCCAACGCCCTTGCGCGGGCGCTGCCTGGCGCGGGCTGCGGTCCTCGACCCACAGCATGCGCGCCCATGACAGCCCCAGCAGCAACAGCAGGCACAGCAGGGCAGTACCCACCAGCCGCAGCGCCACAGACGGCCACCCACGCGCGGGACGCCGGGGCACCGGTGCCGGCACTCGCTTTGCCCCGGGCTTAGTAGTCAAAGACATGCTCGACTTGCAGCTTCGCCGTCTTCCACTGCCGCAGGGCCTCGGCCAGGTGAGCCACAGGCAGCGTCATCACCACGCGCTGGGTACCCGGCTGCGTGAGTATGGGCTGCACCAACAGCGCCGCGGCGGGGCTTTTGGGTTTCCATGCGCCCGGCGCGAGCACACTGACCAGGATGAAGGAATCGTTGCCGGCGATTTCGCTGAAGTTGACACCCTGCCCGGCCAGCGCCTGGGCATAGGTCATAAAGGCTTCGTAGCGCGGAATGGTGACCAGCGCGGCGCCGTCCGGCAGGGGCTGCAGCAGCTTGAGTTCAGGCAGGGCCGCATCCGCCACGGGGGCGGGCTTGGCCACCACGGCCGTCACCGGCAGGGGCGCATCGTAAATCGATTTGGTGCCCAGCTTGATCAGCTTGGCGTAGCCCATCTTGACGGCGTATTCAGTCGTCAGCGCAAATCGCCGCTCCCACTTGCGAAGCATATCGGGGCCGGTGGCAGGAACGCCCTGCCAGAGGCCGACCATCGCCTTGCCGAAGTCGTACTCATACCAGGGCTGCACACGAATAAACCGCACGTAGTCTTGCGCGACGGCCGCGGCATGGCGGTCTTCCGGTGTCGGTCGGCCGGCCGTTGACTCGGCAAGGCGGCCGATCAGGGTCTCATAGGCGGACTTCAGGGCGTATTCGACACTGGTGCTGGTGCCTATCACCATGATCATGAGGTGGTAGCCCGCGTTGAGGTCCAGGCCGCGCCGCCGCGTCTCATCAAACACGGCCTTGTAGCTTTCCCAGAACTGCGCGGTATGCCCATAGTAAGGAAAACGGCTGGGCGCGCTCGTGCCAATGAACTCACCATACTCATACGGGCTGAACACCAGGAACCATTCCGGGTAGGTCAGCAGTGTTTGCTCCACACCGCGCACATGCTCCGCACCCGCCACGGGCTTGGCGGGCGCCGCGGCGATGCCGGACGCCAAAAAAAGCCCGATGACAAGCGCACCCACCGCGCCCAGCGTACGCAGGCCCCGCATCATGCAGCCACCCGTGTACCGGCTTTGGTGAAGGCCAACAGTACATTGTCGGAGGGGTCATGGGCCTGCAGTTCCCGCCGGCCCGTGTCGCTGAGCCCGCGCTCGCCCAGGTAAGCCACCCAATGCGCGACAGGCCTGAAATGGCGCAACTCGCGGTGGTTGGTTTCCCAGGGCACGTTGAGGCCGGCATTGAAGACGGCGTGCACCAGCGACACAAAGGTGTGCATTTCAGGCGTCGTGACGTCGTGGTCGCGCAGGATGAAGATGCCGCCCGGCTTGAGGACCCTCACGATGGAAGCGACAAAACTGTCGAGCTTGTCCAGCGGGCAGTGGTGCAGGCCGATGTAGCAGGTCACCAGGTCCGCGCTGGCGTCGGGCATGGAAGCGGGCAGCGGATCGTGGTCGCCCATGGGCACAAAACCGCCGATTTTCCGCAAGCCGCCGCGCTCCGCGATATCGACCGGCGAATTCGTCGGCGCCAGGTCATTGACGAGGGTAATGGGGCCGGTGACGTCCACGCGCTTGCGCAGCTCGCTGATGTAGCGGCCCGTCGAGCCGATCTCGACATAACCGTCGATGCGCTTCCTGCCCTCCAGCAGGCGCAGGGTCTGGTCGGCCATCTCCTTCTTCTGCTTGAAGAGCGCGGGCAGCGCATGGGTCAGGTCGGCCAGCAGGGGCTTGATCTTCGGCAGCTCGCGCTGCAAGCGTCGGTAAATCGCCTCGTCGTCGTCAAGCTCCGCCGAAGTGCTCTTGATCAGCGTATGGAAGCGGTCTTCGGGATAAAGCCGGTAGATGTTTTGCAGGAACTTGTAAAAACCGTCGCGCCAGCCGACGTCGGAGAAAACGGCCCTGAATTCCGAAGCGGGTTTGCTGTTGTCCATGGAGTCAGTCAAAGTGGCGGGATGGGCGGGATTGGTGGAGGCGGCAAGTGTGGGGGCGTAATACGTGTCCCACAGCACATTGCGTAGCCTGTACTGCGGGTCAAGCCGCCGCTTCATCGCGAACAGCTCCTGGGCTCTCGGGTAAGCCGCGTGAAACTGCCGGGCCGTGGCGTGCGGCTGGTAAGGCAGGTAATAACTTCCGCCCGCGCTGATGGCCGCGTCTATCAGCTCGCGCGTCCAGACCGACACCCGGTTGATCGCGTTGTCGCGCGTGCGCTGCTTGTAATACAGCACAAAGGCGAAGGTTTCCCCTCGGGACCAGGCCAACAGGGTGCCCGGGTCCTGCTGGGCGTGGCGCACCGACACGTTGAGCGCGTTGACCTTGTGGCGCCGCAGGATCTCCGCCATCCTGGGCACAAAATCGTCGAAGCGTTCGACCGGAATGAAGTACTCCTGCAACACATAGGTGGTGTGCTTGCGCGAAGCGGGTTCGAGCTCCGCCACGTCGTAACCGGCTTCGAAATTGCGCCAGTGCACCTTGCGGAACATATAAAGCAGCGGGTCGATCAGGTACTCACGCCGCCATTTCCCCAGCGGGGTTTCCGTCACCGCCCAGACGAAGTAGCGGTTCAGCGGATAGCTCTGGCCGCCCTGCTGCAGGCGCCGCGGCTCGGTCGTCGCCTCGTCGGTGCGCGCCCAGGTCACCGAACGGACCTTGCGGTAATGCGGCGGGTACAGGTCGGCGTTGTGGAAAACGGCGTCCTGGAAATACCGGACCTTGGCCTTGAAATGGCTGATGTATTCCGCGGCGCTCATCTTGCGCGCCAGGCGCTTGACCTTGACGTTGTCCGCCAGGCTCAGCTCCGCCTCGACGATCACCGCCACGCCGCCATAGCCGCCTATCACCGCGTAAAACAGTTCCGCATTCGCGGCCGGAGAAGCTTCCTGCACGCTGCCGTCGGCCAGCACGACCTTGATCGTGCGCACCGACAGCACCACCGGCCCCAGCCCCATGTAGCGGCCGTGGCAGTTGACGCTCAGCGCGCCGCCCACCGTGAAGTTGGCATAGGTCTGCATGATCTTGACGGCCAGGCCGTGCGGATCGACGAAGCGCTGGATGTCGCACCAGCGAATGCCGGCCTGCACACGGATGACCTTATCCTGCGGAAAAAAGGCAATCACCTGGTTCATGTCCCGCATGTCCAGGTGCAGGCTGCCCGGGCTGGCAGTCTGGCCGCCCATGCTGAAATGCCCGCCGCCCACGGAAACCGGCCCGTCGGTGCGGCGTAGGGCGTCGGCCACGTCGGCCACGGTTTTCGGCTTGCTGATGGCCCAGACCGCTACCGGGTTCAAACCGGTGACGTCGTTGACGATCAATGTGTTTTGCTGCATCCCTCGCTCCCTTTTTTTGAACCCTAGCGCACCACGAGGTAGTCACCGTGCGCCTGCAAGGGGTCCGCCCCCCAGCGGTTGCCATCGGCAACGCCTCGCCTGAGCGCCAGCTGCCAGACCAGCCAGAGCGCCCCCAGCACGGGGACGGCGGCCAGCAACAACCACCAGCCGGAGTAGTTCCGGTCATGCAGGCGCCGGATGCAGATCAGCACCAGCGCCGCCAGCGCCGGCAGGTTGATCACCCAGGTCAGGATGCCGGACGAGGCATTGCCGAGCGCGGCCCAGACCAGGTAGAACAGCCCCCAGACGATGAGGCCGTGAAGCCAGAAGCCGCCGCGCGACAAACGCCCTCCGGCTTTGAAGAATTGAAGTGATTTCATGTGTTTCCCTGTTGCAGGAGTTGTGCCACCCGGACCTGCAGGTCCGCGGGCGCGACTTTTTCAGCCGCCAGGGGGGCGCCTACGTTAAGCCCCACCCGGTTGAAAAACCCCCGGCGAAAAGGCTTGCTCATCGCGGTCCCGCTTTCAACGCGGCTGAAAAACGATCCCCAGAGGTTGGTCAGCGCCATGGGCACGACGGGCACTTGCAGGCCGTCGCGTTCGGCGTTCTCCAGGATCTTCATGATGCCGCCCTTGAAGGCCTGGAGTTCGCCGTTTTTGGTGATGCCGCCTTCCGGGAAGATGGCCAGCAGGTCGCCATCGCGCAGCACCTTGGCGGCCGCCTCGAAGGCCGCTTCGTAGAGCGCCGGGTCTTCGGTGCGCGGTGCGATGGGGATGGCCTTGGCCAGGCGGAACAGCCAGCCCAGCACCGGCATTTTGAAAATGCGGTGGTCCATCACGAAATAGATGGGGCGCGGGCTGGCGGCCATCAGCAGTACCGGGTCGACAAAACTCACATGGTTGCAGGTCAGCACGGCCGCGCCCTGCGCCGGGATATGGTCGTCGCCCGTGATCTTGAAACGATAGACCAGGCGCGAAGCGATCAGCGCGATAAAGCGCAGCAAATACTCGGG
>JGI25151J46595_10002351_pt1 | contig 11490 bp, 9 predicted proteins | sample AraplaMF_Col_mLB_FD_46595 | JGI IMG/M metagenome (IMG submission 46595) | reverse complement strand
TGAACAACCGCATTTCAAGTGACGACGACTTCCCGTTCTGCCGCGCGACTATTCGCAACTTCCGTCGCGGCGAACTTATTGTAGGCGCTGGAGTCTTCGTGGATATGTTCGCTCGCGTACAACGCGGGCTTGTCAGCGCCAGCACGATGTTGCCGGACGGCAGGGAGTTCATCGTCGAGATCATTCCGAGGGGAGGTTTGATCGGCGAGCTTGAAGTATTGCGCAAGCAAATTCTGAATTTGGAGTATAGAGCCAGTTCGGATTGCGAGCTATACTTCTTCGAGGGCCGNCTGTTGCGGGAAAGGTACGCAACCGATCCGCAGTTTCAGGAGAAGGTNTTTTCGAGAACGCTTGCGCGNGTCTCCGAGCTGGAACGCCGCATCATTTCGAACGCCGGATCGAGCCTGCAATCGCGGCTGGCGGGAATGCTTCTGCGGCTATCTTCGGTCTACGGAAGGGACACGCCGGCCAACCGGGACGTGCTGGTAATCTCCCAGAACGATCTGGCGGCGACGCTTCCGGCTTCCCGTGAAAAAGTCAACCAGTGCTTGCGGCGCCTGCGTGAATGCAAGGTGATCGAAGGAGCCCAGGGCAGGATCCGTATCCTCAACCGCAAGGCGCTGGAAGCCTATGCCGACGGTGCAGTGTCGGCAAAATAATGCGCTTCGTCACGATCCGGCTGCTGCCCGCAGCCGGTCCGTGATCACTCCACCCTCATAGACGGCGTCGGGGCCTAGCCGTCAAAAAGCATCCATTGTGTCTGTCGTCGGAGAGCTTCTATGAACGACATCGGCCAATTGCGTCCTGATGAGAATGAATCTGCCGTTTCGACGGTACGGTGGCCGGCTTCCGGGCGCTATGCAAAACTATGGAGGGACGGCATCGCTGCGCGCCCGGTGCTCGACCGTGTGGTCATCATCGATGACTATTCCACGGCGAGGGGTGGGGCGACCGCGCTTGCGGTCCTTTCGGCGAAGCTCTTCTGCGGACTCGGCATTGCCGTGACTTATATCTGCGGCGACGACGGAGCGAACGAGGAACTTGCATCTTTCGGCGTTTCAATCGTCAAGCTGAACAGCCGTGACCTCTTGAATTCCAGCCGTGCCAAGGCTTTTGCGACCGGCATTCACAATCCGGCTGCCGGCAATATGATCTCCGCATGGGTGCGCGCCAACGATACGCCGAAGACTGCCTATCATGTCCATGGCTGGCATCAGATCCTGTCGCCGGCCGTCTTCGACGCACTCGCGCCCGTTGCCGCCCGATGCGTCGTTCACGCACACGATTTCTTCACCGGCTGTCCCAATGGGGCCTTTTTCGATTACCAGGCGCAGGAGATCTGCAAGCGGCGTCCGCTCGGGACAGGCTGCATTGCTACCTCCTGCGACAAGCGCAGTTATGCGCAAAAGCTTTGGCGGACGGTCCGCGGCGCCAATCTCTTCCGCGCGCTGAGAAGCCGCCCCGCCTTCGGCAGGATCATCCTGCTCCATGAGAAGATGGCCGAGTTCCTTGTGGGCTCCGGCTACCAGCTGGAACGGCTCGTCACCATCCGCAATCCGATCGCGCCGCTGACGGCCGAGCGTGTCGCGGCCGAGAACAATGACGAGTTCGTCTTCATCGGCCGACTGGATGAGGAAAAGGGTATTGAGGATGCGCTTGCCGCCACGGCCAGGGCCGGTGTGAAGCTTTGCGTGATCGGCGACGGGCCGCTTATCTCCAAGATTACGGCGGTCGGCGATCATGTCAGGGCCATGGGCTGGCGGTCGCATGCCGAGATCGGCCAGATCATCCGCACGGCAAGCGCGCTCATCATGCCGTCCCGCTATCCGGAGCCGTTCGGCCTCGTGGCGATCGAGGCGGCTCGTAGCGGCCTTCCCGTCATCATGACCAAGGGCGCCTTCCTTGCCGAGGAAATGGAGAGGGCCGGAATGGCGATCTCCTGCGACACGACGGACGAGGAAGCCTTCGCCGCAACGCTGACGGCCTTCCGCAACATGCCGAGGGAGGATGTCCGCCTCATGAGCGAACGCGCCTTCCGGCTGTCGCCCAATCTGGCAACGACGCATGAAGAATGGCGCGATGCCCTTCTCGCGCAATACCGCAGTCTGATTTCGACACAGGTGGTGCCCGAGCCGAGGGGTGGGGCGATCGTACAAGGAGCGTTCAGGTGATTGTCAAAGCAGCAAGCTCTCTCCCCGAAGCAATGGCATTCCGGGGCGATGCGCCCGTCGTGGCAAGAAGCCGGGCTGTCGACGCCGGCAGCAGGGCCGATGCGAAGCCGCTTCGCGTCGCTATCGTCCATTACTGGTTGGTATCGATGCGTGGTGGCGAAAAGGTGGTGGAAGAGCTCTGCCGGATGTTCCCGCAGGCAGACATCTTCACGCTGGTGTATAATCCTGATCGTACCAGCGATTTCCTGAACAGCCGCAACATCCATACGTCCTTCCTGCAGAAGATTCCGCGTTCGACGCGCCATTATACAAAGATGCTGCCGCTCATGCCCTTCGCGCTCGAGCACTTCGACCTTCAGGACTATGATCTTGTNATTTCAAGTGAATCTGGTCCCGCCAAGGGAATCATCACGCGGGCGGATGCGCTTCACATCTGCTACTGCCATTCGCCGATGCGCTATATCTGGGACCAGTTTCACCTGTACCGGCGCGGCGTTTCCTGGATCGGCAAGGCAATGATGTCACTCACGGCTCCCATGCTGCGTGCCTGGGACGTGACGACAGCCGCGCGCGTCGATACGTTCGTGGCGAATTCCAGCTATGTCGCGGGCCGCATCCGCCGCTTCTATGATCGCGACGCCGTCGTCATCTATCCGCCGGTTGCGACAGATGATTTCGCCATCGGGCAAGGCAAGGGCGAGTTCTATCTCTATGCAGGCCAGCTCACCGCCTATAAGCGGCCGGATATTGCCGTGAAGGCCTGCACGGAAATGGGCCGCAATCTGGTCGTGATCGGTGAGGGCGAGCAGGAAGCCTATCTGAGATCAATCGCCGGACCGACGGTGCAGTTCCTTGGCCATCAGCCGTTCCCGGTTCTGCGCGATCATCTGTCGCGCTGCCGCGCGCTGCTGTTTCCCGGCATCGAAGACTTCGGCATTCTGCCGGTNGAAGCGATGGCGTCCGGCCGGCCGGTTNTGGCTTTCGATGCGGGTGGCGCGCGCGAGACCGTCTGCGCACCGCATGTCGGCTTCCGCTTTGCGGAGCAGACTGCGGAAGCGTTGATGGAAACGATCACTGCCTTCGAAGCGGTCGAGGATACGCTCGATCCGGCGGCGATCCGCAACCATGCCCTGAGATTCTCCGCAGCGGTTTTCCGCGACCGCCTCGGCTCCCTCGTCGACGAGCAACTCGTCAAGCATGGCCATCAGGCTGTAAGCCCCGTCAGGAGGAAAGTAAGCTGACACGCACAAAAAACCGGGAGCGGTGGCACTCGGCGTTCCCCAGAAGAGGTTCGTTGCTCATGGCCAAGGAATAAATCGTGTCAAGCGTATCGCATAGAACTGCGACAGCAAGTATCTGGACAACAAGCGGAAAATTCCTGGCGCGACTGCTCGATTTCGTGAGCCTGCTCATTCTCGCAAGACTTTTGAGCCCGGCAGATTTCGGGATCGTCGCCATTGCCACATCGGTTCTTGTGATCGTCGAGGCGATCCTCGACCTGCCGCTCACCCAGGCGCTGGTGCGCGTCCCCTCGCCGTCCGAGCGGATGTTTGCCACAGCCTTTACATTAAGCCTCATCAGAGGGACGGCGATCAGCCTGCTGATGATCATCATCGCCTGGCCGATGGCTCTCATTTACAACGATCCGCGGCTTTTCTCGCTGGTTGCCGTGGTTTCGATCGCACCCGCGATGCGCAGCGTGATCAACCCGCGCATGGTGCTTTTCATGCAGCGGTTCGATTTCCGGCGCGAATTCGTCCTCGATCTCATTGCCAAGGGATCGACGCTGATCTTCGGCGTCGGCGTCGCGCTTGCGACCGACAGCTACTGGGGGCTGGCGATCGGCGCCGTCGCCGGACCGACGGCCGCGACCATCGTTTCCTATATCTTCGCGCCGATGCGACCGAGGCTCAGCCTCTCGGAATGGAAGCACTTCCAGGACATGATCGGCTGGAACACGGTTTCGCAGGTTCTGAACTCGCTCAACTGGCAGATGGACCGGCTGCTGCTGCCGCGTTTTACAAGCCTTTCCACCTATGGCGCTTTCAGCGTCGCAGATAATCTCGCAGGCATTCCCTATCAGACATTCGTCGGTCCGCTGATGCGTCCGCTGATGGCCGCCTTTTCCAATGTCAGCGACCGGGGCAAGCAGATCGCCGCCTATCTGAAGGCGACCAATGCAGTCATTGTCGTGGCGTCACCTATCCTGCTCGTCATCATTTTCCTGGCCGAACCGACCCTGCGCATCGTCGTCGGCGAGAAGTGGGCCTTTGCGGCGCCGACCCTGCAGTGGCTCTGCATCGTCAGCCTGATCGGCCTGCCGACGACCATCATGCCGCCGCTCGTGATGGTTCTCGACAAGACCCGTTATGTGGCGCTGCGGATGTTTGCTGAATTTGCAGTGAGAGCGCCGGTTACGGTGCTCGGCGTGATGATGTTCGGGCTTGACGGTGCGCTGGCGGCGCGCGTCATCGCCGCTGTCGTTTCCTATGTTGTCTGCCTTGTCATCACGCAGCGGTTGATCGGTGCCTCGATTGGCGCGCAGCTTTACGCCTTCATCCGGCCGCTTACTGCCTGCCTGCCGATGATCGGTTTCCTGCTCTGGGTTCAGCCCGCTTTGATCGCCATGCCGCTCGGCATCGAACTCGTCATTGGCGTCGGCCTCTGCAGCGGTGCCGCGCTTGCGATCTTCTGGGTTTTCTCCCTGCTCTTGTGGCAGGCCGTCGGGCGGCCCGACGGGCTGGAAGCCATCGTCATCAGGAAGATCACGCCCCGGCGAAACGGGGTCGTCGTTTCATGATCGACTCGCAAAACCCCGCGACGGGGTCGAAATCTCCGGGAGGGAGAAAAATGCGTCACGCGAAATTCGCCGGAAGATTTGCGCTTCTGATCGTCATCGGCCTTTTCGGCCCGCCAGGCCCCCGGCCCAGTGAGGCCGAAGAACCGCTCAACCTCGATGATTTCCAGATGACCTTTGCCGAAGACTTCGACACACTCGACGTTTCGGCATGGGGCGAGACCAAATCGCGCTGGATTGCTCATACGCCGTGGAACGGCGATTTCGGCGATGCGCGCTTTACCGACCCCATGGACGGTTTCCCCTTCACGGTCGATAGCGGCATTCTGCGGATCGAGGCGCGGAAGGAAGCTGACGGTCAGTGGCGCTCCGGCCTGCTCGCCTCGACCAATCCGAAGGGGGAGGGCTTCTCCCAGAAATTCGGCTACTTTGAAGCACGCATGAAGCTGCCGCCCGGCAAAGGCGTCTGGCCGGCCTTCTGGCTGATTGGCCTCGACCGGTCCAAATTCACTTCGGAAATCGACGTGATCGAATATTACGGCCGTGCGCCCGGCGAGTTCAGCATGGGGTATCACGTCTGGCGTCCGAGCAACCAGCACACGACGGACGGCCATCTGACGAATGTGCCCGAAGGTTCGCTCAGCAGCGACTACCATACGTTCGGTGTGGACATCGGCCCGCAGAAATCGACCTTCTATCTGGACCGCAAGCCGCTGTGGAGTTTCGATACACCGCCGGAGTTCCAAATGCCTTTCTATCCGCTGGTCAATCTTGCACTCGGGTCGGGCTGGCCGATCGATGAAACGCCGAACCCGTCTTACCTCCTGGTTGATTATATCCACGTCTATCAGCGGAAGAGCTTGATCTCGGCGAGTAACGGCTAGGGCCTACCAGCGGCTTGCGAGCGTTTCAGTGCATCAAGCACGATGCCGGTCAGCCGGCGCGATGGCGAACTGCGTGGCCAGAGTAAACCGACCTCGCGTGGGGGGAAGGACACCGGCAGTTCGAGGATGGCGATGTGGAGGCCCTCCGGCCAGGGTCTTGCCCAATCCGGCACCAGCGAGACGCCGAGCCCGTTGGCGACCATGACCGAGATCGCTTCAAGGGAATCGAGTTCCAGACGCTCGGCGGGCTTCAAGCCCTGTTTCTGAAGATATTCGTCGGCAAGACGTCCGCCCCAGTTGTTCCGGTCGTAACGGATGAAGGGACGGGTCTTCAGGAGATCATGCGGGTTCTCGCCCCGGCAGTCGGCGGGGGCAAGAAGAACCAGCCGTTCGGCCCGCAANAGCTCCCACTCCAANGTCTTCGGTATCGGAAAGGGNGGCTTTACGAGGATTGCCGCGTCGATATNNCTGTCCATCAGCCGNTGATAGAGATCGGTGGAGGGGCCAGGCAGCAGGAAGACCTCNACAAGCGGCATGCTGGCGAAGACCTCATGAAGGGCTGATGGCAGCAGTCCGGTCAGCGCTGTCGTGATGGCCCCGAGGCGAAGTTCGCCGGAGGGCAGGTCGGCATTGGCGAGACTCTTCAGGTCGCGGACCTCGGCGAGGATCTTGCGGCTTTTTTCGATGACGGCATGGCCGGTATCGGTTGGGCGGACATGACGGCCGACGCGGGTCAGCAACGGCACGCCGACATCGTCTTCCAGCGCCTGCATGCGCTGGGCGACCGCGGCAGGCGTGATGCCGAGGCGGCGGGAGGCCTCGGCCAGCGATCCGAGCTCGGCAACCAGCAGGAAAGTATCGAGAAAGCGAGTTTCCATAAGAAAAGTTTTTCTATCTTCTGAAATCATAAAAAGCGAGATTTTTCTTCTTCTTGGGATCGCCATAATGGGAGCGAAACCGGAGTATCTGCCTTGGACATGCAATTGAATGGAAAGACCGCGCTGGTGTTCGGCGCTGGTGGTGGACTGGGTGGGGCGATTGCCCGCTCGCTGGCTGCGGAAGGCGTTCGCGTCGCCGTTGCCGATATCGACGAAGCCGCTGCCGCGAAGACGGCGGAAGCTATTGTTTCCGCAGGGGGCAAGGCGCGCGCCATCGGCTGGGATATCGCCGATCTCTCCGTCATCGAGACGAGGCTGGCCTCGATCGCCGGGACCTTCGGACCGGTCGATATCCTCGTCAACAATACGGGCGGACCGCCACCGACGCCGGCTTCCGGCCAGGCGGCCGAGACCTGGTCCAAATATTTCGACATGATGGTGCGTTCGGTGATTGCCGTAACGGATGCCGTCCTGCCGGGCATGAAGGCGAGCGGCTGGGGCCGCATCGTCACGTCAACATCATCAGGCGTCGTAGCGCCGATCCCCAATCTCGGCATCTCCAACAGCCTGCGCCTGGCGCTGGTCGGCTGGTCAAAGACGCTTGCTCGCGAAGTCGGCCGCGACGGAATCACCGCCAATATCGTGCTGCCGGGCCGCATCGCAACCGGGCGCATTACTTTCCTCGATGAACAGAAGGCCAAGCGCGAGAACCGGCCGGTAGAGGAGGTTACGGCGGAAAGTACGGCCTCTATCCCGGTTGGGCGCTACGGCCGGCCGGAGGAATATGGCGACACAGTTGCTTTTCTCGCCAGCCCACGCGCATCCTATATCACCGGCTCCGTCATTCGTATCGACGGCGGCCTCATCCAGAGCATATGAGGTACAATGATGTCTCTCGATCCAGCGGCCATCGAAATCCTGAAGGGCGTCTCCACCGCGACGTTGACGACCGTGCTTCTGAAAAAGGGGCTTAGGAATGTCTGGATGCGCGGCACCAAGTCGTTGAAGCCTGGTCAGGAACGGGTGGTCGGTCCGGCCTTCACGCTGCGTTTCGTGCCGGCGCGTGAGGATCTGGCAACGCCCGAAAGCTGGGCTTCGCCGATTTCCACGCGCGCGGCNATCGAGGACATGCCGGAGGGCTGTATTGCCGTTGTCGATGCCATGGGCGTGCAGGATGCCGGTATCTTCGGCGATATCCTCTGTGCCCGGATGATGAAGCGTAACGTGGCCGCCTTGGTCAGTGATGGTGTCGTGCGTGATCTCGAAGGCGTGCTTGGTAGCGGCCTGCCCGTCTGGTGCGACGGCATGGCCGCGCCACCTTCCGTCGCCGGGCTGACCTTCGTCGGCTGGCAGCAGCCGATCGCCTGCGGCGGTGTCGCGGTTTTCCCCGGCGATATCGTCGTTGCCGACAAGGATGGCGCCGTGCTCATCCCGGCCGCCCTGCTGGATGCGGTGCTTGCCGAAGCGCCTGAACAGGAGCGTATGGAAGGCTGGATCATGACTGAAATCGACCGGGGTGTGCCGCTTCCCGGTCTCTATCCCATGAATGCGGAAACGAAGGCGCGCTATCAGGCGTGGAAGGATGCACAATGAGCTTCGGAATCGACGCGAAGGGCGTCTATGCAATCGCAACCACGCCGTTCCTGTCGGATGGTACCTTGGACACGCCATCGATCGACCGGCTGACCGATTTCTATCAGGATAGCGGCGTCACTGGCATGACGATCCTCGGCATCATGGGCGAAGCGCCGAAGCTGGAGCCTGCGGAATCGCGGGCGATCATCCGCCAGGTCGTCGGCCGCTCAAGGGTGCCGGTCGTCGTCGGTGTCTCTGCACCCGGCTTAGCGGCGATGCGCTCGCTCGCCCGCGATGCGATGGACATGGGGGCTGCCGGCGTCATGATCGCGCCAACACCGGCGCTGCGCACGGACGAGCAGATCGTCCAGTATTTCGCGCAGGCAGTCGAGGCAGTCGGCACGGATGTTCCCTTCGTGCTGCAGGATTATCCGCTGACGCTGACGGTTGTCATGTCGGCCAGCGTCATTGCCAAGATCATCTCCGATCATCCTTCCTGCGTCATGCTCAAGCATGAGGACTGGCCGGGGCTGGAGAAGATTTCGAAGCTGCGCGCCATGCAGAAAGCCGGCGATTTGCGTCCCTTCTCAATCCTTTGCGGCAATGGCGGCATGTTCCTCGATTTCGAACCGGAGCGCGGCGCAGACGGCGCCATGACCGGCTACGGCTTCCCCGACATGCTGGTCGAGCTGGTTAGTCTCTTCGCTGCCGGCAAACGCGACGAAGCGCATGATCTCTTTGACGCGCATCTGCCGCTGATCCGTTATGAGCAGCAGCTCGGCGTCGGTCTCGCCGTCCGCAAGCATGTTCTCATGCGCCGGGGTGTCATCACCTCGGATGCGCAGCGCAAGCCAGGAAGCGCACTCAGCGCCACGGCGCGCGCCGAGGTCGATTATCTGCTGCGCCGTCTCGCGCGGCATGATCCGCGCGCACCCATCTGACGAACATGGCTCCTCGCGGTCGAGCGGAGAGCCATTCGTGTTCAGAATGCGGTTTTGCCAAAAGACCGGCAGGCATTAGGATTCGCCCAGGGCAGTCATTCCAACTTTAATTTTGGGAATTGAAAACACGTAGCGGCTTTCCGTCGATCCAGGCGGCAATATCCTCCACGGCGTCGCGATAGAAGATGCGGTAGGTCCCCTCAGTCACATAGCCGAGATGCGGGGTCGCCACGACGTTCGCGAGTTGCCGGAAAGCATGATTTGCGGGCAGGGGCTCCTCATCGAAGACATCGAGACCGGCGCCGCCGAGATGACCGCTTTCCAGTGCTTCGATGAGCGCCGGCTCATTGACGAGCGGACCGCGCGAGGTGTTGAGAAGGATGGCGCCCGGCTTCATGAGGCCGAGTTCGCGCCTGCCGACGATGTCTGTCGTTTCTGCGTTGAGAGTGAGATGGAGCGTGACGATATCGGCAGCGGACAGCAGTTCGTCGAGTGAGGCGGCATAGCCGATGCCGAGTTCGGCGCTTTTCTGCGGCGTGTTGGAACGTGACCAGCCGATAACGTTCATGCCGAAGACGCGGCCGTAGCCTGCAACTTGCTGGCCAAGTTTGCCGAGGCCCACGATGCCGAGCGTCAGTCCCCTGAGGTCGCGTCCGATTGAAAGCTGCCACGGTTCTTGCGCGGCGCGGAAATTGGCAACTTCGGCGGGGATATGGCGAGCGACTGCCATCAGCAGCGCCCAAGTGAGCTCGGCCGCCGAGCCGACGAAGCCGCGTGTGCCGGCGACCGCGATGCCGAGGCGCGCGGTCGCAGCCATGTCAATCGAGGCATTGGCCATGCCGGTCGTCACCAGCAATTTCAGCTTCGGCAGTCGTTCAAGACGTGTAGCGTCGAAGGCGGTGCGCTCGCGCATAGCGATGATGATGTCGTAGTCCGCCAACCGGTCGACGAGCGCATCGGTATCATCGACATGATCGTCGAAACAATCGATGGCGACCTTCGCTTCGATACCGCTCCAGTCGGCCATGGACAGGGCGACGCGTTGATAATCGTCGAGAATGGCACAGCGTAAAGGCATTGGAAGAACTCCACTGAACTATCGATGTTTCACCTGGCGAAAGAACCACTATCGCATATTCGAGAGAGATGGTGACCGCTCGCGCGCAATCGTGAGTGACGCAAAGACTAATCCAGCCCTGCCGAATGTTCCCTCAGCAGATCCAGAAACTCTGCCTGAAGAGCTGTCGGCAGCCAGTGGCGGCGCAGTGTGACGCCGACGGGGCGGCGGGAATCCGGCAGTGGATAATCGATCGCGGAGAGGAAGCCTGCCTCCAGCTCATAGCGGATCTGATGGCGGGAGAGCAGGGCGAGATGATCGGATTTCAGGAGTACGCCCCTGATCGCATTGAGCGAGCCGGTTTCGACGCTCTGGCGTGCAGGTTTGTCCGCGGGAAAGGTTGCAGCCATGGCGTTGAAGGTCTCACGCGACGGCGTGTCCCGCCGGGCGACGATCCAGGGATAGTCTGCGAGGTCGTCCGGGGTGATCTCTCGACGCCGCTTCAGCGGATGGTCGGCGCGTCCGACGATGCGGAGTTCGAAATCGAAGAGCGGTTCCTGATGCAGGGTCTTGGAGACAAGGCTCCTGCGCAGTGCGCCGACGAGGACATCGATACGGCCGCGCTCGAGATCGTCGATCAGCACTTCATAGCTGCCCTCCATGATTTCGAAACGCGCACGTGGATAGCGGTTGGCGAGAAGGGCGATCACGTCGGGCACGAGGAAGGTACGGGTCAACGGCAGGGTGCCGATCGAAACACGGCCGGCATAATGGTTGCCGGCTTCCAGGAGTTCGTCTCGCAGGCTCTCGAATTCTGCGAGCGCCAGGCCGAACCATCGGGCGGCGGAAAGGCCATTGGCGGTCAGGCGGATATTGCGGCCGGAGTTTTCGAAAAGGGGAATGTTCATTATGGCTTCGGCCTCGCGGGCGGCCCGCTGTACAGCCGGTTCTGATAATTCCAGCATGCGGGCTGCGGCGCTGAAGCTGCCAAGCTCGGCAAATGTCGTGATGGCGCGCAGGTGCGGCCATGCCAGACGGGTTTCGATAATGCCGATTGCTGCTTCTGCGACCGGTGCGCAGGCCTGACGGATAAGGTCGCAGAGGCGGCGGAACCGCTGCAGGGCGATTTTTCCTTCCGCCGTCAGTGTCATGCCATCACGTTCGACAAGAGCCGCGTTCAGGAGCTC
>JGI25151J46595_10002349_pt1 | contig 11500 bp, 9 predicted proteins | sample AraplaMF_Col_mLB_FD_46595 | JGI IMG/M metagenome (IMG submission 46595) | reverse complement strand
TGTAGCTGCCGCTTTGCTTTCGCTACAGAAAACATTTGTTGCTCACCCTTTTAAAGGGAACCACAACCTCATTCATCTCAACTCCTTCAGAGATGGGGTTTTCTACGAAACGAAGATAAACGGCATACTTTCCAACGAATGTCATCTATACATTTATCGGAACTTCGAGATTATTATCTTGGTAGCAAAAAAAGTATGCTAGAAGGCATCTTCAAGCATACTTTTTTCTCATTAGGGGTAATCCAGATCTTGTCTTATTCCATATGCAAAATATCGTTACTACTTAATAAATAATGAGCAAGTGCTTCTGTCTCTTTACCAATGGCCTTATCAACTTCTAATGGCGGGCAGAAAGAACGGACTATTTCTAAAAATTTTCGTGTTGCTGGGGCTAATTGATGCTCTGCTTTTTCTAAAAAAATTGCTTGAGATGCTGCAATTAACTCGATGGCAAGCACTCGTGCACTATTATGTACAATTTGTCGTGCTTGCCTCGAAGCAGTCGTTCCCATACTTACATGATCCTCTTGATTGCCTGAAGTCGGAATAGAATCCACACTTGACGGATGGGCAAGAACTTTATTTTCAGAAACGAGCGATGCGGCGACGTATTGAACAACCATTAATCCACATTCAAGGCCTGGATTTGTTGCTAAAAACGGAGATAAGCCACTTAATTGCGGATTCACTAGGCGCTCCGTTCTTCGTTCTGAAATATTCGCCCATTCTGCTACACCTACCTTTAAAAAATCCATGGCCAGTGCAATCGGTTGCCCATGAAAATGCCCTCCAGATAGTACTTCACCTTTTTCTAAGACAATAGGGTTATCCGTTGTGGCATTTGTCTCTGTTTGCAAACGTTGTTCTACGAAATGGAAGCATTGCCAAGAAGCTCCGTGAACTTGTGGTACACAACGCAACGAATAGGCGTCTTGCATACGTATTTCACCTTGTGTTGTTACACGCTTACTTCCCTCCAACCACTTTCGTATCCGACCTCCAACAGATGCTATTTCTGCGTGAGGACGTACTGCTAATAAATCTTCATCGAAGGCTGAAATGATTCCTTTTAATGCCTCTATTGTTAGACATGCTGCCATATCTGCCACATACCCAAGACGTTCGGCCTCATTGATTGTAATAACCCCAATACCTGTCATAGCTTGTGTTCCATTTATTAATGCAAGTCCTTCCTTAGCTTGTAATCGAACTGACGTGAGCCCTGCACGAGCTAATGCTTGCTGTCCTGATATAATCTCTCCTTGATACTCTGCCTCTCCTTCTCCGACAAGTACTAATGCAATATGAGCTAATGGTGCTAAATCACCGCTAGCACCAACTGAACCTTGCGATGGCACAATGGGATGTACATTTTTATTGATTAACTCAATTAATAATTGAAGCGTTTCTTCACGAATGCCTGAATAGCCTCTTGCTAAAGCATTAACACGTAAAATCATCATTGCACGAACAATCGAGGTTTCTAATGGTGTGCCTACTCCAACTGCATCTGAACGTAGTAAATTAAGTTGCAATAGTTCATTATCTTGTTCCGCAATTTGAACATCACTTAGTTTACCGAAGCCCGTATTTACCCCGTATATCACTTGGCCCTCCGTTAACCTTTGTTCAATACGAGCACGACTCTCTCTTACTTTTTCTAAAGCACTCGGTGCTAATGAAACTTGTGCATAGCCTTTAGCAATTTTTTCAATTTGTGACCTTGTTAATGTGTAACCATCCAACAGGATAACTTCCATTTAAAAATTCACTCCTATACTTCTTACTAAAGTTCAATTTCTATAAAACCATTGCTGCTACAATGCCAAATATAAACAACGGAATATTATAATGAATAAATGTTGGTACACATGTATCCCAAATGTGGCTGTGCTGTCCATCAGCATTCAAGCCAGAGGTAGGGCCCAGTGTACTATCTGAAGCAGGAGAACCTGCATCCCCTAGAGCGCCAGCAGTTCCAATTAACGCAGCTGTGGCGAGCGGACTAAATCCAACTGCCGCACATAACGGCACAAACACAACAGCTAAAATCGGTATCGTCCCAAAAGATGTACCAATCCCCATCGTGACAAGTAAACCGATAAACAATAATAACGTTGCAGTAATGAGCTTGCTTTGTCCTGTCATCCCCGTCATAGCTTCTACTAGCTCTGTAATCGCACTTGTTTCTTTTAAAATCGTTGCATAGCCCGAAGCGATTAGCATAATAAATGCGATAGCTCCCATAAGCTTTACACCATTTTGTACGACTTCTTCACTGTCTTTAAGGAAGACAACTCGACCAACAAACATAATAATAATCCCTGATAATGCGCCTAAGACAAGTGAACTTAAAGATAATTGGATAACTAGTGCTGCTAATATTGCCAGTAGGGCTATCCAACCTTTGCGATCCAATTTCACCTCTGTATTTTCTGTCTTCACATTCTTGATATCATGGATGTCTTCTTCAAATTGTTGATACTCTCTAGGCTTTTTATAAGAAATGAATACAGCAATGACTAAGCCTACAAACATGCCTATTGCGGGAATTACCATAGCTTTTGGAATTTGACTTTGCACCATCGCCATGCCATTCGCTGTCATCTCTTGCGCGATAATACCTTGGAATATTAATCCATATCCAATTGGAATCCATAAGTAGGGCATTTTCAAGCCAAATGTTAAGGCGGATGCCAAGGCACGACGATCAATTTTCAATTTATTAAAGAAAAATAATAGTGGTGGTACTAGTATTGGGATGAATGCAATATGTACCGGAATAAGTGTGCCTGATAAACACGCAGTAATTGCCAGGGCGAAAATTAAAATATATTTATTTGGCTTTTCAATTGAAAGAAGTTTTTGAATGAGAATATTAGCCAAACCTGACTGTGCAATTAGCGCTGCAAATATCCCTAACAATATATAACTCAAAGCAGTTTCTGACTGCCCTCCCATACCACCAATAAATATAGATACTGTTTTAGTTAACGATAGATCCGCAACAAGCCCTGCTACAATTGCTGCGATTATTAATGCAAATAAAACATGAACCCCACATAAACTTAAAATAGACAAAACAATAACTGAGATTAAAACAGGATTATCTAACAAATATTTCCCTCACCCTCTGTTTTATATTGTTTTGATTAAAATACTTGCAATAATAACACTTCCCAATGTGACAGTCGTAAATCCTCCTACGAGCATCGGTGTTAAGATCTCATTGAAGATTTTTTTCCTTTCTTCATCCGTCTTTCCAATACTTCTACTTACTTCCTCACAGACAATGTAATCGCCTGGGAAGCCAAATGTAGCTGTTAATGCTACTGGAATCGCTAAATAATGATCCAATCTAAATAGTTTCGCCCCGATATAACCACCTAAAAGAATACCTAGTACTCCTACAACAAGGATTGTCACAACCGCAGGCAACTGATCGATAAACATATTAAACGTAATATCGTTCATCATTCCTATAATGATAAAAATAATCCCCGCCATCCCGACTGTGAAACTATTTGATTTTTCCATCACCCGCTCCGGATAGAATTTCACTAAGCGACCAATAATCCCTATCGCTAAAGCCCACAGGCTATAAGGAATACCTGTAAATTTAGATAAAGCAACTGCAATCGCACCACCGATAAACAACATAAACAATAATACTAAAGGCGTTCTGTATTTTTTAGGAATGATTAATTTCTCGTCGTCATTCTCCTCGAATGCGACATTATTGGACGAAACAAAAGAACCGGTATTGATTTGTTCACGAATTTTTATAGCATGTTTCCGTAACAACATATTTGCTACAGGAATACCTATAAATGATTGTAAAGCCATGATTANCGCAGGGATTGTTAGTAAGCTGGCAAACCCTAACTCTTTTAATCCTTCTGAAGTAATTAAAACAGCAATAATGCCACCGTTCAAAGGACCAGTTCCAGCAACAGCTGTTTTATAGTCAAAAAGGAAAGAAACAATAGTTAAAATAAAGAGTGAAGCAAAAGACATACCAATTATCGCAATAATAACGGCCCTCCATTGCGAGCGAATCATTTTTAAAGGTATTAATGTTCCCATGTGAACTAAGATTGGTGCCGTCCCTAATACTGCTCCAACCGTTAAAAATGTCGAGTTAGCAAGTAAATCTTTCGGGAAAACCCCTATCCATAGCAAGCATAAATAGCCCATCATTGCTACAAAAAGCATTGGTACCCTTGCATTACTAATTACTGATACGACTTCTCCGAGTGCAATTAACCCTAAAATGTTCATTGTTGCAATAACAGGTTCTTGAAGCATCTAAGCCCCCCCTTTATAATTCATTGATAAAGCAGTATGCACTAAAACTTTTAAGCCAACTGCTAATGAATCCTCATCAATTGCAAATTTAGGATGATGATGTGGGTAATTTAATGATTCATCCTCAAAAGCTGCACCAATCCCTATGAATACCCCAGGAACTTGAGTCAAAAATGCCGAGAAATCTTCTCCACCCATAATTGGATCAATGTGTAAAAGATATTCTGGACCAAGATTTTCTTTAATAATATTTTCAATCAATGCAGTCAGCTGCTTATCGTTAACGACTGATGAATAACCATAGTTGTACTCAAACTTATAGTCGGCCCCATGTACTGCAGTGAAATTTTTTACTTGAATTTCAATCTGCTCCGCAATCAATTCTCGAACATCCTGCGAAAATGTTCTTACACTTCCACCTAAAAATGATCGATCAGGAATAATATTTTTTGCACTTCCCGCACTGAATTCTGTTACAGCAATAACAGCACGCTCTTTCGCGTCAACCTTTTGTGGTACAATTTGATGCAATAGATTAGTAATTTGAGACCCAATTAAAATAGGATTAATAGAATCTTGTGGTTGAGAAGAATGTCCACCCTTTCCAACGATTTCGAGATCAAACGTATCAGAATTTGCTGTAATAGGACCTGAACATATACCTATTTTTCCTGTAGGAAGCATGGAGAATAAATGTAATCCTACGATTCGATCGACACCTTCAATAACCCCAGCTGCTACCATCTCTTTGGCTCCACCTGGAAATACTTCCTCTGCATGCTGAAAAATAAAGCGAATTTCTCCTTTCAGAAGATGTTTTAACTCAGATAAAATTTTCGCCGCACCTAGTAGCATTGACGTATGCCCATCATGACCACAAGCGTGCATCACATTCGGTACTTTAGATGCAAAAGGCAGATTCGTTTCTTCTTGTATAGGTAAAGCATCCATATCCGCTCTTAAAGCCAAGCATTTCCCAGGTAAATCACCTTTTAGAGTGGCTAAAATACTAGTCTTCGTCGGTCTTGTAACCTCTAAATTCCCAAATGACATTAATTGGCTATAGACATAATCAGAAGTAGAGTATTCCTTATACGACAGTTCAGGATTTTCATGTAAATATCTTCTCCACTGTTGTACTTGCGGAACCATTTTCTCTATTTCTTTTGAAATGTTTAATGTAGTTGACATTTTTATTCCTCCTATGCTTATTGAAATTTATGTCGCTCATACCACTGTTCGATTAACGCAGCTGTTAATCTACCTGTGTTCACTAAGTTTTCAATACTAATACTCTCTCTAAAAGAGTGAATATTCTGAAATCCATTCCCGAGTGTAATACAAGTCAATCCATTTTCATTTAGAACATTCGTATCTGCTCCACTTAATGTTTTTGTTAAATAGGAGGATACTTGAATGTTATCTGCCGCTTCAGATACTGTTTGAACAAGTTCATCGTCCTCAGGAATATTGAACCCTAGATATTTCTCGTCTATTTTCACTTCGACAGTACATTGGTATTTCTTAGCGGCTTCTTCCATCGTCTCCTGCATATGTTGCAATTGATCCTCTAATTTCTTTTGAGAAAAACTCCTTACCTCTCCTCCTAATGTTACTGAGCCTGGTATAATCGATGTCAAATCTCCACCACGAATAATGCCTATATTCGCTAGTGTTTCACGATCAATCTCACCTAATCTCATATTTAATAGCCCTTTAGCAGCAATAAGAAAAGCATTTCTTCCCTCTTCAGCGTTCAATGCAATATGTGCTGCATTTCCATTAATCGTGAACCAAATTCTACTACTATATGGGCCTTGCAAAATAATTTGCCCACATCACCACTACTATCAAAAATGTAACCCTTTTTACTTTTAATCTTTTGATAATCCATATATTTTGCACCAACTAAACCTGCTTGCTCATTTACGGTTAATATCAGCTCAATCGGCCCATGTGGAATACCACTTTCAATGATGGCACGCATTGCCTCAATATAGGATGCAAGTGCCGCACGATCATCAGCTCCTAAAATCGTAGTACCATCCGAGTAAATGACCCCATCCTTTATAATTGGCTTAAGATGCTCTGTCGGTAATACTGTATCCATATGAGTAGAAAAGAATAGAGGTGGAATGGTGTCATCAGTTCCTTTATGCCAGGCTATTAAATTACCTACTTCTCCATTAAAATTTTTATGTGCTTCATCAAACGTTAATTGAAAACCTAACTTCGGTAACTCATCCTTTAAAAATGTTGCAACTAGACTTTCCTTACTACTAGGTCCATTAATTTTTGCCATTTCTAAAAATAACTTTACTAATCTTTCCTTATTCACCTGTTCAGCTGCCTTAGACGTAAAATTGACGTTCAATCTTACCTCTCCCTTCTATTTGAATGCGTTCTCTTTTAACCAAGTTCCTTCATTTACCACTACACGACCACGCTTGATAACCGTCTCTACAATATTCGTTCCAAGCTCATATGCTACGTGCTTATAGTTTGGTACATCCCATATTTGAATATCTGCAATTCTGCCAATTTCTAACGTTCCACGATCTGTTAAATTTAATGCCTTAGCCGCTACTTTTGTCGTAGCTTTAATCGCTTCCTCTACCGTAAACTGATAGAGCCGACATGCTAAATTGATGACAAAAGACATAGAACTTGTATAACAAGCTGGACACATGTCTGTCGCTAAAGCTATTTGCATACCGCTATCTAGCATTTTGCGTGCAGCAAAAGGGCGCTTATGGGCAACTGCAAAATCTAAAGCCGGCATCAATACACCGACGACACCCGCTTCCGCTAATTGTGACATTAATGATTCTGGTGTAAAGTTCAAATGGTCAATCGAAACTATCTTCATTCGCGCTGCTAAATCTGAACCTCCAATATACGAATAGGCATCAGCATGAATTTTAGGTAATAATCCGTACGTTAATCCAGCTTGTAAGATACGCTCAGATTCTTGCTCAGTGAAATAGCCTTCATCACACCAAACATCACAGAATTCCGCTAAGTTGTTTTGTGCCACCTGCGGAATCATGACGTCAATAATCTCATTGACATACTGTTCCTTCGTTAAATGATCCGGAATACCATGAGCCCCTAAAAATGTATTCACAACATCAAGAGGGGTATTATCGTGTAATTGACGGCCTATCCGTAAAATCTTTAATTCACTTTCAGGTGTTAGCCCATAACCACTTTTACTCTCAACTGTAGTTGTGCCATGTTTAAGCATTACCATAATACGTTTTTTGGATTGCTCAAAAAGCACATCCTCAGCAGTATCTCTTGTAAGCTCAATCGTACGATTCGGCCCTATTGTCATCGCTAAATTTTTTAGATTTCCCTCAATGTTTCCAGACAATTTAGCAGCATACTCCTCTACCCTACTGCCATAAAAAACTAAGTGTGTATGCGCATCAACAAAGCCTGGAGCGACAACTTTACCTTCTGCATCAATACTATTTGTATCATCCATTACATAGTGTTGCTTCAGTTCCTTATGAGAACAAATATCAATAATTCGTTCATCCTCAATAACAATTGCTGTATCAGTCAAGACTTGAAAATCCTGCATCTTATCACCTGTACAAGGTAATATTTGCGCTGCATTTTTAATAATATAGTCCGGTCTTTTTCGCATACGCCCTCTCCTTTACAGTAATAAATAAGCGATTGGTGTAACGATAATTAGGGTTAAAACAGTACGTACAAACCATATTCCAATCATTTTGCCTAAAGAAATCGGAATATCCGTTGACAAAATACACGGAATAAGTGCTGAAAAAAATAGAATGGCAGAAATAGATAAAGTACCGACAATAAAACGTGTTTCGATGGCACTCTCAACAACTACGAGTGATGGTAAAAACATATCGATTAAATTGACAACTGCTGCCTTTGCAACGACTAACGGTTCAGCCATTTGTAATAAATACGTTAAAGGTACAAATAAATAAGCGGCATAATCAAAAATCGGTGTATGATTGACTAGCCATAAACCAATAAGACCAATCGACATAATTGTCGGCAAAATCCCCATGGCCATTACTAAGCCATCTTTAACATTCTCTTTTATGCTTTGCCACAGGTTCGGAGCTTTTTCTGCGGTCTGCATCGCTTCCTTCCATGCATGGTGTAAACGATTTTCTTTTACGATTTTCTCTTTATCGCCTTCCATATTGTTGTAGTAGTCATTACTTATATTTCGAATTGGCCAAATGCGCACACTAATCGCTGTTACTAAAAACGTCACTACAAAAGTAATCCAAAAATAAAGATTCCATATATCCATCAGGTTTAAAGTTTTTGCCACAACAATCATAAATGTTACAGAAACAGTGGAAAACCCTGTAGCAATGATGACGGCCTCTTTTGTAGTGTACTTCCCTTCCTTATAAATACGATTTGTAATTAATAATCCAATGGAATAACTACCGACAAAGGAAGCTACTGCGTCAATGGCAGATCTACCAGGTGTTCTCCAAATTGGTCGCATAATAGGCTGCACTAAAATACCTACAAATTCTAATAAGCCATAACCGACAAGCATCGCTAAAAAAATGGCACCGATTGGGACCAAAACGCCAATTGGAGTTAGGAGTGACTTATACCAATAAGGTCCCATATCTTCAGCCAACAACCAGCTCGGTCCAATATTAAAAACAACAAGAATAGAAGCAATAGCACCAATTATTTTCAATGCTGAAATAACTATCTCTACTATCGATTTATTCCAAGTTTTTTGATAAATAGGATAAATAGCTCCCGCAATAACGATTATCAAAATGTAATAGATAATCACTGACGAAAACTGTGTTCTGATAAATGTCACTAGATGATCAAGTGGTATTGTCTTTTTTCCATTTAACGTAATAGAGATAAAAAACATGAAAATGCCAAATAAGCTAAAGCCAAAAAATTTATAGACCGCTGATTTCGGATAATTATGAGGTGCTTTTTCTAGCACATTGTCAAAATCCAAATGCGTTGTTTCAGCTTCTTTCATGTAATGCCTCCTTTTTTATACGAAAAGAGGCCGGATACGTTTTTACATATTGCACCGGCCTNTGTTANTTCACTACTTTACACTTGTTCTTTGACTAAATCTTTAGGGCCAAAGGTTGCTGTTGGCTCCCACCATAATGGGATTTTAATGCTTTCATCTGTTAATTTCCCTTTACCATTCGCTACATCTTTGGCAGTCTCATAGCCCGCCTGAGCATGACGCACAACACCAATTCCTGAATCTACTGTCATCGCTACTTCCAAACGCATATCAGATTCATCTGTACCATCCGCAATCATTGTTACACCTGTATGAACGGCCTCACCCATTGAATAGTTGGCTTGCAGTGCTATTAAATCACACATTCCAACTGCATTGAGTAAACCATTTAATACAGGCCAGTCTGAAATTAGATCCCCACCATCCTTCATATTTTCAGATTCAAATGTTGGATTAACGATAGAACCCGAGTCCAAATTATCGCGAGAGAACGCAACTGGCCCACTAAGTTCTCCTCGACGGATCATATCATTGACTTCTAACGCAAACTTTTTACGTTGTCCGAAGCCCATATAACAAATCCGGGCAGGTAAAGCTTCAATTGGGATATGCTCTTTCGCTAGCTTAATCCAACGCGTAACTAGTAAATCATCATTAAATTTTTCTAAAATCATATCGTCAATTTTACGTAAATCCTCTGGATCTCCTGACATACAAATCCAACGGAATGGTCCACGCCCCTCACAGAATAGTGGACGAATATATTCTGCTACAAAGCCTGGTAAACGCTTCGCCTCTTTTTCATCAAACCCAGCATCGATGCATTCTTTACGAATACTTGTGCCATATTCAAATGAATGAACACCTTTATCAAGGAAGGCTATTAAAGCTTTTAGTTCACGGGTCATTGTTTGACGCGCTTTTTCTAAGTACTCAAGACGATCTCGATCACGTAACTCCTCAGCCTCTTTAACCGTATAGCCTGCCGGTAGATAGGCGATCGGGTCATGTGCAGGTGTCATTGATGTCGCGATATCTGGTAAAAATCCAATTTCTAAGGCTTTCTCAAATACATCAGCTGCATTCCCAACTACAGCAATACCAAGCGCTTCACCTGCAGCCGCTTTTTCTTTAGCAAGCGCGATTGCCTCCTCTAATGAATCTACCACTACATCGATAAAGCTCTTTTCAATTCGTCGTTTAATAATTTCAATATTGGAGTCACATAAAATTGCAACACCACCATGCATTGTCATTGCACGTGTTTGGTTGCCACCCATCCCCCCAGCACCAGCTGTTAATAAAATTTTTCCAACAAGAGAATCATTGTAATGCAATCTCGCGATAGCCGATAATGTTTCAAATGTTCCTTGAATAACTCCTTGCGTGCCGATATATTCCCAAGGTGCAGCTGTATAATTGGCATACATCGTTAAATTTTTCTCTTGTAAGTCGTAAAATGTTGGCCAATCTGCCTTCATAATATTTGTTGTTGCCATGACAACAGTTGGTGCATATTTATGTGTTTTAAAGACAGCCACAGGCATCCCTGACTGCACAACTAGTGTTTCATTATCTTCTAAAACTTTCAGGGAATCTACAATCGCATGATATGACTCCCAGTTACGAGCTGCTTTACCTATCCCACCGTAAATTACTAGCTCTTCAGGCTTTTCAGCATTTTCCATATTATTTTCTAACATGCGTAAAATTACTTCTTGGCGCCACCCTTTGCATCGCAATGTGTCTCCTCGTTGAGCTTTTACTGAGTATAAGACTTCTGGTTTCGTCATTTACAATTCCCCCTTTTTATATCTACACTTTTATAATGCAAATAGCGTGCCAACTTTTAAAAAGCCTATAAATATTGTTATAAAAAGTAATAAGGATAGTGTTTATGAAATGAATACTCAAAATAGAGAGAGACGCCGAAAATCTAAAAATGCGCAGATAAATTTTGCACTCGCTATATTTTCTATATATTCCTACTATTCAGTAAACAGCTGTGGTACGATTTATGACAAAAGCAGAAATTTTTTGCATGCAAAATAATGTGAAAGAGGGTTTTTGTGTGAACGAGGAATTAAGACGCTTCGCAACAATATTGGGAACTAATATCATTACATTAGATAGTTCGTTTCAAGTGATTTGGTGGCATCTGGACGATAGTAT
>JGI25151J46595_10002346_pt1 | contig 11505 bp, 10 predicted proteins | sample AraplaMF_Col_mLB_FD_46595 | JGI IMG/M metagenome (IMG submission 46595) | reverse complement strand
ATTTGAAATGATAGCCTTTTCATTTCTGCCTACCTCCAAGATAAAAAAACGTTGTTTCGAAAATACCGCATAATTGTTTCATAAATGTATCATTTAATCGCTTTCAAATTTTTTATATCTTCCATGCGTCTTGGTAATAAGAACGTGATCATCACCATCGTTCCCATTTCCTCACTACTTTCAATTCGCATGCTTCCGCCTTGCTTCGTCATAATCTCCTGACAAATGAACAAACCGTATCCATTTCCATAACTAGAAGAGAGTACTTTTCCTTCCCGAGAACGATTCCACTCTGCAAGTATCGCTTCATCCATACCAATCCCATCATCATGAATGAAGACTTTCGCTTCCTCTTCATTTTTAGCGACATTCATCCTCAGTTGCGTGGCATCACTATATTTAATCGCATTATCAAACACATTCAAGAAAATCTGCTTCGTCTTATCAAAGTCTGCAACAACATGTGCCTCTGTTAATTCATTTATAACTTCTATCTCGTATTGCTGAAGACGAGGCTTCACGATCGAAATTGCCTCTTCTGCAATTTGCTTTATATCCACAATCGTCGGAGAAACTTCAAACGTACTCGTTCCATACTTCGAAGATTGTAATAACTCCTCAACGAGTGATAATAGACGCTGACTTTCAATCGAAACATAATGAAGACTTTCCTCTATATCTCGCGCAGATTGCAGTTTCGGAATTAAATCTACATATCCAATAATTGCAGTGAGCGGCGTTTTCAGTTCATGTGTAATTCGGTCCAAGAAATCCTTTTGCTTCTCTTTCTCCTCCTTTAACTGCCTCATATGCAGCTCAATCGCATCAGCCATTGCATTGAAAGATGCTGATAACTGGGCAATTTCCACATACTCATTTAGCTCAATCTTACTTTTATAATCCCCATTTGCGAGCCGCTTTGCCATTTGTCTTAACTGATCAATTGGCTTATGAAGAGACTTCGCTAAACGAATCGCAAAGAAAATGCCGCCTGCTACTAAACAAATCGATGTAACGAGAAATGTCCAGCTCACATTCGTTAAAACTTCTTTCTCATCTTGTAATTCATTAATAAAGCGAATTGCCCCTATGACATCGCTTCCATGATAAACCGGACTCGAAAATAAAAGAAGTGGTGCTGGATCATCATTTTCAAACACATATGCCTTCTTTCCTCGTAAGGACTGATCAATATCTATATTCTTATGAAGCAAGGCCCCTTTCTCTGTATCGGCAACGACCTCTCCATTCTTTCCAATCATCTGCACACGAACATCCATCCGCTTCGCTAAATAAGAAGCAATCAAGAGTGAATTCGGCCCTAGTGTCTCCACTTCTGCTTCCTTCTCTAAATAATTCATCGTGTAAATTTGTGCTTCTACACTTAACTTCTCTAAAGAACCTGCTGCATTATGATACATATTCTTTTCCAGTGCAATGTAAATCACCGTATAAAGAAGAAACAAAATCGGAATCAATAATCCTACTATACCAAGTACCATATTTCTTTTTAACGACATCTTATCACCTTTTAACAATCCAACTTATAACCAACGCCATAAATCGTCTTAATATGTTCTCCGCTTGCTCCAAGCTTCTTCCGAAGGCGCTGCACCATAATATCAACTGCTCTCGTATTTCCGCTATACTCAAAGCCCCATACTTTCTCTAATAGCTCATCGCGCATAAACACACGCTGCTTATTAGAAGCAAACAACTGGCATAAATTAAATTCACGGTACGTTAAATCAATTTCTTCTCCATTCACATGCACTTTTCGTTCCTTCGGATAAATGACTAATTCACCGGCCCGAATGACCTTATCATCCTTAGGTACCCCGTGCTTCATTACACGCCGTGCCATATTCTTCACCCGAAGAATCAACTCTGCATAATTGAATGGCTTCGTCACATAATCATCAGCCCCAAGCTGAAGACCAAGCAACTTATCATTCATCTGACTCTTCGCTGTTAACATGAGTACTGGAATATCTCGGTCCTTCTCCCTGAACAACCGAAGCAGCTCATAACCATCCGTATCCGGAAGCATCACATCTAAAATCAATACATTCGGCTCTTCATCCCACCTTTGCAGCGCCTCTTTTCCATCAGCGGCCGTAAGCACTTCATATCCTTCCATCTCTAGCTGCATCCGAATTAAATTCCGAATGCTCGACTCATCATCGACTACAAGTATTTTCATGGTTCCCCTCCTTTCGCAGTACATTTTAGTATAGCAAATATCCTATACAAAAAAAGAGTGCACTATCGAACATATGTTGAACGACAATACACTCTCTTTTATAAATCACTCTTACTTCGTATATCCATGCGGCTTACTTTGATGCCAATCCCACGCATGTTCAATGATTGTTTTCACATCTGTATATTGCGGGCTCCAGCCTAATTTTTCTTTTGCTTTTTGAGACGATGCAACAAGGCGCGCTGGGTCTCCAGCTCTTCTTGGCGCAACTTCTGCTGGGATTTCATGATTTGTTACTTCGCGAACTGCTTCAACAATTTCTTTTACACTAAATCCGTTACCGTTTCCTAAGTTATAAAAGTCACTGTCTCCGCCATTTTGTAAATCTTTCAGTCCAAGGAAATGAGCCGCTACTAAATCATCAACATGGATATAGTCACGAATACATGTACCGTCTGGTGTATTGTAATCATCACCAAACATCATGATTTTCTCACGTTGTCCTAAAGCCACTTGCAGTACAAGGGGAATTAAATGCGTCTCGGGACGATGATCTTCACCAATAATACCGCTTGGCGTTGCACCAGCTACATTAAAGTATCTGAAGATCTTATATTTTAAATTAGAGGCTTGGCTATACCAATGCAACATTTTTTCAATCGCTAATTTTGTTTCTCCATATGTGTTCGTAGGATTTGTTGGTGTTTCTTCTGAAATTAACTCAACATCTACATCTCCATATGTTGCGGCAGTTGATGAGAAGATAAATTTATCAATTTTAAACTCATCCATCACCTCTAGTAAGCATAGCGCACCGTATACGTTGTTATTATAGTATTGAAGCGGTTTTTCCATACTTACACCAACTAAAGAATCCGCTGCAAAATGCATGACTGCGTCAATTGTTTCTTGCTTAAAAATGTCTCTTAAGAAACTTTTATCGCGAAGATCACCTTTATAAAATTTCACGCCTTCTGCAATAGCATCTTCATGACCTGTTTGTAAATTATCAACTACAATTACAGATTGTCCTTCATCAACTAACTTTTTTACAGCATGAGAGCCAATATAACCAGCTCCGCCGCACACTAAAATAGAACCCATGTTCTCCACACCCAACTTTTAATGAATTATTTTACCCTGCTATCTGCGGACAGAAAAACCTCTACATCAAAGAAGATAGGTAGAGGAGCACTGCCTGATCGATAAGAACCTTCCATCATTTTGGGGATAAAGCGCCCCACTGATGGAAGGTTCACTTTATAGTACTTTTTAACCTATAAAATATAGCTTATCTTCTTTTATTTTATAGGGCAAGTTAAATTCCAATTATTTCATAAAACCATCAACAATGATTATTTCGCTAAAACAGCTAGTTTTTCTTCTACTTTCTTCAAGTCCAGGGCAGAATCAATTTCAAAACTATCGTTGCTACCAATTTTGTACAAATGAACATTTAAATCTTGAATGTTATCTTTTACAATATTATCCCAGTACAGTTCACTGAAATCTTCCTGATTTACTACTTCTTCTAGTTTCTTCACAATATGGATGCCATCTTCTTTTGACCAGTATGAAATACCACATAAAATGTAGTCATCGTTACCATCACCAATTTCAATATCATATACTTTACGATTTTCGTCATGCTTAATGATCCATTCATTACGGAAATCTTCNTTCTTCGCACTAAAGTATAGGGATGACTCTGGGTTCTCTATAAAAATATTACGGTGTAAATAAACATCCGCATCCATTACATATGCATCTTGTAAATATTCACGAACTAAATACATCGTATAAATGTTGTTGTACACATTATATTTGTCATTGTGCACAAGCTTCACATTATACTTCTCAACAAGATAATCNAATTTCTCTGCTAAATAGCCTGTTACGACAATAATTTCTTCTACACCAATTTCCTGTAAATATTCAATTTGACGCTCTAGCATCGGCTTGCCATTTACTTCTACTAATGATTTTGGAGTCGTTAACGTTAATGGACGTAAACGAGTTCCCATACCCGCCGCTAATAAAATCGCTCTCATGTTACTTCACCTCTATATTTTTTCGCTTTTGTAAATTCAGTTATATCTGCAACTGTTAATATAGCTCCTACAAGGATCGCAATACAACAAATAATTAACTTCCATGAAAACGGTGATCCTAATGCTAACATAGAAATGACAACCGCCCATGCAGAATACGTAATGTTAAGCGCCATCGCTTTTGTCGGTCCAATTTCATGAATTGCCTTATAGTAAAACACATAGGAAGCTGTTCCAACTAATGCAACCACAATGATTAAAATAAACTCGCTGCTCATCACAACTTCTTTTGTTAAGAAATGCCCTCCAACTGAAGGTAAAATAACAAGTCCATATGTGACTGCTGAAACAAGCTGACGAATTTGGAGTGCCTCTTCTGGAGATACTTCTTCATCTTTCATACCGTACGCACAGATAACACATTCTAAGCCCCAGCCAACGATACAAATAAGGACAAAAATAAATCCTAACATATAGTTTTCCGTTGCAAATCCATCGCCTGTAAATCCAAGTACGATAATAAATGCAATACTAATGATAAGTCCAAGCCAATTCCATGAACGAAGACGGTCTTTCAAAAACACAAATGCAAAAAATGCACCCACTGCTGGATATACAGCTGAAATCGCTGCTGTATAAGAAGCCCCGATATACTTTACAGCTAATACATAAAACGTCATCCCAATTGGTCCACCCATAAGTGCTCCTAACATAACGAACCGTCCACTTCTCGTTTTCAGCTTAGAAAGGGCCGTTTTGAGTTGACCCTTTATCGCCATATAGATCATCATCCATAATGTGGACATAAAGTCGTGTAAAAACGTACTAACTAGAGGAGCAAGAAACACAACTTGTTCTGTTGCTAACATCAGTTGTGAAGATAAAATAATCCCAATCAATACCGTATCTACAGCCCAAGCAAAACCAGAAAATATTCCATAAAATATGCCTTTACTTTGCACTTTTCTCATCGTTATATCCCCCACTACAACTCTAAGAAGAGCTGTAAGTTTTTCTTCGCACGATTATAGCGATCCATTCCATATGTCCCAAAATCACTGCCTGTTGCTTCTTTAATCTTCGTCCAAATACTCCATAAGAAATCTTGGAAAATCTTATTCATCAATATTCTTCTCTGGTAAGACTCTTCTACTTCCTCGTTAAAATAGTAGGATAAGAATAACTCCTCCTCTTCTGAAGAAAAGTCGCACTCTAAACTATGTGCTGCAATATCCCACATCGGATCGTTCATACCGCCATATTCCCAATCGATTAAGTATATTTTGTCTTCTCCACTCTTAACAAAGTTTTCAGGAACCGTATCATTATGACAAGCTGTTAACGTAANATCCATCGCCTCATACATATCCTTTAACCGCATTACTTTGTTCTTCACTTCTGCATAATCATCAAAGTTAGAGCCGTTTACTTTATTTAAAAGCCCTTCATAATGCTCTATTTTTTCAAACACATTGAAAGTATTATTCATTTCGGCATTTGAACTGTGTAATTGTTTTAATATATTCGCCGTTAACTTCATATTATCACTGCGTTTTGCCGTTTTCGGATTCAATGTTTCTGCGTTTGGAATTAACTCNGCTAATTTCACACCAGTTTCTTCATTAAAGTATAGAAGTTCTGCATCAATTCCTAATTGGCTCGCTAAATTAGAAGTTACCATTTCATCACGGCGACTAATCATATCTTCTGTACCGCTTCCTGGAATACGTAGCACATATTCGGATTTTCCAACACTTACTTTGAAATTCGTATTCGTCATACCACCAAATGGCTGAATATCTGTAATTTCATCTTTTGAAATAGAAAGTGCTTCCGAAACATATTTTTTAATTTGTCGTTCTTTAAACTCTGCTTCTTTTTTCACTAAGCGAGGATAGATTTTATTTTTCACAACTTCATATTGCTTCGGTGTATCAATCTCTGCCCATACAACATCTGGTAACTTTGCATAGCCGACATCGTACAACCTTGCAGCATCAAGAAGTAAATATTCATAGTTCACATATGGATTTTGATTATGACGGAATGTTGCTAACATGTTCATGAACACTTCATACGAGATTTTAGAAATCCCAACCATCTCACCATCAATACGATTTAACTGATGAATGTCCTTTGAAATTTTATACAGATAGCCATCTTGAATCTCAACAAACGCTTCATCACCAGATCCACTCTCATTTGTAATGAGTACACAGTCCGGTTCTGGATGATGTAACACTTGCACAAGTGCCTTCTCTTCGATTAAAATATCATCTTCAATTAATAAGAAATCATCTGTAATCAGTTCCTGAACCTCTGCTAGCGATGCCATTGATCCTGTCCACTTATATTTCGGATTTTCCACAAAGTGCACATTATGACGACCTGTCCAGCCTTCAAACTGCTCCTTCTTATAGCCAACAACCACCACAATTTTTTCAATGCCATTATTTTTAAGGATTTCTAAACTGCGATCTAACAAAAGCTTTTCCCCAACCGTTAACAAACCAGATGGTTTTCCAAACTCATGACGCTTACCAGCCGCAAGAACAACAGCTTGCGTAACCTTCTTGCCCTCTTTGCGATGGACTCTAAGCTTCTTCCCTTGGTAAGCCGCTAGCTCCTGTCGCATGTATTCAAAGCCTTTCTGGTACAAATAATAATTCATGTACTTCCCTGACTTTTTGCTATAGATGTATTGATTCCTCGTTAAATCATTCATAATATAATTCACTTTACCAACAGATATATTGCACTGCTCTGCAATCTTTTTTTGGTTCATCTGTGGATTTTGATTGATAACCTCTAATATATTTAATACTTGTTGCATAGAGCTCCCCTCCATCACCCGATTTCATCCGTTCATTTTTTGAACATGTCATTATCATATCATCTATGGACATAAACGTAAATATTTTGTAAATTTAATGTATGCTTTGTAAAGAACATCCTTTATGAATAATATTAACGAAAAAACATAATCAATAAAAGTATAAGGAACAACATATAAAAAGACTGTAGTTGCGTGTCAATTTATCACTGATGTATACTTAAACTTATGATTGTAATCTCTTTCCATGCAATCTGAACCATAAAAAATTTGTCGTATCGATTAGAACAATGGAGGAATTTATTTTGGATTCAACACAGTTAACACCTTTAGAGCAAGCTCAAAAAGTGATGCTGGATATGCTCATAACGGTTCATAAAATCTGTAAAGAACATAATATTAAATTTTGGATCACAGACGGTACTTTACTAGGGTCTGTTAGACATAAAGGATTTATCCCTTGGGATGATGATGCAGATCTTGCTATGCTAAGAGAAGATTACGATAAATTTTTGCGCATTATTCCAAACCATTTACCAGAGCCATATAAACTAGAAACAGAAAAAGTAAACACACACGGCAAACATAACTGGACGAAAATTCTCTATCTAGATGATTTTGAATGGCAAGAAAGCGATGGTACACACCGAAAAGGAATATCCATTGATATTTTCCCATTTGACTACGTTTCAGAATCGGCAACGCCGTTAGAAAAAATTGTCCGAAAACTTGCCGCAATCAATTATCCTTCAAAAATAAACGGTCCTGCAGATGTAGCAAGAAGAATTCTAAACAAATCGAAATTCTTTAAACTATATGTAAAAGGCCTTAAAAAAACAAACACTGTAACATACGGAATGGAAACCGGCTATTACAGATGGCATAACTTCGAGCTTAGTGAAATCTTCCCGTTAAAAGAAGGAATTTTCGATGGACACATGTTCCCTGTTCCAAATGATGCAGATCGCTACTTATCAGGAATGTATGGAGACTACATGCAAATACCAGAAGAAAGTAAACAAAAAGCTCATATGCAAAATTTAAAAGTTGGATAGGCTACACATATAAGATTTGGACAAAAATAAGGCGCTACCTATCCTTTATACATAAAGGATAGGTAGCGCCTATTATTTACTATATAAATACAAATTGAAAAACCGACATAAAATCCTTCTTTTCAGGTGGGAGAGAGCATCCAGCCATGNATAGAAGCGGTCAGACCCTTTTCCTGCCCCATGCCAAGGAAAAACAGAGAGAGAAAACAAGTAGCAGGTCACCTTTTGCTGTTCTTAGCAGCTTATATATGAGACATCAAAAAAAGTCTAATGTCCCATTACAGGATCATTAAGCTTATTCCTTATACTCAACTACTATTTTGTTAACTCTAAATGAGCTTTTAATTTATTAGACAAATCTTTACGATCTTTATCAGGAACGAAATAGTACCAAACACCATCCTGCTTATGACCGTCACCAGGAATTTGAATTTCCTCTTTTTTATTCATCGCAGCTTTATAATTACTTTGAAGATCCCACATTTGATCTTGATTTAAATTTGTTTTTACGTTTTTCTCAACAGCACCTAACATCGTGCCAAGTTTTGTAATAGATGATATGTTCGCGCCTTTACTAATAACCGCTTCTAGCACTTGACGCTGACGCATTTGACGACCAAAGTCACCGCGTGGATCTTCCTTACGCATACGCGTATACTTCAGTGCCTGCTCGCCATTTAGATGAATGTTCCCTTTCTCAAATGACATACCTTCAAGCGTAAATGCCAAGTCATTATTCACATCGATCCCGCCAACAGCGTCAACAATATCACGGAAACCTTCCATATTTACTTCAATATAATAATCAATTGGAATATCTAAAAAATTTTCAACCGTCTTCACAGACATATCAATTCCACCAAATGCATACGCATGGTTGATTTTATCTTTCTTCCCTTTCCCAACAATCTCCGTATATGTATCACGAGGAATACTTACAATTTCCATCGAACTTTGCTTCGGATTTAATGTTAATAACATAATCGAATCCGAACGCCCTTTATCTGCCCCACGCTCATCTGCACCTAATAATAAAATAGAAACAGGTTGTTTATTTCCTAACTTCACATCAGTAGAACGTTTCTCAGAATGATCTCGTTCAAGCGGCGTATACACTTTATCTATTGTCCCCGAAACGGATGAGTACAGATAATACGCATAACCGCCTCCTGCAATGACAAGAACGCCGATAATACCCAGTATCCAAAATAGAATTTTTTTCATTATGTAACCTTCTTTCTTGAATCAGCTTTATAGGTTTTTAAGGAATAAAGTACCACACCCATTATACATGGGATTAGTTTCTATATCCAAATTATTCTATAATTTCATACATATATGTTTTCTCATTAGATACCTTACCATACACAAAAAGCCTCGTCTTATCTAGCATAGGATAAGACGAGGCCTTTTCACGTTTACATTATTTCTTCAAAAAAATTGATGATATGTCTAGCAAATCATAAAGAAAGCATTTACAAGATCATATTCACTTCATACATTCTGCTTCTTGGTAGCCATCCTTATTATTCGACTGCCATTTCCATGAGTCCGCGCACATTTCTTCAAGCCCGCGCTTTGCTTCCCATCCTAATTCACGTTTCGCTTTAAATGCATCTGCAAAACATACAGCAACATCTCCAGGACGACGCTCTGTAATTTTATATGGAACGGACTTTCCTGAAACTTTCTCGAATGCTTGTACCATCTCTAGCACGCTATATCCAGTACCTGTACCAAGGTTATATGTATCTACACCTGTTGTATGTAATACTTTTTCAAGAGCCTTCACATGTCCATTCGCAAGATCAACAACGTGAATATAATCACGGACACCTGTACCATCTTTTGTCGGATAATCGTTTCCAAATACACTTAGTTCTTTTAACTTACCAACTGCTACTTGCGTTACATATGGCATTAAGTTGTTCGGAATTCCATTTGGATCTTCCCCAATACGCCCACTTTCATGTGCACCAAATGGATTGAAATAACGAAGTAATACAACACTCCACTCAGAATCAGCTACAACTACATCACGCATCATTTGTTCAATCATCAACTTTGTTTGACCGTATGGGTTTGTTGCATTTAAAGGGAATTCTTCTGTAATTGGTGATGTTTCAGGAAGACCATATACCGTTGCTGATGAACTAAAAATCATTTTCTTTACATTATGCTTCTGCATAACATCGCATAATATTAATGTACTTGTAATGTTGTTATGATAATAAGTAAGCGGAATTGCTACTGATTCTCCAACTGCTTTTAAGCCAGCAAAATGAATGACTGCTTCAATTGTATTTTCTTTAAAAATCACATCGATTGCATCACGATTTAGAAGATTTTCTTCATAAAATTTAAACTGTTTTCCTGTTATTTCTTTCACTCGATTCAACGATTCTACTGAACTATTAGAAAGGTTATCAACTACTATAATATCATAACCATTATTTAATAATTCCACGCATGTATGACTGCCGATATATCCTGCTCCACCTGTTACAAGTATCGCCATAATGAAGACCTCCCAGGGTTATTTATTTCTTATTTATTAGCTTTTCATTACTTCTCTTTGTGAATTCCAAACAGAATGAGTTCCAACACATTATATCTATGTACTTCCTATTTTTCATTTTGCATCAAGAAAGCCCAATTGCATAAAAGGGAATTGGGCCTTCTTTAGGCCATGACTATTTCTCTAAATCCGGCTTAGACACAAGCTTCGTATACACAATAAAGCGATCCGGAGCATCACCAATATACTCAAACGGATAACATGTCGTTAACGTTAATGTCTCATAATCAGTTGGAACGATAATCGTCTCATCATTCGCTCCCGTAATTTTGAAATCTGTTATTTCATAAACACACTCACCATACGGCGTTGCAAATTTGATTTGATCACCTTTCTTCACATCTTCCAGCTTACGAAAACTCGTATTCCGGTGTCCGCTTAACACAACATTCCCGCCTTGTCCTGGCAACGTACTCCCAGCAAAATGTCCGACTCCTGATTTCAGCTCTCTCGGGTGCGTCCCTTCTACAACAGGAACCTCATAAGAAAGAGAAGGAAACTTCAATTCACCAAGCTTCTCTCCTGGATCAGGAATTTTAGACCAAATTTGTTTAAACTCTTTTTCAGCCTCTGCAGGCTTATACGGTGTAACAACTGTATGAGCTAACAATGTTGTTTGCTTTGTAAGCTCCCAGCCGAAAAAAGCAATAATCCCAAGACCTAACAAAATAATGGAAACAGGAATCCCGATGATTACCCATCTCCATTTTGACTTACGCTTATGTACTTTCTTTCTTTTTTCCATAGGGCGTATTACGCTTGTTCTACTTTACGAGCTAATCGTA
>JGI25151J46595_10002327_pt1 | contig 11581 bp, 12 predicted proteins | sample AraplaMF_Col_mLB_FD_46595 | JGI IMG/M metagenome (IMG submission 46595) | reverse complement strand
GAGGACATCCTGATCACGCTCGGCCGCCAGTACCACATCATCCGCCCGCTGCAGAAGCACGAGGGCCTGTTCGTCTACCTGGTGCTCGACAAGTCGAAGTCGAACCTCGCGCTCGCGCGCCGCAAGACGCAGGACGTGGAGCAGGCCCTCGCCGTCTGACGCGGCGCGCGTCGGCAACGGACAATGCCGGCGGCACGCACCACGCCGCCGACCCCACGCCGGACCCCGCCGATTGAAGCCCCTTCCCCCCGCCCCGCCCTACCGCATCGTCGCAGCGGACCAGTTGCCGCCGGACCTCGAACAGGCCGCGGGGCTCGACTGGAAAGCCGCGCGGGTGCTGTCGTCCGCGCCCGCCGAGGCGCCGCGCGACAAGGCCGCGCCGGCCCTGCCGCCGGCCGCGAGCTGGGCGCTCTACGACCTCGCGGCCGACCGGCTGCTGGGCCATGAGCCCGCCGCCGGCAGCTACCCGCCGGCCGGCCTCGCCAAGCTCGCGACCGCGATGCTGGTGGAGCGCAAGCTGGTCGCCGAGCGGCGCGATCGGCGCGCCGAGCGCACGCCGGTCGCGGTCGGCGCCGAGGCCATGGTGCGGCTGTCGGTGCAGCGCCTGCTCGAGGCCGTGCTGATCGCCTCGTCCGACAGCGCCGCCTTCGCGCTCGCCGCCTGGCACAGCGGCACCACCGAGGCCTTCGTCGAGGCCATGAACCGCCAGGCCGTGGCCTGGGGCCTGCGCGACACCCGCTTCGCCTGTCCCGCGGGCCAGGACGAGAGCGCGCGCAGCCATGCCGTCGACGTGCTGCGGCTGGCCGCGCGGCTGATGCGCGAGCATCCGGCGCTCGTCGCCATCGCCAGCAAGACCCGGCTCGATCCCTGGGAACAGGCGGTGCCCAACGTCAACCTGCTGCTGGGCACGGTGCGCGGCGTCGACGGCCTGGCGGCGGCCTTCTCGCCCGCGACGGGCGCGCACCAGATCGCCACCGCGGCGCACGAGGGCCGGCGCCTGCTGGCCGTGGTGCTCGGCGCGCCCGACCGCGTGGTCTGCGCGCGGCTCGCGGCGGCGCTGCTGCGCAAGGGCTTCTCGATGCCGGCGGCGGCCTGAGCGCGACCCGCTCTCAGGCCCGGCCCGACATCGGCCACAGCCGCACCGCGAGCGTCGCGGCCGACGAGGCGATGGCGAGCGCCGTCACCGCGGCCCAGCCCCATTGCGCGAGCGCCAGCGCACCCACCGCGGAGCCGATCGCCATGCCGATGAACATCGCCGTGAACAGCACCGCGTTGAGCCGGCTGCGCGCGCCGGGCTCGATGCCGTAGACGATGGTCTGGTGCGCGATCAGCGTGGCCTGCACGCCGAGGTCGAAGCCGACCACCGCCACCACGATCACCGCGAGCTGCGCGCCCGGCGCCAGCAGCGGCGCGAGCGCCATCACCGCGAACGAGACCACCACCAGCGCGGCGCCCAGCCGCGTCACCAGTTCCGGGCCGCGGCGGTCGGCCAGCCGGCCCGCGAGCGGCGCGGCCAGCGCGCCGGCCGCGCCGGCCAGGCCGAAGGCGCCGGCCGCGGTGCTGCCGAGGTGGAAGGGTTCGCCGTGCAGCATCACGGCCAGCGTGGACCAGAAGGCGCTGAAGCCGATCGAGAGCAGGCCCTGCGCCCAGGCCGCGCGGCGCAGCGCGCCATGGCGCTGCCACAGCGTGGCCAGCGAGCGCAGCAGCGCGCCATAGCCCAGGTGCGTGGTGGCCTTGAAGCGCGGCAGTCCGCGCCAGGCGGCCGCGCCGATCAGCGCGATGCTGGCGGCGGCGGCCACGAACATCGTGCGCCAGCCGAAGTGCTCGGCCACGAAGCCGCTGACCACGCGCGACAGCAGGATGCCGAACAGCAGCCCGGTCATCACCGTGCCCACGGTCTTGCCGCGGCTGGCCTCGGGCGCCAGGGTGGCGGCGGCCGGCACGATGTCCTGCGCCATGGTGGCGGCCAGCCCGATCGCCAGGCTCGCGGCCAGCAGCATGCCGATCGAGGGCGAGGCGCCCGCGAGCAGCAGCGCCACGCACAGCACGGCCGCCTTGGCGAGGATGATGCGGCGCCGGTCGTAGCGGTCGCCCAGCGGCGCCAGGAACAGGATGCCCAGCGCATAGCCGAGCTGGGTCAGCGTCGGCACGAAGCCGACCGTGCGCGTCGGCGCGCCGATGTCGGCCGCGAGCGCGCCCAGCATCGGCTGGTTGTAATAGAGGGCGGCCACCGCGAAGCCGGCGCCGCTGGCGAGCAGCAGCACCAGCGAGGCGGGCAGGGCCGGGGCGGTCGGGGCCAGCGGCGGGGTGCCCGCATGCGCTGATTGAATGGAAGACATGGTATTTACCCTTGGATTCGGCGGAAAGTGCGCGGAGTTTGCAGGGTGGAACGCTCGAACGGTAGCCCTCGGGAGCGAACAACGTATATACGTTCGACGCATACAAGGCTCAGAATCCCGCCATGACCCCGAATTCCGCCCCCGAAACGCCCGCCGCCGCCCCGGCCGACCGCGTCGAGCTCATGCAGACCTTCGTCCGCATCGTCGAAGCGGGCAGCCTGTCGGCCGCCGCGGCCCAGCTCGGCATGAGCCAGCCCACCGTGAGCCGGCGCCTGCAGGCGCTCGAGCGCTCGCTCGGGCTGCGCCTGCTGCGGCGTTCCACCCACGGCATGAAGCTCACCGAGGACGGCGAGCGCTGCTTCGCGCGCGCGAAGGAGTTGCTGGCCGACTGGGCCGCCTTCGAGGACGAGCTGCGCGGCGCCGGCCGCGCGGCCGAGGGCACGCTGCGCGTGATCGCGCCGCATGCGCTCGGGCAGGACCTGCTGATGCATCCGCTGCACCGCTACCTGCGCGAGAACCCGCGCGTCGACGTCGAATGGCTGCTGCACGACCGGCGACCCGACTTCATCACCGAGAACATCGACTGCGCGATCCAGGTCGGCGAGATCGACGACCCCTCGGTGGTGGCGCTCAAGCTCTCGGAGATCCCGCGCATCGTGGCCGCCGCGCCGGCGCTGATGGAAGGAAGGCCGCCGATCGCGCATGCCGCCGAACTCGCGGCGCTGCCCTGGCTCGCGCTGCGCACCTTCTACCGCACCGAGCTGCGGCTCTCGCACGTGACGAGCGGCGAGGAATGCCGCGTGCCGATCCGCCCGCGCCTGAGCACCGACGGCCTCTACGCGCTGCGCAACGCGGCGGTGCTGGGGCTCGGCGCCTGCATGGGCTCGGCCTGGCTGCTCAACGACGACATCGCGCGCGGCCGGCTGCTGCGGCTGGTGCCGCAATGGCAGGCGCCGCCGCTGCCGGTGTACCTGGTCTATCCGCAGACGCGCTTCCAGTCGGCCAAGCTGCGGCACTTCATCGACGCGGTGCGCGCCGCGCTGCCGCGCGCGATCGACGTGGCCGATTCGCTCGCGGGCATGGCCGCCTGACGCCGGAGCTGCGCGCTCAGGCCGCCTGCAGATGGGGCGGCGCGAGCTCGGGTGCCGCGCGCAGCCCGGCGCGCCGCGCGTCGATCGCTTCGGCGAGGAATTCCGCGTCGCGCGCCACGCCCGAGAAGCGCCCCGAACCCCAGGTGTGCAGCCACGGCAGGCCGAGGAAGTACAGCCCCGGCTCGCGCGTGACGCCGCGCTGGTGCACCGGGTGGCCGCGGCCGTTGAACACCGGCGCGTCGACCCAGGCGAAGTCGGGCGAGAAGCCGATGCACCACAGCACGCTGGTGATGCCCGCGGCCGCGAGATCGAGCCGGGTGCGTTCCTCGGGCGGTTCCCACACGGGCGTGTAGACCGAGGGCGGCGGCGCCTCGATGCCGTTGGCGGCGATGTACTTGTCGATCGAGGCGTTGATGTTGTTGTAGACGCGGTCGGCATGGTCGAGGTGCGCGCCCAGGTTGGGCTGGAACTGCAGCACGCCGTCGTGCAGGTCGGTCAGCAGGCCGAACAGCTCCATGCCTTCGAGCGCGAAGCGCCGCAGGTCGATGTCGCGCCCGCCGTCGCGGCCGGTCAGGTAGTGGTTGGTGTTGTCGCGCACGCCTTCGCGCAGCGGATGGGCGCCGACCGGCATGTCGTAGTACTGCATGGTGGCGAGCCAGTCGACCACCTCGCGGCCGCGGTAGAAGCGCGCGCAGCGCGGCGCGTCGCCGGTCGCGAGGTAGACCTTGCGCCCCGCCAGGTGCAGGTCCTCGGCGATCTGCGCGCCCGACTGGCCGCAGCCCACCACCAGCACCGCGCCCGCGGGCAGCTGCGCGGGATTGCGGTACTGCGCCGAGTGGTACTGCGCCACCGAGGCCGGCAGCTTCTCGGCCAGCCGCGGCACGATCGGCTTGTGATACGCGCCCGAGGCCACCACCACCTGGTCGGCGGTGTAGAGGCCGGCATCGGTGTGCACCTCGTAGCGGCCGCGCTCGCCGCTCTCGGGCACGAAGGCCACGCGCTGCACCGTCACGCCCTCGAGCGCGGGCGGCTTCACCTGCGCCACGAAGCCCGCGAGCCAGTCGTTGATCTGGTCCTTGACCATGAAGCCGTGCGGATCGTCGCCCTGGTAGGACCAGCCCGGCAGCTGGCACTGCCAGTTGGGCGTGACCAGGCAGAACGAATCCCAGCGCTGCGTGCGCCAGCTGTGGACCAGGCCGCGCTTCTCGATCACGAGGTGGTCGATGCCGCGCTGCTGCAGGCAGTGGCTCAGCGACAGGCCGGCCTGGCCGCCGCCGACGATCGCCACGCTGTAGTGGCTGCGGCCGCCGTAGGGATGCTCGGGGTGGGTGGGGNGGGACATGGGAAGTCTCGCTTTCTCGCTGGGTCGCGTGTGTGAATGGAGGGTCAGTCGAAGGCCAGCACGGTGACCTCGGCGCCCGGCTCGAAGCGCGCGGCGATGCGCTCGATCTCGGCGAGCTGGTCCATCGCCTGCGAGCAGGCGAAGCCGTAGCGGGCGCGCACGCGCTCGGAGGCGATGCCCAGCGCCTCGCGCGCGCGCCGCAGGAACTCGTCGCGCGCATAGCGTTCGCCGGGCGCGAAGTGCTCGCGCACCACGCTCGAGGGCGAGTAGCAGCGCGATTCGCCGGCATCGGGCCAGCGCACGCGGAAGTGCGTCACGGGCATGGCGTGGTCCTCGCGGCGGCGGCTTCGTGGGCACCGGCGGACAGCGCCGGCGGCTGGATGAAGGCATCGCGGCCGAAGTCCCACAGCAGGGCCTCCTCGCCGTCGGCGCGCAGGCGCACGGCGCAGCCCTCGTCCACCGTGCCGATCACGCCGCAGGCGATGTCGCGCGCCGCGAAGCGCGCGAGCACGCGCGCGAGCTGCGCGGGCGCCACGCTGAGCACGAAGCCGTAGCTCGGGAACGACGACAGCCAGCGCAGCAGCGGCACGCCCTCGGGCCGGGGCAGCGCGTCGAGCTCGATCGTCGCTCCCACGCCCGAGCATTCGAGCAGCATCATCGCGGTGCCGACCGCGCCGGCCATGCTGATGTCCTTGCCGGCGCGGCACAGGCCGGCCTCGGCCAGCGCGGGCAGCAGCTCGAGGTCGGCGCGCAGCCGCGCGGCCGGCGCGCGCGTCGAGGCGTTCCAGTAGGGAAAGGGCTCCTCGTAGGCGCCGCGCAGGTCGGCCGCCATCACCAGCAGGTCGCCGGGCCGCGCATCGAAGCTCGTGATCAGCCGGCGCGCGTGGCCGAGGATCGCGACCGCGAGCTGCGGCCGCTCGCTGCGGTTGTTGCTGTGGCCGCCGACGATCGGCACGCCGTAGCGCACCGCGGCCTCGGCCATGCCGCCGAGCACCTGGTCGGCCGGGTTCATGCCGCTGCTCCACAGCGCGTCGACCACCGCGGTCGGGCGTCCGCCCATCGCGTAGATGTCGCTCACGTTGACCATCACGCCGCAGTAGCCCGCGAACCAGGGCATGCGCACGATGAAGTCCTCGACCAGCCCCTCGATCGCGAACAGCAGGTAGCCGCCGCGGCCGTCGGGAATGGCGGCGCAGTCGTCGCCCACGGGCACGGCCTGCGCGAGCGCCGCGTGGCCGCCGGGCAGCGAACGGCCCAGCGCGGCCACCACGTCGCTGATGTCGCGCTTGTGGGCGAAGCCGCGCGTGGCGCGCAGCGCTTCGGCGATCTCGGCGGCGCGGCTCATCGCGCCACCCTCGCGCGCGTGACGAAGCCGCTGACCGGATCGTGGCACGGCGGATAGACGCCGAGGTCGGCGCGCATGCGCGCGTGCGCCCGGCCCTGCACCTCGCACTGGCCGAGCGTGGTCCAGCCGAGCTTGCCGAACAGCGCCTCGTTCTGCAGCTGCACCTGCGCGAGGAATAGCGTGCAGCCCAGCGCATGGGCGCGCGACACCGCGAGCCGGATCAGCGTGGCGCCCAGGTGGCCCTGGCTGCGGAAGGCCGGGTGCACCGCGAGCCGCGAGCCCCACCATTCGCCTGCTGCGGCGCCGCGGTGGATGCGCACCGTGCCCACCACCTGCTCGGGCATGCCGGCGTTGCACGACATCGCCACCAGCAGCAGCGCGTGGTCGTCGATCGCGTCGCGGTCGTCGCGCGCGAAGATGCCCTGCTCGATACAGAACACCGCGCGGCGCAGCGCCATCGCCTCGTCGCGCTCCCATTGCTGGGCGGCCTCGCGCACGAGGTATTCGACCGGCGCGTAGGCCAGCGGCAGCTCGCTCCAGGCTTCGGCGGTCTTCATCTCAGGCCTCGTAGACGGACAGCGACGAGCAGGCGCCGCACTTGCCGCAGCCGGCCTTGATGTCGGCCGAGCGCAGCCCGGCGGCCGCGACGCGCCGGCCCAGCGGCTCGAGCAGCGACTTCATGAACTCGGGCGTGGGCGCGGGATGGTCCTCGAGCGGCGTGCCGCTGATCGGCACGAAGGGCACGACGAAGGGGTAGACGCCGCGCGCGAGCAGCTCGTCGCAGATCGAGAGGATGGCCTCGCGCGAATCGCCGAGGCCCGCGAGGATGTAGGTGCTGACCTGGCCGCGGCCGAACACCGCCACCGCGGCCTCGAAGGCGCTCATGTAGCGCGACACCGGCACGCTGGCCTTGCCCGGCATGATGCGTTCGCGCACCTCGGGCGTGACCACCTCCAGGTGCATGCCCAGCGTGTCGATGCCCGCGGCCTTCATGCGCTGGAACCAGCGGTCGTCGTCGGGCGGCTCGCACTGGCCCTGGATCGGGATGTCGACCGCGGCCTTGATCGCGAAGGCGCTCTCGCACAGCACCGCCGCGCCGCGGTCGGTGGCGTTGGGCGTGCCGGTGGTCAGCACCATGTGCTTCACGCCGTCGAGCAGCACGGCCGCGCGCGCCACCTCGGCGAGCTGCTGCGGCGTCTTGTGCACCACGGTGCGGCCGGCCGCGAGCGACTGGCCGATCGCGCAGAACTTGCAGCTCTTGCGCCGGCTCTCGTAGCGGATGCAGGTCTGCAGCACGGTGGTGGCGAGCACGTCGCTGCCGTGCAGCGTGGCGATGTGCGAGTAGGGCACGCCGTCGAAGGTCTGCATTCCGTAGAAGCGCGGCTGGCGCGGAAAGGCGATGTTCGCGATCGGGATGCTGCCGCGCATCACGCGGCTCACGCCCTGCGCGTTGGGCGCCTCGGCCGTGAACGGCGAATGCCAGGCGCTCGCGGTATGGACCGGCACCATGATCGTGTGGCCGTCGACCAGCACGGCCTTGTGGTCCGAGGGGCCGGCACCGCCGCGGCGGCTGGCGGCGCCCGCGCCGGGGTCAGCCAGCCGCAACCCGAAGGACTGGAGCTCCGTCATCAGCTGGCGGCTGTCCACCGGCGCGGAATTCGGTGCGGGGTTCGATGCGAGGGCGGCGGTCGTCGTCATGGTCGGGGCTCCGTGGGTGGGAAGAAAGGGTGTGCATCGGCACGGTGGTGGCCGCGGGTCGGTCGTCGATGGCGAGCGAGAGCAGCTCGGGGCGCGCGTAGTGGCCGACCGAATCCATCATTCGCTTGCGTTTGGCGATCAGCGCCATGTCGAGGTCGGCGATCACCATGCCTTCGCCCTCGGTGAGCGGCGGCGCGAGATGCCGGCCCTCGGGCGAGACGATGGCCGTGTGGCAGCCGCCGCGCAGCGCCTTCTGCAGGTCGGGGTCAGGCGTGACGCTGCGGATCTGCTCGTCGCTGAGCCAGCCGGTGGCGTTGACCACGAAGCAGCCCGACTCGAGCGCGTGGTGGCGGATCGTGACCTCCATCTGCTCGGCGAAGATCGGGCCCACCAGCGAGCCCGGGAACTGCGCGCAGTGGATCTCCTCGTGCTGCGCCATCAGGCTGTAGCGCGCCAGCGGGTTGTAGTGCTCCCAGCAGGCCAGCGCGCCGACGCGGCCGATGGCGGTGTCGACCACCTTGAGCCCGGCGCCGTCGCCCTGGCCCCAGACCATGCGCTCGTGATAGGTCGGCGTGATCTTGCGGCGCTTGAGCACGAGCGTGCCGTCGGCATCGAACACCAGCTGCGTGTTGTAGAGGCTGCCGTGGTCGCGCTCGTTGACGCCGAGCACCACCACCACGCCGCGTGCGCGTGCCCGCTCGGCCACGGCCTGCGTGACCGGACCGGGCACGACCACCGCGCGCTCGGCCAGCCGCAGGTGCGGCGCGCCCTGCAGCACCGGCGGCAGCACGAAGCTGAAGTAGGGGTAGTAGGGCACGAAGGTCTCGGGGAAGACCGCGAGCTGCGCGCCCTTCGAAGCGGCTTCGTCGATCGCGCTGCACACCCGATCGAGCGTGCCATCGGGACGGTCGAAGTCCGGCGCGATCTGGATCGCCGCGGCACGGACGATGCGGGGTGCGGTGGCCATCGCTTACAGCGTCCAGGTGTCGAGGATGAAGGCGTTGGCCTTGCGGTGCAGCAGGATCAGGTCGAGCACGTCGAGCGGGTTGATCGGCTTGATGCCTTCGATCAGCGCGCCCTCGCCGTGGCCGTAGAGGGCCTGCAGCGCGAAGCGGCAGGCGTAGACCTTGCCGCCCTCGCCGATGAAGGTCGCGATCTGCTTGTTGAAGTTCTGGTGGCCCGGGAAGGCCTCGTCGCCCAGGGTCGGGAAGCCGCGCTGCACGCCCAGCGTGACGCCGGGGCCGTAGAGCAGGATCGAGGTTTCGAAGCCCTTGCGGCGCAGGCGCGTGGCCTGCAGCAGGTTCACGAAGCCGATCGAGCCTTCGAAGGCCACGGTGTGGAAGGTCACGAGCGCCTTCTCGCCGGGCTCGGCCTTCACGTCTTCGAACACCTTCTCTTCGTAGTCGACGAGGAACTCGCCTTTTTCGTTGCGGGGACGGGTCACGGTGGGCATGGGGTACTCCGGTGAAAGGGATGAAGGAGAGGAACGCAGCAGCGTCTGCGCCCCTCCTTCTTTGCACGCCATGTGCCAGGGCGCGGAGCCGGTGATGCAATCAAGTTGCGATCAAGGCGCAGCGGTGCCGCATGCGGGCGCGAAAAAATTTCCGCGCGGGTGCCGCGAGCGGGTCGCGCGCGGCCCGCGGCAGGCCGCGCCGCACCGTGGCGAAGCGTTCCGCGTGCGATCAATGCACCCGATCAAGGGGGTTGATCGCACCCGTTGGAGGCATCGCCGGCCCTCGGGACCCGCTGGCGACGGGCACGTTTCCTGCGGGTTGATCGGTCCCCCGATGCAATCAATGGATGCAATCAAGTGGCCGCCTCCGACACCGCCCCGATCGCCCCCGCCGCCCCGGTCACGCTGCACTGGCGCAAGCAGCTGCGCGCCAGCGCCAAGCCGGCCTACCTGCTGCTGGCCGACCTGATCGCCGACGACATCCGCACCGGCCGGCTCGGCGCGCGCGACCGGCTGCCCACGCTGCGCGAGCTGGCGGCGGACCTGCAGCTCAACTACACGACCGTGGCGCGCGGCTATGCCGAGGCGCGCAAGCGCGGGCTGATCGATTCGCGCGCGGGCACCGGCACCTTCATCCGCACCGGCAGCCCGAGCCTGCGGCTGCGCGGCGGCAGCGGCGCCGAGATGACGATGAACATGCCGCCCGAGCCGCGCGACGAGCACCTGGTGGCGCGCATGCACGAAGGCGCCGCGCAGGCGTTCGCGCAGGCCGACCTCTACGAGCTGCTGCGCTACCAGGACTTCGGCGGCACGGTGCACGACCGCGAGGCCGCGATGCAGTGGCTGCGCCCGCACGTGCCCGAGGCCGGCGTCGACCGCATCCTGGTGTGCCCCGGCATCCACGGTGTGCTGACCGCGCTGATCTCGCAGCTCGCGCGGCCCGGCGAGCTGGTGTGCGTGGAGTCGCTGACCTACCCGGGCATCAAGGCCATCGCGGCGCAGCTCGGCGTGCAGCTGCATGCGCTGCAGCTCGACGACGACGGCCCTATCGCCGATGCCTTCGAGCACGCCTGCAAGACCCTGAAGCCCAAGGCGCTGTACTGCAACCCGACCCTGCTCAACCCCACCACCGGCACCGTGAGCCGCGCGCGGCGCGAGGCGCTGGCCGACGTGGCGCTGCGCTATGCGGTGCCGATCATCGAGGACGACGCCTACGGCATGCTGCCGCGCCAGATGCCGCCCACGCTCGCCACGCTGGCGCCCGCGCTCACCTACTACGTCACCGGCTTCTCGAAGTGCTTCGGCGCGGGGCTGCGCAGCGCCTACGTCTGCGCTCCGACCGCGCGCCAGTCGCAGCGGCTCGCGGGCGCGCTGCGCGCCACCACGGTGATGGCCTCGCCGGTCACCAATGCGCTGACCACGATGTGGGTCGAGGACGGCACGGCCGACGCCATGCTGCAGGCGGTGCGCGCCGAATCGGCCGCGCGCCAGCTGCTGGCCGCGCGCCACCTCGGCGACCACGGGCTGCAGGCGCATCCCGAGGGCTTCCATGCCTGGCTGCCGCTCACGCCGGGCTGGAGCCCGGTCGAGTTCGCCTCCTTCCTGCGCACGCGCAACGTGGGCGTGGTCGCGAGCGCGGCGTTCTCGACCGACGGCGATCCGCCCGACGCGGTGCGCATCTGCCTCGGCGGGCCGATGTCGCGCGAGGAGTGCGACGACGCGCTGCGGCTGATCGCGGACACGCTGACGCATCCGCTGCACCCGCACGCGACGGTGCAGGAGCGGGCCTTCTAGCTATGCAGGGTCGTGGCAGCAGACGCAGAGCTTGTTGCCATCGGGATCGCGGAAGTAGGCGCCGTAGTAGTTGGCGTGGTAGTGCGGGCGCAGCCCGGGCGGGCCCTCGCAGCGCCCGCCGTGGGCCAGCGCCACGGCATGGACGCGGTCGACCGTGGCGCGGTCGGCCGCCAGCAGCGCGACCATCTGGCCGTTGCCCACCGCCGGCTCCTGGCCGTCGAAGGGCGCTCCGATCAGGAACAGCGGGCGCGGCGCGTCGGGGCGCTGCCAGCCGGCCCAGGGGCGGCTGTCGTCGCGAAAGCGCAGCGCATGGCCGAGCTCGGCCATGAGGGCGGCATGGAAGCCGAAGGCGCGCTCGAAGTCGCTCACGCCGAGGAATACGTGGGAAAGCATGGCGGCAGGCCCGGGAAGCGAGGGGGACGGCTATCGTGCCTCAAGGGCCGCGGTATCCCGGCCGGTTGTTACGGCGTGAAACACCGGCCTACAGCCCGGTAAGATCGCCGGACTGGCCGGAACGCC
>JGI25151J46595_10002317_pt1 | contig 11618 bp, 5 predicted proteins | sample AraplaMF_Col_mLB_FD_46595 | JGI IMG/M metagenome (IMG submission 46595) | reverse complement strand
TGCACAGCGCGACCAGAGCGAATGCAGCGCCTCGACCAGATGGGCGATATCGGCATCGGAATGCAGCGGGGTCGGCGTGATGCGCAGCCGCTCGGTCTTCTTCGGCACCGTGGGGTAGTTGATCGGCTGGACATAGACGCCGCAATTGTCGAGCAGCAGATCGGAGATCCACTTGCACTTGGCCGCATCGCCGACCAGCACCGGCACGATATGGCTCGGATTGGGCATATGCGGAATGCCGCGCTGGTCGAGCAGCGCTCTCAGCTTGCGGACCCGGTCCTGATGGCGGGCGCGCTCGAACTGGCTGACCTTCAGATGCTGGATCGAGGCGACGGCGCCGGCGGCGAGCGCCGGCGGCAGCGCCGTGGTGAAGATGAAGCCGGAGGCAAACGAGCGGATGAAATCGCAAAGGGCCGTCGACGCGGCGATATAACCGCCCATCACCCCGAACGCCTTGCCGAGCGTGCCCTCGATGACGGTCAGCCGGTCCATCAGCCCTTCGCGCTCGGCAATGCCGCCGCCGCGCGGACCATACATCCCGACCCCGTGCACTTCGTCGAGATAGGTCATCGCCCCGTATTTGTCGGCGAGGTCGCAGATCTCCTTGATCGGGGCGATGTCGCCGTCCATCGAATAGACGCTCTCGAAGGCGATCAGCTTCGGCGCCTTCGGATCGGCGGCCGCAAGCTTGGCTTCGAGGTCGGCCACGTCATTGTGCTTCCAGATCACCTTGTCGCATTTGGCGTAGCGGATGCCCTCGATCATCGAGGCATGGTTCAGCGCATCGGAGAAGATGATCAGGCCGGGGATCTTCGCACCGAGCGTGCCAAGCGCNGCCCAGTTGGACACATAGCCCGACGTGAAGATCAGCGCCGCTTCCTTGCCGTGCAGATCGGCAAGCTCACGCTCGAGCATGACGTGATGGTGGTTGGTGCCAGAAATATTCCGGGTGCCTCCCGCACCCGCGCCACAGTGGTCGATGGCGTTCTTCATCGCCTCGATCACCTTCGGGTTCTGGCCCATGCCGAGATAGTCGTTGGAGCACCAGACCGTGACTTCCTTCTCGCCATCGGCCGTATGGCGCGTCGCGCGCGGAAAGTTGCCNCGGTGACGTTCGAGATCGGCAAAAACGCGGTAACGGCCCTCGGCATGAAGCCCGTCCAGCTCGTTTTTGAAAAACGCTTCGAAATCCATCATATGCTCCAGTATCACGCGGACGTTCTTGATGACCGGACGTCCGCGCGTCAATGCTTACCCTTTGCTTTAACATCAACTGCGGCAAAAGGCCCAGATTTTTGAATGATTCCAGATAAAAAATATGCGAGCCGAGATCAATGGAATTGATGCGGCAGAATGCAGCGGAGTTTGCCAACCATGCGAAAGGTGACGACGGCCGCATCGCAAAAAAATCAGCACATCGGATGGACAACCCTTTCTTCCGACATAGTTTTCGGTCTAGCGTGACGAAAAAATAGAAGGGACGGCCTTTGCCCGTTGGGCAACAACCTCGGAGAGAAAAGATGAAGAAAGCTGTCATACTCGCATTGATCGGCCTGTCGATCGCAAGCTGCACGCCGACACAGCAGGGCGCCGGCATCGGCGCTGCATCCGGTGCCGTGATCGGCGGCGTCGTCACCGGCGATGTCCGTGGTGCGGCAGTCGGCGCCGCCATCGGCGGCGTGTCCGGCGCCCTGATCGGCAGTGTCGCCGAACAGCCCGGCCAGTGCTACTATCGCGACCGCTACGGCCGCCGCTACATCGATAGCTGCCCGCGCTGAGAGCGCTTGGAAAGCGTCAAATTCGGAAAATCCCGGACACATGTCCGGGATTTTTTGTGCTAAATTAGCGCGTTGGCAATTTAAAATGGTACACGTCGCGCGATTTTGCCGCTAAGCTGTTCACGGCTGGGCAACGAAGCTTCATTGTAGGCATAACCAAAAGCGGCGGATGCGGATCAGAGGGACAGGCCCGAAAACAGGTACTGCGTATCGGCGAACAGGCACCATGATGGTGGTCGCAGCGGCAGCTGCGTTCTCACCGGTCCTGATCGGCGACGCTTATGCCTTCAAGCTTTTCGGCATCACCATTTTCGGCAAGGAAGAAGACGAAGGTGAACAGGTGCCCGATCCGGTGCGCTACCACGTCGACCTCAGAGCCGATACCGTCGATCCCGACCTGAAAGAAGCGCTGGAAAACAGTTCCCGCCTCCTCAGTGACCAGAAACTGCCGGTGTCCGGCGATCTCGGCATCGTCGTCAAGGCGCGCGACGACCGTGAGCGGCTGATCGCCACCTTGTATGAAAAGGCCCGCTATGGCGGCCTGGTAACGATCACCATCGACGGCAGAAACATCGACGACCTGCCGCCCAATCCGACATTCGACCGGTCCGGGCCGATCCCCGTCACCGTCGACATTGCTCCTGGCCCGGTTTTCAAGGTCAGGGAGGTCCAGTTCGGCGGCGATGCCGCAAACCATAATCCCGCCGATTACGATCTCGCCCCGGGCGCCGAGGCCGGCTCGCTCGCCATCATCAGAGCCGGCGACAAGATCGTCGAACAGTTGAAGAGCGAAGGCCGTCCCTTCGCCAAACTGACCGAACGCAAGGTGGTCGCCGACCACAAAAGCGATACCGTCGATATCGTCCTTGCCGCCGAAGGTGGTCCGGTCGCCCCGATCGGCGATGTCGGCGTCACCGGCGAGAAGACCGTCAAGCCAGCTTTCATCCAGCGTTATTCCCGGCTGAACAAGGGCGAAGCCTATTCCCCGGAAGCGTTGAAGAAAGCCGGCGAGCGCCTTCGCGCCCTCGGCGTCTTCTCGAGCGTCACCATCCACGAAGGAGATGCGCTGGCGCCGGATGGCACCCTGCCGATGACGATCGAGGTTTCCGAAGGCAAGAGGCGCTATTTCGGCGTCGGCGCGCAATATTCCACCACCGACGGCTTCGGCATTCAGGGCTATTGGGGCCACCGCAACCTGTTCGGCGAAGCCGAAACGCTGAGGATCGAGGGAGCGGTCTCCCGGCTTGGCGAAACGACGGATGTCGGCAGCCTCGACTATTCCGCCGGCATCCTCTTCACCAAACCGGGCGCCTTCTTCCCCGCCGCCACCCTGAAGGCCGGCATCGTCGCCAAGACCGAAAATCCGGATGCCTATAATGCGACGCTCGTCACCGCCTCGCTCGGCCTGTCCTACGAGTTGACCGACCAGGACACTGTCTCGGCGAGCGGCGAGCTCAGCTGGGAGCGCGACGACGACGCATTCGGCGAGAACGACTATCTGACCTTCACCCTGCCGATCCAATATGATCGCGACGCACGCGACGACAAGTTCAACCCGACGGAGGGCTATCGCGCGACCTTCTCGGCAAAGCCCGGCTACGAAATCTTCAACGCCACGCCCTATGCGGCATTCCAAGGCTCGATCTCCGGTTATCTGCCGTTCGGCCAGGACGACGGCTTGGTGCTGGCCGGCAAGGTAGCCGCCGGCGTCCTGATCGGTGGCGACAGCATCGGCGACATTCCCGCCACGCAGCGCTTCTTTGCCGGCGGCGGCGGCTCGGTCCGTGGATACAGCTATCAGGAAATCTCGCCCTATAACGACAATGGCGATGCCACCGGCGGCCGCTCCTATGTGACCGGTTCGCTGGAGGCCCGCATCAAGATCACCGATACGATCGGCATCGTGCCCTTCATCGATGTCGGTACCGTATCGGACAGCACCTTTCCGGGTTTTTCCGATATCCGCGCCGGCGCCGGCGCCGGAATACGATATGCAACGCCTTTCGGCCCGCTGCGGCTTGATTTTGCCATGCCGCTGAACAAGTACGAAGATGGCACAGATTACGGAATCTACGCCGGCATCGGCCAATCTTTCTAGAATTGCCGATCCGCTCGTGTTTTCCGATCTGCGAGCCGTCATGAAAACGGGGTAGTGTCCGCGCCGATGCAAACGCTGGCAAAAATCGTCAACTGGATCCTGCGGCTCACCGGCTATGCGCTGGGCGCCACTTTGATTCTCGCTGTCGCAGCCCTTGCGATCTTCGGCTTCACCAGTTTTGGCGCCCGCGTCGTCACCGAAAGGATAGCCTCGACGCTTTCCAACCGCGACATGACGATCGAAGTGCGTGAACCGCAGGGTCTTCTGACCGGCGGACTTCGCGCTGCCGAGATCTCCCTCTCCGACACCCGGGGCGTCTTTGCGGAAATTCATGGCATCGCAATCGACTGGAATCCGCTGGCGCTGCTGACCGGAACCTTCCACGCCAAACGCTTCGAGATCGAAGCGATCGACGTGCTGCGAAAGCCGGTGCGCACCCTGCCCTCGCGGCCCCGAACTGAAACCTCCGGCGGATTCAGCCTGCCGATCAAGATCGATATCGACCGCGTCGCACTGCCCGATATCAAACTCGCCGCACCCATTGCCGGGCGCGCCTTTGCGCTCGCCGCCGAAGGCAGCCTTTCGGCGAACGGCGATGGCGGCGAGGCTATCGTCAATGTCAGCCGTCACGCGGTCCCCGATGCGCGGCTTGCCGCCGACATCGCCTATGCGCCGGCCGAAAACCGGCTGCGGCTAAAGGCACAGCTTTCCGAGCCGAAGGGCGGGCTGCTGGCGGGCTTTCTCGGCCTGCCGGACAGCCCGGCGGTCAACATCGATCTCGACGGCCAGGGGCCGATATCCGATTGGAAAGGCAAAGTGCAGGCCGCCCTCGACGGGCAGCAACGCGCCGCAATCGAGGCCCGGCATCAGATCTCGGCAGACGGACTGCATCACCTCGACCTCAAGGGCGGCGGCGACCTGAGCTCGCTGCTGCCATCGGCATTCCGGCCGCTTTTTGCCGGCCAGACCAATATTGATCTTGCCACCACCTTCGACAACCACGGCAAGATCGATATCCAGACCGGCAATATCGCCACCGGCAGCGTCGTCATCGCTGCCTCGGGCACCCTCGATCCGGCCGGCAACAACAGCCTGAACGCCAATCTGCTCGGCACCTCGGGGCCTGTCGATTTCCGGTGGCCGCTCGCCGAAGGCGAAGCGCGCTTCCTGATATCAGGTCTCAACCTCGCGCTGACAGGCGATGCGCAGGCGGCCCGGCTCAACGTCAGCGGCTCGCTCGACACCGCAACCCTGCCCCAGGCCGATATCGGCAACGTCAAACTGACAGCCAAGAGCGACGCCTTCAATCTCGCCGCGCGTTCTGGCAGCATCCAGCTGCGCCTCGTTGCCGGTGACATGAGCTTTGCCGAGCCGAACCTCAATCGCGCTGTCCAAGGACCGGTCACGATCGCCTCGCCGCTGCAGATCACGCCCTCCGGCATCGGCTTCAACGGCACCACCGTCGAAAGCGCCAATATCAACGGCAGCCTCAACGGCTCCTATCGGCTGGCAGACCAGGCGTTGACCGGCAACCTCAAGCTCACCGTCGAGCCGGCGGCCCTGCCGGCTGCGGCAACAGCCAGGTTCGACGGACCGATCTCGCTCGAAAGCCAGGTGGTCGGCACCATCCCATCGAAATTCGCGCTGTCCAATCTCGTCCTCAAGTCCGGAACGCTGGAAGCGGCCGGCAACGTCGCGCTTGATGGCCAGATGTTGAATGCCGATCTCTCCGGCCGGCTGCCTGACGTCGGCAAGCTCATCCCCGGCGCCAGCGGCGGGGTGGGTTATGCGTTGAGAATAGGAGGTGAGCTCCCGGCAGTCTCGGTGACGGCCAATCTCAAGGCCACCAGCCTTGACATGGCCGACCGCAAGCTCGGCAACCTCAATATCGACCTGTCGGGCCTCGCCGATCCCAAGGCGCCGCAAGGCAAGATCGCCGCCACCGGCACGATCGACGGCCAGCCGATCAGCATCAACGGCGACATCAGTTCGAAGGACGGCAAGACGAGTATTCCGGCACTGACCGCCGATATCGGCGGCAACCGGTTGACCGGCAATGTGGAATTCTCGCCCGCGCTGGAGCCGACAGGCGCCCTGACCTTCGATTTTCCGAATCTCGGCCTGCTCGCCGCACTCGGCGGGCAGAAGGCCGAAGGCGACCTCAAAGGGTCGCTCGGCGTCAACAGCGATGGTGGCAGGATTGCGCTCAAGCTGCTCGCAACAGGCGGCTCGATCCGCCGTGATACGCTTGCGATCGTCAAGCCGGATATCGATGTCACGGTCAGCGATCTCAGCGCCCTGGCCGCAAGCGGTACGGTCAAGGCCGAGGAGGTGAGTGCCGGAACGAACAAGCTTGCCGGCCTTTCGCTTGGGTTCACCAAGCAACAAGACCATACAGATTTCGATCTCAATACCGCCTATGACGGCAATCCCGTACTGGCGACCGGCAATATCGAGGCGGCGGGCGGCACGATGCACCTGAACCTCGATCGGTTCTCGGCAAGCCCCCGCAATATCCCGATCGAGCTTGCCGCACCAACGCAGGTTACAATCGCTAGCGGGGCCGCCAGCCTGAACGGACTGACGTTGAAGACCGGAACCGGCTCGGTCACCGTCACCGGCTCCGCCGGCGAAACGCTGAAGCTCGATGCCGACATCCACGAACTGCCGGCAGCGCTCGCCAACGGTTTCGTGCCCAATCTATCAGCCGGCGGCACGATCTCCGGAAGGATTGCCGTGACGGGAACGCCGGCAGCACCCGTCGCCGACTTCAAGCTCGACTGGAAGGATGCGACGACGGGCCAGACCAAGGGCGCTGGCCTGGCGCCGCTCGGTATTGCAGCCGGCGGCAAATTCGCCGACAACAAGCTCGATTTCGACACGACCGTCGGCAGTGGTGACGGCCTCTCGCTCAAGGCCGCCGGCAATGTCTCGCTCGCCGACCCGAAGGCACCGGTGCTTGATGTCGACGCCGATATCCTCAACCTGCCGGCCCGCATCGCCAATGGTTTCGTTCCCGATCTCGCCGCCGAAGGCACGATCACAGGAAAATTGACGGCGTCGGGCTCCTTCGCTGCTCCAACCGCCAATGTCGATCTCGATTGGAAAAGTGCTGCGACGAGCCACACGAAGCGCGCCGGCCTTGTGGATCTGACCGTCAAGGCATCCGGTAAACTTGCCGACAGCAGGCTCGATTTCGACACGGCGATATCGGGCGCCAACAGCCTCTCGCTGAAAACATCAGGCAATGTCGCCATCGCCGGCACGACGATCGGCAACGTCAAAGTCGACGCCACGCTGACGAATGTCCCGGCGAATATCGCAAACGGTTTCGTCACCGATCTCGCCGCCGAAGGGGCGATCTCGGGAAAGGTCTCGGCCAGCGGCCCGCTTTCCGCCCCGAGTGCCGATTTCGATCTCAACTGGAAAGACGCGGCAACGAGCCACACGAAACGTGCCGGCCTTGCAGCGCTCGGCGTGACCGCGTCGGGAAAATTTGCCGAAAACAAGCTGGATTTCAACGCGGCAGCCCGCGGCGATCAAGGCCTCTCACTGACGGCCATGGGTAATGTCGCACTCGCCGGTACGGAGATCGACAGCATCAAGGTCGATGCCGAGGTCGCCAAGCTTCCGGCCAGTCTCGCAAATGCCTTCGTTCCCGATCTGGCCGCCGGCGGAACGATCTCCGGCACTGTGTCCGCCGCCGGGACACCCGCCGCACCGAAGGCCGACTTCAAGCTCGACTGGACGGATGCTGCGACCAGTCAGACCCGAAGCGCTCATCTCTCAGGCCTCGCGCTGTCCACATCCGGACGCTTCGCCGACGATCGCCTCGATTTCGATGCCAATCTCGCCGGCAAGGACGGCCTCTCGCTCAAGGCCGCCGGCAATATCGCGATATCGGGCACATCAGTTCGTAACATCGACGTCAAGGCCGATCTTGCCAACCTGCCTGCAGGTCTCGCCAACGGCTTCGTCCCCGGTCTAGCCGCCGAAGGCACGGTCTCGGGAACGGCATCCGCCTCCGGAGCACTGCCGAAAGCGGCCGTCGATTTCAAGCTCGACTGGAAGAATGCCGCCACCGCCCAAACCAGGAGCAGCGGCCTGTCGGGACTGAGTGCTGCGGCATCCGGCAAATTCGCCAATGACCGGGTCGATTTCGACGCCAACCTCGCCGGCAAGGACGGCGTGCTGGCCAAGGCAAAGGGCGGCGTCACCATCGCGGGAACGGCCATCCGGGACCTATCGATCAATGCCGATATCCCGGCGCTGCCGGCAAGTATCGCAAATGCCTTCGTTCCCGATCTTGGTGCCGAAGGCACGCTCTCGGCAAATGCCGTGACGTCGGGAACGCCGACAAATCCGATCGTCGATTTCAAGCTCGACTGGAAAGATGCCGCGACCAGCCACACCAAGGCTGCCGGCATTTCCCGCCTTGCGCTGGCGGCGACGGGAAAATACGCCGGTGACAGGCTGGATTTCAATGCCGCCCTCACCGGCAGCGGCGGCATTGCGCTGAAAGCCACCGGCAATCTCGCCATCGAAGGCACATCGATCCGCTCGCTCGACGTCACGGCAGACACCAGCAATCTTCCGGCTGGCATCGCCAACGGCTTTGTTCCCGGCCTTGCAGCCGAGGGCGCGGTCTCGGCGACCGTCAAGGCCACCGGCGCGCTGTCTTCGCCCTCCGTCGACTTCAAGGTCGACTGGAAGAACGCAGCGACGAGCCAGACAAAAGGAGCCGGCCTTTCGCCCTTCAGCATCGACGCATCCGGCAAACTTGCCGGAAACAAGCTGACGGTCGAGACCAGCCTTGCCGGTGACGCCGGCATGTCGCTGAAGGGTGGCGGCAGTGTTGCGATCACAGGCAATCGCGCCATCGACATGCGCTTCAACGGCAATCTTCCTTTCGCTGTGCTCGGCGCCCCGCTTGCGCAGCAGGGTCTCGTCGCCGACGGCGTCGCCACCGTCAATCTCCAGATCGGCGGAACGGCCGCAGCACCCGTCATCAACGGCACTGTCTCGACCAATGGCGCAAAGCTCGTCGATGTCCGGCGCAATCTGGCTGTCAACAACCTTGCGGCAACGGTGACCTTCAATGGCAGCCAGGCCGTAATATCGCGCCTCAACGGCAGCCTTGGCAGCGGCGGCACGATTTCGGCCAGCGGCACGATCGGCATTCAGCCGGCCGGCGGCTTTCCCGCCGACATTTCGATTAAGCTCGATAAAGCGGTCTATGTCGATGGAACCCTTGTCGTGTCGACCGTCAATGGCACGCTCGGCCTACGCGGGCCGATTGCAAACGCGACGCTGAGCGGCAAGCTTCGGCTGGACAAGACCTCGATCACCGTTCCGGGAAAATTGCCGACCTCGCTCAGAGAAATCGACATCCGGCATAAGAACGCGCCGCGGGCGGTGCTGGCGCAGCTGCGCGATGACGGCGAGCGCAAACCCGGCGAGAAATCCTCCGTGATGACGCTGGATCTCGAAATCGACGCGCCATCGCATATCTTCGTGCGCGGCCGCGGCATCGATGCCGAGCTCGGCGGCCGCGTGACCATTCGCGGGACGGCGGCGGCACCGGTCGTCACCGGCGGTTTCACCATGCGCCGCGGCCGCCTGACCATTCTCAACCGCCGCCTGGATTTCTCCGACAAGAGCCGGATCACCTTTGCCGGCGACCTGACGCCGGCGCTCGATATGGAAGCGACCTCGACCTCCGGTACAACGACGCTGACCGTCGACGTCGCCGGCCTCGCCACCGACCCCGCCATCACCTTTTCTTCCTCGCCCCAGCTGCCGCAGGACGAGGTCCTGGCGCAGCTGATTTTCGGCCAGTCGATGTCGAAGCTCTCGCCGGTGCAGATCGCCCAGCTCGCCGACGCCGTCAGCCAGTTGGCCGGCAACCGCTCCACCTCGCTTTTCGAAGGCCTGCGCAACCAGCTCGGCGTTGACGACTTTGACGTCAGCACCGATTCCAAGGGCCAGACGAGCGTCAGCGTCGGCCGCTATCTCAACGACCGCACCTATTTCGAATTGCAGCAGGGCGGTTCGGCCGGCGCCAAGGCGGTGATCAACCTCGATGTCGGCCGCGGCGTCAAGCTGCGCGGCGGAGCAGGCGGCAATGGTGAAGGCGAAGCTGGCATCGTCTATGAACGGGAATACTGATGCATCGCATCTCGCCTGAAGCTGCTGCGCGGCAGTTTTGGAATGACGGCACGCGCGAGCTCTAAGCCGGCTTAGAACCCGGTCTTGCTCGTCTTGAGAAGAATGTTGGTCTCGGTCGAATTGATGCCGTTGATCAGTCGGATGCGGCGCAGTGTCTCGTCGAAGGAGGGAAGATCCCGATCCTCGAGTTCGGCGACGAAATCCCATTTGCCGTTGGTGCTGTGAAGTGCGCGCACCTGTGGCAGGCCCCGCAGCTGATCGGCCACCCTGTCGGCGAGCTTGCCGAGCACCTCGATCATGACGATGGCGCGCACGCCGGCGGACCGCGTCTCGTGACCGGTGCGGANGGTGAAGCCGACGATGGTGCCGCTGGCGACCAGCCGGTCGATCCGGGCAGCGACCGTTGCCCGCGATGCACCCGTCATCGCTGCAAGCGAGGAGACGGAAATCCGGGCATTGTGGCGAAGGGCACTGAGAAGTTCGGTGTCGAGATCATCCACGCTGATCACTTTGTCAAAATAGGTTTATCATTCTGCGCAATCATAATCCATTTCTGACAATTTTCCATCTTTTTGCCGTCAGCCCTTTATCTCACTATCGGTCGAAACAGGCCTGAACACGGAGCCCTAGAGATGAATGCCCAATCGCGATCCGTCACCCTCATCGGCGCGCCGCTGGAAGAAGGCTCCGGCCGCAGAGGCGCTGCCATGGGGCCTGCCGCCTTGCGCATTGCCGGCGTCGATCAGACGTTGATCGAGCTTGGCCATGACGTCGCCGATATCGGCGATCTCAGGATCGTGCCGGCGATGGATCTGCCGAACCATCCGAAAGCCCACAATCTGAGGATCGTTGGCGCCTTCACCCGCGCGCTCGAAAGCAGCGTCCATGACGTCGCCGCCGCCGGCCGTTTCCCGCTCATTCTCGGCGGCGACCACAGCCTTTCCATGGGCAGCGTCTCCGGCATGGCCCGTTATGCCGCCAGCAAGGGCCGCCCGCTCTTCGTCCTCTGGCTCGATGCCCATGCCGACTTCAATTCTCCGGCCACCTCGCCCTCCGGCAATATTCACGGCATGCCCGTCGCCTTCTTCTGCGGCGAGGCCGAATTCGCCGAGATCCTGCCGAAGGACCGTCCGTTCGTCGATCCAAAGAATGTTTTCCAGGTCGGCATTCGTTCGGTCGATGCGCGTGAGCGCGAAGAAATCCACGAACATGGCGTCAACGTCTTCGACATGCGCGCGATCGACGAGCAGGGCATCGGCGCCATCATGCGTGAGATCCTCGACGTCGTGACCAAGGCGAACGGCCTGCTGCATGTCAGCCTCGACCTCGATTTCCTCGATCCCGAGATTGCCCCTGGCGTCGGCACGACGGTCCCGGGCGGTGCGACCTTTCGCGAGGCGCATCTGGTGATGGAAATGCTTTCGGATAGCGGCCTCGTCTCGTCGCTCGATCTCGTCGAACTCAATCCGTTTCTCGACGATCGCGGCAAGAGCGCCCGCATCCTGGTGGAGCTGACGGCAAGCCTCTTCGGCCGCCGCATCTTCGATCGTCCGACACGCGCGGCATAGAGCATG
>JGI25151J46595_10002306_pt1 | contig 11653 bp, 16 predicted proteins | sample AraplaMF_Col_mLB_FD_46595 | JGI IMG/M metagenome (IMG submission 46595) | reverse complement strand
AGATTAAGTAAATTTACGGGAGTTTATTAGGCTGACAGGATGCGGATGTCATACAGGTTATCAGTAAATAACAATTTTTAATTTTGATGAGTATGTTGGCTCCACACCTTTTTCTTCTTCGTATGAAGTAATTTTAAATAAACTATTCAATATGATTCCTCAGGAAACTTCCGATGTAATTGAGAATACTAGAGACAAAGTCTTGATGTGGCAACCAAATATTAAAGTAGATGAAAGGACGCTAAGAAACCTTTATGATGCATCTGTAGAAGAGAAAACTGTAAGTATCTTATATGAAACAGAAGATGAAATATACAGGGAAATAGAACCTATGGGCCTATACGTATATAACGGATACTGGTACTGTCCCTCTTACTGTAGAATGAGAAGAGACATAAGGCTTTTCAGAGTAGATCGAATAAAAAAACGATTATCAATTCTAACTATCATTCCAGAAATATCCATTTGAACGTTAAAGAATGGTTGTATTCTGAGTATGAATCTAATCCCATAAAGCTCGAAGTGAATTTAAACAAAGAGGGAAAAAGAAAAGCTGAGAGCATGTCATGGTTAAGAGATAATATGGAATACAATTCAGATGGAACCGCAAAAATAACAAAAAATATTACCCCTTCAGAAGAGTGGTTTTATGTTGACCTACTTTGGAGTATTGGACATGAGGCGGAAATAATANAACCTTATTCTATAAAAAATAAGCTTATTGAAAGGGCTAAATCANTCATAACGAAATATAATAACTTGTAGCTTAATTTGCATTTAATTTTATACTAATAGAAATGATTGCTACATTAGGTGATTGTTCATTTATTCAACTAAAGGGTAAGATTGTGGCATAATATAGATTAAAAATAATCAAACTNTATTTCAAGTCTACAATGGATGATGTTCTTNTTAGCAATGAATTGTAGTTATCTTCTAAAGTCTATTAAAACGCCATANCCCCCTACTCTTGGCCTAGAAAGTAGGGGGGAAAGGATTTGTCGTTTTTTCTTAAAGCACTACACTACATTAAAAAATAGTTGTAGACTGAAATAGAGTTCAATATACACCACCTTCATTTTGAAGTTGAAGGTGGTGTATATACGATTAAATATCTATTTCAAAGGGGNTAATTTTTCTTCTTGGTTTGTTACTTCAATAGAAATAGGAGGAAGTTTCTTATCCCCAATTACAACATACAAATTCCATTTACCGNTCTCAGGAAATTTCATACTTATTGCTTGATGTGAAATAAGCTTTATATTGTTTTTTTTAACANAATGNCTTAGTGGTAGTANGGATAAGTTAGTTTTTTCATAGAAAGAGTGGATAGATTGATCATAGTGGCTCATATGCTTTATGTCTGCAATTTGAATTTCTTGTTTTGTATTTGGATGAATAGCGGTAATTTTAAGTGGTTCATTAGCTATTTGTTTCTCAGTTCCCCATAGAAACCAATCATATGTTTCACCTTTATTTACAACTATAGGTTTCTTAATAAAACCTATCTGGTTTTCGATACCATACAAATCATAAATCCAATGTATACCTTGTTCATGTTCTCTAACTTCAAAAGATGATACATTTTTATTCTCATGTACAGCCTCAGTTGTTCCATTCCATCCAATGATACCTGTAACAAAGATCCCTATGCTAACACAACCTATAACAATATATGATTTGTATTTAGCCAGTAAGACCACCCCTTTCTAATTATGGTTATATTTTACAAAATAGGTGTGTATTTATTGTGAATTTAAAATCAATTATTCATATAATTTCTGTTCTTAGAACTGTCTTATTTCTCGTTTGAAAATCACATATTAGCTATTTAGTCTAATACTTTATATTATTTTTTATAGGTGGAAGCCAGTGTAACAATTTATAGTCTACAACTATTTTTGTGTAGAGTAACAATCTTTAGGAGATGAAAAGTTGTTATAGCATATAGTTGGAGTCTAATACATTTTTTAAAACTAACATGTGCTCCTCTACTATGTTTAAAATGCGCCAACTTCTTTTGCAAAAGAAGAAAAGAGAATTAAGCGAATATAAAGCGATAGGAATGAACCAAGATTATCTATATCTCTTGTATCAAGCTATACAGAAAGACACCCAAGAAATAACAAAGATTCTAATCCGTCTATTCCACTTACTACAGAAAAATGGGCGGAAATCTCATCGATATGAGAAGAAAACAGTCTTTGATATTATGGGTGTTGTCTATGAGTATAGTGGACTTAGAAAACAAAAGAAAGCTGCATAATCTTTAAAAATGATACCTATCTAGGTTTATTTAGCATGCTCATTTTTAATGAATAAAAAGTGTTTTAAGAGTGTTGTAGTTTATTTGAACGAAAGTTCATTTTGTTTCCGTTCTTAAGTTGATGGGCATGGGATGCCCCCCTTACGAAGCGGCAACGAAACCAGCACGTAAATATAAGAAGAAACAGATCAGCTAAGGGGGAACAGCCATGACAGTTAAAGAGAAAGCCAGATTAAGAGGTTTCTGGACACATAAACAAACTGGGCAGCATATCGCTGTAACGCGTGTGACGATGTATAGCGAGGTTCATGCGAGGAAAGTGGATTCGCTAGGTCATGAAGTGGGACCAAAGGAAATTATGTTGCTAAGAGATTCAAAGGAAGACTATGTGAAGGGCATGAGGTTATTTCACTTGCGAAAAATGTAAAAATATAACAAAGTGATACAAAAAAGCGAGAGATTAGGATGGGGGAATTAAACCAAAGCGTTATTTTACAGAAAAAGAACAGCTAGCAAAAGCTAACTGCTGTACTTAATTTATGGCTGATTCCAAAAAAGTGACATACCAACAAAATATAAAGTTATTAAAAGGAAAATTGCTATGAAAATAATTAAAGGAATCTTTATCCATAAAATTTTCATCAGTAGACCCCCTTTATTAAGAATATTAACATCTATCTAAAATTTGAACAAAATAGTTATTTAAATGCCAAAACCCTAACGGGGGAGTTAGGGTTTTGGATAAATATTATACATCATGATTAATTAGTCAGATGAATCGACATTAGAAATAACATCATATATTTTATAATATATTAATATACAAATGTTAAGAAAATGTGAAAAAGGAAGTTGAAAAGTGAACCGAAAGGAATATGCCGTTTATAAAGGTGAATCGCTCATATGTATCGGTACCATAAAGGAATGCGCTCAACATATGGGCGTGCTTCCTAAGACGATTCACTTCTATAAGACACCAGCATATCAAAGAAGATTGTCAGAAAGAAAGAATCCTAGGAATTACTTAACTGTTACGGAACTTGAGGAAGATTAGTATAAAAATTTCATTTTGTTTTAAAACAAAAACCCTAGCTCTGTACATACAGTGCTAGGGAGAAGGTATAACAGCTCACTTTATTTGTTCTTTTTTATTCTAACGTAATATTACGTTAGAAGCATNAGGTAAATGTAACCAATTGTATAACAAAGCAGCTAGCAAAAGCTAACTGCTNAGCCCTTAGGGGAAAGGGAGAAAGAGATTAGGGAACTACAGATTTGGATTATAGCTGTTTATCAGCCTACTTACAGTATGGACGGGATTTTGAGATTTATTCAGGGGGAGATACTTAAGGAATGCTTTTTAACTTAATGCATATCCAACAACCAAAGTAAGCGTTAAAAACACAGATAATAAAAATGTTAGTAGAACTGTTACTATGCTTCTAAGCATTGNTATCCAATTATTCATCTTAGAGAATCCTATAATGCCNGCAAAAAAGGTTCCTATTGTAAAAACTAGTAAAAAAAAATAAAGGGTGGACATGTATTAAATTCATAAAANATTTAAACATTTCAGGCGAAACTTCAAAATACAAGCGGAATAAACCGATGCAAATTAATGAACAAATAAAGGACCATAGATTGATGTTATGTTTCATGTTTTCTCCTTCGTTGGCAAAGTAATTTTCATTTAATTTTAATGGAAAATATAAGAAAAAGATACTAGATATGAATTTGAATAAAGTTTTTAACAAAATAATCCTTTTAGAAGAAAGTGAGGAATAACAATGGGCTTAGGAAACCGAGGAATGGCATTTGAGATGCTTATCAATCTATTGAATGAAATGTACCAACGTGAGGGAGTAGCGCTTATAAACAAGCGTCCGACTCCTGTGAAGGTGTTNAAAAGTAAAGGTGGACGGGTGTTAAACGGATTCTATGAATCTAAAAGTACAGTGGATTATGACGGTGTTTATAAAGGACNAGCTGTTGCATTTGAAGCGAAATCAACACAAAGTCTTACAAGATTTGATTTAAGTAACATCGCACAGCACCAATTAGATTATTTGGAGAAAGCGGAGAAGATGGGAGCGGTGTGTTTCTTCCTTATAGAATTCAGTAAGGATCAGACAGTATTCCTTGTATCATCTTCAGTAATTCAATCTTATGTAAAGATGTCGCATCAGCCAAATGGGAAGAAGTCTATACCAAGAGCAGATTTCGATATTTATGGATACTTAGTGGATCAGACGGAAAGAGCGCCAGTTGATTACTTACGATATGTTGATGAATTAGCGGTTTAAATGGATAACGGAACCATGACTAACAGTGTGGTGGGGGCTGTATTGTAGTTATCGTTCCCTTATTCAGAAAATAAGTATTAAAATTTCACATACCTTATGTGATTGTAAAAACTAAAATTGAAATAGGGGGATTTAACATGACAGGCATTTACCAAGACTTAGGCGAAGAAATCGAAATGATGAAGATTCAATTGAAAGATTTGGAGATTGAGCATAAATATCTGTTGAAAAACATGGAAATGAATGCTCCTAAGTTTAATGGAGTGACGGATTATCGTGCGGAACGTGTTACTGGGGGACAAGTGCCTTTAGCATTAGATGAGATTGCAGGTCGTCATGATCGCATTATGGAGAAGTCACAGTACTTACAACAGCGTATTGCGGATAAACAGTCGGTGATGGGAGAATTGCGTTTTGTTATGAGTAAGAAGAAGGGGTTAGAGCAACAAATTGTATATATGCGTGATGTATTAGGGTTAACATTGAAAGAGATTGCTAGTGAGACAGGATATAGCTACCAACACATTAGACGAGTAAGTAGTAACATGAAGAAGTGCTACAATCATGCTACAAACGTGCAACACTGCTCTTGATTAATCACTGATATACTATTAGTAGTGAGAGGTGCACACGACCACCGTCTTGCGTCATGCCGTTTCATGTTTTCTACATTTGAAAATGGAATGGGGTGGTTCGCATGATTGAATGAATCGCACATTTCAAAAACTGTAGTACAAGAACAAAATCTTCGTCGATTTGAACGGCATTACACTTTTATCGATTACTCACGAATTTTCGATAAGCAGAGAGCTTCCGCTCTTTGTTTGAGCCAATACAGTGGTTATCCCCTCCGCCTAAATGTGTTGGTTCACGCAAGGCGTCGGAAGAAATGATACGTCTTGATATAGGTTAAAGGACCTTTATAAGANAGGACCCATACCTCTCGAAGTTTACGGACTATAAACGAGAAGACTTTCGTTCTTCTCCAAGTCACTGACANGATATAGTATTGATGCGGTGACTTGGAGAAGATTGAGAGTAATCTTGACCTTGAATTGATTCATTTTCGAAATTCTCCTTTCGTGAATGTTTCTCCCATCCCTTTGGAAAGCTGTCACTTCGGTGATAGGTTCTTGTTTAGTTGAATAAAAGGATAATTATAGTTTTTGTTGAATAAATAGATTGGGAAAGGTGGAGAAATTATGCAATATGTAGAAATGTTGAAAGAATTAGCGATTGGAGGAATATATACCGAAAAACAAATTTCTAATTTGTTATGCAATAATAGAAAAGAATTAACTATTTTATGCGATTCTGTATCAAAATTCGGTGAATCTGAAACAGAAAGATTTCAAGTGATGGGTAAATATGAAATATACGTTCATAGAAATGAAGGTTACTCTTATCATGCACCATCAAGAAAGACAATGGTTTATGTTATAGAAAAGATTTAAAAGCATCCATAACGGTTGCTTTTTTCTTTGTTATATAGAAATTACACAATAAACGTAATTGAAGAATGATTTAGGTATAACACGAATTGATAAATCATAAAGTGATAAAGAACGGACCTCAACATGTTACCCCATATATTTCACGAGAGAGCACTTACTGGGGTAGTGCTCTCTTTCGTTTGCACATAAGGAAGTTCTTGGCATACAATATTAGGTCAACATAAATACACCATTACTCGCATAAAGAGCTCTATAAATAGGGATAGAGCTCTTTTATTTGCACCTTTTGAGATGGACAAGCATATATTATAGTGTGGGACAACCTCTCTCAGGTCCTATTCAATACTCATTGAAAACTCCTACACATTTGGGCATCTACTGATGTGGATGCTCTCTTTTTATGCACTATTCGAATAGTACAAGCATATACTGCTTGTACCTCATTAACTTTAGTAGCATTAACTTTCGTTAATGGGGATTCTCATAATCCTTTAAAGGGCGCTCGCGGAAACGGGTGCTCTTTTTATTTTGGACAAATGGACATTTGAATGGATGGATAATATTGTGGAAACTGAAACATTGGTTGATTAAAGTATTGGCAGGTAAAGATTCTGTTATGTTGAATATGGACGTTAGTGGAGAAATGGAAATAAATAATAAACCCGATAACAGAATGCTTATTAAACACAATACATTTAGAAGTATATAAAAGAGGTGCAACTGTAGATGAGTTACACCACTTTTGTTTATTTTGTTTCATTTCCGCTAAATCAACCATCTTCTGATCTGACGCGCATGTTTTCTTTGTTACAACCTACAAATTTTCCGCATGAAGGACAATTTACTGTATTACCTGCTAGCATACTAGTATCAAGTGAATTCATGTCACCGAAGAAGATAGGAGATGGAAACCAAGTTTTGCAATTAGTACATTGGATTTCTAGAGTTTTTACTTTAGACATGTATTTCACCTCCTTCAAAAATACATACTTCGACTTTTGGTGACATAAATCCTGCTAGAATGTGGGGGGATTTAAAAGAGGTAATGAGATGTATATAACAATAACTATCTTAGGCGCTGCCGTGATCGGTACAGCGTCTTATTTGTTGTTAAGGGATGATAAGGGTGAACTAGATTTACAATTTGAAGATTAAATACGAATATTATTACTCTAAAATGCAGAATATAGACTAGTAAACAAGCCGTTTTTAACTTTTAATAATAGAATATGATGAATTCTATTATTAAGAGGAGGTAATCATATTTATGGGATGCAATGGTAATTTCAGACATTTCCGTGATTGTAATAGATTTTGGGATGATTTAATGTTTTGCAGACGCAGACATAGAGATTTTGATGACTGTCGTTGTAGACGTGACCGTGATTGCGATTGTGATGAATGTCGTCGCAGACGTAACCATCATCATGACTGTGATCGTGATAATCGTCGGGATTGGTAAAGTCCTTTGAATGAGTGCGCTTCTTCACAGCACTCTTTTTTTGTTTATGGGTTTTCTGAATTAATACTCATTAAATATGAAGAATCTAGTTGCAATTCGATTTAAGGCATAACAAANCAAACGAAAATAGAGATAGTTAACAAGGTGANGTTTATGTAGGAAATAACGGTGTTTGGGTGCTGAAAATAGTGTAAAATCAGCAATGTATAAAGGGTACGGAAGGGTAACTTTCTCGAAAGTGGAACAAACGTTGATATGACGGCATATTTCCCAGAAATCTAGTTTACATAACCTTTATTATACCAGTGAAACCCCTTCAGTTTAAAGGTGAAGGGGTTTCTTGTAGAATTATATATAGATACACTTACTATTTGGCCCAGTACCAGCGTTGCTGTAACCAGGGACAAAGTAATTTGATTTGTAAAAGAACGAACGTTTTTGATTAAACTTAATTTTAAAGGTAAACTTTTTTCGTTTTTGAAATATGATTTTATCTTACCTTGGTGGCGATGGGGCATGGCCGACAAAATGATTATACGAACCAACCTAATTGTCCCTAGGTGTTGAAAAGTATTGCAGGATACCCTGTACAACCTTGCTTTGAATGTCACCATGATGTTGAAAGTGCACCAATTCATAGGACCAGAAGTGACATACTGTAGTATCTCCATTCTCTATCCATGGCTGTGTTTCTATGTGGTTTCCAGTCACATCTATTTGTTCAGATGTGTTAGTCTCAAAAATTGCGTACTTTAACCACCAATAGTAAAGCTTTTTCTTTAACTCTATAGATGTGTAAGGTTCGGGTAGAGTGAATACACCTACGTTTACAGTAGGTCCTAAAGTCGGATAATTAGTATGGTAAAACTGTACGTTTACAAACACAACTTTAAGGTGTTGCTCTGCAACCCTAACATACACTCTGCACATGAACTGGGGAAAGAACGTGTTAAACTGTTCCGTCGTTTGGGTTATACTTTTGCTGGTTTCGGAGCCAAGAGTGTTTCCAAACAAAGGCATCAAATTAAGCTTTGATAGTTGTGTGTCAACATCCCGTAGGATTAATATACTATTAGAATACATCTCTCTTACATTCTGAATAGACATCTTTAAAATCTCATTTGCATTCATGTGCATCTCCTCCATATTTCCAGTCTAGTGGTTCATGTGTTTGTAAGGAACTCCAATCAAGGGCGTTGTTAGAGTGGGTAACATATGCCCAGGTGCTAAATGTTACCGATTGAAGAGGAGTAGGCTGTGTAAAACAAACAAGCTCCTTCTTTTCTAGATATTGTCTTAAAATGTCCAGTATCCTTCTATCTTTGTTGATCATAGTGGAAGAATTCTGATGGATTGCGCTATAAAATTCTTTCCACGGCAACCAGTATAAATGATGTTTTTGGCCAGCATTAGATATTTGAATGCTGGAGGAACTTTGGTTTAACTCTTCAACTGGCAGGGCTGTATCATTAGTTAGGTAGAGTAAGATGGTTCCAGCTATTTCAGAAGGGTTAATAGAAAACGTCCTGTAAAACTCTTGTGTATGTATGTCTTCATATTCTCTAGCCAATTGGTCACGTTGTTGTACAGTTCTTTCCTCAATGGCTACAGTCTTATCTTCTTCGCTGGATTTCTTAGAGAAATACTTAGCTTCTATACAGACGACATACAGGGTTTCGGCAGCTGTCTTTAATAACACAATGACATCTGGTTCACTTAGCGGAAGCCGCGGCCAGAAATAGAATCGAGCATCCTGAAACTCCTCATTAAGCTGAGGATGCTGTCCCTCTGTGTTCATAGCTTTTTGTAAAACAGCTACAAGAAAAGCAGGGGAGGATAGAAACTGTAAAGAGCCGATTACCGAGGAGGTAAGTAAATCCTCACTGGTACTAGAGAACTTTGCATTAATCTCTGCCTGTAACATGAAAANCCTCCTTTTAGGAGTAATGTGTTGTTATAAATGAAAATTAAGGCTGTTTACTTGCATCAACNTTACCCTGGAGTTGTCCNCTCACCATCAACTTAAAGTAGTTAAGTNCTCCGTATAGTTCAGATAAANCCCCTATCTACATACAGGTGATAAACCTTATTATATCAACGTTTTAACATGTGTATCAATCAACATTTTACAGCGAACCATCGATCGTGTTTTTGTATTTTCTCTAAACATACTTAAAGACCTGGATTTAAAATAAAGTTACGATGTTTCTATAATCTTTTAATAATAAATTAGTTGAAAATAAAATACTACATACTATACGCGAAAGAGTATAAAACAGAAAAATTATGTATAAAGGGTTGATTGGTTTTGGAGGAGGAAGAAGCTCATAGCGGGAGGCGTATCCGCAGATGCGTAGCATCGAGGACCTAAGAAAATAAGAATAATTAACTAAACAAGCGATTATAGATTAAATAAAATAATCAGCTATCTAGACAAACGGGTGAGTTATTCACTAATATATATCCTTAAAAATTTATTTTAGACTATAGGAAAAAATGGTAGACTGTTAAAAAATAGTTGTAGAATAATAAAGGTTTTTTCCATATGTGAAAACACCTTTTGCTAACATATATTCCGCTATCAGAAGTTTATCTTTTTAACTCTTTATAAATTTCAAGTTGAGCTTTAGAGCTATTAGCGAAATTTAACCAATCATTCCTCACATTACTTTTATTATCAGTAACCAAAAGTTCTACAATATCTAGATGTGAAACATTTGTTGTTATTGATTTTGTCACCCCATTAATTTTAGCACCTGACATATGCTTAGCCGTCTCATGATTTAGTGCAAAAGCAAAGTCAATTACAGTAGCGCCTTGTGGCAGATGAATAGGATCTAATTTAGGTGTAAATACAACGATGGTGTCTTGAAATAATTCAAATGATACTAAATCATAAAATTCGAGAGCGTCTTGAGTGACTAAATCATTAGTTATAATAAACTGGTCCATCAACTTATAAATAATATCTTGCATGTCCTTATCAGTTATACTTTTTGTGGGCAATTATTCGGAATTTTATGTATGCTGAATTAGATTATGGAGATTACACTTGAGGATGATATGAGTAATTATAAAATAGATGAACTGCATGAAGCTAAGTTTGTAGTATTTAATATTGGCTCAAACAAAATAATTTTATTCTACAATCCATCATCAACGCCAAAATTAATAAATGCTTTTTCAGAAGAGTTGTTAAACGGGCGAACTCATATTATCAATGAAGATGTTCAATTATGCTATACTCCCTATGTATTATTAAATTCGTCAGGAATGGCATATGGGGTGAATGTAAAGAAAAAAGTAATTAAAGAGTCGTTTAACCGCATTAATCCATATGAAACCCCAGAACTAGCAAACTGTACAAATCATTTTTGTTTGATGTGCATGACTGTATTCGATCTTACAGAAGATGCGGAATGGCTCCATTTAGCAGAACATTTGTATAGCAAATATTCAGGGGAGCACTTAACAGATGCTATTGTTTTCATTAATCAACTTCAAATCAAATTACGAAGAGAAAGGGTTATTACAGAAGCAGAAATGAGGAAACTATTTAAATTTAAACAAAGAAATACAGAAAATCTAGAAATGCAGTTTTGTGCCAACGTATTGTTGGGAAGTGCACGTGAAGCGAAATTATTATTCGAACAATTTGAAACGGCGGATCAGGAGCGTTATAAGGAGTTACCAATTTACAAACTCTTTAATGATATGAGTGCTACAGTACCTGTATAGTATCTATACTATACTACATCTCACAATGTGTAGCAGGTGTGAAATAGAGTAATTGAAATAGGATACATAAACATTTCTGATCTAGAAATTGTTCATGTATCCTATTTTTTATGTTATTTTAATGAGTTCAAATTATATATAACGTAAGAAATCTCTTTCTAAAAAAGTATCCATATCCTTGTCTTTCTACAATAATAAAGAAATATGGTAATGGAAAACTTCTGCCAGCGCTGTCCATCCTTTTATAATGAACTCTTCAATAGATACCAGAACGTATATTTGGTATAATCAAAACATGCTACTAGAAGCTTAATAGTATGGAAATTAAGCTTTGCAAGTATTAATAGAATAAGCGAACAATTTATACTTTGCAAAGTCATTGTTAGAAAGGAATAGATGAGATGAATCAAATTTCATTTGAAGATTTATT
>JGI25151J46595_10002295_pt1 | contig 11698 bp, 10 predicted proteins | sample AraplaMF_Col_mLB_FD_46595 | JGI IMG/M metagenome (IMG submission 46595) | reverse complement strand
GGCCAGTATGACAAGGCCGAAAAGATGGTCAGCGACAACCGCGTGCTGTTCCACCGCGTGGCCAATACGCTGAACTACCTCGATATCAAGACCGTGGTGGTGAGCTGTGGCACTTGTTACGACCAGCTTGCCGGCTATGAATTCGACAAGATCTTCCCGGGCTGCCGCATCATCGACATTCACGAGTACCTGCTGGAAAAGGGCGTGAAGCTCGAGGGCGTGACCGGTACGCGCTACATGTACCACGACCCGTGCCACACCCCGATCAAGACGATGGACCCGACCCGGCTGGTGAACGACCTGATGGGCGGCAACCAGGGCGGCGGCAAGATCGAGAAGAACGAGCGCTGCTGCGGGGAATCGGGCACGCTGGCCGTGTCGCGGCCCGATGTGTCGACGCAGATCCGGTTCCGCAAGGAAGAGGAGATGCGCAAGGGCGCCGACAAGCTGCGCTCCGACGACTTCAACGGCGACGTGAAGATACTGACCAGCTGCCCGTCGTGCCTGCAGGGTTTGTCGCGCTACAACGAGGACGCCTCGGTCTCGGCGGACTACATCGTGGTGGAGATGGCCAAGCACCTGCTCGGCCAGAACTGGATGCCCGAGTACGTGGCCCGCGCCAACGCCGGCGGCATCGAACGCGTGCTGGTGTAAGGCACTGCCGGTAGTTATGCGCTCCCCTCTCCCATGAAGTGGGAGAGGGGTGGGGGAGAGGGAGGGCGGCTCAAGTTGCGACCTGTCGTGAATCGAGCCGCTGAACCCTCTCCCCCGGCCCCTCTCCCGCGTGCGGGAGAGGGGAGCAATTCAACGCCAGCACGCAACCCATCGCCAACACTGAACCCTACGCCCACATGACCCGTGTCCCCAACTGCCCCCTCTGCGAAGCCGACGGCGGCGAGCTGGTCTGGATGGGCGATCGCGCCCGTCTGATCCTGGTGGAGCGCGACCGGCTTCCAGGGTTCTGCCGGGTGGTCTGGAACGACCATGCGGCCGAATTGACGGACCTGGACGAATCCGACCAGGCCTGGCTGATGCGCCTGGTGGCCCGGGTCGAGCGCGTGGTGCGCGAGGTCATGGACCCGGACAAGGTCAACCTGGCCGCGTTCGGCAACATGGTGCCGCACCTGCACTGGCACATCATTCCGCGCTACCGCTGGGACACCCATTTCCCTGAAGCCATCTGGGCCGCGCCGCAGCGGGCCGCCGATCCGGCGCGCATGGCCGAACTGCAGACGCGCCTGCCCACCCTGCGCGCGGCGTTGTCCGCGCTGGGCGCTGCCGACTGATTCCGTCCTTGGTAAAGTGCGGTAGCCGTCTGGTAAGGAACCCGTGCGCGTGGCCGCGCGTCTGACTCCAGTCGAACAACAACATGCCCGCCGGCTGTACGCGCGGCGGGCCAACCCGCTGGCGCCATGTCTTCCACCCCATCGTCCGTGATCGTGCCCGGCCCTGCCGTCCCCGCCGAGGCACTCAAGAACCAGAGCCGGCTGCGGCTGGCCGCCACGTGGGCCCTGATCAAGCCCTACTGGAAGTCCGATGACCGCAAGGCGGGCCTGGGCCTGCTGACGCTGGTCGTGGCGCTGAACCTGGGCATTGTCTATATCAACGTGCTGCTCAACGAGTGGAACCGGGTGTTCTACAACGCCATCGAGCAGCGCGACTTCGTCTCGTTCAAGGCGCTGCTGCTGCGGTTCTCGTGGATCGCCGCCTGCTTCATCGTGCTGGCCATCTCGCGCCAGTACTACCAGATGATGCTGCAGATGCGCTGGCGCACGTGGATGACCGGCACGTTCCTGCGGCGCTGGCTGGGCCATCAGGCGTACTACCGTATCGAACAGACCCATTCGACCGACAACCCCGACCAGCGTCTGGCCGACGACCTGCGCCAGTTCACCGACGGCGCGCTGACGCTGTCGATGGGGCTGCTGAATTCGGTGGTGACGCTGGTGTCGTTCATCGGCATCCTCTGGGTGGTTTCCGGCCCGATCAGCTTCGTGCTGGGTGGCGTGGACCTGACCATCCCGGGCTACATGGTGTGGTTCGCCATCGCCTACGCCGTGGTGGGCTCGCTGATTGCCCACTTCGTGGGGCGGCCGCTGATCGGNCTGTCGTTCCAGCAGGAACAGTACGAGGCCAATTTCCGTTTCATGCTGGTGCGCCTGCGCGAGAACAGCGAGCCGGTGGCGCTGTACCGGGGCGAACCCACCGAAGAGGGCGGGCTGCGGGCGCGCTTCGAGCGCATCCGGGCCAACTGGAACCAGCTGATGCGCTACACCCGGCGCCTGACCTTCGTGAATTCCGGCTACGGCCAGTTCGCGATCATCTTCCCGCTGCTGGTGGCGGCGCCGCGCTACTTCTCGGGCAAGCTCACGCTGGGCGGCCTGATGCAGATTAACTCGGCGTTCGGCCAGGTGCAGGGCGCGCTGTCGTGGTTCGTCGACAGCTATTCGACGCTGGTGGGCTGGAAGGCCGCCGCCAACCGTCTGATCGACTTCCAGGAAGCGATGCGCGTGGCCGAGCGCCAGGACCTGACGCACGAAGGGCCGGGCGATATCGAGGTGGTGGCGTCCGCCGATCCGGCCGATGCCGGCATCGCCATCAGCGGCCTGGCGCTCGCGCTGCCGGTGCGGGGCGGCTTCGATGTGGATGACGAGGGCGTGGACGCAACGGGCCGGCCGGGTCAGCCGGGCATGCGCGAGCTGGTGGCGCCGTTCTCCCTGTCCATCGCCCCGGGCGAGCGCTGGCTCGTGAACGGACCGTCGGGCTGCGGCAAGAGCGTGCTGTTCCGCGCGCTGGCGGGCATCTGGCCGTACGGACGCGGGCGGATCACGCTGCCCGGCCGTCGCATGCTGTTCCTGCCGCAGCGCAGCTACCTGCCGATCGGCACGCTGGCCGACGCGCTGTCCTACCCCGATGCCGGCAACGCGCACTCGTGCGAGACCCTGACCGAGGTGCTGCGCCGCGCGCGGCTGGGCTTCCTGGCCAGGCATCTGGACGTGTTCGACAACTGGTCGCTGCGGCTCTCGCCGGGCGAGCAGCAGCGCCTGGCCTTCGCGCGTGCGCTGTTGCAGAAGCCCGACTACCTGTTCCTGGACGAAGCCACCAGCGCGCTGGACGAGGAAACCGAGCGTGCCATGTACCAATTGATGGTGGAAGCGTTGCCCAACGCGGCCATTGTCAGCATCGCGCACCGCAGCACCGTGGCGGCCTTCCATCAGCGGCGCCTGCGCTACGTGCCGGCCGGGAGTGCGGCCGACGGCAGCGGCGGCGGTCCGCAGGATGGGCAAGGCGATAGGGGTGGGGTAAGCTATCGGGTCGTACAAGACACGTGACGGCGCCGCCGGATCGCCCGGCCGAGGTCGGGCAGGCGGCGCGCCCCTCATCATGGCAGGCCTGGAAAAACACACCCCACATCCCACCGCGCTGACCGTCCACACGCAATCGCGCGTGCTGGAGATCGGCTTCGACAATGGCCGTGCCTGGCGCNTGCCGTTCGAGCTGCTGCGCGTATACTCGCCCTCCGCCGANGTGCAGGGCCATGGCCCGGGGCAGGAAACGCTGCAGACCGGCAAGCGCGGCGTGGGCATCGCGGCCGTGGANCCGGTGGGCAACTACGCCATCCTGATCCGCTTCGACGACGGCCACGACACCGGCATCTATACGTGGGAGCTGCTGTACCGCCTGGGCGAGCAGCAGGATGTGCTGTGGGCCGACTATCTGAAGCGGCTCGAGGCCGCCGGGCTGGACCGCGATGCGCCCATGGCGGCGCCGGGCGGCCACGGATGCGGGCATCACCACTGAATCAAGTACCTGGAGTCTGAGAATGAGCGAAACCCACTTCGGGTTCGAAAAGGTCGACGAAACGGACAAGGCCGGCAAGGTTGCCGGCGTATTCCATTCGGTGGCCAGCAAGTACGACGTGATGAACGACCTGATGTCCGGCGGCATGCACCGGCTCTGGAAGATGTTCACGATCGCCCAGGCCAACGTGCGCCCGGGCCACAAGGTGCTGGACATCGCGGGCGGCACGGGTGACCTGGCCAAGGCATTCGCGAAGCAGGCCGGCCCGCGCGGCGAGGTGTGGCTGACCGATATCAACGAGTCCATGCTGCGCGTGGGCCGCGACCGGCTGCTCGACAAGGGTATCGCCACGCCGGTGGCGCTGTGCGACGCCGAGAAGATTCCGTTCCCCGACAACTACTTCGACCTGGTCACCGTGGCGTTCGGTCTGCGCAACATGACGCACAAGGATCGCGCGCTGGCCGAGATGCGCCGGGTGGTGAAGCCGGGCGGCAAGGTGATGGTGCTGGAGTTCTCGAAAGTCTGGAAACCGCTCGAAAAGTTCTACGACATCTATTCTTTCAAGGTACTCCCTTGGCTGGGTGAACGCGTGGCTGGGGATGCCCCCAGCTATCGCTATCTTGCGGAATCGATCAGAATGCATCCGGACCAGGGTTCACTTGTACGCTTGATGGAACAAGTTGGGCTCGAGCAAGTCGAATACTTCAATCTGACGGCCGGAGTCGTGGCGCTCCACGTCGGTAGAAAGTACTAATTCGCCATGTTCGGCCAATAGTGGCCGGAAATGACAGGGGATCGCAGAATATGTCTTCTTTTCGTGGAAAATTCCTGGCCGCGTCGCTGATGGTGACGCTGGCCCTCGGGGTAGCGCTCGACGCCAATGCGAAACGCCTCGGCGGCTCGCGCAGCGTGGGCAAGCAGTCGTCCAATGTGACGCAACAGCGCCAGGCAACGCCGCCGCAACAAAATGCGCCGGCCCAGCAGCAGCCCGCACAGCAGGCCGCTCCGGCCACGGCGGGCGCGGCAGGCGGCGCGGCGGCGGTAGCGCCGAAGCGCAACTGGGGCGGCATGCTCGGCGGCCTGGCGGCCGGCCTGGGCCTGGGCTACCTGCTGTCGCACTTCGGTCTCGGCGGCGCGGCGGCCAGCTTCCTGGCCAACGTGATCATGATCGCCGTGATCGCGATGCTCGCCATCTGGCTGATCCGCAAGTTCCGTGGCGGTTCGTCCCGCTCGCAGACGCCGGCCTACGCCGGCATGGGCAGCGGCAGCAACAACTCAAACTCGCCCTTCGGCGGCGCGGCCCGCAACGCCGAGCCCACCCTGCGTCAGGCCGAGCCGGTGCAGCCGGCCGGCTATCCCGGCGCGGCGGCCAACCCGGTGATGGGCGGCGCGGCGGCAGGCGTTGCCGACGCTGCGGCGCAGCAACCGTGGGGTGTGCCGGCCGACTTCGATACCGAGTCGTTCCTGCGCAATGCCAAGGTGCACTATGTCCGCCTGCAGGCGGCGTGGGATGCCGGCAACCTGGACGACATCCGCGAGTTCACCACGCCCGAGATGTTCGCCGAGATCAAGATGGATCTGGGCGACCGTGGCGCCGAGGTCAACAAGACCGACGTGGTCACGCTGGACGCCCAGCTGCTGGGCATCGAGTCCACGCCGAACCAGCACGTGGCGAGCGTGCGNTTCTCGGGCATGATCCGCGAGAAGGCCGGCGAGGCGGCGCAGCCGTTTGGCGAGGTCTGGAACNTGGCCAAGTCCACGTCTGGCACGGGCGGCTGGCTGCTGGCCGGTATCCAGCAGGAGTCCTGAGCGACATCGCGGCCGTCNGCGCATGGATGACATGAAGCGGCGGCCGAGTAGCTTAGAATGGAGGCCCACGNAAGCGTGGGCCTTTTTCATTGGGCTGCCCCGCCCGCACACCGGACGCCATGAACGCCTTGCCGACACCGCTGGCCGCGCCGATCGTCGCCGCACTGAACCACCTGATCGAGCAGGAGCCCTGGGCCTGCAGTCTCCTGGGGCCATTTGCCGGCCGCGTGATCCGCTTCGACGCCGCGGCGTTTGCGCTGTCGCTGCGCGTGACGGAGCCCGGCGGCATCGAGCAGGCGCCCGAGGCCGAGCCGGCCGCCGTGACCCTGATCGTGCCGCTGCAGCAATGGCCGCTGGTGGTGGCCGACGTGGCCGAGGGCGGCCAGGCGGCTGCCATGCGCCATGTCCGGATCGAAGGNGACGCNGAGNTGGCCAATGCGGTGTCGACGCTGGCGCGCAACCTGCGCTGGGATGCGGCGGAAGACCTGTCCCGTGCCCTGCGTGGCGTGATGGGTGGCCCCGTCAGCGACAGCATGGCGCAGCGCGTGGTCGACGGTGCGCGCCAGGTGCATGAAAGCGCCACCCGTGTGGGCAAGGCGCTGCTGGACAACGTGACCGAATACCTGCTGGACGAGCAACCGACGCTGGTGCGCCATGCGGCGCTGGACGGGCTGGGCACGGACGTGGCCCGGCTCCGTGACGACCTGGCACGGCTGGAAAAGCGGCTTGAGCGCCTGGAACGCACGGGCGGACAGGGAGACAATCCGCCGGGCACGCTCCCGTCGGCGCATCGCTAACCTTCATGTCGCTTTCCGTTGCCGCGATCCGCGGCGCCGCCATCTGAAAATTCCCGCATGACCCGCCTGCTGCGCCTTTGCAAGATTGTCTTCGTCATCCTGTACTACGGGCTCGACGAACTCGTGCTGTCCGGCTTCAAGAGCCGGCGCATCAAATTCCTGGTGCGCGTGATCACCATCGGCCGCAAGCTCGAACAGCCGCGCGGCGAGCGTNTGCGCATGGCGCTGACCGTGCTGGGGCCGATCTTCGTNAAGTTCGGCCAGGTGCTGTCCACGCGGCGCGACCTGATGCCGCCCGATATTGCCGACGAGCTGGCCAAGCTGCAGGACCAGGTGCCNCCGTTCGATTCGGCCCTGGCGGTACGGATCATCGAGAANTCGCTGGGNCGGCCGCTGGACCAGCTGTTCGAGAACTTCGAGCACCAGCCGGTGGCCAGCGCGTCGATTGCGCAGGTGCACTTCGCCACGCTGCGCGGCGGGCCCAGCCATGGCCGCGAGGTGGCCGTGAAGGTGCTGCGCCCCGGCATGCTGCCCGTGATCGACAGCGACCTGGCGCTGATGCGCGACATGGCCACGTGGCTGGAGCGCGTCTGGGTGGACGGCCGGCGCCTGAAGCCGCGNGAGGTGGTGGCCGAGTTCGACAAATACCTGCACGACGAGCTGGACCTGATGATCGAGGCGGCCAACGCCAGCCAGCTGCGCCGGAATTTTGCCGACAGCGAGCTGCTGTGCGTGCCCGAGGTGTTCTGGGACTGGTGTACCAGCACGGTGTTCACGATGGAGCGGATGCATGGCATTCCGATCTCGCGCACCGAATCGCTGAAGGCGGCCGGCGTCGATATGCACAAGCTGGCCGAGGAAGGCGTGGAGATCTTCTTCACCCAGGTGTTCCGCGACGGTTTTTTCCACGCCGACATGCATCCGGGCAACATCCTCGTATCGGTGCAGCCCGAGACGTTCGGCCGCTATATCGCGCTGGACTTCGGCATCGTCGGGGCGCTGTCCGAGTTCGACAAGAACTACCTGGCGCAGAACTTCATCGCCTTCTTCCGGCGCGATTACCACCGGGTGGCGCTGCTGCACGTGGAATCGGGCTGGGTGCCGGCCGAGACCCGCGTGGAGGAACTGGAATCGGCGGTGCGCGCCTGCTGCGAGCCGTATTTCGACAAGCCGTTGCGCGAAATCTCGCTGGGCATGGTGCTGATGCGGCTGTTCCAGACGTCGCGCCGCTTCAATGTGGAAATCCAGCCGCAACTGGTGCTGCTGCAGAAGACGCTGCTCAATATCGAGGGGCTGGGCCGGCAGCTCGATCCGGACCTCGACCTCTGGAAGACGGCCAAGCCGTTCCTGGAACGCTGGATGTACGAGCAGGTGGGCTGGCAGGGCGCCTGGGAGCGCGTCAAGGTGGAAGCGCCGCAGTGGGCGAAGATGCTGCCGGACTTCCCGCGCCTGGCGCACCAGTTCCTGGAGCGCCGTGCCCTGGTGAGCAATGGCGAGCAGGAGCGCCTGCTGACCCAGCTGGTGCACGAGCAGCGCCGCACCAACCGGCGCCTGTCCACGGCGCTGCTGCTGGTCGGCGGTTTCCTCGCCGGCATCGTGATCGTCCAGGCGCTGGCCTGGGCCGGATACTGGTAGGACGGCACCCCCGGGCTGCCGGGCCCCCGCCGGGCGGGAGGCGCGCCAGCCATACAACAGTCATGTGAACCAATCTGGGGATTTGCGCTGACCGGGGGAATTTTTTTCGCCCCCGGGGGTCTGCGTCGCTATAATCCGCGTTTTGATTCGGCTACGACCGCTCATGCCCGCCCCGGGCGCCCGCGGCCCCGACCGATGAATTGGACTCCGGCAGGAGTCAGCCTGTGCAGGCTCCAGGCATCCGGCCGGCTTTCGGTTTTTCGCCACCAGGGCATTTCTGGCAATTTGGGATAGGGCAGCGGCATGCTGATCTGGTTCGTCATCATCTATTGGGTTATCTCGGTCGGCATCGGCCTGTGGGCGGCGCTGCGAGTCAAGGGCACCGCCGATTTCGCCGTTGCGGGCCGCAGCCTGCCGTTCTACATCGTCACCGCCACGGTGTTCGCCACATGGTTCGGCTCCGAAACCGTGCTCGGCATCCCGGCCGTGTTCCTCAAGGAGGGGCTGTCGGGCGTGGTTTCCGACCCCTTCGGTTCCTCGCTGTGCCTGATCCTCGTGGGCCTGTTCTTCGCCCGGCCGCTGTACCGGATGAACCTGCTCACCATCGGCGACTACTATCACAACCGCTATGGCCGGCTGGCCGAAGTGCTGACCACGCTGTGCATCGTGGTGTCGTACCTGGGCTGGGTGGCGGCGCAGATCAAGGCGCTCGGGCTGGTGTTCTACGTNGTCTCCGACGGCGCGCTGTCGCAGGATGCCGGCATGATGATCGGCGCGGCCAGCGTGCTGGTGTACACGCTGTTCGGGGGCATGTGGTCGGTGGCGGTGACCGACTTCATCCAGATGATCATCATCGTGGTCGGCATGCTCTATATCGGCTACGAGGTGAGCGGCCAGGCGGGCGGCGTCACCGCCGTGGTGTCGCACGCGGCGGCCGCCGGCAAGTTCGAGTTCTGGCCGTCGCTGGACTTCGTGCAGATCATCGGNTTTGCGGCGGCACTGTTTACGATGATGCTGGGCTCGATTCCGCAGCAGGACGTGTTCCAGCGCGTGACGTCGTCGAAATCCGAGCAGATTGCCGGCCGCGCCTCGGTGCTGGGCGGCGTGCTGTACTTCTTCTTCGCGTTCATCCCGATGTTCCTGGCCTATTCGGCCACGCTGATCGACCCGCAGATGGTTGAGAAGTACATCAACGCGGACTCGCAACTGATCCTGCCGCAACTGATCCTGACCCACGCGCCGATGTTCGCCCAGGTGATGTTCTTCGGCGCGCTGCTGTCGGCCATCAAGAGCTGCGCCTCGGCCACGCTGCTGGCGCCGTCGGTGACCTTCGCCGAGAACATCCTGCGCCCGTACTTCCGCCATTTGAGCGACAAGCAGTTCCTGCGCGTGATGCAGGCCGTGGTGCTTGTGTTCACAACGCTGGTCACGCTGTTCGCGCTGAACTCGCACCTGTCGATCTTCCATATGGTCGAGAACGCGTACAAGGTGACGCTGGTGTCGTCGTTCGTGCCGCTCGCGTTCGGCATGTTCTGGAAGCCNGCCACGCGGCAGGGCGGGTTGCTGGCCATCGTGCTGGGCCTGGCGTCGTGGCTCACCTGCGAGGTGGCGTTCGCCGATGCCACGGTGCCGCCACAAATGGTNGGNCTGCTGTGCTCGATCGGCGGGATGGTGTTTGGGTCGCTGCTGCCGCAATGGATCAGCGATCGGCCGCCGGTCCGCGAAGTGCATATTGCTTAACTTTGGTGCGATTGGGCGCAGCCGTGACGATTGCGCCCCGTAATCCCCTCATTTCCTGCCGGTAGACGCCCCGCCGACGGTTTATAATCCGAAGCTTTGCATCGCCGCGCGCCTATATTGCGCGCATCGCCCTTGTCGATGTGGGCGGCGTTGCCATCTATATCGCCCTACGTTTCAGATTTCCACGAAAGAACCATGCCGATCTATGCCTACCGGTGCGACGCCTGCGGCCACGGGCGCGATGTGCTGCAGAAGATGAGCGACGCACCGCTCACGGACTGCCCGTCCTGCGGCACCGCCGGAACCTACAAGAAGCAGCTCACCGCCGCTGGCTTCCAGCTCAAGGGCTCGGGCTGGTACGTGACCGACTTCCGCGGCGGCAGTGGTGGTGCCAGTGCCAGCGCGCCGGCCACCTCGGGCGCCGCGAGCACCCCGGCGGCCACTGAGTCCGCCTCCACGGCATCGACCTCGACCACCCCGACGGCCGCTCCGGCCGCCAGCGGCGGCGCCGGTTCGGGCGCCAGCCACTGAGCGCGGGCAAGACGTGGCCACCAAGAAGACTTCCGCCGTCAAGACCTGGTTCCTGACCGGGCTGCTCGTGCTCGTGCCGCTGGGCATCACGCTGTGGGTGCTCAACCTGATCATCGGCACGATGGACCAGAGCATGGCGCTGCTGCCCGTGGCGTGGCAGCCCGAGAACCTGTTCGGGCGCCGCATTCCGGGTCTGGGCGCGATCCTGACGCTGCTGTTCATCCTGCTGGTGGGCGTGCTGACGCACAACTTCATCGGCCAGCGNCTGGTGCGCTGGTGGGAAGCGCTGCTGGGCCATATCCCCGTGGTGGGCCCGATCTATACCAGCGTGAAGCAGGTGTCGGACACGCTGCTGTCGTCGTCGGGCAATGCGTTCCGCAAGGCGCTGCTGGTGCAATATCCGCGCGAAGGATCGTGGACTATTGCGTTTCTGACTGGCAGGCCCGGCGGAGACGTGCAGAATCACCTGCAAGGCGAATACGTCAGCGTGTACGTGCCGACCACGCCGAACCCGACTTCTGGCTTCTTCCTGATGATGCCCAAGGCCGACACGATCGAACTGGACATGACCGTCGACGCGGCGCTGAAGTACATCGTGTCGATGGGTGTGGTGGCGCCGACCGANCTGCCGCGCAGGAATGGCGGCGACGCCCGCCCGGCCGAGATGGCGAGCGCCGACGACGAAGTCGCCGACACCCATACCAACTGAATTGCGCGCGGCCGGGTCTTGCGGCCGTGCTTTACAGGAACTCTCTCCTATGTCTTCCATGCGTACACACTACTGCGGTCTGGTGACCGAACAACTGACCGGCCAGGAAGTGGCCCTGACCGGCTGGGTGCAGCGCCGCCGCGACCATGGTGGCGTGATCTTCGTCGACCTGCGCGACCGTGAAGGCCTGGTGCAGGTGGTGTGCGATCCGGACCGTCCGGAGATGTTCAAGGCCGCGGAAGAAATCCGCAACGAGTTCTGCATCCGAGTGGTGGGCAAGGTGCGTCCGCGTCCGGCCGGCACCGAGAACAGCAACCTGACGTCGGGCAAGATCGAGGTGCTGTGCCACGAGCTGACCGTGCTGAACCCGTCGGTCACGCCGCCGTTCCAGCTCGACGACGACAACCTGTCGGAAACCACCCGCCTGACGCACCGCGTGCTGGATCTGCGCCGTCCGCAGATGCAATACAACCTGCGCCTGCGCTACAAGGTGGCGATGGAAGTGCGCAAGTACCTGGACGCCCAGGGCTTCATCGACATCGAGACCCCGATGCTGGGCAAGAGCACGCCCGAAGGCGCCCGCGACTACCTGGTGCCGTCGCGCGTGAACCCGGGCCACTTCTTCGCGCTGCCGCAGTCGCCGCAGATCTTCAAGCAGATGCTGATGGTCTCGGGC
>JGI25151J46595_10002250_pt1 | contig 11852 bp, 10 predicted proteins | sample AraplaMF_Col_mLB_FD_46595 | JGI IMG/M metagenome (IMG submission 46595) | reverse complement strand
CACTTCCCCTTCCCTCAATAAATCAGTTTTTCTAATCCAATACATAAGAAACATTCATTTTACTAATCGTACTTCGAGTCATATGATAGAACTATCAAAGGAGTTTGAAAGGGGTTATTCAAATGAAGGAAATTCGAGTTTATCATGTGGATGCATTTACATCAGTGAAGTTTGGTGGGAATACTGCTGGGGTGATTTTAGACGCTGAAAAACTTTCAGAGTCTGAGATGCAAAAAATTGCGAAAGAATTAAATTTACCGGAATCAGTTTTTTTATTACCATCAACCGATGAAGCTGCTGATTATAAAGTGAGATATTTTACTCCAGCTGAGGAAATTAACTTTTGTGGTCATGCTACGGTAGGGTTAACTTGGTTACTTGCAACTGAGATGGGTTTATCAGATGAAAAAGATGGTATCGTTCTAGAAACGAATGTCGGACATATTCCTGTTATTTGGCATAAAGAAAACGGAAATATAAAGACTGTTGAAATGACGCAGGTTGCCCCTAAAACAGAAGGTTTTGAGATACAACTTGATACGCTTAGTTCTCTAATTGGAGTGAAAGAAGAGAGTATTGACCAAAACCTTCCAATCAAATTAGCAAATACAGGTAATTGGCATTTGCTTGTTCCAATGAAAAGTAAAGAGGATATTGATGCTGCGAATCCAGATTGGTCTTCATTAGCCAAACATAATAAAGAACATCAGATCAGCACAACTCACCTTTATACTTTTCATACGGATGATGAATATGATTTGTATACGAGAGATTTCGCACCAGGTATAGGGATAAATGAGGATCCCGTAACTGGCGCAGCAAACGGTGCATTAGCAGGATTTCTATTTTTAGAAGGAATGATTTCAAAAAATGAAACAACAAATTTGAAGATTGCACAAGGAAATGCAATAGGCAGACCAGGTACTTTATACATTACAGTAATCCCTGAGAATGATACTGCAAAGATTAAAGTCGCAGGTGAAGCAACCATTACAATTAGAGGCATTTTAACGCTATAAAAAAGCAGCTTGAATTGAATCCTATTTTTGGATTTTCAATTCAAGCTGTTGCATTTTTCTTTTACGATTTCAATAAATTTCTTAACAGAAGGTGAGGCTTGCTTCATAGATTTGATCGCTATTCCAATTTCACGATACACTTCTTGTTCAAGTGGAATGACTTTTGTATTCGAAAAATGCTTCGGTAAGACCAACTCTGGTAGAATCGTCAGTCCAATTTCTTCTTCTACCATTGAGATAATTGTTTGGTTATCTTCAATTTCAAATACAATATTTGGTACGACGTTATGCTTTTTAAATAATCCCTTTACTAAAATCTCACAGCCTGATTTGGGCATAATAAATGATTCATTTTGCAATGAAGTTACGTTTAATTTTTCAAATGTACTGAAATGGTGTTGTCTGTGAAGAAATACATATAATCGATCTTTTCGTAATGAGAACGTTTCAAAATCGGGAATTGGTAAAGGTAAAAAACCAAAATCTATTGTTCCTTGTGCCAGCCATTTTTTTATATTTCCGTAATCACCTTCAAACAGTTCAATCTTGATCCCTGTGTATATCTTCTGAAAGTCTTTCATTATACTTGGAAGAAACTTCGACGAAAAACTTGGAAAGCTACCTATTTTAATGGTTCCTACTTCAATTCCTTGAATGAACGCGGCTTCTTGTTCTAATCGTTTTGCAGTTTGAATGATTTGACGAATATAAGGAATCAATCTTTCACCTGCATCTGATAAAGATATGCCATTACGATTACGATGAAGAAGTACAACGCCTAATTCTGTTTCAAGTGTCAAAATGTTATGACTCACTCCTGATTGAGTAAGACCCAACTTTTCACCTGCCTTCGTAAAGCTCCCAGTTTCAACAACCTCTAAAAATACTTCATATTGAAAAGTACCCAAACATCATCCCCCTTCCGTTTGTAAATGTGTTGAATATATCGCATTGATACTGATTCCTTATAATTATATGATTCATCATGAAAAAGTGGAGAACAAAAAACTCGCCTCCACTTCAACTTACATCAAATTATTTTCTTCCAATCGCACGACCAGCTTGTCTACCAGAGAACAAACAACCGCCAAGAAAAGTTCCTTCCATAGATCGGTAACCATGTACACCACCGCCACCAAATCCTGAAACTTCACCTGCAGCATATAATCCGGAAATCACGTTACCTGATTCATTTAGGACGCTACCGTCTAGATTCGTTTGAAGGCCACCTAAAGTTTTTCGACTCACTATATTTAGCCGAACAGCAATTAGTGGTCCATTACTTGGATCTAAAATCTTATGTGGTGGCGCGACCCGAATTAATTTATCACCAATATAATTACGAGCTCCTCTTAAGGCTGTAATTTGCAAATCCTTTGTAAATTTATGATCTATTTCACGATCACGCGCTTTTAATTGACGCTCAATCTCGTCTAATTGTATGTAATTTTCACCAGTTAATTGATTCATTCCTTTCACTAGTTCTTCTAGTGAATCAGCAATAACGAAGTCTTCACCGTTTTCCATAAAGGCTTTTACAGGGCCTGGAATTCCAGCTGTTGCTCTTCCAATTACTTGTTTAATGCTTTTTCCTGTTAAATCAGGATTTTGCTCCGAACCAGATAGGGCAAATTCTTTTTGAATGATTTTTTTCGTTAAAATGAACCATGAATAATCAAAACCTGTTTTTTGAATTGCTTCTAATGTACCTAGNGTGTCAAAACCCGGAAAATTAGGTGCCGGTAATCGTTGACCNCGCGCATCTAACCAGATTGATGATGGNCCAGGAAGAATACGAATGCCATGGTTAGACCATACTGGGTTCCAGTTTTTTAGTCCCTCCGTATAGTGCCACATTCGATCTCGATTGACGATTCGCCCGCCAGCCTTTTCNGTAATTGCTAGCATTCTTCCATCAACATGTGTAGGAACACCGGAAATCATTTTTTTAGGTGCTTGCCCCAATCGACTCGGCCAATTTTGGCGGATCAAATCAAANTTTGCGCCAATACCACCACTTGAAACTAAAACTGATTCTGCTTCAAAAGTAAATTCCCCAACCTCAACTCGTGAACTATCTTCCCCACGGTTTGCACTACTTTCTTCAAGAATAGCACCGCTCACACCAACAACTGCACCTTCTTGAGTTAGTAATTGATCGATGCGATGTCGAGGACGATAATCTACTAAACCATTTTTCATGTGCTCTCTTACTCTTTTTTCAAATGGAGCGACCACTCCTGGACCTGTTCCCCACACAACATGGAATCTTGGAACCGAATTTCCATGTCCTTCAGCAAGATAACCACCACGTTCAGCCCATCCAACCACTGGAAAAAATCGAACGCCCATATTATATAGCCATGATCTTTTTTCTCCAGCTGCAAAATCNACATATGCCTCTGCCCACTTCTTACCCCAATAATCCTCATCTTCTAAACGGTCAAATCCAGCTGTTCCAAGCCAATCTTGCCACGCAAGCTCCTTAGAATCTTTAATACCAAGTCTTCTTTGTTCTGGTGTGTCGACTAAAAATAAACCGCCAAATGACCACCAAGCCTGTCCACCTAATGAAGCTTCAGGTTCTTGATCTAATAGCAACACTTTCTTCCCTGCATCAGCAATTTCGGCTGTTGCTACTAAACCTGCTAAACCAGCACCTACTACAATCGCGTCGTATTTTTGCATATCTAGAAACCCCCTTTTATCATTCTCTCTTTTTAACATAAAGCCTAATTATATTCTTAATTTTCAGTCAACTATAATTATATATTACATTTAATCATAAGTCCCATATGTACTTAAAAAAGTTTTGTTATGTTAATGATAACTAGATTGATTTGCCAACCCTAGTCAATAGTAGTATAAAGAATAAAATAATATTAAATAGAATGACATAAAAAAATGGAGGACTTTCCTTTGACAATCGCACCCTATTCATTATTTGATACATATAAAAAACATATTTTACATTTACCAACTCCACTTGAAGTCAATTCCTTAAAGAATGAACAGTTTTTACTCGAACAAGATGAAAAGAAACATTTAGAAATTTATTACGCTCCATTTGAGTACATAAACGAACAAGCGAAAGTTTTAATTGTCGGTATTACCCCTGGTTTACATCAAATGAAGCAAGCCTACTCAACAGTAGCTAGCTTTAAAGAACATCCCTCAAGCGATGAAATCATTCTTCACGAGGTCAAAAAACAGTCTAGCTTTGAAGGACCAATGCGCAAAAATCTGATTGCCATGTTAGATGAATTACAATTACACGAATACTTAGGAATCTCATCGACAAGTGAACTTTTTAGTACAGCTAGTCATTTAGTTCAAACTACTTCGGTAATTACTTATCCTGTCTTCTATAAAGGTAAAAATTATAATGGATCAACTCCAAATATAATCAAAACTGAATTACTAAGGAAGTACATCATTCAAAACTTTGCGCAAGAATTAAGAAGACTTGACCATCCACTCATAATCCCTTTAGGAGTGAACGTCTCTAAAGTCTTAACCTTCCTTGTTGATCACAACTATTTGGATTCAAATTCGATCTTACACGGATTTCCCCATACATCAGGAGGGAACGGGCATCGTCATAAGCAATTTGCAGATAATAAAGAAGAAATGAAACAGAAACTGAAATCTTATTTTGGCTAAATTGATAAGAATACAGAATTAAATAGAAAGTAACACCTATACTTATTATGTTTAAGGTGTCGTACTATTACATTTGTAAATCATTACTGTATGATAACTTTTTTAATGCATTCTGTTGTTACATGATGATTCATTGGAACGGAAAGTGCTCGACTCCTGTGGGAGTTGCGGGACTGCTGAGACCCCACAGGATGTGGGCCTTGCATGCGTTTCTACAGGACGTCGTGGTTTTAGCATGCCTACCTTTTGAGGAGGATCAGCGTCCACCCCACGGAAAGCGAGCATCCTGGAATGGAAACCAACGCATACTTTTTTAAATCAAAATTAATATATCAGTAACATTTCCTCCCTAGACATTCTCCACATTTTCAAATATAATTAGCTAGACAACTAATTTAATTAGCTAGCTAACTATTTATATTTATTAGGAGAATGAATATGCGAAATCGTCAGCCTTTCTTTTTTTCACTTAATCAAGTTACGCGCCAATTTTCAAAGTCATTTAATGAAAATCTTGTTCCGACAGGATTATATTTAGCACAATGGTCTGTTATTCGATACATCAACCTTCATGGACCATGTACTCAACGTACGATCTGTTCTAATTTGAATATTGAGCCACCTACATTAACAAGAACTTTGTGCAGAATGGAGAGCCTTGATTTAATTGTACGAAAAGAAGGTAGCGATAAAAGAGAAAAAATGATTCATCTTACTGATAAGGCAATCAATCAAATTGACGATTGGCAAGAGAAGATCATTTCATTTGAAAATGAAGTGATAAAAGATATATCCGATGAAGAGCTTGAGATTGCACATCAAGTTTTTCAAAAAATGATGAACAATATGAAAGCATCTGAAGGAGAAACAACTGGGGGAATTTTAATTGAATGAACGTTTATGGACAAAGGATTTTATTAGTGTTAGCTTAAGCGCATTTTTTGCATTCTTAGTTTTTTATACATTAACAGCAACATTGCCGATATATGTACTAAATGATTTAGGTCAGAAACAAAGTCAGGTTGGCCTTGTTATCACAGTATTCTTAATTTCTGCCGTCATCATCAGACCTTTTTGTGGTATATGGCTTGATACAATTGGAAGAAGAAAAATATTAATATCTTCGTTAGCTTTCTTTGCAATCACTACATTTTTATATTTAATCGTTAATAATTTCTTCGGATTACTTACACTTCGTTTTATTCAAGGAATTTCTTTTGGATTAGCAACAACTGCATTAGGTACTATAGTAGCAGAAATTATACCTCCAAATCGTCGAGGAGAAGGAATGAGTTATTTTAGCTCAGCAATGATTTTAGCGATGGTTTTTGGTCCTTTCTTAGGGATCACGTTTATGAATCATTTCAGTTTTTCTATTTTATTTTTAATTTGCGGCATATTTGGGATTTTATCCTTTGTGTTCGGAATGACAACGAACATTCCAAAACAAAGTATTAGTACAAAAACGCCGATTCGAATGTCTAACTTAATTGAACGAAAAGCTTTACCGATTTCATTAACAGCTGCATTTATTTCATTTGGTTATAGTAGTATCATGTCATTTATTACTCTTTATGCGAATGAATTAGGATTTGTAGAAATCGCTAGTTTTTTCTTTATCGTATATGCGGTTGTCGTATTAATGTCGCGACCTTTTACTGGAAAGCTATTTGACCGTAAAGGTGAAAATATCATTATTTATCCTGGCATCATCGTATTTTCAATTGGACTAATTATTTTAGGTTTTTCTAATATCCCTTCAATCTTTTTACTTTCAGCTGTTTTAATTGGTTTAGGTTATGGTTCAATCGCACCAAGCTTCCAAACATTAGCAATTAACACCGCAGCTCCTGCAAGAAAAGGGATGGCAACAGCCACTTACTTTATGTTTTTTGATATCGGAATTGGATTAGGTTCTTTCGTACTAGGAATTGTCACTGCAAAAACTTCTTTCCATTCAATGTACTTTTTATCCGCACTAATCGTATTAGTTACAACTGTTATTTATTATTTCTTGCACGATCGAAAACAAAAAATGGTACCAGAAATCAGCAAACAAGCAGCTTAAATAGATCGATAAATAAAACTCGCCGATGTTGGCGAGTTTTTTACTTTTACGAAAAACTTTAACTTCTCAATCGTTTTTTATTCAATTGTTGGTTTCAAGGTCTTGTACATATTTGCTACGTGCTCGTCTACTTCATCTCGTGACATACGCAAGCGAGCAACNGAAGAACCATACCCTATTTCCTTTTTACCCTCCGCTAATCCTTGGAAAATTCCATCCGCAAATTCATTTAATGGTTCTCCATGTGTGTGTAANCCCGCTCCACCTAAATCTGTATTCACCGCTGGAGGAGCAACTTCGATTACTTCTACAGAGGTATCTGAAAGCTGGTGTCTTAAGCCAACCGTAAATGAATGAAGTGCTGCTTTCGTAGCTGAATAAATTGGCGCAATCGCTAATGGTGTAAAAGCTAATCCAGACGACACGTTAATAATGGTCGACTCTTCTTTTGCAGCAAAAAAAGGCACAAATAACATTGAAAGCTGGAATGGTGCTTCAATATTAGCNGCNATTTCTTTACTAAAATAACTCCAATTATTCTTTGCATCAGCTTTTAAAACATTAAAACGTTGTTGAATCCCAGCATTGTTCACTAACACATTCACTTCTGGATAGTTCGTCGTTACCCAATCAAATAATGCTACTCGATCGGATTCAATTGTCAAATCAGTTACATGCGTTATTAGACTAGGAAATTTTTCTTTTGCATTTTGAAGCACATTTTCACGACGTCCACAAACAATAACTGTATTTCCAGCATTGATAAATCGCTCTGCAAAAGCAAGTCCGATTCCCGAACTCCCGCCTGTAATCAATATTGTATTTCCTGAAAGTTTCATTTTCGTTCCTCTTTTCTTAGTTAGTCATGATTCACTCAAATCCTATAATGATTCATTAATAAATTCTTCACTGGAGTCCTCAAGGTTTATCTTTCTTTACCCGTAGAAATATCATACGACTTAAACCAACGTTTATGTCAAAGAAAGTAATAGATCATGATAGTCTTCCCTTTGATATATAGTTGATCACTCATTACATATTTAATCCAAAGTAAATAAACAGCATTACCCCTTTTACTCCAATGCAGCATAATTCAACACTGATCAGGAGAACTTAATACTAAAAATGATATGGAGGAAATCCAAATGAGTACTGAAAATCCGAGTGACGGATATCCATTCTCAATTTTAGGTGTAAATTTAAATTCAGAGAATAATGTGAAATTAAATGAGGATACATATGAAGTGTATGTAAATGATGAGTTTGTCGGACATAAAACATTAAAAACTGCTGGAGAAAAACTTTCAGATGTTGAAGATTTTTTACGTATTCAAGGGATTCATGATTTTTCCTCTGCTCTAAGAGGAGACCATTTTATGATTCAAACAAATGGCGACTTCGAACATATGAAAGAGGCATTATCGGTATATTTCAATAATCGTTAGAAAACAANTCATTGNACAAGTCATTATCTNAAAAATTGAAGTCCCCTAAACTTTTTAGGGGTTTTTCAATTAGGAAATAAATGAATCNTATAAAGATACATCTAGATAGCATGAGTTATTGCATATNGTTAATATAATAGGAATATCTGTGAAAAAATTTCCTGATTGGAGTGAAACGATATGCTTGAAGTAAAAGGACTGGCTTCTTTTTCACCTTTAGGTCATTTAAATGAGTTTCGAAAAGACCCTCTTCTATTTTTAAGTGATCTTTATCAACAATATGAAACGATTGTGTCTTTTCGATTTGCTCATCGTAAAATCCATTTACTGTTAGAGCCAGACCTTATTAAGGAAGTACTAGTTTCAAAACAAAATTCTTTTCATAAATCTAAACCCTTTCAAGAAATGAAAACCTTACTCGGAGAAGGATTATTAACTAGCGAAGATGATTTCCATATGAAACAGCGTAGATTAATTCAGCCCTCTTTTACAAAGCAGCATGTACAAACATATGCGGAGAAAATGACGATGATTACGGAAGAATTTATCTCTACTTGGAAAGAAGAAGAAGAACGACTCACCAGCAGAGATATGATGGAACTCACACTAGCTATTATTGCCAAAACAATGTTTAGCATGGATATGAAACAAGGTCATGAAAAGGTTGGTAAGCACTTTGATGTTATTATGAATATTGCTACTAAGCGAATACGATCTGTCTTAAAAGCCCCCTTAGCTTTGAAAACACCACAAAATAAATCACTATCAGAAGCGATTAAGAAAATAGATGATGTATTATATGAAATTATCGAAAAGAGAAGTAACTTAGACACGCAACATGATTTATTAGAAGTGTTAATGCGAGCAAGAGATGAGGAATCAAATGAAGGGATGTCTCATCAACAATTAAGGGATGAAGCTATGACAATTTTCCTTGCTGGTCACGAAACAACAGCAAATGCATTGTCATGGTGCCTATATCTTATTTCACAAAATCCTGATAAAGCAAAACTCTTATACGAGGAAGTTGATCGTGTACTTGGTAAAAAACGAGCAGATTATGATTCTATGAAAGACTTAATCTATACGCAGCAAATCATTTGGGAAAGCATGCGGCTCTATCCTCCAGCTTGGCTGATCAGTAGAAAAGCAATAAATGACGTATCAATCGGAAATTATAAAATTCATAAAGGTGAAACAGTCATGATGAGTTCATATATCATGCATCGCTCTGAAAAATATTTCTCTAATGCAGATGAATTTATGCCAGAACGGTTTCAGAATGGTAAAGTGCAAGGTGTACCTGAATTTGTATATTTCCCATTTGGTGGAGGCCCACGCGTTTGTATAGGGAATCATTTTGCCATCATGGAGGCAACTCTTGTACTCGCAACATTAGTAAAACACTATTCATTTGAACTTGTCTCAGATCATCATAAGGTTGAAGCAGAACCTCTCATTACCCTTCGTCCGAAGAATGGATTACGGATGCTTATTAAAAAGAGAAAGTGATAACGGAATAAAAATGGCAACTAATGAGCATGTCAATTAGTTGCCATTTGTTAATGAATCGTACTGACATAGCAGTTTTAACAAGTTTAATCATCATGTTTTGAACTTTGATGCTAAAAATCATATTTCACTTACTTTACGATTTCTTTCCACTCATTAACCAAAAGTCCATATAATACATGATCAACATAATGATCATATAACCATTCTGCTTGTCTAATAATGCCTTCTTGTGTAAAGCCTAAGCGTTCAGGCAGTGCTCTACTTTTTTTATTTTCGACCGCTACTTTTATCTGAATACGATTAAGACCTAATTCCTCAAACCCATAATGTATTAATGCATTAAGTGCCTTAGTCATTACTCCTTCACCTTGGAATTCTTCTCCTAACCAATAGCCAACTTCACCAATTTTACTTCCTCTATTTATGTCATTGAATCCAATTGTCCCTACGATTTTCCCTTTGAAAATGATCGCAAAAGATTTTGGATATCCCCTATTTTCTACATATTCCTTAAATCTTGATTTAATATTTTGAGCCGTGTCTTCTACACTTTCAACATAATCGAGCCAGCCTAACCATTCTCTCAAATATGCTTTTGAACTAATCGTTAAATTGTGAAATTCTTCAGCATCATCTTCGTTAAACATTCTTAACGAAACTTCTTCATCAATTTTATGTAGTAACATCTATCTTCTCTCCCAACTTTTCAAAATATTAAATATATTTTAGCATAAAATTTCTATGATTCTTTTAAAAATAGGTTTGCTTTATAAATGAAATCTACTTTTTTCACTTTTTTTCGACTAGTTTCATAAATTCATATAAGTAAGTATTCTATATTTGTTGTATAATAAATTGTTAGAATATTCATTAAATGGAGGGTTTATGAAACAGATTCTATGTACTTTTTTAACCGTGGCTATTTTGATATCATCTTCAATACAAACATTTGCAGAAGAGAATAAGGAAATATACATAACAAAGAGAAGTGCTGTTTCGAATAACACATTGGAATATGCAAATAAAATTTTAAGTGGTGAATTATTTGTTTCCCCTAACTATCCAGCTTATAAAATAACGTCACCTGTAAATTGGAAAGAAGATCCTTACAAAAGTACGACATGGCGATTGTATTATCAAAGCCTGGATGCATTAAGTTATTTAACCAATGCTTATGAAATGACGAGTGATCCGAAATACTTAACTTATGGACTAGAGATGATTCAATCATTTTGGAAAGTGAATCATTCTCCAGAAAAAGCTACAGATTCGTATACATATGAATCACATGCAATGGCGAACCGTACAAATAATTTAATGTATTTTTATCACTACTATGTGAGTTCTCCTATTGTAACTGAAGAAATGCAAAACTATTTGAAAGTCATCCTTAGAAAACATGGCGCTGTCTTAAACGATGATCAATACTATAATTTCCGTTCAAACCATGGAATTTATGAAGATCGCTCTTTAATTGAATTGGCCTCATATTTTCCAGAGTTTTCAACTAGCTCTGATTGGAAGGTTCATGCTTTAGATCGAACAAAGCAACATATCAAAAAAGACTTTACCCCCGAAGGTTTACATAAAGAACATAGTCCTCTTTATTTTTTACTAGTGATGAACTTAATTGAGGATATTAATAGAATTGCTGATGATCCAGAATTATCACAATTAGTCTTAAAAGGGCAAAACGCATTTTCAAAAATTGTTCTATCAGATTTTAGATTACCTGGTTTAGGGGATTCTGATTATGCGTCTGCACAAATCACTAACTCTTACTCAAAACTGGACCCTGAATTTGAATACGTCATAACAAGAGGAGAAAAAGGAAAGCAACCGCCACTTGTTACGAATGTATCTGATTCAATCGCTATCATTCGTGATGGTTGGGGAAATGATACTTCATCCATCGTTTTTTCAGCTAGTAATTTTAGCGTCGTTCACAAGCATGCTGATGATTTATCGTTTCAATTTTCTCAAAATGGACAAGATATTTTCATTGATAGTGGCAAGTATAATTACAACACAAGAGAAGCAGTTCAAAAATATTTACGTACAACCTTTGCTCATAATGTTGTCACGATTGATGGCAAATCATATCCAATTTCATTAGACAATGTGGGAAAAACAAAAATTTCT